>Ga0335071_10004701_pt1 | contig 14255 bp, 15 predicted proteins | sample Lox_Sample_15_FD_206724 | JGI IMG/M metagenome (GOLD analysis project Ga0335071, IMG submission 206724) | Soil microbial communities from Loxahatchee National Wildlife Refuge, Florida, United States - Lox_Sample_1.5 | ecosystem: Environmental > Terrestrial > Soil > Wetlands | place: USA... | reverse complement strand
TTGCGTGCCGCCGCCGGGTCGTAGGGCAGGCCCTGGAGGTCCAGGCTGTAACCGGGCAGCGCCGGCGGGTAGAGCCCCTTGGCCGGGATGCCGACGCCGTTCAGCACCACGTCGACGTACTTCTGCCGGTCGACGGCCTGGGTGAAGGCCTGGCGCACCTTGGGATCGTCGAAGGGCGGCTGGCTGGTGTCGAAGACGACGTAATCGGTGCACAGATCCACGCCGCTGAGCATTTCAGCGTGCAGCGCACCCTGGGGGTCGAGCACCGCCGGCACATCGACCGGCGCGACGCCGGTCAGGTCGATCTGGCCGGTTTGATACAACTGCATCCCGGTGCCGGCGTACTCGAGGATCACCACGTAAGGGATCGACGGCGGGCCCAGGTAGAAATCCGGGTTAGCCTGGTAGACAATGTCCTGGGCGCTGTCCCAGCGCACCAGCTTGTAGGGGCCGGTGCCGTTGGGATGGCGGTACCAGTCCGAGCCGGAACTCACGTTGAGCTTGTCCAGCACGAAGGCCACCGGCATGGTGAGTTTGTAGAGGAAGAACGGCAGGGCGGCGTCGATGGTGACCTGCAGGGTGTGCTTGTCAACCACCTTCAAGCCGGAGATGTGCTGCGCCTGCCCGCTGTGCATGGCGTCCACGCCGACGATGTTGCCCAGGTAGGTCAGGACGGTGTCGGAGGCGGTCGCGGGGTCGGCAGCGCGCTCCCACGAGTAGACCACGTCCTGGGCGGTGACGGTGCGCCCATCGTGAAAGCGGGCGTTGTCGCGCAGATGGAACGTGTAAACCGTGCCGTCCGCCGAGACGTCCCAGGAGGCGGCCAGCTCGGGTACCAGCTTGAGGTGTGGGTCGAGCGAGACCAGCCCGCTGTAGACCAGCTTGTCCCCGGAATCATGCTCGGTGGCCGGGTCGTAGTCGCGCGGATTCGAGCTCTCGCCGCCGGCCAGGTAGAGCGCCTGATCGCGCGGGATGCCGGCCAGGCTGACGGACGAAGCGGCGGGCGCCGCGGCGGTGCTGACCGCGCCCAGTCCGGTCGTCGAGCAGCCCAAAGCGAGGAAGGACGCCGCAAGCAGGAGACGCAGGCAGAAGCTCTTCGATTTCATTTGGACCTCCCGGATCGGCGCAGGACCACGCCCAGGATCACCACCAGGACCAGCAAGGCCAGCAGGCAAAGGGCCACCAGCAAAAAGCCCAGGGTGAGGGTCGCGTTGGAGAGCGGCAGGGTGCCCTCCGGCGTAGACGTCGGAGCGGAGGCGGGCGCCGGCGTCGGACTGGCGGGGACGGGGGTGGAGGTCGCCCCGCCCGCCGGCGGCGTCGCGGCCTGGGTGGGGCCGGCGGCGGACTGGGCGGAAATCGGCACGATGGTGGGGACGACGGTCGGGGTCGGGACGGGCGTCGCCTGGGCACCGCCTCCGTGCGACGGGGCACCGATGGAGGCACGCCAGGCCGCCTCCAGCCCGTCTACATTAAAACCGTAAACCGCCTGCAGGGCCTGGTCGGCGGTGTCGCCGTTCTTGAGGGCCAGCAGCAGGGCGGTCATCTTATCCCGCCCGTACTGGCGGACCAGGAAATTCACGAGGCTGTACGACTCGCCGTACGCCAGGTTGGCGGCGTCGGAGGCTTCCGGGAAGTTGCCGCTCAGCGAACGGACGGAGGCGAGCGTGTCCGTGGAGAGGGCATTGTCGAAGATGGACTGCATCCCGGCGTCCGGCCCGCCCTGCCCGTACATGGCCAGGCCTTCGTTAAGCCACTGCGGGATGAAGCTCAGGCAGCTGAAGGTCTCGTGGCCGACGAGCACGTGGGTCAGCTCGTGCGCCTCGGTCGACTTGCCCCAGTCCAGCTCGGACGGGTCGATGCCGATGATGACGATGTCGTTCCCCGGGAAAGCCTGCCCGCCGGTCCAGGAAGGGGCGTAGAGCACGGCCGCCTGCAGGTCGTCGGAATTGGCGTAAATGTACAGGTCGACCGGCTGGTCGGTGCCGACGCCGATGTCCTTGGTCAGGCGCTGCAGAGCCTGGACGGCGCTGTCGTGCAGCGCCTGGGCGAAGCTCTGGCTGCCGTAGTACCAGTGCAGATTGATCTCCCCGCCGCTGAGGGTCTGCCAGGCGTGCTGGCTGTCGAGCCAGACGGCGGTCTGCCTGGGGCTGGTGAACTGGTCGCCACCGGCGTCGGTCACCTGCCAGTCCCACCACAATTTGGCCCCGGGCGGGAGTGAGCCGGACTGGCGCAGGTCCCAGGTCCAGGTGGCCGCCACGTCGCTGCCGGGGGTGAAATCCGGGACAGCCTCGGCGACCACGGTACCGCAGGTCAGCTGGTCGACGCCGTACTGGAGCACGACCGAATTGATCTGCGTGCCGGCATGGAAGCCGGCGCTGAAGGTGATGGTGTTGGGGAAGGCGAAGGTCGACCGGTCGTTGCTGACCTGGATGCCGGCCTGCGCCCGGACAGGTCCGGCCGGGAGGCCCAGGAGCAGCAGGAGCAGCAGGAGGGGGAGGGATCGGAGACGCATGGAAGCTCCTTGGATTGGGTAGACTGAGGTCATTTTAGCATTTTTTCTTGACTCTTATGGCGAATCCTGATAAACTCTGGCGCCGCTTCATTTCGGACTGCTCGATCGGGGAGGGCGGGGCGGAAGTTCGGCGCGTAAATACCTTGTCCGGGCGGTATGCCTTTGGTATAATTCCCCCGCTTAAAAGGGCAGCCTGCCGCCGACGTAGCTCAATCGGCAGAGCAACCGCCTTGTAAGTGGTAGGTTACGGGTTCAATTCCCGTCGTCGGCTTGGAAGCGCATGCACGTTGACGGTTGGCGTTCGGGGCCGGTTTCGACCCCGAACTCGAGCCAGCAACGGCTCCACAATCGAATATCGGGCGGTTACCCAAGTGGCCAAAGGGGACTGACTGTAAATCAGTTGGCAGTAGCCTTCGGAGGTTCGAATCCTTCACCGCCCACAGTCGGGTGAAATGCGTTTTCACCCTTCTGCCCTCATAGCTCAGTTGGTAGAGCACGCCCTTGGTAAGGGCGGGGTCATGGGTCCAAATCCCATTGAGGGCTCTCGTGACTGAGTATCTCTCTAGTCCTCTAGTCAAGGAAGGAGAAAGAAATTATGGCGAAGCAGAAGTTTGAGCGGACGAAGCCGCATCTGAACGTCGGGACGATGGGGCACATCGACCACGGCAAGACGACCCTGACGGCGGCGATCACGAAGTACTGCCAGTTCCTGGGCAAGGCGGAATACCGTGCCTATGATACGATCGACAATGCGCCGGAAGAGAAGGCGCGCGGCATCACGATCAACATTGCGCACGTGGAGTACGAGACGGACAAGCGTCACTACGCCCACGTGGACATGCCGGGGCACCGTGACTACATCAAGAACATGATCACGGGAGCGGCGCAGGTGGACGGGGCCATCCTGGTGGTGGCCGCTCCGGACGGGCCGATGCCGCAGACGCGCGAGCACGTGCTGCTGGCCCGCCAGGTGGAAGTGCCGTCGATCGTGGTCTACCTGAACAAGATCGACCAGATGGACGATCCGGAACTGCTGGAGCTGGTGGAGATGGAGCTGCGCGAGCTGCTGACCGGCTACGGCTTCCCGGGCGACACGACCCCGATCGTGCGCGGCTCGGCGCTCAAGGCGCTGGAGAGCACCTCGACGGATCCGAACGCCCCGGAGTACGCTTCGATCAAGGAGCTGCTGCGGGTGGTGGACGAGTACATCCCGGAGCCGAAGCGCGAGATCGAGAAGCCGTTCATGATGCCGATCGAAGACGTGTTCTCGATCAAGGGGCGCGGCACGGTGGTGACGGGTCGCGTCGACCGCGGCAAGATCAAGGTCGGCGAGCCGGTCGAGATCGTGGGTCTGCGCGACAAGAGCATGGCTTCGGTGGTGACCGGTGTGGAGATGTTCCACAAGCAGCTGGACGAAGGCATGGCCGGCGACAACTGCGGTCTGCTGCTGCGCGGCATCGAGCGCACGGACGTGGAGCGCGGCCAGGTGGTGGCCAAGCCGGGTTCGATCACCCCGCACACCAAGTTCCTGGCGCAGGTGTACGTGCTGAAGAAGGAAGAGGGGGGCCGCCACAAGGCGTTCTTCACCGGCTACCGCCCGCAGTTCTACATCCGCACCATGGATGTGACCGGTGACATCACCCTGCCGGAAGGCATCGAGATGGTCATGCCGGGCGACGATGTCAACCTGACCGTCAAGCTGATCGTCCCGGTCGCCCTCGAGCAGGGCTCCAAGTTCGCCATCCGCGAAGGCGGCCTGACCGTCGGCGCTGGCGTCATCACCAAAATCATCGAGTAATTCGATAGTTAGGTAGTGTAGAAATGGCTGGAAAGAAGAAAGACATCCGCCCGGTGATCATCCTGGCGTGCAACGACTGCAAAGAGCACAACTACGTGACGGAGAAGAACCGTCGCAACGACCCCAACCGGCTCGAGTTCAACAAGTACTGCCCGCGCTGCCGGAAGCACACGTTGCACCGCGAGACCAAGTAACAGAGGGCGGGGGTCCTCCCCCGCCCCTGATCTAGGCCAGTAGCTCAATTGGTAGAGCACTCGTCTCCAAAACGAGCGGTTGTGGGTTCAAGTCCTGCCTGGCCTGTTGTTTTTCACAACGCCGTCTTCCCCATTGGCGGGGCGGCGTTGTCACCGTCAATAGAAGGAGTCAGCTTTGGCCGGAAGAGACGATAAACCCAAGCGCGAGAATGCTCTTCAGCGCACCTTCCGCGAAACGGTCGGCGAACTGAAGAAGGTCACCTGGCCCACCCGCCAGGAGGCAATCAACATGACCATCATTGTGGTCGTGGTGATGACGGCGACGGCCATCTTCTTTTGGGCGATCGACCTGGGTGCAGCCAAGCTCATCAGCCTGGCGGTGGGGAACGGTTAAGGAAGCGCCCATCGGCAGGTTCAAGCCGCGAGGTTTCACGATGTCAGATCAGGACCCGGAAGAGCAGTTCGACCAGGAACCGCTGAACTCTGAGGAGCAGGAAAAGGCCTCGGAGCAGCCGGCGTTAAGCGAGAAGCAGCCGGCCGGCCGGGAAGCTGCCCCGACCGAGGTACCCGCCGAACCGATCCCGGAGGGACCGGCCTGGTACGTCATCCACTGCTACTCCGGCTACGAGAACAAGGTCCGCCACAACCTGGAGCAGCGCATCGAGACCATGGGCATGAAGGACAAGGTCTTCGACGTGGTTGTCCCGACCCAGGAGGAGATCGAGGTCCGCGACGGCAAGCGCCGCACCGTGGAACGCCACATCTTTCCTGGCTACGTGCTGGTCAACATGCAGCTGACCGAGGAGTCCTGGTTCGTGGTGCGCAACACCCCGGGCGTGACCGGCTTCGTCGGCATGGGCAACCTGCCCACCCCGCTGCGCCCGGAGGAGGTCGCCCAGATCCTCAAGCGCATGGAAGCCGAGGCGCCGACGGTCAAGGTGTCCTTCAAGGTCGGCGAGCGCGTGCGCATCATCGACGGCCCGTTCAACGACTTCCGCGGCGTGGTCGCCGAGATTGACATGGAGCGCACCAAGGTGCGCGTGATGGTGTCCTTCTTCGGGCGCGAGACGCCGGTCGAACTGGACTTTTTACAGGTCGAAAAGGCCTGAGTAAAAAGTAAAACGTAACTGCCGGGCGGAAACGAACGGCACAGCGTGGGAGGGCCCTCCCCTAACGGCCCGTTAAAACCACAAAGGAGAAAAAGCATGGCAAAGAAACTCAAGGCAATCGTGCGTCTGCAGATCGAAGCCGGCAAGGCCAATCCGGCGCCGCCCATCGGCCCGGCCCTGGCCGGACACGGCATCAACATCATGGCCTTCTGCAAGGAATACAACGCCAAGACCTCCAACCGCCCGGGCGAGATTCTGCCGGCCGAGATCAGCGTTTACACCGACGGGTCCTTCACCTTCATCCTGAAGACCCCGCCAGCGGCGGTCCTGCTGCGCAAGGCGGCGGGCGTGGAAAAAGGCTCGGGTGTCCCGAACCGCGAAAAGGTCGGCACGGTGACGCGCGCCCAGGTGCGCGAGATCGCCCAGCTGAAGATGAAAGACCTGAATGCCCTCGACATTGAAGGCGCCATGCGCCAGATCGAAGGCACCGCCCGCAACATGGGCATCGTGGTCGAAGGCTAAGCTGGTGGGAGGACCCGAGGCCCCTGGCCCGGTCCGCTAATACCACGAAGGAGAAACCATGGCAAAACACGGAAAGAAATACCTGGCCGCGGCGGCCAAAGTCGATCTGGACAAGCTGTACGATCCGCACGAAGCCGTCAAGCTGGTGCGCGAGACCGCCATCACCAAGTTCGACAGCACGGTCGAAGTGCACATGCGCATGGGCCTGGACCCGCGCCAGGCGGACCAGCAGGTGCGTGACGTGGTCGTCCTGCCCCACGGGCTGGGCAAGAGCGTGCGCGTGCTGGTCTTCGCCGCCGGCGAAGGCGCCACGGCGGCCCGCAATGCCGGCGCCGACACGGTCGCCGACGACGACGAGACCCTGAACAAGATCCAGGGCGGCTGGCTGGACTTCGATGTCGCCATCTCGACCCCGGACATGATGGGCAAGGTCGGCAAGCTCGGCCGCGTCCTCGGCCCGCGCGGCCTGATGCCGAACCCGAAAGCCGGCACGGTCGTCGACCCGAAGGACCTGGGCCGGGCCATCACCGAGGCCAAGGCCGGCCGCGTCGAGTTCCGCCTCGACAAGACCGCCAACATCCACGTCTCGATCGGCAAGGCTTCGTTCGACGACAAGAAGCTGTACGAGAACTTCTCCGCCCTGATGGAGGCCATCAAGAAGGCCCGCCCGGCGGCGGCCAAGGGCAACTACATCCGCCACATCACCATGACCACGACGATGGGCCCCGGCGTCAAGATCGACGCCAACCTGGCCCAGTCGATGGAGGCAAGCGGATAGCGATATCCGCGCCCGAAAGCAATTCCTTCGCCAGTGACAGCAGGCGCCCCGCTGGGGCTTAATCTCCTGCCCAGGTGGAGACCGGTGGAAACACCTCCCCCATTTTCAGGGGGATCGAGTCTTTGCCTGGAAGGATCGGGCAAAGACTTTTGATTGGAAAGGAGGTGATATTCATTGGCTAAATCAAAGCAACAGAAAGAAACCATCCTGGCTGAGTACGCCGAGTGGCTCGAGAAAAGCCAGGCCGTCGTGCTGGTGGAATATACCGGCGTGACGATGAAGCAGCTGGACGGCATCCGCGCCAAGGTGCGCGAGAACGGCGGCGAGTTCCATATCGTCAAGAACACGCTCGCCAAGCTGGCCCTCGAAAAGAGCGGCCGCACCGTTCCGGAGAACTTCCTGGAGAAGAGCACGGCCTTCGGCTTCGCGTTCACCGACGTGGCGACCTTCGCCAAGTCCCTGAACGAGGCGACCAAGGGCATGGAAGCGATCAAGGTCAAAGGCGGCTTCCTGGGCGCCGAAACGCTCGACGCAGCGCAGACCAAGGCGCTGGCGAACCTGCCGACCCTGCCGGTCGCACGCGCCATGCTCCTGGGCGTCCTGCTGGCTCCCGCCAGCAAGCTGGTCCGCACGCTGGCCGAACCGGGCCGTTCGCTGGCCTCGGTCGTCAAGGCGTATTCGGACAAGGCTGCACCCGCAGCGGCATAACGTTCACCCATCGTCGTTGCGGGCTGCCTTGCGGCCTGGCAACATCCGTTCATCAAAGGAAACTGAAGGAGTTTTGAAATGGCTGATCTGGAGAAAATCGTTGAGCAGTTGAGCACGCTGTCTGTCCTGGAAGCGGCTGAACTGGTGAAGAAGCTGGAAGAGAAGTGGGGCGTTTCCGCCGCCGCGCCCGTGGCTGTCGCCGCGGCCGCCGGGGCTGCCCCCGTCGCCGCCGAGGCCGCCGAAGAGAAGACCGAATTCGACGTCGTCATCAAGGATGCCGGCCCGAAGAAGATCGAGGTCATCAAGGTCATCCGCCAGCTGGTCAACCTGAGCCTGTCGGACGCCAAGGCCCTGGCCGAGACGGCCGATGCCAAGGTGCTGACCGCCGTCGGCAAGGACGCCGCCACGGACGCCAAGAAGAAGCTCGAGGAAGCCGGCGCCGTCGTCGAGATGAAGTAAGCTCGACTCAACGCCAGAATGAAGGGACGGTCTCTTGCAGACCGTCTCTTTTTATTTCGTCCACGCGACTTACGACGGGCTTGCAATTTCCCAGCTGGGGCTTGACTCTTTCCGGAATCTGGCTATACTATTGGTACATTTGGTCTGACCACCATACCACAGGAAACCATGAAAATCCAACCCGTCGCCCACCAAACGCTCGCCGAATCTGTCGCCGGAAAGCTGGCCGCCTCGCTCCTGGACGGCTCGCTGGCCTCCGGGGCCCAGCTGCCCGCCGAACGCGACCTGATGGCCCAGCTGGATGTCAGCCGGGCCACCCTGCGCGAGGCCCTCAAACTGCTGGGCGAATATAAGCTGATCGAGGCCCGCCCGAACGTCGGCTGGTTCGCGGGTGTGATCGACGAGAGCAACGTCGCCCGGGCACGCGAGCTGGCCCAGGTCGCCTCCATCCCCTCCGGGCGCCCGGCCACCAGCGAACCGCCCACCGGACCGATCCGCGTCCCGGTGGCGCCCGAGAAGCCGCTCCACATCCCCAACCTGCAGAAGGACCGCCTGGGAACCTTCGAGTTCATCTCCTGGTGGGAGAAGGACAAGGTCCGGGACGCCCGCGTGCTGGTAGTCGGTGCCGGGGCGCTGGGCAACGACGTGATCAAGAATCTGGCACTGATGGGCATCGGCCACCTGTACATCGTCGACTTCGACACGATTGAGGCCGCCAACCTGAGCCGTTCCGTCCTGTTCCGCGAGTCCGACAACCACCGCTCCAAGGCCGAGGTGGCCGCCGCGCGCGCCAGGAACCTCAACCCGCAGGTCCACGTCCAGTACCTGAACGGCGACGTCACCACGCAGCTCGGGCTGGGCGTCTTCCGGCGCATGGACGTGGTCGTCGGCTGTCTCGACAACCGCGAAGCCCGCCTGGCGATCAACCGCTTCTGCTATTGGATGAACAAGCCCTGGGTCGACGGGGCCATCCAGGAGTTGCTCGGCCTGGTGCGCGTCTTCGTCCCCGGCCAGGGCGCCTGCTACGAGTGCACCCTGACCGAGCTGGCCCTGCGCGACCTGTCGCTGCGCTACTCCTGCCCGCTGCTGGCCCGCCAGAACATCCTGCTCGGCAAGGTGCCCACCACCCCGACCATCGCCTCGATCATCGGCGGGATACAGTCCCAGGAGGCGCTCAAGCTGATCAACGGCATGCCGGTCGAGCCCGGCAAGGTGATCCACTACAACGGCATGGTCAACGAGATGCACACCACCGCCTACTCGGTGCGCCCGGACTGCGAGTCGCACTGGACCTACGGCGAGGTGACCGAGCTGCCGGCGCGCGCCGAGCGCACCACCCTGGACGAGCTCCTGCGCATCGCGCGTGCCGACCTGGGACCCGAGGCCGTGCTCGAGCTGGACCAGGAGTTGATCACCACCCTGACCTGCCCGGTGTGCCATACCGTCGATCAGGTGCTCAAGCCGCTCAGCGCGGTCAGCTTCGAGGCCGGCCACTGCCCGACCTGCGGCACGCTGCGCGAGACCGAGCTGACCCACCTGATCACGGGCGAGGAAAACTTCCTGTACCGCTCGCTTGCCAGCGTGGGCGTGCCGCCGCTGCACATCCTGCGCGCCCACAACGGCCAGGAGTACCGTTTCTACGAGCTCACCGGCGACCTGCCCGAGGCGCTGCACTTCCGCCACTTCGAGTCGACCAACCTCCCCGGCTCCGTCGGCGGACGGATCAAGCTCGCCCCGGCTGCTTCCGAGGTCGAAGGCGCCGACGGCCAAGCCCGCAGCCGCATCAAGCTGTACGAAAAATAAACCCGGACTCCCATGTCGACCGGAACCATGAGCCTGCCCACCCCCTCCCCGGAAGAGCCCTTGCGCGCCGTCCTGCTGCGCAAGCTGCTCCTGCTCAGCTTGAGCATGCTCGGGGTGGCACTGGTCGTGGCGATCCTGTTCAGCCTGCTGCGCCGGCCGGCCTACCTGCTGCTGGTCTTCGCCTCCGACTTCGTGCTGGCGCTCGTCTCCGCCTTCCTGTCCCGCCGGATCTTCCGCGGCCACTCCGGCCTGCTGCGCTTTGCGGCGGCCTACGCGGTCTTCATCCTGAGCCTGCTCCTGCTGGGCTTCTTCAGCGGCGGGCTGGCCGGGCTGGGACCGTTGCGGATCGGCCGGCCGGACGTGGACTGGACCGGCCTGGGCCAGCTGCTGCTCGGGGTCGGCACGGTGATCCTGGCGCTGGAAGCCTGGCCGCGCCCGGCTGTACAGATCGACCCGGCCCCGGCGGTCGAGATCGAAGTCCAGCCCCTGCCGGTTGCCGTGCAGCCCGCCGCCGGCCGGCCCCGGGTCCGCGCTGCCCCGCGCTCCCGGCGCACGCCCGCCCGGCGCGCCCGGCGAACCGCCCGACCGAAGGTCGAGCCCGTCCCCGAGATCGTGGTCGCCGCCCCGGCCAAGCCCCGCCGCCGGCGCGGCCTTGGCCGCAACCAGCCCCGCCTGCAGCTCTCGAAGGTTGAGGAACACCGCTGTCCCTACTGCCTGGAGCTGATCGAACCCAACGATCCGCGCGGCACCGTCGAGTGCAAGATCTGCCACACCCTGCACCACGCCGACTGCTGGGCCATCACCGGCACCTGCCAGGTGCCGCACCTGAACTCATAGCCTCATTCCTTAGGAGAACGCCATGCCCGATCTGAACCTCACCATCGTCCTGCCCAGCGGGGGGGCCCGCACCGCCGAGATCCCCGACGACGTCAGCGTTCACGACCTGCTGGCCGAGCTGACCTCCCTGCTCAAGCTGCCCACCGTCGGGCCGGACGGCCGGCCGATGTATTACCGGCTGGATAGCAAGGCGCTCGGTCGCGAGCTGAAGGACGACGAGACCCTGGCGGGCGCCGGGGTGCCGGCCGAGGACCGCCTGATGCTGACCGCCGACATCACCGCCGGCGCCATGGGCCTGGACCAGAGCCCGCGCATGCGCCGCCTGCGGGCCGACTACGAGCTGATGCAGGAGCTGGCCTCCCGCTCGGACCTGATCTCCTTCCGCGCCAAGGCGCCGCGTCCCAACCTGCCGCCCGAAACCTACATCGTCTCCTTCAAGTGCAAGGGCATCATCGACGTCGACCGGGCCGGCAACCCCAAATTCGGCGAGCACCACCAGGTTGAGATCTACCTGCACAACCAGTACCCGCAGCGCTGGCCGGGCATGAAGTGGCTGACACCCATCTGGCACCCCAACATCAACCACCTGAACGGATCGGTCTGCATCGATGCCGCCTGGTGGACCGCCAGCCGCTCGCTCGACCGCCTGGTGGTCATGCTGGGCGAGATGCTGCAGTACAAGAACTTCCACGACGACCCGACCAAGCCACCTTTCCCCTGGGACCCGGAGGCTGCCCGCTGGTGCCGGGAATACCGCAAGACCCATCCCAACGCCTTCCCGGTCGACATGCGCGAGCTGCTGCGCCCCGAGCGCGTCAAGCTGGCCCCGGTCGAAGAGCACAAGAAACCCAGGATCCACCTGAAATAATCCTCCCGCGTGCACGCGAGGCCCCACCTGTTCCTTCTGGCCGCGTTTCCGCCAGACCATTCCCGAAAGGAGTAACCCATGCCTGACTTACCTGTGACCGTCGTGCTTCCCTCCGGAGGCAGCCGCACCGCCGAACTTCCCGACGACGTCCCGGTGAAGGAACTTCTCCCCGAGCTGACCACTTCCCTGGAACTGCCCGTCACCGGGCCGGACGGACGCCCGATGTCCTACCGCCTGGACAGCAAGGCGCTGGGGCGGGAACTGAAGGAAGAGGAGACCCTCTCCGCGGCCGGCGTCCCCAAGGAAGACCGGCTGATGATGACCGCCGACGTGACGGCGGGCTGATTCCTCTCCCCCCTCCCGGGCCGCTCCGCATCCCTGGAGCGGCCCGGGCCTCTCCCCTTACCGGCATAACCCCTATGACCACTCCCCGCCTGCGTGTCCAACCGCCCGACCCGTCCAGCCCCCCGCCGGCTGCTCTGCCGCTCGACCGTGCGCGCCGCTGGCTCTCGCCCTTCGAGGCGCCCAGCTCGCCTGCCCCGGCTGTGACCGTCTTCCTGGCCCAGTAGGCCTACTCCGAGGCGGTCAGCCACGCCGCCAGCGAGCTGGACATCGAGGTGGGCGGCGTCCTGGTCGGCGAGTGGCACCCGCTGGCCGAGGCGGGCCGGCTGTTCATCCAGGCCGAGAACGCCCTGCCGGCGCGTTTCACCCGCCAGGGCAATGTCTTCCTGACCTTCACGCAGGACAGCCTGGTGGACCTGCACAACGCCATGGACGAGCAGTTCCCCGGCAAACAGATCGTCGGCTGGTACCACACCCACCCGCGCATGGGCGTCTTCCTGTCCCACTACGACACCTGGCTGCATCGCTACTTCTTCCCCGAACCCTGGCAGGTGGCCCTGGTGATCGAGCCGTACGCCAACCTGGGCGGTTTCTTCGTCCGCCAGGCGGACGGCTCGCTGGACCCGAGCCGCTACACCGGCTTCTACGAGCTGGACGGCAATTCGGACCGCAGCATCGTGCACTGGCACAATCTGCAAAGCGAGCTGGACGTGATCAAGCCAGAAGGAGATGAAACCAATGAATAGATGGATGCGCACGTATTATTACGCCGTGCTGGGTGCGATCGGCGGTTTGATCGGCTGGCAGATCAGCAACCTGCTGGGATTGTCCTTCATATCCAACCTGTACCTGAGCGAAGCGGTGGTCGGCGGACTGGTCGGGCTGAGCATCGGCCTGCTGGTCGGGATCACCGAGGGCGTCATGACCCGCAACCTGGTGCAGGCGGCCAAATCCGGCGCCCTGAGCGGCGTGCTCGGCCTGCTGGCGGGCATGATCGGACTGCCGCTCTCCGAGGCCGTCTTCCAGACTGTCGGCGGCGGCCTGTTCGGGCGGGCGATCGGCTGGGGTTTCTTCGGCCTGATGCTCGGCCTGGCCGAAGGGCTGGTCGGCCGCAGCCAGGTCTGGAAGGGCATGCTCGGCGGCCTGATCGGCGGCGCGCTGGGCGGGATGCTGCTCGAGAACATCGACCGGGTCCTGAAGGCCTCCATGATCGCCAAGGCGGTCGGCCTGCTGCTGCTGGGCGCCTGCGTCGGCCTGTTCATCTCCCTGATCGTCGTGCTGCTGTCGCGCGCCTGGCTGGAGGTCCGCTCCGGCAAGCTCAAGGGCACCGAGTTCATCCTGGACAAGTTCATGCGCAAGGGGCCGGCGATCGCCATCGGCTCCAGCCCGCTCAAGTCAGAGATCGTACTGCCCGACCCCGACATCGCCCCGCAGCACGCCATGCTGACCGGCGACGGGCAGCGCTTCACGCTCAAGGACATGAGCCTGGAAGGCACCTTCATCAACAAGAAACGCATCGAGCGCGCCCAGCTGGTTAACAACTGCACCATCCGCATGGGCAACACTGAAATGGTCTACCACGAAAGGAGATCGGCATGAAACTCCCGATCCGGCATTTCCTGGCGGTCGCCGCCGCCGTGCTGCTGGCGCTGGTCCCGCTGCCCGGGGCAGCCCAGTCGAGCGGCGAGCAGATCCGCATCACCCAGGTGGACAACTCGCACTTCCCGCAGGTGACCCTGTACGTCTCGGTCACCGACGCGGCCGGCAACCCATTACCGGTCGACCCGAGCCAGATCCAGATCTTCGAGAACGGGGCCCTGGTGCAGGCCGGCCAGGTCAGCGGCGCGGGCGAGATCGGCCCGCTGACCACCCTGCTGCTGGTGGACATCTCCGGCAGCATGAACTCGTCCGGCAAGATCCAGGCGGCCCGCGACGCCGCCAACGCCTACGTCGACCAGATGCGCCCCGGCGACCAGGCCGGCGTGATGTCCTTCAACACCACCGTCACCTATGACCAGCCGATCACGACCGACCACAGCGCGCTGAAGCAGGCGCTCGCCGCCCTCAGCCCGCACGGCAACACCGCCATGTACGACGCCCTGGTCCAGGCCGAGCAGACCCTGCAGAACGTATCCGGGCGCAAGGCGGTCATCGTGCTGACCGACGGCATCGACAACGCCTCCAACCAGACGGCCGACAGCGTGATCGGCGCCATCGGCAGCGGCGGGCTGTCGATCTCGACCATCGGCTTCGGCGACCCGCAGCTCTCCTCCGGCGCCACCGGCCTGGACGAGGCCGCCCTGCGCTCGCTGGCCGACCGGGCTG
>Ga0335071_10004700_pt1 | contig 14255 bp, 11 predicted proteins | sample Lox_Sample_15_FD_206724 | JGI IMG/M metagenome (GOLD analysis project Ga0335071, IMG submission 206724) | Soil microbial communities from Loxahatchee National Wildlife Refuge, Florida, United States - Lox_Sample_1.5 | ecosystem: Environmental > Terrestrial > Soil > Wetlands | place: USA... | reverse complement strand
TGGGTGTTGCCGCGATTGGGCGTTCCCACCTGAATGTCGGGTTCGTGCGACGTTGGGTCCCAACGTTCCAGGAAACAACGCCCCAACAACTCCTGACTTCCTTCGCCGGGCGGTCATCCCACTAACCCTATCGAGAGGTACACTGGGAGCTACCGGTCCACAGGGAACCGGCGTCAAGGAGTCGACATGAGAACAAAGCTGTTGACCGCTCTTCTTTTCGCCGTTGCGCCTTCCGCAATGGCCCAGTCCATAGCAGGTCTCTGGGACGCCACCATTCATTTCAACGACGCCGACATACCGTTCCGGCTGGAGGTCGCCGGCGACGGCGCGAACGTTCGCGGATGGCTGTTCAACGGCGACGACAAGGTGCTCGCCACTGGCGGCCAGTTCGAGAACGGCTCGCTCACCCTGGACTTCGGCGACTACGCGGCCAAGCTGCAGGCCACGCTGAAGGACGGCGTTTTGAACGGCACCTACGGACCGATGCTCAAGAAGACTTATCCCGTGGTGGCGCGCCGGCATCAGCAGCAGCCCAAGTCGAGCGCCTCGGCACCCCCCATCCAGGGCCTTTGGGAAGTGGCCATCAACAGCGGCAAGGGCGAAAAGGCCTGGCGATTCATCGTGCAGCAGAAAGGCCCGGACGTCTCGGCGGCGATCCTACGCGTCGACGGCGACACGGGCGCTTTGACGGGATCTTATAAGGATGGCAAGTTCGTGCTCAGCCACTTCTCTGGCGGCCGTCCCTCGCTGCTTGTCGTCACGCCCGCGACCGACGGCACGCTGGCCCTGGACATGACGGACCTGCACGGCAAGAGCCAACTGAAAGCCGTGCGTCCCGACGTGGCCCGCGCCCAGGGATTGCCTGCACCAACCGATCCCGACCATCACACATCGGTAAAGGATCGCTCCGAACCGTTCCGCTTCAGTTTCCCCGACCTGAATGGCCGCATCGTTTCCAACACCGACGCGCGCTTCCAGGGCAAGGTGGTTCTGGTGAATGTGACCGGTAGCTGGTGCCCGAATTGTCACGACGAAGCGCCGTTCCTCGAAGAGCTGTACCGCAAGTACCACAGCGCGGGCCTGGAAGTGGTCGCGCTGTCGTTTGAAGAAGACGATCAGTTGCAAAATCCAACTCGTCTGCGCGCCTTCATCAAGACCTACGGTATCGACTATACCGTGTTGCTCGGCGGCGTTCCTGACGATCGCGACAAGAAGCTCACCCAGCCGGTGAACCTGAACTCCTGGCCCACCACGTTCTTCCTGGGCCGCGACGGCCGAGTCCGCTTCGTGCATGCCGGCTTCCCCGGCCCGGCGAGCGGCGACCTCTACAAGCAGACTGCCCAGGAGTTCTACGCGCAGGTCGAGAGCCTGCTGGCGGAAAACCGGACCGCTCAGCGTTGATTATCTAGTACCAATGCAAGACCGCGTGACGGTTTTCTCGGCCAATTGACGTAAGGCCACGTGTAGACCACAGAACGGCCCTTATGGGGCGCTCGAAACATGCGGCAAATCATAATTCTCCTCGCCATCCTGGCGGCATCCTCGCACGCCGGCGCTCAAGGCGTGATCACTACCGTCGCCGGCAACGGGGCCGATGCAACTTCGGGAGATGGCGGTCCCGCCATCGACGCAGCTCTGCATCCGAACGGGCTAGCCTTGGACAACGCCGGCAACCTGTACATTGCCGACGTGGCGAAGTCGGTGATTCGAAAGGTGAACGCGGCCGGGATCATCAGCACGGTAGCCGGATTCGTGGGCGAGAAGACTCAGTTCTCTGGCGACGGCGGCCCGGCCATCAACGCATCCATCTACATCTCCTCCAACCACAACGGGCTCGCCGTGGACAGTGCGGGCAACCTGTACATTGCCGACGACGGCCACCAGCGTATCCGCAAAGTCGATCCGTTGGGAATCATCACCACGGTGGCCGGCAGCGGAAAGCAGGGTTATTCGGGCGACGGCGGGCAGGCCACCAGCGCTATGCTGTGGCGGCCAAGCGGCGTGGCCCTGGATTCGGCCGGTAACCTCTACATCGCGGACACCCTGAACGCCCGCATCCGTAAAGTGGCGAAGGACGGGACCATCACCACCTTCGCCGGCAACGGAGCAATCGCCTACGCAGGCGACGGCGGACTGGCCACCGCCGCGTCGCTGTTTTACCCCATGGACGTGGCCGTGGACAAAGCCGGCAACGTCTACATCGCGGATCAGAACGCGTACGTCATTCGCAAGGTGAACAATCTGGGAATCATCAGCACTGTCGCCGGCAACGGGGCCTTCGGCTTCTCCGGCGATAGCGGCCCTGCCCCCGCGGCTGAACTTTCCGGACCCTACAGCGTTGCCGTCGACGGCTCCGGCGACATCTACATCGCCGACCATGGGAATGCCCGCGTGCGCAAAGTCGACTCGGGGGGAACCATCACTACGGTCGCCGGACATGGCGGAGGTGGCGGCATCGGAGACGGCGGTCCGCCCACCAGCGCCAACGTACTGCCCGCGGGCTTGGCGGTCGATTCCGGGGGAAACTACTACATCGCCGACGAAGGCAACAAGCGCGTCCGCAAGGTGACCATCGGAGCGAAAGTTCCGGGCATCATGACGAACGCGGGCGCGCTCTACTTCTCTTCCACCGTGGGCGGGAACTCGCCCGGAGCTCAAGTGGTGGACATCTACACAAGGGGCAGCGTTCAACTCAACTTCAGCATTGCCGCATCTACTTCGTCCGGAGGTGACTGGCTGCAGGCTACCATTGCCGGCGGCTTGACGCCTGCACTGATGACCGTGTCGATCATCGCTCAACCTCCCGCGGGTACATATCAAGGCAAGGTCGTAATCACTCCAACTGCTCCCGATCTTTCGCCGGTGACCATTCCGGTCACCTATCTGGTCACCAGCACGCCGCCGGACCGGCCCGTCATCAGCAACGTGGTGAACGGCGCGAGTTTCCAAACCGGAGCCGCCGCTAATGCGTGGGTGACGATTGTGGGAACGAATCTGGCGTCCACCATAGACAACTGGAATAACTCCATCAAAGACGGGCAATTGCCCACGTTCCTCGACGGCGTAACCGTCACTTTCGACGGCATGCCCGCTTACATCAACTACATCAGCCCGACGCAGATCAATCTTGTGACGCCCGCCATACGGTCTTCTACGACGTCGGCCGTGGTCTCCAATTCCGGCGCCAAAACGACCGCCGTTTTCAACGTGCCCGCGAGCCAGTTCGGCCCGGCATTTTTCCTCTGGCCGAACAGCCAGGCAGTCGCGACGCGGCAGGATTACAGCTACGCGGTCAAGGCCGGCACATTCTCGACCTTGACTACCATCGCCGCGAAGCCCGGCGACGTGATCATCCTCTGGGGCACGGGATTTGGCCCAACCGCGGCCGCCGCGCCGCCGGGATACGTTACGCCGAGCGATCAAACCTACTCCACCAACACGCTGCCGAAAGTAACGGTGAACAACTTGAACGCCACGGTGTATGGCGCCGCACTCACGCCGGGATTCGCGGGACTGTACCAGGTGGCGATTCAGGTGCCTGCGTCGCTCGCGGATGGCGATTGGCCGGTGATGGCCACCATCGGCGGCGTGTCCTCGCCCACCGGCGTGGTGCTGTCGGTCCACAAATAGCGGGAGACATCATGCGCTTTCTCATACTGGCGTTGGCAGCTCCATTACTTTGGGGTCAGCAGGGCATCATCACCACCTTCGCAGGCGGAGGCACGGCAGAGAACGCGGACGGTGGACCAGCCACCAACGCAATCCTCGGCAATGCTTACGGCCTGGCGCTGGACAGTGCTGGGAACCTTTACATTGGGGAGACCTACAAGGGGCTGCGGAAGGTCGATAAGCAGGGAATTATCACCACGCTGGTTCCCGGCGTCGGTCCCTACGGGGTTGCCGTGGATGGCGCCGGGAACGTCTACTTCTCCGAAGATCAGCTGAACATTATCGACAAGGTAGATCCGGCGGGAGTCGTCACCCGGGTCGCGGGCACGATCACTGCCGGGTACGCCGGCGATGGCGGCCCCGCCACGAAGGCTTGGCTGCAAACACCCTACGGCGTCGCCGTGGACAAATCCGGCAATGTGTACTTCGCCGATAGCGGCAACAATAGAATCCGCAAGGTGGATACCACCGGGATGATTACCACCGTTGCAGGCGACGGCACTCGGGGTTTCTCGGGCGATGGCGGCCCAGCAACGAAGGCTCAACTGTTCGAACCCTGGGACGTCAAAGTGGACGCGGCGGGCAATCTGTTCATCGCCGATTATCAGAACGGCCGGATCCGCAAGGTCGACACCCATGGCATCATCACCACAATTGCCGGCAACGGTGGCGCTGTCTGCTGCTCGGGTGAGGGCGGGCTTGCCATCAACGCTCCCATTCCGCTCGTGGAAGCCGTCGCCGTGGATAATGCCGGGAACGTTTATCTGGGCCAGTCCGGGCGCATCGCGAAAGTCGATTCGTCCGGCAAGTTCCAGACCATCGCCGGGTTAGGCCTCACCGATGCCGACAACATTCCTGCCACAAGCGCCTATCTTGCCGACACGCGAGGCATTGCCGTTGATGCGGCCGGAAACGTCTATATCTCCACCGGCTACAAGGCCACCGTTCGCAAGGTCACCTTTCCTTCCACGCCCCGGATTTCGAGTGCCATCAATGGCGCGAGCTTCCAGGGGCCCATCGTTCCCAACTCCTGGGCGACAATCCTAGGAACCAATCTGGCCGCGGTCACCGACACCTGGGACAAGTCCATCGTCAATGGGAAATTGCCTGATAAGCTCGATGGCGTCACCGTCACCATCGACGGCAAGCCGGCGTACCTGTATTACGTCAGTTCCGGGCAGATCAACTTTGTCGTGCCGGACATCGCATTCGGATCTGTGCAGGTGACCGTCACGAACTCTTCGGGAACCAGCGCGGCTTTCACCGCGACCTCCAGCCAATATGGCCCCGCTTTCTTCGTCTGGCCCGGCAATCAGGCGGTTGCCACTCGGCAGGATTTCAGTTGGGCCGTGAAAAATGGAACCTTCGCCGGAACGGCAACGGTGGCGGCCAAGCCTGGCGACACGATCATCCTCTGGGGTACGGGCTTCGGTCCCACCACCCCTGTAGCGCCGGAGGGATCGTTGACGCCAAGCGATCGGACATACTCGACCAGCTCGCTGCCCACAGTTACGATCGATAACCTCGACGCAAAGGTCTACGGCGCGGCTCTGACCCCCGGCTTCGCCGGACTTTATCAGGTGGCGATTCAAGTGCCTACGCCGCTCGCGGATGGCGATTGGCCGGTGATCGCATCCATCGGAGGCGTGCAGTCACCGGCCGGCGTCGTGCTGTCCGTTCACCAATAGGGGGAATCATGCGCGTTCTCATCCTCGCTATCCTGGCCCCACTGGTTTGGGCGCAGCAGGGCACCATCACCACTGTGGCCGGCAACGGTAACATGAACTTCTCCGGCGACGGAGGGCCGGCTCTCAGCGCGGGCTTAAATCCCCAAGGGGTGGCGATTGACAGCTCGGAAAACCTCCTCATTGCCGACCTCGTGAATAATCACGTCCGCAAGGTGACGCCAGACGGAAAGATCAGCACTGTGGCCGGCTGTACGGCGGACGCCATCACTTGCGCGCTGGCCGGCTTGGGTGACGGTGGCCCGGCCACAACCCCAACCATCTATGTCTTCGATGTGGCGGCAGACAAAGCCGGTAATTACTATATCGCCGATGATGGGAACAATCGTGTCCGCATCGTCAACGCACAGGGCACCATCAACACGCTTGCGGGCAACAACAAGACTGGATTTTCCGGTGACGGCGGGCCCGCTAACAAAGCGTCCCTCAACGGACCCCTGGGCATGGCCCTCGACAACGCGGGGAATCTCTACTTTGCCGACTTATCCAACAATCGCATTCGCAAAGTGGACACACACGGCATCATCACGACGATTGCCGGCAATGGCAATGAGGGATTTTCGGGTGATGGCGGGGCTGCCATCGCTGCGCAACTGAACAATCCCCATTGCGTGGCAGTCGACAGCGCGGGCAACGTGTACTTCTCCGATACGAACAATCAGCGCATTCGCAAGGTGGATAAGTCGGGCAACATCAACACCGTAGCGGGCAATGGAAACGTGGGTTCCACCGGAGATGGCGGCCCGGCTACGGCTGCGACGATGGCCGGTCCCTGGGGAGTCGCAGTGGATGGAGCCGGCAATCTGTACATATCGGATTGGCTGTCGCACAAAATCCGCAAGGTGGATAAAGACACCGGAGTGATCACCACTATCGCCGGCAATGGCAGCTTCGGCTTTTCCGGTGACAACGGCCCGGCCACTAGCGCTCAGATCAATGGTGCGACGCAGATCACCTTCGATAACGAGGGAAACCTCTACATCGCTGATGCAGGGAACTACCGTGTTCGCAAAGTAGCCGGTGTGGGTCCGGCCGGTCAGACCGGACCGGCGCCTGCGATCACGGCAGCTTTAAATGGCGCGACGTTCCTCGCGAGCCAGCCGCTGGTGCAGGGGTCACTCGCGTCCGTCTTCGGCACAGCGCTTGCCTCGTCGCCGGCTCAAGCAACCGTCGTGCCCTTGCCGGAGTCGTTAGGCAACGTTTCCGTGACCATCGCGGGCGTCGCCGCGCCACTGCTGTATGTCTCTCCAACTCAAATCAATTTGCAGATCCCCTGGACCCTCCAGAACGGCAACGCGGAAATTGTGGTGACCGCGAACGGATCTATTTCAGCGGCGTTTTCCGCGATGGTAGGCGGTTTGGCGCCGGGAATCTTCACCACGAATTACGGAACCGGCCAGGCCATCGCAATTAATCCCGACGGAACGCTGTCGGCGCCGCTTGGGTCCATCCCAGGCTTGATTACCCACCCGGCGAAAGTCGGCGACACCATCATCATTCTCGCCACCGGCCTTGGTCTCACGAAGCCGTCTGTCCCGGCCCCCGGCGCGGCTTCGTCCGACGAGTTGCGCTACGCGATCATCCAGCCGACAGTGACCATCGGAGGCGTGTCCGCGACTGTTTCGTTCGCGGGACTCTCGCCGCAGTTCGTCGGCGTGAATCAGCTGAACGTTGTCGTGCCCGACGTTCCCGCCGGCGTCGTGCCGATCGTGATCAACTCCCTCCAGCATCTCAGCCCGGCCAACGTTACCATCGCAGTCGAAAGCCAGTAGCGTGCGCTCTCTCGACAGCTCGAGCCTCCAGAACTCAGACAGGCGTGCGCCAGCGTAGGCCTTGAAACCGGGCAAAGTCGCGATCGGTCGTGATCCATTCGCACCCGAACTCGATCGCCAACGCGGCCAGCCACGCGTCCTGCACGATATTGCCGGTGGCGTTGGCTCGGCGGCACAAATCAGTGAAGATGCTCCAGTGGCGCGGGCCAGGCTCCACCACTTGGCAGTGCGGCTGGTCCAGCAGCGCCACCGTGAACGCAAGCGCGTCCGTTAGCTTGCTCGGTTGCACGAAGATTCGAGGATGCGTTGTCACGCGAATCACGCTGGCCAGGACCTGTGGCGATACGCCGTACGCCATGTCGCTGTTGACGGTCGCTTCCAGCCAACGACGGCAAGCTTCGTGGTCCACTGCATCTGAGCGGAAAGCGTATACCAAGACATTGACGTCCGGGAGTATCACTTGCGTCCTTCCAGGATGTCCAACAGGCCGGAACTATCGTTCAGATCGACGCCGGGCAAGACTCCTCCGCGGGCCCGACAAACCGGGAGAATCACACGCTTGCGCCGTTGCCCCGGGCGCGACGCGAGCACCAGCCGCAGGCCCTGCTCGATGAGCGACGTGAGCGTTTCGCCACGTCGCGAGGCTTCACGCTTAGCCTGCTCTAGCAGTCCGTCATTGAGGCGAACCGTGGTCCTCATATGTCTAGACATATCAGTCTGGCGTCTCGATGTCAAACCCGCTCGTCTGCCTAGCCCTAATGGGTTTCTTGACAACCCGCCGCATCGGGTGTCTACTACGGTCCGGGAGGTCTGTCCATGATGCTAAAACTTTGCCGGTATGCGGTGTTCATCGTGCTGGCGAGCGCATTGCTCAACGCGCAGGCGCTCAAAGCCATCAAAGCCGCCAGCGCCGCGCCGCCCACCGCGATCCCGACATTCTCAACAGCCGACCTCTCCCGCACCGGCATCTTCTACGCCGGCGGCAAGTACGTCGGCGAGCCCGGCCAGGAAGTGATGGGCGGCTCCGCCTACGTCGAAGTCTGGGTGCCCAAACAAATCCGCCATCCCTATCCGATCATTTACATTCACGGCGCGGGCCAAACCGCGACCGACTGGCTGCAGACTCCCGATGGGCGCCCCGGCTGGGCCTACTATTTCGCCAAACAAGGCTACGTGCAGTACATGGTGGATTCTCCCGCGCGTGGCCGCTCCCCCTACGTGCCCGATCATGACGGCAATCTCACGATCCGCACCGCGCCGAACCTGGAAGCGGTCTTCACCGCTTCCGCGAAGAAAGGCGACTTCCCGCGTGCGCATTTGCACAACCAGTTTCCAGGCCCAGGCCTGATGGGCGACGCGGTTTTTGACGACTTCGCCAAAACTCAGGTCCAGTTCCTGGCGGGCGGCGGCCCGCTGTCCCAGGACGAACTCAGCCGCGATGCATTCGTCGCCCTGATGGACATGATCAAGACTCCCGTGATCATCCTGTCGCACTCGCAGGGAGGCAGTGTGGGCTGGCTGATGGCCGATGCGCGTCCGAGCCAGGTGAAAGCGATCGTCACCGCTGAGCCCGCCGCGCCGCCGATCAAAAACGTCGACACCGCGAAGCTCGCCTACACGGGTCCCGGCCTGAGCTGGGGAGTTACCTCCAGCCCCATTACCTACGATCCGCCCATCAAGAATCCTTCCGAGCTAAAAGTCGCGCTCGAAGAGAAGTCTGACATTTCCGGCGACGTCGTGCCTTGCTACGTGCAGCAGGAGCCGGTGCACAAGCTCGTCAACCTGGAAAAAATCCCCGTGGTCTATTTGTCCGCCGAAGGCGGCTATCACCGCGAATTCGATCACTGCCTCGCGAAGTGGCTGAATCAAGCGGGCGTGAAAACCCAGTTCGTTCGCATGGAGGATGTCGGCCTCCACGGCAACGGGCACGAAATGATGCTCGAAAAGAACAGCGACGAAATCGCGAAGTACATCGACGGCTGGATTCAGAAGAACGTCCCGCAGAAGGACAAACCTAGTCTGGCCGCGCCGCCCTCGTCTATTCCGACATTTTCGACGCAGAACATCGCCCGCACCGGCTTCTTCTACGCCGGCGGCAAGTACGTCGGCGACGCCGGCAAGGAAATCATGGGCGACGCCATGTACACCGAAGTCTGGGTGCCGAAGCAGGTGCGGCATCCGCATCCCATGGTGCTCTTCCATGGCAACGGACAGACCGGCGCGGTATGGCGTCAGACGCCGGATGGCCGCCCCGGCTGGGCATACTATCTGGTCGATCACGGCTACACGGTCTATATGGTCGATTACCCGGCGCGCGGCCGCTCGCCATACGTGCCCGGCGTCGACGGCAAGCTCGGCATCCGCACGGCGCTCGATCTGGAGCACATTTGGACCGCGCCCGCCACCTCCGGCGGCAACTTCCCGCGGATGCAGAAATACACGCAATGGCCCAGCGATTCGCAAAACAAAGGCAAAATGGGCGACCCTGTCTTCGACAACTTCGTCAAAGGCCAGGTGCAGTTTGTGAATAATCAGGCCGAGCTGGCGGTTCCCGCCGGTGTCGCGCTGCTGGATAAGATCGGAAGCCCGGTCATCCTGCTCACTCATTCTCAAGGCGGCGGCATCGGCTTCAACGTCGCCGACCAGCGGCCCAACCTGATCGCCGGCATGGTCGCAATCGAGCCCGGCGGTCCGCAGATCGGCGTCGTCGATACCGCGAAGGTCGAATACACGCGAGTCGATCCCAAATCCTGGGGCCTGACGCCCATGCCCATGAAGTACGACCCGCCGTTCGCCGGCCCGTCCGATATCAAGGTTCATCTGGAGCCTTCGGAGCGCCCCGGCGACGAAGTCGGCTGCTACATGCAGGACGAACCGGTGCACAAGCTGACGAGCTTTCAGGGCATGCGGATTCTCTCCATCTCGGCCGAAGGCACCTACCATCGCGTCTTCGACGTCTGCATTCCCAAGTGGCTCAACCAGGCCGGTGCGAAGGACGATTTCGTGCGCCTGGAAGACGTCGGCATCCACGGCAATATGCACGAAATGTTCCTCGACCGCAATAGCGACCAGGTGATCCAGTACATCGACGGCTGGCTGAACAAGAACATTCACTGAGTCGTCGTCCGATTTCCGTGCACCGCTATGAAGGGCCTTATACAATGGAGTTCGTATGCCCGGCCTCGACCGCATCACACGCAACCCTGAAGTCATGGGTGGAAAGCCCTGTGTGAGGGGCATGCGCGTGACTGTTGGCACGCTGGTCGGACTCGTTGCGTCGGGCCACACGTTTGGCGAGATTCTCGCCGCTTATCCCTACTTGGAAGAAGAAGATATCCGGCAAGCCCTGGCATATGAGGCTTGGCGAGTGGAAGAGATCGAAGTGCCGCTGCCGGCTGCATGAAGATCCTGGCGCAAAACCCCGCGCTCTAACGTCCCTTCGCCCTGCATTACGATACAATTTGGACCGATGGTCCGGCATATTTCTCTGATCGCGGTCGCGTCCCTCATCGCAACTGCACCAATATTGGCTCAGACACGAGCGGCACGCATCGGCGGCCACCCAGATCTGAACGGAATCTGGCAAGCGCTGAACGAAGCCAACTACGATATCGAGGGTCACAACGCGCGCCCCGCCATGGCGCTCCGCCCCGGTCCCTATGGACCTGTTCCGGCCACTCCAGTTCTGGCCTTGGGCGCTGTTGGCGCAGTCCCGCCCGGCCTGGGCGTAGTGGAAGGCGGCGAACTCCCCTACAAGCCCGAGGCCCTCGCAAAACGAAACGAGAATCGCGAGAACTGGCTGACCCGTGATCCCGAGATCAAGTGCTATCTGCCCGGAGTCCCGCGCGCCACTTACATGCCGTATCCGTTCCAAATCGTCCAAAGCGCGGGCCAGATCTTCTTTAGCTACGAGTACGCCGGCGCCGTCCGCAACATCTACCTGAAGGACCCGGGCACGCCTCCGGTCGATTCCTGGATGGGCCAGTCCGTCGGCCATTGGGATGGCGATACTCTGGTCGTCGACGCCAAAGGCTTCAACGATCAAAGCTGGTTCGATCGCTCCGGCAACTACCACAGCGACGCGCTGCACGTGGTGGAGCGCTACACACGCACCAGCCCGGACATCATCCAATACGAAGCCACCATCGAAGATCCTAACGTGTTCACCCGCCCCTGGAAAATGAGCATGGCGCTCTATCGCCGCCAGGAGAAAAACGCCCAACTTCTGGATTTCAAGTGCGTGGAATTCGTGGAAGAATTGATGTACGGCCAGTGGCGCAAGAAGCCGCTGGACGACAAGGGAAAGTAGGCGCATATGCGAAGGGCTCTGATCCTCGTATTCCTGGCTGCCTCGTTCACTCTAGCTGCCGAAGAGCCGAATGATTACGGCGAGTACACCGCTTGGCTCTGCCGCCCCGGCCGGGCCGACGCCTGCGATGTCGACCTGAGCACCACCGTCATCTCCTCCACCGGCGCACTCACCCGCGAAACCTGGAAGCCCGACCGCAACGCGCCTATCGATTGCTTCTACGTCTACCCCACCGTCTCCACCGATCCCACCCCGTTCAGCGACATGAAGCCGGACCCGGCGGAATTCAACGTCATCCGCCAGCAATTCGCGCGCTTCGGCTCCGTGTGCCAGCCTTACGCTCCGATGTACCGTCAAATCACGTTGGCCGGACTACGGCAGTTGCTCGCCGGCACGGCGCCCAGCATGTCTCTGGAGCACGGCCTGCAATATGAGGATGTGCGCGATGCCTGGCGCTACTACCTGCAGCATGACAACAAGGGCCGCGGCTTCGTTCTCGTCGGACACTCGCAAGGTTCCTTCATCCTGGCGGAGCTGATCCGCAACGAGATCGACGGCAAGCCCATCCAATCCCGAATGCTTTCGGCCATCCTGGCCGGAACAACCGTCGCAGTCCCGCGCGGCAAAGATGTCGGAGGCGCGTTCCAGCACGTTCCGCTCTGCCATTCTGCTTCGCAAACCGGATGCGTCATCACCTACGCGTCGTTCCGCGCCACCGCGCCGCCTCCGCCCAACACGCGCTTCGGCAAAGTCACTACCAAGGACATGACCGCCGCGTGCACCAATCCGGCCGCCCTCACCGGTGGTTCCGGAGAATTGCACGCCTATCTTCCCGCCGAAGGCCGCTTCATCGTAGGATCCACTTCACCCAAGCCCTGGTCAACGTCCGCCAAGACCATCGACACGCCCTGGGTCAGCCTGCCCGGATTCATCAGCGCCCGCTGCGCCACCAATGATAACGCCACCTATCTGGAAGTGAGCCTGCATCCCGACGCCGCCGGCAAGCGCACGGACGATATTGTCGGAGACTTGAGCGCCAACGGCACAGTGCTCACCGACTGGGGACTGCACCTGGTGGACATGAATCTCGCCATCGGCAATCTTGTGGACGTCGTGGGACAAGAGTCCAACTCATGGAGCAACGCTACGAAATGAGCACGAACCGATGTGAAATGACTCGCCGAGGGCTGCTGAGAGGATTCGCCAGCGCCGCCGCCCTGGGAGCAGCGGCCCACTCGCTCCGCGCCCAAACACCCGCCACCAAGTCCCTTCCCGCTCGCGGCGAATTCGTCATCCGCGACGCCTACATCATGACCATGGACCCGGGTCTCGGCGACATCCCCGGCGGCACCATCCACGTCAAGAACGGCGCAATCGCCGCTGTCGGCAAGGACATCAAACCCGGGCCGCGCGCCACCGTCATTGACGGCCATCGCAGTATCGTTTTGCCCGGTATCGTCGACACGCACTGGCACATGTGGACCACCTACCTGCGTTCCATGGCGGGCGACAAGGAAGCGGACGGCTATTTTCCGGTCACCACGCGCTACGGCAAAGCCATGGAGCCCATCGACATGTATCGCTCCACCCGGCTCGCCTGCACCGAGGCCATCAACGCCGGCATCACCACCGTCGGCGATAACTGCCACAACGTGCGCAGCCACGATCACGCAGTCCAGGACATCCGCGCCCACCAGGAGACTGGCGTCCGCTGCCGCTGGTCCTATGGCCCGTACCGCGGCATGCCTGCGGACCGGCACATCGATCTCGAAGACCTGGTAGGCTTCCATCACGACTGGGCCAAGTACTCCAACGATGGCTTGATCTCGCTTGGCTTCGCCTGGGGCGGCATCCCGCTCGGTCAGGCCGCGACGCCCGACGCGATGCAGATCGCGCGGAAAGAGTTCGATACCGCCCGCCGCCTCGGCATCCCCATGGCCACGCACTGGGCATCGCGCGAGAACACGCCCGGCGGCCAGGTGGAACCGCTCGCCAAGGGCGGTTTCCTTGGCAAGGACGTGCTCCTCATCCACATGCTCGCCACCACACCCGCCGAAATGAAAATGGTGGCGGAAGCGGGCTCGCCGATCAGCGTCTCACCGGGCTCGGAGCTGCGCATCGGCTACGGCCTCACCAAGGCCTGCGACTTCATGGACGCCGGCATCCTGGTCGCCGTCTCCGTCGATACCGTCCCGCTCACCGGCACCGCCAATTTCTTCGACATCCTCAAGCTGCTGCGCAACGCGGAAAACGCCAAAGCGTTCAACGAATTCAAGCTCACTGCGCGCAAGGCCCTGGAAATGGCCACCATCCACGGCGCCCGCGCCTTGCAAATGGACCAGCAGATCGGTTCGCTCACCCCCGGCAAGCGCGCCGACGTCATCATGGTCAAGACCGACAGCGTGCACATGGGCGTCTTTACCGACCCGGCCCACATGCTGGTGGAAGCCGCCGAGGAGTCCGACATCGATACGGTCTCCATCGACGGCCGCATCCTGAAGCGCGGCGGCAAGCTTACTGCGCTTGACCCGGCGCAAGTCATCGCCGACGCCGCCATGACGCTCGAAACTGTCGGCAAACGCATCACTTAAGAACGTTGGGTTCGTTCTCGCAAGGAGGACTCCCGAGTGCCGGTCACAACGCTTAACAAGATCATTCATTTGCTCTTGACCGGAACGTTGGTGTTGATGGCCTTGGCAGGAGTGCTGCTTGTCCAGGGCGTGATTCCTTCCATTCCACCGCTGAGCGCGAGTGCTTATC
>Ga0335071_10004699_pt1 | contig 14256 bp, 11 predicted proteins | sample Lox_Sample_15_FD_206724 | JGI IMG/M metagenome (GOLD analysis project Ga0335071, IMG submission 206724) | Soil microbial communities from Loxahatchee National Wildlife Refuge, Florida, United States - Lox_Sample_1.5 | ecosystem: Environmental > Terrestrial > Soil > Wetlands | place: USA... | reverse complement strand
AGTCGGCCGTCATCGCCTGCGAGACCCACGAGCGTCTTGGTGGCCCCGATGTCGACGGCGCCGATCACTGCGCCGCCATCGGGGGAAGCGCGCTGCTGGCAGGGTCCGCGTCGATCATCGCCTGAACTAGGCGCCTCGCCCGGTCCGCGCTGGGGACCATCGGGTTGACGAGGAGCGCGCGCAGCAGCGAGACGCGCGAGAGCTCCGCGGCAGCTCGCTGCGCGAGGTCCTCGTATGTCGCGTGCCGACGAAGCAGGCTCTCCGGCACCGCCGGTAGCGGGGCCAGGGGCTCGGGCGTGATCTCTCGCTCGCGCACCCAGGTGGGGCCCTCGACGGTGGCGGCGGCGTGCAGTCCGGCGATCCGGGTCCCGTTGGCGGTGCCGAGCACGGTTCGGGTGTCCTGCCCGCCGACCCAGGCACGCAGCACCGGGAGCACGCCGAGGCTGTACCAGGGCGCCGGTCGCGCCGTCGGGTCGGGAGAACCAGCCGCGGCGAGGCGGCGAAGCGCTGCCTGTTCGAGTGCCATCAGCGCTTCGGCGCGGGTGGGCCGGTTTCGCTGAGCGTCGAGCAGTCGCTCTGGATGGGCGTAGTACCGCAGGTACGGAAGGGGGCTCGCGCCATACGCGGCGACGACATCGACGTCGACTCCTCCCACGTCAGCCACGGTGTCGAGGTCCCCAGTCCGATCGGGCACCCACCAGCCGACGTGGTTCATGCCCACGTAGCCGCCGATGAGGGCGTCGACCGGACGAGCCAGTCGGTCCGCGAGCGCGGCCAGGTGGGTGAGCGGTGAGTCGCAGACCTCGACCACCGTGAGGCCGGCCTCCGCCGCCGCACGGCGGACGATGCCCGCCGGGTTGGTGAGGACGATGACCAGCGCGAGCGGACAAGTCGCCGCCACTGCCCGCCACACCGGGCCCAGGGCTGCGAGTGTCCGCAGGGCGTTCGAGAACCCACCCGGCCCCAGCGTCTCCTCCCCGGGCAGGTCGACGGCCCACGGGAAGCTCTCGTCGAATGCGCGAGCGGAGAGCCCGCCGATGCGGACCTGGACGAGCACGACGTCGGCCCCGCGCAGAGCCGCCGTGAGGTCCCGCTCGGCGAGGACCGTCACGGGTGATCCCGGCTGCTCAGCGAGGACCGTTGCGCTGCGCTGCTGGACAAGGCGCAGCTTCGTGGCATCGCGTCCGTTGAGGACGACGGTGAGCGGCGGTCGACGACGCCACGCGGCCAGGGCGTCAGCCAGCTGGACGGTGGAGACAGCGCTGCCTCCGATGATGGTGAGCCGCACCTACGCGACCCCGTAGAAGGAACGGACGGCCGCTCCGACGCGGTCGATCTCGTCGTCGGTCAACTCGGCCCACATCGGCAGGTTCAGCAGGCGATCGGGCAACGTACGGGCGATGGCGAGGTCTCCGACTGCTCGCCATGGATGGTCCCGGTACGCCCCCTGGTCAGGCACGAGGCGGGGGTAGACCACCTGCGTACCGATACCGGCGGCGGTGAGGTGGGCCGCCAGAGCGTCCCTCTCGTCGGCGAGCACCGTGTACATGTAGTACACGTGGCGGCCCGTGACGTCGGCCGTCGGCAGCGTCAGAGGGCTGCCCGCGAGGACCTCTCGGTATCGGTCGGCGACGTGCCGGCGGCCGGCGATCTGTTGCTCGTGCACGTCCAGCTTGACCCGCAGGAAGGCGGCTTGCACCTCGTCCAGCCGCTCCTGGTAGCCGAGGATCTCGTGGTCGTGCTTGACCTTCTGGCCCATGTATCGCAGCTGCCGCAGCTGGGAATCCAGCTCCGACGTCCCGACGGTGATGATTCCCCCGTCACCGAGAGCCCCCATCACCTTGGTCGGATAGAAGGAGAAGGCCGCGGCTTCCCCGAGGCTGCCCGCCCGGCGACCACGCAGGTCGGCACCGTGCGCGTGGGCGGCATCCTCCAGGACGGGGATGCCAGGCGCCGCGTCGCGAATGGCGTCCACGTCGGCGCACTGCCCGTACAGATGAACCGGAACGACGGCCTTGGTTCTCGGACCGACGGCCGCAGCCACGCACTCCGGGTCCATGTTGAACGTGACCGGATCCACGTCCACGAACACCGGGACCGCGCCGACATAGGTGATCGCGAATGCTGTGGCGACATAGGTGTTCGGAACGGTGATGACCTCGTCCCCAGGACCCACACCCAACGCACGCAGGGCCAGCCACAGGGCGGAGGTACCACTGGAGGTCCCGACGGCGGCGTGGGCCCGGCAGTAGGCCGCGAACTCCTCCTCGAACGCGGCCAGCTGTGGTCCGAGCGTGAACCGGGGGCCGCCGAGCACTTGCTGGAAGGCAGCGACAAGTGCCGGGCCGATCTGAGCGTGGTACCTCGCAAGAGACTCAGCCGGGATGTCGATACCGGCTCCTGTCCCTGGGGTCACCACGACATTGCTACTCACGGTGCCCTCCCCTGGGCTCGGCACGGCGCAGTACCTCGAAGGAGAACCGGTCACCGCGGTGGTAGTCGTGCGAGAAGATCACGGGGATGCCCTCGTCGGTGAGGTTGAGCTGAACCATCAGCAGCCAAGGGAGCGACGGGTCCAGGCCGCACGCCTGCTGCGCGGCCGGAGGGAGCAGGCTGGCGCGAAACGTGCTGACGGAGGCAGTGGGCGTCAGCCCGAGGCGCTCGAGCGCGACGAAGAGGGACCCTTCCCACTCCTTGTCCCCCGCAGGGCCGAGGAGCTGGGCCGGCACCACGTCGACGGAGTAGATCAGCGGCTCGCCCTGGGCGAGACGCAGGCGCTCTAGATGGACCACGTCGTCCTCGGGCCCAAGCCGCAGGTTCGCGCGCTCGTCCGCGCTGGCCCGGCGGGTGTACTGGGCCAGCAGCCGATTCACCACCGTGTAGCCCTGAGCGGCCAGCATGTCGGTGACGCTCTCCAGCCGGGTGATCGGCCGTTGGACGGGAGGCAGGGAGGAGACGAATCGGCCACGGCCGCGGCGGACCTGGACGACCCCTTCGCTCTGGAGCTCCTTGAGCGCCTCCCGGACGGTGGTCCGGCCGACCCGGAACACCTCGCACAGCCGCTCTTCCGAAGGTAGCTGCTCCCCGCGTCCGAACGTCCCGTCGACGATTGCCTGACGAATCCGGTCGGCCAGCTGGGCTGCCAGCGATCGCGGGTCGGCCACCATCGGAGCGACGTGCTCCAGAGAGCGGCTTCTCGGCATGCTCACCTCACCTCCAGTCCCTCGAGCAGGGTGTCCACGAGGCCCTGGTCGGCCCGGAGCTCGTCCGCGCGCAGGTCCACGACGCTGCCCGGAAAAGCCGCATCCTCGACGAAGTCGGGAAGCGCGCGAAGCGCCCGACGCAGCGTGTCACGGTCGAGGTCCAGGTCGGCGGGGTGCCAGGCGACGCCCGTCGTGTCCGCCACAGTGCGAGCGAACTGCGGATCGTTCCCCTGCAGCCGCGAGAGCAGCACCACGCCCAACGTCACGACCTGACCATGCACGAAGGAACGTCCCGTCTGGGTCTCCAGGCAATAGGCGAGATAGTGCTCGGAACCCTCCTCCATCTGCGGGTGCCCGCAGCTGACGGTCAGATCGTTGATGTCGGCGAACCCCTCGACGAGGGTGGTGATGCCGACGTCACTGACCGCAGCGATGTCGGCGCCGCGTGCGGCCACGCTGGCCAGCACACCGGACGCCGCCCGCGCCACCGACGGGTCGTACGCGGCGCCGCGCGCCAAGCCCACGGAGGCTGCTTCCCGCCAGTCCCACAGCGCGGTGTGCACGGACAACAGGTCCCCGACGCCGGCCCGGTTCAGCCCCGGAGGCGCAGCACGTACCAGATCGGTGTCGACGACGACAGCGTCCGCGACGACGAAGCCCTCGTAGCCGATCCGCCCCTTGTCGCGGACCGCGACGGTGTTGGTGACGCACGCGTCGACGCTGACGACGCCGGGGGCCAGCACCAGTGGTACGCCGAGCGTCCCGGCCAGCCACTTGGCGCTGTCCATGACCACCCCGCCGCCGAAGCCGAGCACCGGGACAGTGTCGGGTACCTCGTCGAGAAGGCGCTGCAGCTCCTGACGGTCCAGGGAGCGTGCGTGCACGAGCGAGCCCGAGGCAGACAGTACGTCGTCGGGCAGCGCGGCCAGGGCGGCCGGCTGGGACACCAGGGTGAATCCGGGCGTCAGCCGCGACACCGCCGCGGCCAGCGCACCACGACCCACGGTCAGCGCCGCCCGCGTGGGACGCGACAGCCGATGGCCGGACAGCGGTCCGCTCTCGCTCACGGCGTCACGCTACCGGGGCGACCAGTTGTCAGACAACAGATGTCTATTGACTGTCGGCGGCCCCAGCCCTAGTGTCCGCGCAGTCCGGCGAACACCTGGAGGCCGTCATGGACCCGCTCTCCGAATCCGGCGAGGCGAGCGCCACGCACCACGGCGGGTTGGCGACCAACGTGCTCGGCCTGTGGGACGGCATCGTGCTGGGGTTCGCCAGCGCAGCTCCGGGGGTCAGCATCGCGGGGGTGCTCGGGGGCCTCGCCGGGGCGTCGGGCTACGGCGCCCTCCTGGCCCTGCTCGTCGGTTTCCTGCCCTTGGTCTTCATCGCGCTCGCGTTCTTCCACCTCAACAGGTGGCGCGTCGACGCCGGAATCTCCTACGCCTGGATCGGACGAATTCTCAATCCTCTGGTCGGCGCGTTCGTGGGGATCCTGATCATCATCGCCTTCGTGGTGTCGAACTCCTTCGCCATCATCCCGGCGGCGACCAACTTCCTGACCGTGTTCTCCTCGAACGCGGCGAACAACAAGTGGCTGGTCACCGTGGTGGGCACGGTGTTCCTCGCCGTCATCACGCTTCTCGTGGTCGCCGGGATCCGGCTGGCCGCCCGCTTCCAGTGGGTCCTGACCGGATTCGAGATGGTGGTCTTGACCATCTTTGGCATCCTCGCGCTGCGCCATGGCATCGCCCACAACGGCCACGGCGGCCACACACCCACGGCGTCCTGGTTCTCCCTCAACTCGGCTGGTGGCTGGTCCGGGCTGCTCGCCGGCCTGTTGATCTCGGTGTTCTGGTACTCCGGCTGGGAGACGGCCGTGGTGGTCAACGAGGAGACCAGGAGGGCTCGACGCAACCCCGGTCTGGCGGGGATCGGCAGCCTGCTCGCCGTGCTCGTCGTCTCCATCTTGTTCGGCGCCATGTTCTTCGCCGCGGTGTCGCCGCAAGCCATGTCGAACAACTCCGCGTGGCTGAGCGCGCTGGGCCTGCAGCTCGCCGGACGCCCCTGGGGCTACCTGCTTGTCCTCGCGATCATGGCGGGCTACCTCGGCGGCATCGAGACCACGATCATCACGTTCGGCAACGTGGGCTACTCGATGGGACGCGACGGCGTGCTGTGGCGGGCATTCGGGAAGGTCGGCGACCGCACCCAGATGCCCTGGCTGGCCATCCTGGTGCTCAGCGTCCCGTCCTTCGCGATGTTCATCATCCAGGTGTGGTCCGGCGGGAGTCTCGCGACCATCGTCGCCGACCTGGCGTCCAGCCTGGGTTTGATGTTCGTCGTCTACTACGCGCTCACCGCGATCACGGCCGCGTGGATGCTGCGGGGGGTGGCCCGCACCAACGTCGCCGTGGCCATCACAGGTGTCGCGCTGCCCCTGGCCGGCGCGGTCATCCTGGCCTTCATCGGAGCCAAGACCTGGGGAGGCACCGCCGCCCCGATCAAGGTGACCTTCCTCGTCGCCGTGGCAGCGTCCCTCATCGCCGTCGTCGTGAGCCGCTACCGCGGCAACGCGGACTTCTTCCATGACAAGCTGCAACGGACCGTGACCACCGAGGACCTGGCCAGCGACCTCGCCTGAGCCTGGTCTCGCCTGAACCCGCGTCGAGCTGCGCTCATGCAAGCCTTCGAGGTCGTCAACGCGGCTGGGTTCGTGACCGGACTCGGCGGCGCCACCCTTCACCCGGCCGCCATCGAAGCGTTGGCTGACGCGTCCGCCCGTCATTACGACGTCACGGCGCTGGCAGCCGCGACCGGAGATGAGCTGGCCAGGCTGATCGGCGTGCCCGGGGCTGCGGTGACGGCCGGCGCCGCCGCCGGTCTGACGCTCGCCGTCGGAGCCGCGATCGTCGGGGACGACCCCACTCTGGCCGATGCCATGCCGATGCAGAGCGAGCGCGTGCGGGTCGTGACGCAGACGACCCTCTCGAACGCATACGAGCGGGTGGTGCGTCTCACCGGCGCCCGAATCGACCACGTCGGAGTGCCCAGCCGGCCCGGCCTGGGCCAGACCCTGCCATGGCAGCTTGACGGCGCTCTCTCCGAGCCGGCCGCCGCTGTGCTGCACACCGTGGCCTCCGACGACGCGGCAGTGTCGCTGGAGGAGGTCATACGCATCGCCCACCGTCGGGGGGTACCGGTGGTGGTCGACGCCGCCGCAGAGCTGCCACCCGCGAGCGCGCTGCGCACCTTCGTGGAGCAAGGCGCTGACCTCGTGGTCTTCTCCGGGGGCAAGGCGCTGCGGGGACCGCAGGCGTCGGGTCTCGTGCTCGGCCGGCCCGACCTGGTCGCCACGGTGCGGCGACTGCAGGAGGACACCGACGTCGATCCCGTGCTCTGGCACGAGACCACCGGGTCCGACCCCTGGCAACAGGGCATCGGGCGCCCGATGAAGGTGCCTCCTTCGACCATCCTCGCGCTGGCTGCGGCGGTCAAGGCGTTCCTGATGCATGACCATGACGCCGACGCCGACGCCGCCGCCGATTGGTTGAGCGGACTGCGGGACGCTCTCGGGGTCGGCCGCCTCGTGGCACCTCGGGGGCGCGACGGATTCTTCCCGTCGCTGGCCTTCGACCTGGGTCCAGCGAGGGCCCGTCAGGCATGGCGTGCCCTCGCGGACGGCCTACCCTCCGTCCGAGCCGCGCAGGCCGAACTGGGCGGGGGTGTCTTGCGAATCCGCCCTGAAGCGGTCGCCGGAAGTGAACGTGACACCGTCGCCGACGCGCTGCTGAGGATCCGTCATTCGGGGCTCCTGGACAGCATGGCCTGACCCGTCCCGTGGGCCACGTCGATGCCGTTTAATCCTGAGCCTCCCGGCGAATCAACCCGGGACAGGGCATCACCTCCTCGATCGAGCAACTGCTCACGTCATTCACAGCCGCGGGTCCACGGGCTCGGACTCCAGCGCGAGGACGGCGAACACGCACTCGTGGACCCGCCACAGCGGCTCGCCACGCGCGACCCGGTCGAGCGCCTCGATGCCGAGCGCGTACTCCCGGGCGGCCAGGGAGCGCTTGTGTGCGAGCCCGCGGTTGCGCAACCGGCTCAGGTTCTCGGGCTCGGTGTAGTCGGGTCCGTAGATGATGCGGAGGTACTCGCGGCCGCGCACCTTCAGCCCGGGCTGGGTGAGCCCGCGGCGCCCGCGAGTGAGGTTGGCGGCCGGCTTGACGACCATCCCCTCCCCTCCCGATGCGGTGAGCTCCTCCCACCACCGGGTCGCGGCGAGGACTGCCTCCGGGTCGGTGGTGTCGACGAGGAGACGCTCGGTGCGGCTGAAGACGTCCGGTGCGGAGTCGACGAGGCGGTCGATCCGGTCGAGGTGCCAGGAGTGCGGCTCGTCCTGGTACGCGTGGCCCTCGCTGGCCAGCAGCTGGAACGGGGCGATGCGCACGCCGTCGAGGCCGTTGGTAGGCCAGCAGTAACGCCGGTAGGCCTCGGTGAACGCCCCGGCGTTGGCCAGGCGGGTCCTCGTGGATGCGAGGAGCGAGGTGACGTCGAGCCCTGATGCCGAGGCGGCCTCGAGCGCCTCGATGGCCGCCGGGAGGGCGTGCCGCGCCGCCGCGCCCACCGAGGCGTACTGGTTGCGAAGGAGATCCTCGGCCTTGGCGCTCCAGGGCAGGAGCTCGGCGTCGAGCAGCAGCCATCCCGTGTCCATCTCGTCGAACAGCCCGGCATGGTCGGCCGCGTCCCGGACCCGGTCGAGGAGCTGCTCGGTCAGGTCCGGGGCGAAGAACGGCCGCCCTGTCCGGGTCCAGATCGCGCCGGTCGCGTCCCCGGGGGCGCCGAAGCGGGCCTGCGCGGCATCCAGGTCGCGGCACACGAGGACGACCGCGCGCGAACCCATGTGCTTCTCCTCGCACACCACCGCGCCCACCCCGTCGGCTCGGAACGCCTCGAAGGCCTGCTCGGGGTGCTCGAGGATGTCGGGAAGGGTGGCGGTGGCGACCGGGCTCATGGTGGGTGGCAGGTAGATCAGCCAGCGCGGATCGACCGCGAAGCGGCTCATCACCTCCAGCGCCGCGGCGGCGTTCTCCTCGCGGACGCTGACGCGCCCGTGGTGCGCGGTCTGCACGACCCGGTGCCCGAGTACGTCGGTGACGTCCAGCACGTCCGGCTCGCGTCGCCCGGCCGCGAGATCGCCGACCGCTGCAGCCGGGTTGACCGGGAACGGGCGTGCCGGCTCGTAGTAGACCTCGGCGGCCGGGACCGAGACGAGCTCCCGCTCGGGGTAGCGCAGCGCGGTGAGGGAGCCGCCGAAGACGCAGCCGGTGTCCAGGCACAGGGTGTTGTTCACCCATTCCGGCACGGGAACCGGGGTGTGCCCGTAGAGCACCATGGCCGTGCCCCGGTAGTCCTCGGCCCACGGGTAGCGGACCGGGAGGCCGAACTCGTCGGTCTCACCTGTGGTCTGCCCGTACATGCAGAAGTCACGGACCCGGCCGCTGGCCCGGCCCTGGAACCGCTCGCTGACCCCCGCGTGCGCCACCGCGAGGGCGCCGCCGTCGAGGACGTAGTGGGAGATGAGCCCGTCCAGGAACGGCTCGACCCGCGACCTGAAGTCCTCGCCCTCGGACGAGAGCTGTGCCAGGGACTCGGCCAAGCCGTGGCTGACCCGGACGTTGCGGCCGCGCAGGGCCCGTAGCAGCTTGTTCTCGTGGTTGCCGGTGACGCACAGGGCGTCCCCGGCCTCCACCATGCCCATGGCCAGCCGCAGGACACCCGGGGTGTCCGGACCGCGGTCGACCAGATCGCCCAGGAAGACAGCGGTACGGCCGCCCGGGTGGCGCGCGCCGGTGGCGCGCCCCTGCGCATCCCGCTCGATGACGTACCCGAGACGGTCCAGCAGCCTCTCGAGCTCGGCCCGGCAGCCGTGCACGTCCCCGATGACGTCGAACGGCCCCGTCCGGTCCCGCAGGTCATTGAACAGCCTGGTCCGAGTGACGGTCGCGGAGGCGACTTCGTCCTCGCTGGAGAGGACATGGACGCCCCGGAACCCTTCCTTCGGGAGACCGCGCAGCCCGCGTCGCAGCTCGTTTCGCTGGCGGCGCACGACGTGCGGGCCGAACTGGCGGTCCGGCCGGTCGGCGTTGCGGTCGAGGCAGAGGCGCTCCGGCAGGTCGAGCACGATCGCCACGGGGAGCACGTCGTGCTCCTTGGCCAGCGCCACCAGCGACCGACGGGCCGCGGGCTGGACGTTGGTCGCGTCGACGACGGTGAGCCGGCCGGCGGCCAGCCGCTTGCCGACGATGACGTGCAGGAGCTCGAAGGCGTCCTTCGTCGCGGACTGGTCGTTCTCGTCGTCCGACACCAGCGCGCGGCAGAAGTCGCTGGAGATGACCTCCGTCGCCTTGAAGTGGGCCCGCGCGAACGTGGACTTGCCCGACCCGCTCACCCCGACCAGGACGACCAGGCTGAGCTCGGGCAGCCCGATCTGGCGGGGCGCGCCGGTGAGGGTCTCGGCGTTCTCGCTGCTCACCGTCATGACGCCACCGCCGGCTCCGGGACCGACCTGGTGAAGACCGCCAGCTGAGTGGGCGGACCGACCTCGGGGTCGTCGCCTCCGACCGGCAGGTGCCGCACGTCGTAGCCGTACGTCTGCGCCACGCGAGTTGTCCAGGTGGCGAACTCGGCACGGGTCCACTCGAACCGGTGGTCGCGGTGCCGGAACGAGCCCGGAGCGAGGAAGTCGAACCGAACGTTGTGCTCGGCGTTCGGCGTCGTCACCACCACGGTGGTCGGGGCGGCGTGGCCGAAGACGGTGCGCTCGAGGGCGCCCAGACGTGGCGGGTCCACGTGCTCCACGACCTCCATCAACACCGCGGCGTCGAGTCCGGCCAGCCGGACGTCGCGGTAGGTCAGGGAGGACTGGAACAGCGTGAGCCGGTCACCTACGGCCGGCGGCATCCGGTCGAACCCCAGCCGGCGGGCCGTGATCTCCAGCGCCCGCGCGGAGACGTCCGTCGCGATCACCTCGGTGAACGAGCGGTCCTCGAGCATCGCCCGGATCAACGCTCCCTCGCCGCAGCCGATGTCGGCGACCCGCGTGGCGCCGGCGGCGTGCAGCACGGCCAGGACCGCGCCGCGACGCTGCTCCGCCAGCGGCAAGGGCTTGTCGGCCGCGTCCGGGTCTTCGGCGGGGACCGCGTTGTCGACTGCCTCGACGTCGAGGTCATCGACCTCGGCGAGCCGCTCCATGGCGCTGCGGAACAGGCCGCCCCGGTGTGCCAGGTAGCGGCGAGTGATCAACGGCTTCTCCGGATGCCTGCCCAGCCACCCACCGCCTGCCCGGACGAGCTTGTCGACCTCGTCGGGGCTGACCCAGTAGTGCTTCGCGTTGTCCAGCACTGGCAGCAGAACGTAGAGGTGGTTCAGGGCGTCGGCCAGGCGAATCTCGCCGGACAGCCGAAGGTCGACGTACCGCGAGACCCCCCACCCGGGGACGGCCTCGTCCAGTGCGATCGGCTCCGCCTGCACCGTCCAGCCCAGCGGCGCGAACAGCCGGGCGGCCAGGTCCGCGCCGCCGCTGCACGGCAGCACCGGCACACGCAGCTCCAGCGGGATGGCCGACGCAGCCAGGTCGGGACGGGCCTCGCAGCGGCCCTTCATCGCCGTCCGGAACACGGTGCCCATCGCCACCGCCAGCATGCTCGACGCGGCGTACGGCCGGTCGTTGACGTACTGGCCCAGCGTGAACCCCTCCACCGCCGACCCTCTCCGGCCGCGGACCAGGCCGACCGGGTCCACCTCGAGCAACAGGGCGGCGGTACACCGGGAGTCCGACACCTCCGGGTAGAACACGAACGCGTTGCCGCCCGCGACCTCGAACGACTGCGCCCGACCCGGGTGCTTGTGCAGCAGGAACCCGAGATCGGCAGCCGGCGACAGGGTCGTCGAGATGGTGAGCAGCACGATCGGACATCATCGCCGAGACGGTGCCGCGCCCCTAACGGTTTGCAGTAGGCCGGGATCCACGCCCTCGCCTGACGGCCGTCCAGCGAGGGGGCCGTCGGGCACGGTGGCACCTGCCGCGCACTCGTGGTCGAAGGGAACGTCTAGCTGGAAGCCCGGAGCAGCGGCGGATTCATGAGAGCGGCGCCCCCTGGGCGGTAGAGCTCCGCCGGGCGTCCGCCACCACGTGTGGTCGTCCGGCCGGTGGCTTCGACGAAGCCGGCGGTGCCGGTGACCTTGCGGTGGAAGTTCCGTGGGTCAAGCCGCTGGCCCCACACGGTCTCGTAGACGGCGCGGAGCTCGCCGATGGTGAACTCCGGCTGACAGAAGGCGGTGGCCAGGCTGGTGTACTCCAGCTTGGACCGGGCGCGCTCCAGTCCGTCTCTCAGGATGCGGGAGTGGTCGAACGCGAGCCGGGCCGGCCGGCCCAGTAGCCGAGGCACGGGGTGCCACGCGGCCACGGCCGCATCCCCGCCGGCGACGGGCGCCGGTGGGTCGGGGATGAGAGCCAGGTGCGCCACGCTGACCACCCGCATTCGCGGGTCGCGGCCCGGCGCGCCGTAGGTCGCCAGCTGCTCGAGGTGTCCGGGGACGAGGTCGAGGCCGGTCTCCTCGGTCAGCTCACGTAGCGCCGCTGCCTCGAGGTCCTCGTCCACGTGGACGAACCCCCCGGGGAGGGCCAGCCGCCCGGCGAAGGGTTCCTCAGCGCGACGCACGGTCAGGACGTGGACCTCACGGTCTCGGACGGTGAACACCACGAGATCCACGGTCACGGCGAAGGCGGGGAACGCTCTCGGGTCGTACCCGGACGGACTCCGCTCACCCATGGGACTGATCCTATCGTGTCAACTTGACGAGAACTAGCCGAGAGGCTTATCGTCGCTTTGACACGAAGGAGAGGGACATGGCAGACATCAGCAAGTACCCGTTCATCCGGCACTTCCGCGGGGCTCCGACCGACCACGTGGTGCACCTGTATCGGGGCATGGTGGCTCACTCAGGGACCGGCCAGTCGTTCTGGTTTCGCCCCCTGTCGGCGGCGCTGAGCCTGGTCCCGGCCGACGACCGGGAGCTGCCACTGTTGTTCCACGCCCGCACCAGCGACTTCCAGGACGTCACCGTCCAGTCGACCGTCACCTACCGCTTCGAGGACCCGGCTGAGGTCGCGGGGCGCATCGACTTCGCCATCGACCCCGACACGGGCACCTGGCGCACCAACCCGCTGGACCAGGTCGCGCACCTGCTCACCGAGCTCGCCCAGCAGTACGCCCTGGACCTGCTGGCCTCGATGACTCTGGACGCGGCCCTGGCGGGCGGGGTCACCGCCGTCCGCGCCGCCGTCACCGAAGGCCTGGAGAGCGACACTCGGCTGGCCCAGACCGGAATCTCCGTGATCGGCGTCCGGGTCGTGGCCATCCGGCCCGAGCCGGAGCTCGAACGGGCCCTGCAGACCCCGACCCGCGAGCAGGTCCAGCAGAAGGCCGACAAGGCCACCTACGAGCGCCGTGCGCTGGCCGTGGAGCGGGAGCGGGCCATCAGCGAGAACGAGCTGCAGTCGCAGATCGAGCTGGCCACCCGCACCGAACAGCTGGTCACCCAGCAGGGCGCGAACGAGCGTCGCCGGGTCACCGAGGCCGCAGCGGCCGAGCGGATCGCCGTCGAGGCCAAGGCGGTGGCCGACCGGCTGCGGGCCGCCGCGCGCGCGGAGACGGTGCGCGTCGTCGGCGCAGCGGAGGCGGAGACCGACACCGCCAAGATGGCCGTCTATGCGGAGGTGGACCCGAAGGTCCTGCTGGCCCTCGCGCTGCGCGACCTCGGAAGGCAGCTGCGCACCATCGGCACCCTCAACCTCAGCCCGGACCTGCTGTCCACGGCCCTCGCCCAGCTCACCGCACCGAAGGCTGCTGGCAATGGGGCCGGCACGGACGGGAGCTGACCATGACACTCGCACCCCGAGTGGTCCTGGTGCACCGCCGCAGCGAGCTCGACGAGCTCCTGGAGCGGCACGGCACCCGTGGACAAGCGGAGTTCTTCCTCCGCACCCGCGGGCGGGACCTCGCCGATGTGCAAGCTCGCCACGACGCGATCGGCGAGGCGCTGCATACGGTCTCTGCCGCGATCCCCAGCGGGTGGCGGCGCGGCAGCGTCGAGCGCACCGACCTCGACCGGTTCCTCTTCGACCCCGAGGACGTGGTCGTGGTCGTTGGCCAGGACGGGCTGGTCGCCAACGCAGCCAAGTACCTCCACGGCCAGCCGGTCATCGGAATCGACCCAGAGCCCGGCCGCAACCCCGGCGTCCTGGTCCCGCACGTGTCGGCCGACTTCGCCGACCTGCTGATCGCCACGGTCGACCACCGCGCCCGGGTCGACCATCGGACGATGGTTGAGGCGGTCACCGACGACGACCAGCACCTCATCGCCCTCAACGAGATCTACCTCGGCCACCCCACGCACCAGTCCGCCCGCTACATCCTGGCCTCGCCTGACGGCCGCACCGAGCGCCAGTCCTCCTCCGGCATCCTCGTCGGCACCGGCACCGGCACCACTGGCTGGCTCGCATCCGCCTACGGCGAGCGCCATAGCCAGCTGCCGCTCCCCCGTCCCACCGACCGGCTGCTCGCCTGGTTCGTTCGCGAAGCCTGGCCCTCACCGTTCACCGGCACGTCCCTCACCGAAGGCACGTACGGCGAACGCGCGGAGCTGAAGGTTCTCGTCGAACACGACGCGCTCGTTGCCTTCGGCGACGGCCTCGAGAGCGACCACCTCACGCCCACGTGGGGTCAGGCCATCACCCTGCGCGTAGCGCACCGAAGCCTGACGCTCGTCGCATGACCGAGGCTCGCCCGTCCGTCGGAGCCGCCTCGGGGAATCGAACCCCGGACCTACGCATTACGAGTGCGTCGCTCTGGCCTACTGAGCTAAGGCGGCGGTGGGCCGGTACGTCGAGACGCCCGTGACCCGGACTCCGAAGGGTACCGGACCTCGGCGCCGCGGCCCGCGCCGCGAGGACGCCCGGCCCGCGCCACGAGGACGTGGGCCCCTCAGT
>Ga0335071_10004698_pt1 | contig 14256 bp, 11 predicted proteins | sample Lox_Sample_15_FD_206724 | JGI IMG/M metagenome (GOLD analysis project Ga0335071, IMG submission 206724) | Soil microbial communities from Loxahatchee National Wildlife Refuge, Florida, United States - Lox_Sample_1.5 | ecosystem: Environmental > Terrestrial > Soil > Wetlands | place: USA... | reverse complement strand
CGCGTGGGCAAGGCCGCGGCGCACCGCCGCTTCGCCCGCCGCCCGTGCGGCGGCCACCACCGCGGGTGACGCGGCCAGGGCGTCCGCATCGCGGCGGCGCTCGTGGAGATACTGGGTGACGGCGCCGGCGATCCGCGTGGCGACGTCCCGGCTCCGGACGTTCGCCTGGTTGCGCAGGAAGGCCGTCGCGGCGTTTCCGGCGACCACGGCCAGCAGGAGCAGGAGGGCGAAGGCCGCACCGACGCCGGCCAGAAGGAACCGCTGACGGAGTTGCTGGGTGTCGCTCGGCATGGGTTGGCGCGAAGGTATGGTGGGTTTCACGGGCGGGCAAGGCCGTTTAGCTTCAGGCACTTATGTCGCAAGCGCCCGCGTACGATCCGGCGGCGGTGGAAGCCCGGTGGCAGGCCCGTTGGGAGGAGCGCCACACCAACGAGCCCGACCTCGATCACCCCCCGCGCCAGCCGTTCTTCAACCTGATGATGTTCCCCTACCCGTCGGCCGAAGGGCTCCACGTGGGGAACATGTTCGCGTTCACCGGGGCCGACATCTTCGGCCGCTTCAAGCGGCTCCAGGGCTTCACGGTATTCGAGCCCATCGGGTACGACGCGTTCGGCATCCATTCCGAGAACTACGCCATCAGCATCGGGACCCACCCGGCGAAGCTCATCCCCCGGAACATCGACGCCTTCCGCACGCAGCTGCACCGGCTGGGCGGGATGTTCGACTGGCGCCACGAGCTGGCCACCACCGATCCCGCGTACTACAAGTGGACCCAGTGGCTCTTCCTGCAGCTTTTCAAGGCGGGGCTGGCCTACAAGAAGCGCGCGGCCGTGAACTGGTGTCCGAAGGACAAGACCGTCCTGGCCAACGAACAGGTCATCGACGGGCGGTGCGAGCGGTGCGGGACGGCCGTCGAGCAGCGCTTTCTCGAGCAGTGGTTCTTCTCGATCACCACCCACGCCCAGCGGCTCCTCGACAACCTGGACCGGCTCGACTGGTCCGAATCGACCCGTACCCTCCAGCGCAACTGGATCGGACGGAGCGAAGGGGCGGAGCTCGTATTCGAGACTCCCGCGGGTCAGAAGCTCACCGTGTTCACCACCCGGCCCGACACCGTGTTCGGCGCCACCTACCTGGTGCTGGCTCCCGAGCACCCGCTCGTCGACACGCTCACCGCGCGGGAGCAGCGGGCCGCCGTGCGGGGTTATCAGCGCGAAGCGCAGGCCAAGGACCTCGTGACGCGGCGGGTGGGGGACACCACCAAGACCGGCGTGTTCCTGGGCTCGTACGTCCGGAACCCCGCCACCGGGGAGGCGATTCCGATCTGGATCGCCGACTACGTGCTGATGGACTACGGGACCGGCGCGATCATGGCCGTCCCCGCCCACGACGAACGGGACCACGAATTCGCCACCAAGTTCGGCCTCCCCATCCGGCCGGTGGTGAAGGGAGACGGGCCGCTGCCGTTCGTGGGAGACGACGGGGTGCTGTGCAATTCCGGCGAGTTCGACGGCCTTCCCTCCGCCGAGGCGCGGTCCAAGATCGTGGCCTGGCTCGCCGCCCGCGGAGCGGCGACGCCGCGGGTGCAGTTCCGGCTCCACGACTGGTGCATCTCCCGGCAGCGGTACTGGGGTCCGCCCATCCCCATCATCTATTGCGACAAGTGCGGGCCGGTGGGCGTGCCGGAACGGGACCTGCCGGTGCTTCTGCCGCCCATCGAGGACTTCCGGCCCGACGACACCGGGGTGAGCCCGCTGGCGCGGCACCGGGAGTGGTACTTCGTGAAGTGCCCGCAGTGCGGCGGGGAAGGGCGCCGGGAGACCGACGTCTCGGACACCTTCCTCGACTCGGCCTGGTACTTCCTGCGTTACCCGTCGACCGAGTTCACGGACCGGCCTTTCGACCCGGCGCGCACCAAGACCTGGCTGCCCGTGACCACCTACATCGGCGGGAACGAGCACGCCGTGCTCCATCTTCTGTACTCGCGGTTCACGACCATGGTCCTGAAGGACCTGGGGCTCGTGAATTTCGAGGAGCCGTTCCCGGTCTTCCGCGCCCACGGGATGATCATCAAGGACGGGTCCAAGATGTCCAAGTCCCGGGGCAACGTCGTGGTCCCGGACACCTACATCCAGAAGTGGGGCGCGGACACCTTCCGGATGTACCTGATGTTCCTGGGGCCGTTTCAGGAGGGCGGGGACTTCCGGGACGAGGGGATCATCGGCGTCCGGCGCTTTCTCGAAAAGGTGTGGGCGCTGGCCCATGAAGCCGCGGTGGTGACGGACGGACCGGTGCCCGCCGAGGTGCTGACCAAGCTGCATCAGACCATCCGCAAGGTTGGGGTCGACACGGAGTCGCTCAGCTACAACACGGCGATCTCCGCGATGATGGAGTACGTCAATCTGGTGCGGGAAAAGAACGCGGCCACGAAGACCTCGATCGGGCGCCTCATCATCCTGCTCGCGCCTTATGCGCCGCATTTCGCCGAGGAGCTGTGGACCATGGTTGGCGATGCGCCAGACCGGTCCGTATTCGATCAGCACTGGCCGGAGGTGGACGACGCCCTGGCTGCCGCGGGGAGTGTGGAGATCGCCGTGCAGGTGAACGGTAAGCTTCGTGGCACTCTCTTGGTGGCGCCCGGCGCTACCAAGGAACAAGTGTGGACGCTGGCAGTCCAGCTCGACAGCGTGAAGAAGTTCTTGGAAGGGAAAGAGCCGAAAAAGGTGATCTACGTCCAAGACCGCGTAACCAACATCGTCGTCTAGAGAGTCTTCGCCAGCAGATCTCCCACCACGTAGCCGACGCCCGCCACACCCAGGCCGACCACGAACATGTCGAGTCCGGAGCGGAAGATCCCGCGGCCGGTGAAGAAGCTGCGCGCGGCGCCCACGGCGAAGTGGGACGCCATCGCGAGCCCGAAGGCGGTCCAGACCGCCGCGGGGCCCGAGAGCACCAGGAACGGCGCGACGGGAATGAAAGCGCCGACGGCGGTCGAGACCCCGGTCACCCATCCCTCGCGGAACGGCGTGGAGCGGGCCTCCCCGATCTTCAGCTCCTCGCGCACCTGCTCGTCCAGCGCCCGCTGCGGATCCCGCATCACCTCGGCCGCGATCCGCCGGGCTTCGGTCCGGTCGATCCCCTTCGCCTCGTAGACGAGCGCCAGCTCTTCTTCTTCGACGTCCGGCATCACCCGGATCTCTTCCTTCTCCATCGCGATCTCGTGCGCGTACACCTCCTGCTCGCTCTTCGCGGCGAGGTACCCCGAGGCGCCCATCGACAGGGCGTCCGCGATCATGCCGGCGGCGCCGGACAGCAGGATCATGTGAGGCTGGACCGCGGCGCCGATGACGCCCGCCACCAGGCCGAAGTTCGCGGTGAGCCCGTCGTTGAATCCGTACACGACGTTCCGGAGGAATCCGCCGGACTCCGTCTGATGCCACGGCTCGGCGCTCTCCCCCGCGAGGCCCGCGAGCGTCTGCGCGTGCTCCGCCGATTCCTTCGCGAGCGTGAGCGACACCGCGCGCGCGTCCCCGGCGTGCGACGTCTCGTGCAGGTCCATGTAGCCCTTCACTTCACGGCCCTCCTCGCGCAGCAGGAGCGGGAGGAGAAAGCCCGGCCCGAACCATCGGCCCATTCGCGCCTTGATCCGGGCTTCGACGGAGGGGGCGGCCAGCCCGGCCGGGACCGCGTGGCCGTTGTCGTTCAGGAGCTTGGCCCAGAGCCGCGTGTGCCGCTGCTCGACGTCCGCGAGCCGGGTATAGACGTCGCGCTTCTTGGGGTCTCGCTCCACCGAGCCCAAAACGCCGTACAGGAACGCCGCGTCCGACTCGTCCTGCCAGTGCTCGAGCCAGAGGTGGGGTGTCGCGTGATCGGACATGGCGGGGAAGCTAGCCTGAAACGGGATAAGTGGAAATGGCGTAGTGACTTAACGGGTGCCGGGAGCCGGGAGCCGTCTGAGTCCGGGAGGGGGAGCTTCCGTTAGCGGGACTTCGACGGCTCCCGCCTCCCGGCTCCCGAACTGCGACGGGCTACCCCCTACGCGCATCATACCTTACGGGAGATGACCATCTCACTTGCCGTTTCGGACATCCTGGTTGCCCGCGCCAAGAGCGGCGACCTCGACGCCCTCGAGGGGCTCTACCGCGCCTTCGAGACGCCGGTTTACAACCTGGCGCGGCGGATCCTCCGGAACGCCGAGGACGCGGAAGACGTGCTGCAGGAGACGTTCCTGGAGGTGGTCAAGAGCATCGGGACCTACCGGGGCGACGGGCACTTGTGGGGCTGGGTACGGCAGATCGCCGCGTCCAAGGCCCTGATGAAGATCCGTCGCGAGGCGGTCCGGGCCGCCGACGAGTTCGACGAGACCACGGCGGGCGGCGCGCCGGCGGCGGCGGTGGGCATGAACCTCGATCTGGAGCGCGCGCTCGAGCACCTGAGCGACACCGGGCGGGCGGTGGTCTGGATGCACGATGTCGAAGGCTACACGCACGAAGAGATCGCGGAGATGATGGGTAAGACGGTGAGCTTCTCGAAATCCCAGCTGGCTCGGTCGCACGCGCGACTGCGGAAGCTGCTCGCCGCCGGGCCGGAGGCCTAGATGACGCACTGTACGATGGATGACCTGCTGGCCCTCCGGGACAACGAAGGCTCGGCCTGGGCCCGGCGGCATGCGGACGGCTGCGAGGCGTGCCGGAAGGAGCTCGAGGCGCTGTACCAGCGGATGGCGCAGCTGAAGGCGCTGCCGCCGCGGTCGCCGGCGCGGGACCGCTGGCCCGAAATCCGGACCGCTGTGCTGGCCGCGCGGCGGCGCCGGAACACCCGGTGGGCCGGGTGGTCGATGGCGGCCGCGGCCGTCCTCGCCGGGGTGATGGTCTTCCGCCCCTTCGCGCCTCCCTCAGCCCGCGCGGGTGAGCTGGCCCGCGCCCGCGCCACGTCGGCGCAGCTCGAGGACCGGCTGCGGTCGTCCGCGTCCGAGGGCCGCGTGCTGACCGGGCGGGACGCCGCGGTGATCGCTCAGCTCGAGGATCAGATCGCCGCGATCGACGGGCAGCTGGGGACGCGGAGTGTCAGCGGTGTCGACGCCCAGCTGCAGCTCTGGCAGCAGCGGGTGAACCTGATGAATCAACTGGTCCAGGTCCGAGTCGTCCGGGCCTCATACGTGGGGCTCTAGGCTCCGGAAGGAACGAGGCAACATGAATCGCACGCTGCTTTCCCTGGGGATCACGCTGGCGCTGCCGGCACTGGCCGCCGCGCAACGGCCACGCGCCGTGGCGCCGCGCTCCGGAGGGATGGTGTACACGCTGAGCGGGAGCCATGCCCGGATCGGGGTCGTGGTCGCCACCGGCGCGGACGCCGACTCCGACAAGATCGGGGCGCGCCTGTCCGCGATCACCCCGGGCGGACCCGCCGAGAAGGCCGGGCTCCGCGCCGGAGATGTGGTCACGAAGTTCAACGGTGTTTCGCTCGCCAACGTGCGGTCCGAGGACTCGGATGAGTCCGGCCCCGGCAACAAGCTCGTGGAGCTGGCCCAGGCTCTCGACCCGGGCGACACCGTGCAGCTCGAATACCGGCGCGGCGCGGATACCAAGAAGGCCACGCTGGTCGCGGAAGACGTGACCTATTCGCTGAACGGCACCATGCCGTCGACCGGATTCAGCTTCGCGATGCCTCCGATGCCTCGGGTGGAGACGGCCCCCTTCGGGGACCTGGCCCCGAGCATCGTCCAGGACTGGGGCTCGGGTAACGGCATGGGATTCTGCTTCGGGGACAGCTGGTGCAACCTCGAGCTGGTCTCCCTCAACTCCGACCTGGGGGATTACTTCGGCACGCACGACGGGCTCCTGGTGGTGAAGGCCACCGAGGATTCCACCCTGCCGCTCAAGAGCGGCGACGTGATCCTGTCGATCGGCGACCGGAAGCCGACCTCGCCGGCGCACGCGATGCGGATTCTGCGGTCCTACGACGTGGGCGAGAGCGTGCAGATCGAGATCATGCGTCACCAGAAGCGGCAGACCGTGACCTGGAAGGTACCGAATCCGGAGGAGCGCGACCGCGTCCGGATGAAAGCGCCCCGGGCGCGGTCCGAAGAAGGCGCCTACCGGAGTCAGGCCGACCGGGTGCGGTTGCTCGAGCGCCGCACTCGTGAGCGCGTGATCTAGCCCGTTCGGGCGGGCTGGTCGGTCGGGGGCTCCGGCGGTGCCGGAGCCCCCGTTGCGTTTCCCGGGTTCACGCCGCCATTTCCAGCATCCTCTCCCCGGACCGGCCCGTGCGCCGTCTCTCCCTGCTCCTGATCGCCGCGGTGGCCACCGCCCCCGCCTTCGCCCAGAGCGACCCGACGCTCCTCACCAGGGCCGGCTATTGGAAGCCCGCCAACCGGAACCTGCCGGGCGGCGATCCCGCGGATGGTCCCGATCTCGAGCCTTTCGCCACCAGCCTGGACGGCATCCTGGCCATCGTGCGGCGCGCGGCGCCGCTGGCTCAGCCCAAGGGCTTCGTGGCCGATCCCTACATCGAACGCGAGCTGGTCCCGGCGCGACGGCCCTTCACCGGTCTCGTGCGGGTGAGCATTCTGTTTCTTCACCACGACGACTCCGGCGCGGTGGTTCCCCAGGACGCCGGCCCCTCGGTGGACGTCGCCGTGAACGACCCGTCCTGCATCTGGCAGAGTCACGAGGTGGCTTTCACGGACAGCCTCGGGTCCGTCTACTACGACGCCCCCGCGGAATCGGCCACGGTCCGTGGGGTTCGAGCGTACTCGCCCGATTCGGGGTGCCTCGTGCTCGCCCGGCGCGGAGTGGCCGTGTACGCGCCGGTGTCCCGGGAGCGGTTTCTCCGGGATGCGCGGGACACGCTCAGGGCCCGCCTGCGCGCCGTCTCGATGGCGGCGATCGACAGTGCGGATCCGCGGGTCGAGTACCGGAAGTGGGTTGCCGATGCCCCGGTGCGCAAGCGGCAGCGGGACTCTCTCGCGGCCGGACTCGCGGCCCTCTCCGCCGACATGCGGAAGCAGGCGCTCGCGGCCTTCGACACCGCGCAGGCGACGATGGGGGCCGCGCTGAAGGAGCAGGCCGCGAGCGCCGATTCGGGAAACGGATTCACGGCGATGCGGCGCGCGGAGCAGACGGCGCTCGACACGGTGCGGGCACTGGCCGATCACTACGATGCGGAGCTCAAGGGGATGCCGGCGGGCCTGCGCGCCGCGCCCGCGTGGGTGAAGGCGTCGGACGCCGGCGTGCTCGATCTCGCGCCGGCCGGCGCGACCGATGCCCGCCAGCTCGTGGCCCCCAATCCGGCGCTCTTCAACGCCGGGCTTCCCCGGTCCGCGGTCCAGCTGCTTTCGGTGCAGGCGGTGGTGCAGAGCGGTGACGACGGCGCGTCCGCCTTGTTCGCGCGAATCAGGGAGTCCTTTGATTTCACCGCACTTGCTGCTCTGCTGAAGTGAGGCCGGAAGGGGCGATTCTTCTCCGCTTGACAAGATATATCGTGCGATATATCATAAAGACGTATCGTATGACATATCGCCACGTAGTATCGAGCAAGGAGAGAATATGCATCGTCAAGGAGGCTGGGAGGGGTTCTCGTTCGGGTTCGGCCCCAAGGGATTTGGCTTTCGCGGAGGCCGGCACGGCCCCCGCCGGCGCCAGTGGTTTGAAGCCGGAGACATGAAGTACGTGATCCTCAAGCTGCTCCGCGACAAGCCGCGGCACGGCTACGAAGTCATGAAGGAGCTGGAGGAGCGGATGCACGGCTGCTACTCGCCGTCTCCCGGCACCGTCTACCCCACGCTGCAGTGGCTCGAGGACGAAGGACTGGTCAAGGTCCAGGAAGTCGACGGTAAGAAGGTGTACGGGATCACGGACCAGGGTCTCGCGTTTCTCGACGAGCACAAGGACGTGGTAGACGAGATCTTCGATCGCGTGCGGGATGCCGTGGACGACGCGCTGGGCGGCGCCATGGGGGACGTCAATCGGGCCATCGGGCGCCTGGTGCGCACCGCGTACAAGACCAGCTGGCGGGCCCGGGATGAGGCCATCCGCAAGCGGGTCGCCGAGATTCTGGAAAAAGCGGGCGCCGAGGTGGAAGGCCTCGCGACCAGCTAGCGAGCGGGCGCCGGGCGCGTGGTGCTGCGGACGACCAGGAAGATGGGCCACGCCGCCGCCACCACCGCGAGAGCGATCAGACTATTGGTCGTGTCGGTGACCACCGCCGCGATGAGAAATACGACGGCACCGCAGATCGCCAGCACGCCAGTCCAGGGCCGGGCCCGATACGGACGTTCGAGGCCCGGCTCCTTCTTTCTCAGGCCGAAATACGCGGCGAAGGCGAGCGCGTAATTGAAGACGATGAAGAACGCCCCAACCGCCAGGGTCCGCTCGAACGTCCTGGTCAGCAGGAATCCGAGGGACGCCGCCATGCCCACCACCAGCCCGATCGTCGGAGTCCCGCCGGGATTGACCCGGGTCGCCCACCCGGCGAACAGCCCGTCCCGGGCCATGGAGAGCAGGATCCGGGGCGCCGCCACCATATAGGCGTTGATCGTGCCGAAGATCGAGATGATGACGATCACACGGATGACGGTGTCGCCCGCGGGCCCGAACACCAGCGCGGTCGCGCTCCCCCCCACGAACTTGTCTCCCGCCATCGCGCCGATGGGCAGGAGCCTCAGAAACGCGATGTTGAGGAGGATGTAGATCCCGGTGATCAGGGAGATCGCGCCGAAGATCGCGCGCGGGATGACCCGCCCGGGATTCTCGATCTCTTCGGATGAATAGATGACGTAGTAGTAGCTGTCGTACGTGAACACCACGCCCTGCACCGCCAGGAGCAGGGCCGTGGCCAGCTTGAGGCCCGAAGGGAACAGGGGCGGCGGGGGCGCCGGGGCCGCGGCGTGCGGCGTGATGGCGAAGCAGGCCACGATCAGGGCCAGAAACGCCAGGGTCTTGATGAGCGTGGTGCCCTGCTGAATGGCCGAGCCCCAGCGGATGCCGACCCAGTTGAGCCCCCCCAGCATCAGAATCACCGCCGCCGCGATGAGCACCTCGTGCCCGGCCACCGTCGGCACCAGCACGCCCAGGTACTCGCCGATGACGATGCCGAGCGCCGCGTTCGCCGCGCAGATGCTGGCCGAGTCGGTGTAGCCGAGGAGGAATCCGGCGAAGTTGCCGAGGCCGCGCTGGGCGAACGTGTACAGCCCGCCCGAGCGGGGGATCGCCGTGCCCAGCTCCGAGAAGACGTCCGAACAAATGAAGCAGTAGATCCCGCCCCCCACCCAGAGGGACATGATCCAGGCGGCACTGGGCAGGTAGCTGGCGATGTCGCCGGGGGTCCGGAGAATCCCGGCGCCGATGGTCCCGCCGATCCCGATGGCCAGCCCGAAGGCGAGCCCCAGGACGCGGAGGAGCTTTCCGGATTGGGGGGCCGCCGCGCTAGCGATGGCGACCCCGCAGCTCCTCGAGTGCCCGCCTGACGTACACGCGGGTCATCTGCTTCCGCCACGAGAGGTCGAAGTCGGTGTTGTCCATGGGCTTGGCGGGCCGGAAGGCCGCCTCCGCCGCCTTTTCGATGGCCTCGTCTTCGAGCCCGGAGCCCGCCAGCGCCGCGGCCGCTTCGGGAATCTCCTGCGGGTGGCTCGCGACGCCCCCGAGCACCACCCGGGCCTCGGCCACCGACTTTCCGCTCCACCTGATCCACGCCGCGACGCCCAGCACCGGGAAATCGAAGGATCCCCGCCGCCGGAGCTTGTGATAGACCGCGTCCCACCCGCCCACAGGCGGCACGCGGACCTCGGCCAGGATCTCGTCCGGTTGCTTGGTGAGGTAGTTGATCCCGTCGTTGTGGTAAAAACGCGCCGCCGGCACCACCCGCTCGCCCTTGGGGCCGACCAGGCGATACTCGGCGCCGATCGCGACCATCACCGGCGCGACGTCCGAGGAGTTGACGGCCCAGCAGCGCGGCGACGACGGCGCCACCCAGCACGTGTCTCCGTCCTTCTTCATGCAGAAGTGGATCGCCTTCCGCCACTCGTACGACTGGTCGTAGTAGTTGCAGCGGGTGTCGAGACAGAGATTGCCGCCCAGCGTTCCCATGTTGCGGAGCAGGGGAGTCGAAACCGACGCGGCCGCGGTCGCGATGGCGGACAACCCGGCCGGCAGGGACGCCGACAGCGCGGACAGCGTCACGCCCGATCCCAGGGAGGTCGGAGAGATCCGGCGGAGCTCCGGGATACCGGCCAGGGAGATGACCGTCGCCGGGACCTGCTGGCGCCGCTTCATGTTGGGATACAGATCGGTCCCGCCGGCGACGTACGTGCCGGCGGGACCGCTGTCGACCTTCCATTTCACGGCGTCGCCCAGGGTGGCGGGGACGAGGAACTTGAACGAAGGAAGTCGGAGCATCAGTGCTGCCGCTCCGGGGCGTGGGCCGTCACCGCTTCGCCCTTGCCGTCGCCACCCTCCCACGGCGTCGCGACACGAGTGGGCTCGGGCCAGGGGACGTCGGGGAACCTGTCGGGGCCCACGCGGGGGGCTTCGCCCTTGGCCTTCTTCTTCAGCGCCTTCAAAACCTTCTCGGGTGACACCGGGATCTCGTCTACGCGCACGCCCACCGCGTCGTAGACGGCATTGGCGACCGCGGGCATCACGGGGAGCAGGGGACCCTGACCCACCTCTTTGGCGCCGAACGGCCCGTTGGGATCCGGATCCTCGATGATGTAGGTGACCACGTCGCACATCTCGAGGGTCGTCGGGCTCTTGTATTCGAGCAGGCTCGGAATCTTGTGCACCACGTTCCGGTTCCCGCGGTACACCATTTCTTCCATCAGGGCCTCGCCCAACCCCATGTACACGCCGCCCTCCACCTGGCCGATCACGGTGGCGGCGTTGATGCAGCGCCCGACGTCGTGCGCCACCCAGATCTTGGGCACCCGCACGATGCCGGTGTCGGGATCCACGTCCACCTCGGCCACGGCCGCGCTGTACGAGTAGGCCGGCGACGGCCCGACGCCGGCGCCCCGGTAGCGCCCCGCGCTCTTCGGCGGTGTATACGACCCCACCGATCCCACCGTCCCCACCGCCGCCTCGGCCGCCTGCACCGCTTCCGCGAAGGCCATCCCGTTCTCGGGATCCTCCGCGTGAAAGACCCGGCCCCCCGCGAACACCAGCTCGCTCACGGGAATCTTCAACTTCGCGGCCGCGTGGGGAGCGATGATCTCGCGGGCCCGCTCCGCGGCCTGGAGCGCGGCGTTCCCGCTCATCAAGGTGACGCGCGAGGAGTAGCTGCCCAGGTCCACGGGCGTGAGGTCGGTATCGGCGGTCACGACCCGGATCTCGAAGGGATCGATCCCCAGCACCTCGGCCGTGATGTACGCGAGGATCGAATCGGACCCCTGGCCGATGTCGGTGGAGCCGCAGAATACCGTGACCCCGCCGCCCCGATCGCACTTCAGCTGCACACCCGAGTGCGGCATGTTGTTCCAGTAGATGGGCAGGCCGGCGCCCGAGATGTACGACGAGCAGGCGAGCCCCACGCCCTTCCCGAGCGGCAGCTTGCGGAACTTCTGCCTCCAGCCGGAGCCCGCGACCACCTTCTCGATGCAGGTACCGAGTCCCATCGACCCGACCCGCAGATAGTTGGCGGTGAGGGACTGCGGGGGCACCAGGTGCTTCAGACGGAGCTCGGCCGGATCCAGCTTCAGGTCTTCGGCGATCTTGTCGAGGTGCACTTCGAGCGCGAAGCGGGGTTGGGGCGTGCCGTGCCCCCGCTTGGGACCGCAGGGAGGCTTGTTGGTGAACGCCCGGGCGCCCTGGAACTTGTAGCGCCGCACCGGATAGGTGACGGTCTGCAGGGCCCCCGTGTAGTAGGTGCTGGCCACACCGTACGAGCCGTACCCGCCGCCGTCGAGCAGTGACTTGAAATGCATCCCCGTGATGGCGCCGTCCTTCGTCACGCCGGTCTTCACCCACATCAGGGTCGGGTGGCGGCCCCGGTGGCAGTAGAAGACCTCTTCACGCGTCAGGGTGATCTTCACCGGCCGGCCCGTGATCATCGCCAGCTTGCATGCCACGATTTCGTGGTTGAACGGGTCGCTCTTGCCCCCGAAGCCGCCGCCGTTGGGGCAGGCGATGACGCGGACCCGCGCGGGGGGCAGCTCCAACACCTTGGCCAGGGCGCGGTGCACGTAGTGCGGCGTCTGAGTCGAGCTCCAGAGGGTCACCTTCCCGTCCGCCGACCACTCCGCCAGCGCGGCGTGCTGCTCCATCGGGAGATGGGTGTTCCCCTCGAAGAAGAACAGGTCCTCCCGGACGTGATCCGCCTCGGCGAATCCCGCTTCGACGTCCCCGAACTCGAGATTGATGACCTTGTGGAGGTTTCCCGAGTCCCCGTAGTCATGGATGCGCGGCTCCGGTGTCGTGATCGCCTCCTCCGGGGACGCGATGGCGGGCAGGAGCTCGTACTTCACGTCGATGAGGTCGAGCGCGGCGGTCGCGGCTTCCTCGGTGGTGGCCGCGACCGCCGCCACGGGGTCGCCGACGAACCGGACCCGGTCGGGGCACAGGGCGTGCTCGTCCTGGCTCACCGGGAGGATGCCGAACGGGATCGGCAGGTCCTGGCCCGTGAGCGCCGCCTTCACGCCGTCCAGCGCGAGGGCCTTCGACGTGTCGATGGAGACGATGCGCGCGTGGGGGTGGGGAGAGCGGAGCAGCTTCCCGTAGAGCATCCGCGGCAGCGAGAGATCGTCGGCGTACTTCAGTACGCCGGTGACTTTCCCGACGGCGTCCACCTTCCGGTGGGCCTTGCCGACGACCCGAAGCGTCTTATCGGCGGCCATACATCGCTTCCCGGGACGGCTCGGCTTTCTCGCCGCGCATCCGGGCCGCCGCCAGCTCGACGGCCTCGTAGATCTTGATGTATCCGGTGCAGCGGCAGAGGTTACCCGCCAGGAGCTCCTTGATCTGGTCCCGCGACGGGCTGGGGTTCGCGGCCAGGAGGGCCTCCGCCACGAGCAGAATGGCCGGGGTGCAGTAGCCGCATTGCGCGGCGCCCAGGTCCGCGAAGGCCTCCTGAAGCGGATGGAGCCGCGCGCCCTGGGCCATCCCCTCGACCGTTTTCACGGACTTGCCGGCGCACGTGAGTCCGAGCACCAGGCAGGAAAGGACCGGCACGCCGTCCACGAGCACCGCGCAGGTGCCGCATTCGCCGAGCTCGCAGCCGTGCTTGGTGCCGGTGAGTCCCAGGTCCTCACGCAGAACCTCGAGCAGGGTCTGGTGCGGCGCGAAGGCGACCTGCGCGGGTTCACCGTTGAGCGTCAGCGCAATCTGGGTGTTCGGCTCGGACATGAGACCAAATGTAGGCGATGAAAGGGCCCGGCGGGCTACTCGATCTTCTGCCACATCCCGCTGGGGGACTGGGCGTAGAGCCGGGACTGGCGCGGGGGCCCGCCGAACCCGGTCCGCGTCATCTCGCCCCAGGTCTTCCGCTTCCGCCACGCGGCCCAGAAGGCCTTGAGCCGCCACCACACCGTGCACTGGCGGTACCCGAAGTTCTCGAGGGCCGCGAACAGGAGGAGCCGGGAGAGGTCCCCGGCGCGCCGGTACTTCCGGAAGCTCGTCTCCTCCAGCACCACTCCCCAGATCGAAAGGCAGAGGCCCAGGCCCCAGGCGAAGAGGAAGAACAGCGCGGCGAAGGTGAAGTCGACGCGGCCCGTGTAGATGGCCAGGATGGCGATGACGTACCCCACCAGCTCCACCACCGGGGCGAGCATCTCCCCGAAGAAGAAGAAGGGCACGGCCACCAGGCCGATCGGCCCATACCGGGGGTTGAAGAGCATGTCCTTGTACGTCCAGAGGGAGGCGATGAGCCCCCGGTGCCACCGTTCGCGCTGCCGTCCGAGGACCGCCATCGTCGCGGGAACTTCGGTCCAGGCCACCGGATCGGGGATGAACGGCATCACGTACGGGATCTTCTTCTCCCGCAGGTGCCGGTGGAGCCGGACCACCACGTCCATGTCCTCCACCACGCTGTTGGTCAGGTAGCCGCCGATGGTCAGGAGGTACTCGCGCCGGAACAGCCCGAACGCGCCCGAGATGATGAGGTTGCCGCCCAGGCGGTTCCACCCCAGCCGGCCGAAGAGGAACGCGCGGAGGTACTCGACCACCTGGACGCCCGGCAGCATGTGACGCGGGACTCGCGGGTCGAGCACGCGCCCGTGCTCGACGCGGCAGTCGTTGGCGACCCGGATGGTGCCCCCGACCGCGGCGA
>Ga0335071_10004697_pt1 | contig 14257 bp, 14 predicted proteins | sample Lox_Sample_15_FD_206724 | JGI IMG/M metagenome (GOLD analysis project Ga0335071, IMG submission 206724) | Soil microbial communities from Loxahatchee National Wildlife Refuge, Florida, United States - Lox_Sample_1.5 | ecosystem: Environmental > Terrestrial > Soil > Wetlands | place: USA... | reverse complement strand
CGGCGAGCGTCGCCGGGCCGGTACCATCACCATCACCATCATTCTGTGTGCCCGCGATCCGGCGTTCACGGGCAATGGGGAGCGTCAGCGGACGGGTGCGTCTGGGACACCGCCGCGTGGTCTTAAGGCTGGCTGGTCCCGGGGGCTGAGTTTCTGGAGCCCGATGACCTGGATCAGGCGGAGCCGGTCGGCGTCCGGGCTTGATGGCTCGGCTGTGTAGACGACGAGCCGCAGATCCGAGCCGGCCACGGTGAGCACGTCGCAGTCGAGCGTGATGGGACCAACCTCTGGATGGTCGATGGTTTTGCTGGTCGAGCCGGTGCTGTTGACCATCCGCTCCGCCCACAGCCTGGCGAACCGCGGGCTGGCCTGCCCGAGCTCGTCGATAAGCTGGCGCAGCCTGGCATCGTCGGGGTAGGTACCGGCAGCCCGCCGTAGGTCGGCGACGGCGTTCGTCTCGAAATCGTCGGCCTCGGCGTCAGTCTTGCGCACTCGGGTGGACTTGCCGGTAAATGTCCGCCAGATCAGGTTTCGGTCCCGTCCGGTCACCGCCGACGGGTCACCCATGAGCGCGGCCCAGGCGCCGTTCCACGTGATGATTGTCCAGGCCGGGTCGTAGACGGCCACGGGCAGATCGGCCAGCCGGTCCACCAGCCGCTGCACGCTCGGCGGTACATGGGCGGGCATCGAGGATCGTCTCGGCGGCGCCTGGCCGGCGACGGTATAGAGGTGGTCGCGTTCCTCGCTCGTCAGCCGCAGCGCGCGCGATAGCGCCGCGAGCACCTGCGTTGAGGGGCTGCTAGCGCGGCCCTGCTCGAGGCGAACCAGGTAGTCGACGGATATTCCGGCCAGCGATGCCAGCTCCTCGCGGCGCAGACCGCGGGTCCGGCGGGACGAGCCGGCGGGCAGGCCGGCGTCCGCCGGCTGGAGCCGGTGACGCCAGGCCTGGATATACGAGCCGGCTCCCTCACCTGTCTGCACCGGACCTAGTCTGGCCGATAACCGCGCCTTGTGGGTGGTACTGGCAGTCCCACGGCCGGCCGGGGCCCTGGTTGCCGGACCGCATCGGCCCCACCATGGTCACCATGAAAATAGGCATCTCGATGAGCGGCTTTCCGATGGCGACCGGGGCAGCGACGATGGGGACGCTGCTGTCTCGTTCGGCTCGGCGCGCCGATGAAGCCGGCTTCGACAGCTTGTGGACCATGGATCACTTCTTCCAGATCCCGATCACGGGCCAGCCACCCGAGGCACCCCTTCTCGAGGCCTACGCCGTACTGGCTTTCCTGGCCGCCCAGACACACAGGATCCGCCTGGGCACGATGGTCACATGCGTCGCCTACCGCCACCCCGGCGTCCTGATCAAAGCGGTGACGTCGATCGACGTACTCAGCGGCGGCCGCGTGATCTTCGGCGTGGGCGCTGGCGCCCCCTTCAACGAACTGCCACCGGGGCGGTCACCCCGCGACTTCGAAGCCTACGGGCTGGGCATACCGTTCCCGCCCCTGGCCGAACGGTTCGAGCGGCTCGAAGAGGTGGTGCAGATCGCCCTGCAGATGTGGCGCGGAGACGAGGCGCCATGGCAGGGAACGCACTACCAGCTGCTCCGGCCGCTCAATTCGCCCAATACCTTGCAACACCCGCACCCGCCGATCCTGATCGCCGGCAGCGGAGAACGCAAGACCCTGCGCCTTGTCGCCCGCTACGGCGATATGTGCAACCTGTTTGATCTGCCCGGAACCGGTTTCGCTGACGACCTGAAACACAAGCTCGATGTCCTTCGCTCTCACTGCGAGGATGCCGGCCGCGACTACGACGCGATCGAGAAGACGGTGTCCACCTTCGTCGAACCGGACGAAGACCGGGCCCGCTTCCTGGATCACCTGGCCGAACTGGGCGGCCTAGGCATCAGCCACGCCATAGTCAGCCCCAGACGGCCCTGGGACGAAGCAACTCTGGACCGGGCAGCAGCGATGGTGCCGGACGTTCACGCCATCCCCAGCAGCGGCTAACACCGCGGGTAGCGGGCGCCGTTGAAGTTGACCAGGATCGAATACAGCGAACTGGATGCACATATGAACAAGTGGTTCCGCTTAGCGCCGCCGAAGGTGAAGTTGGCCACGACCTCAGGAACATGAAGCTTTCCGATCAGCGTGCCGTCAGGGTCGAAGCAGTGCAGACCGTCCCCAGCCGCCGCCCAGATCCGGCCGTTTGCGTCGAGACGGATGCCATCGAAGGTGCCAGCATCGCAGGTTACGAAGACCTCACCGCTGTTGACCGCTACGGCGCTGATCACGCCGAAGACCCTGATGTGCTTGCGCCGGCTGTCGGAAATGTAAAGCTGCCGTTCGTCTGCTGAGAACGCCAGTCCGTTGGGGCGCTCGAAGTCGTCCGCCATCACCTGCAACGCTCCGGTAGCCGGGTCAAGTCGGTACACGTGACAGGCGCCGATCTCACTGTCGGCCCGATGGCCCTCGTAATCGCTGTCGATGCCATAGCTCGGGTCGGTGAACCACAGCGAGCCGTCGGCACGCTCGATGATGTCGTTAGGGCTGTTCAGCCGCTTGCCATCCCAGCTGTCCGCGAGGACGGTAACCGACCCGTCATGCTCGGTGCGGGTGATCCTGCGGTCACCCTGCTCGCAGCTGACCAGGCGGCCCTGCCGATCGATGGTGTGCCCGTTGGCATAGCCAGCCGGGTGGCGGAAGACGCCTACCGCACCGGTGGTCTCATCCCAGCGCAGGATCCGGTCGTTCGGGATGTCGCTGAACAGGAGATAGCGTCCTGCGGGGAAGTAGGCAGGTCCCTCGGTCCAGCGGCACCCTGTGTGGAGGCGTTCCATCCACCCATCGCCGCCGCACGAGCGGAACCGCTCGTCGAGCACCTCGAACTGCGCCTTAATGGCATCCCGCACCGCATCCTCACCTCAATCGCCTGTGACGGGCTCACCACCCGATGCTCCAGTACTCAGTCCCGGCGTGATTCGCTGCTGCCGCATACCGCCGCTCCAGTTCAGAGAACCGGGTTGGCCGACTCTCACCACTAGTAGGTAGTGTGCCCGCTCGCGGCCTGGGTCAGGCCGGTACCCGGCCCAGCACGTTGATCGCGCTAGCCTCGCCGTAGTCAGAGGTGAAGATCACCGCGCTGGCCCGCCAAGCGGGCGGGAGGGAGGTCTTCCACAGAGGGCGCCAGGCTGCGGAGCTCGGCGGGGGTAATGCCGTAGCGTGCGTGGCAGGCGCGAGTAAAGTGTGCGGCGCTGCGGAAGCCCCAGCGTGCGGCGATTTCGGAGATGGCACGGTAGGTGAGCTGGGGGTTGGCGAGGTCGTCGCGGCATCGACGCAGGCGTTGCTCACGAACCCAGGCGCCGAAGCTGACGCCGTCGTGTGCGAAGAGCCGGTGGAGCTGGCGGACTGAGACGTAGCTGGCCCGGGCGACGGTCGCGGGCGACAAATCCGGATCGGCCAGGTGCGCAAGCGCGTACCGTTTGAGTTCGGCCGCGACTGAGCGGCGGCGCAGGTCCAGGTGGCTGCCGACGCCGGCGGTGGCCCGCAGCGCGGTGACGGCGAGGTCGAGGGCGGCGTCGATGAACGTCTGCGCTGGCAAGTCACCGGGGGCACGGGCAGGCCGGGCCAGTGTCTGCAGGTACGGGGAGACGAGGCGCCCGGCGCTACTGGCTGCGGCTACCCCGAGCGCTGTCGCGCGGTCAGCCCGCCAGCGGGCGTCGAGGCTGGCCCGGGGTACCTGGTAGATCACGTGCTCAAACGTGCCCACGCCGTGGAATGCGATGGAGTAGGGGCGGGTGGGATCGAACAGCGCGAAGTCCCCCGGGCCCAGGATCACCTGCCGGCCGTCTTGGGCCGCGGCGGCGGTGCCGCTGATGTGCAGGGCCAGCAGGTAGTCGTCACGGGCGGACGAGTTGATGTGCCGCGACGTGCGCTGTGCCGACATCGGGGTCGCCGTGACCCGCCAGACCCGCAGCTCACCCCAGTCGCTGCCGATGACCGAGGCGCCGAACTCGGTCGGCAGGCCCGCGGCCTTTAGCGGCGTGATGGCCAGCGGAAGGAACGCCCGGTTGACCAGCTCTCGCCAGGCGGTCAGCCGGTCGCCCGGATCTGCCTGCGTAGTCGCGAACGCGATGTCCACAATGATCACCCCAGCCCTACGAACGTGACCGACGGCGACCCGGTTCAGCCGTGGCGTTTGACCGGTAGCGCCACGGGATTGACCGGCAGCGACCGGTGGCTCAGAGAGGGAAACCTGCCGCAGGCGCGGCCGTTGCCGCTATAAGCGTCATCCCCGAACCCGGTGCAGGCAATCTGGGCGGCGGACGACCCGGCCATGACCCTGGCCGACTACGGGCGCAAAGCGCAGACCGCGGCCGGACTGGCGCGCCTGCATACCGTGCCCGGTAAGCACTTCCCCCAAGAAGACCAAGCGGCAGCCATCGCCAGTCAGATCGCCCGATTCATTAGGGCCCAGCAGCCCGCGACTGGCCCGGACCCAGACCTGGATGCGGCAGCGAACCCGTGAACCTCGCGGGCGGATCACGGCCCGGCGGGGCTGGCCGGTTCCCGGGGTAGCGGTATCTGTTGATGTCCGCGTCGTTCATGACATCCGTTCCCATGGCTATCAGGACTACGCGGCTGCGTGCCCGCGCAGATAGCGGACGAGGCCGATCACGTCCTCGGGCACCAGGCGGCCGATGGCGCCGCTTGAGTACACACTCACGATCACCTTGCCCTGCGGGTCCAGCACGAAGCCGGTGGACTGCAGGTAAATCGGGTCTTCGTTGACGAACGCGCCGGTCAGCGCAGCGACCGCGCGGGCATCGGCGCTGTGCCCCAGCGGGAAGGTGAGGCCATACCTGGCGGTGAAGTCCGCGGTGGTCTTCTCGTCGTCGACCCAGAGCGCGGCCACCCGGATGCCGGCCTGAGTCAGGGAATCACCGGCTCGCTGGAACGCGCGCAGCTGGGCGGTGCAGTAGGGGCACCACGCTCCGCGGTTGAACAGAACGACGCCGAACTCGCCCGCGAACCAGCCGGGAACCGGGATGGCCTGGGCGTCGGGCATGTTGAGGGTCAGCTGGGGGAACGTGTCGCCTGGGTGCAGCGGGGGCATGGCCTGTCTCCTTATGGATCTCGTCGTGTGAATCTGGCACCTCGCCTAAGCGGGTGCAGCGGGCACGAGGCATGAAACCCGCCCGAGTTGTTCGTCATGGGCGTCAGTCTTGCCGCCGTCACGCGGGCTCACCAGTGGCCTGAATGCCACTAATCGCGGGTTTCGTGCCATCCTGTTGCTATGACCGGGTTCCGGCGGGTAGCCGCGTATGCCTCACCCGGCGCGGTGGGGCTCAGCCTTGGCCTGACCAGCGCGATTTTCCGTCCCCGGCCGGGACTCACCGCGTTCGAGTTCGACCTGTGTGCGGCACGGCCCGGGCGGCTGACCACGGACCTGGGTGTTCCCGTCCTGGTTGAGCACGGCCCGGAGCTCTTCGCCGAGGCGGACCTGATCCTGTTGCTGCCAGGCGACAGCTTCGCCGAGCCGCCTCCCGGGCAGGTGATCTCGGCCCTGCGGGCCGCGCACGAGAGAGGTGTCACGCTGGCCGCGCACTGCCTGGGTGTGTTCCCGCTGGCCGCGACGAGGCTGCTTGACGGTCTGGATGTCACCACCCACTGGCAGTACGCGGGCCAGCTCGCCGCCCTCTACCCGAGAGTGCAGGTCCGGCCGGAGGCCCTCTACCTCGACCAGGGTGACATCGTGACGGGCGCGGGCGCGGCGGCCGGCATCGACATGTCCCTGCACCTGATCCGCCGGGATCATGGCGCGGCACTGGCCAACTCGATCGCGCGCATCATGGTGACCCCACCGCACCGCGATGGCGGGCAGCGGCAGTTCATCACCGAACCGCTGGCCGATGGCGCGGACTCTGGCCGGCTCGCCGACGTGATCGCGTGGGCCCAGGCGAACCTGAGCCGGCAGCTTTCGCTCGACGAGCTGGCGGCCCGCGCGCTGATGAGCCGCAGGTCGTTCGTCCGCCACTTCAAGGCGGCCACTGGGACGACACCGCACGCCTGGCTGCTCAGCCAGCGGTTCAGCCTCGCCGAGGAACTGCTGGAAACGAGTAGCCTGCCCATCGAGCAGATCGCGGAACGGGTCGGATACCGTAACCCCTCCGTGTTCCGCGAGCAGTTCACCGCACGACGTGGTGTCCCGCCCCGGGACTACCGGCGGACGTTCAGCCGGACTGGGCACTGAGGGGCCCTGATGGACGACGCGCGGGCCGGCGGCGAGCGCGAGCAGCCCAGCGGCTAGCGCGGCCGCTTCGCTGAACAGGTAGGCCAGGGCCTGGCCACGCCGGGAACGGCAGCCTGCGGGCCGGCTTGGCTACGTGGCGCGTGGAGACGAAGCTAGGACGACTCAGCGTCGGGATCTAACCTGGGAACAGGCCGAGACGACGACGCGAGAGGATGGTCTGGTGGACGGAACGCTCACTGCCGGTGATCTGGAACGACTGCGCAAGGATTTCTCGGCCAACCCGGTCTACCGGCTCGCCCAGAATGCCGTGACCCGGGTGACCGTCGACGACGTCTCCCTCAACCGGGAGATCGTCAGCACGATCGACCACTCGGTATCGACGACGCTGGACGACTGGAAGGTCACGAACCAGGAGCACAGCGGCCGCTGCTGGCTGTTTGCTGGGCTGAACCTCCTGCGCGTCGGCGTGATGCGCACGAGCGGGCTCAAGGAGTTCGAGTTCTCGCAGAACTACGTGATGTTCTGGGACAAGCTCGAGCGCGCCAATTACTTCCTCGAGGCGGTCATCGAGACGGCAGACCGCGATCTCGATGACCGCACGGTCGCCTACCTGCTGGAGTCGGCGGCCAGCGACGGCGGCCAGTGGAACATGTTCGCCGCCCTGGTGGCCAAGCACGGCCTGGTCCCCAAGGGCTACATGCCGGAGACGCAGAGCTCGTCGAACACGGCCCGGATGAACTCGATCCTGCGCTATCAGCTTCGCCAGGGCGCGCGGACTGTCCGCGCAGCGACGGCCGGGGGTCTCGAGGCCGCCCGCGCGGCCAAGGCTCAGATCATGGAAGTCGTCTACCGGATCTTGTGCATCCATCTGGGAACGCCGCCGGAGCGGTTCGACTGGCAGTGGACGGATAAGGACAAGAAGTTCTGCCGGGACGGCGTTCTGACCCCGCAGGAGTTTGCCGCCAAGTACGTAGACCTGCCGGTCAGCGAGTACGTCTGCCTGGTTAACGACCCCCGGCCGTCCAGCCCGGCCGGCCGGACCTTCACCGTGGAGTACCTCGGCAACGTCATCGGCGGCCCGCCGGTCATCTATCTCAACGTCGGCGTGCAGCTCATCAAAGACATCGCCGCGGCCACGATCCAGGGCGGCGAGCCGGTCTGGTTCGGCTGCGACGTCGGCCAGATGATGAGCAACGATTACGCCTTCTGGGACGCCGGGCTCTACGACCTGCCATCTGTCTATGACACCGCGTTCGACCTGGACAAGGCCGCCCGCCTCGCGTACCACGAAAGCGCGATGACGCACGCAATGCTCTTCACCGGGGTCGATGTGCTGGACGGGGTGACCCGGCGCTGGCGCGTGGAGAACAGTTGGGGCTCCGACCGCGGCAAGGACGGCTTCTTCACGATGAACGACTCCTGGTTCAGCCAGTACGTCTTCGAGATCGCCGCCCGCAAGAGCGCGCTTCCCGCCGACCTGCAAAGCGCTCTGGATGCCGAGCCGATCGTGCTACCGGCCTGGGACCCGATGGGCGCCCTGGCTCGGTAGTCGGGCACTACCAGACGACCAGCCGACGGCTTCAGGCGGGACCGGCCGGGGCGCCGGACACGGAAGACACAAGGTAGTACGCGAGCAGGGACAGGGAAGCAGTCTGCCTGAGGCCACGCATCCGGTGGGGCAGGCCGGAAGATTTCCGCCGCGGGGTGAATCTTTTCCGGGCCGCGGAGGCGACAGTTAGGTCATGGACAGCAGCCCGGGCGACGAGATGTTGCTTCGGGCCGTGGCCGAGCGCGACATGGGCGCGTTCCGCACGCTGTACGAGCGCCACGCCGGCTGGCTGGCGATCCGGCTGGCCCGGCGGTGCAACGACCGCGACCTGGTGGCGGACGCGATCCAGGACACCTTCGTCGCCGTCTGGCAGAAACCGCGAAGCTTCCGCGGCGACGGCGACATCGCGGCGTGGCTGTGGGGCATCGCGATCCGCCGGCTGGTGAGCCGCCTGCGGACCCGCGGCAGCGTCGCCGCCGTGTTCGAGCACCCCCGAGCCGCGTCGGCCGCGGAAGACCAGGTACTGCTGTCGGTGGAGTACGGCGATATCGGCCAGGCGCTGGCCCGGCTGTCGCCGGAGATGCGCGCCGTCATCCAGGCCGTCGTGCTGGACGGCCTGTCGGCCAGGGAAGCGGCGCAGTTGCTGCACGTGCCGGTGAGCAGCGTGAAGACCAGGCTGTACCGGGCCAAGGCGCACCTGCGGGCCGCCCTAGCGGAAGGATCGTCATGACCGGCTGGCACCTCGACGACGACACGCTGCGGCGCTACGTCGAACGGGCCGATTCGCTGGCCGAAGGGGCCTCGGCGGAGCAGCACCTGCTGTCCTGCGAGCCGTGCCGGACGCGGGTCAACGTCGCGGCCAGCGTGACCGAACTCAGTGTGATCGACCTCGCCATGGTGTGGGACCGCACCCGGGACGCCATCGAAGTGCCGCGGCCATCGGTGTTCGAGCGGCTGCTGCGCGGCGCCGGCCTGCCCGCCTCCGAGGCGCGGCTGGTCGCGGTGGCCAGCGCCTTCCGCGGCGTGTGGCTGACCGGCGCGGCCGCGGTCCTCGCCTTCGCCGCGCTCGCGGCGGCGATGGGACACGCCCGCGGAGCGTGGCTGTTCCTGGTCGTGGCGCCGGTCGTGCCCTGCCTGGTGGTCGCGGCCAGCTATGACCCGTGGATGGACCCGGCGCTCGAACCGGAACTCGTCACCCCCTATCCGGCGCTCCGGCTGATCCTGCTGCGCACGATCGCGGTTCTGGCGCTGGCGTTGCCCGCCGTGCTGCTCTTCGGGCTGACCGTACCGGGGGAGACAGCGTTCGCCTGGCTGCTGCCGGCGGTCGGCTTCGTCGCGGCGGTCCTGGCCGCGTCGACCTGGGTGAGCCCGCTGCGCGCGGCCGTCGCGGTCAGCTGCGCCTGGCTCGCGCTGGTCTCGCTGCTGGCGACGCGGCCCGGCTCGCCCGACGCGATTATCCAGGGCCGGGCCCAGGTCGGATTCCTGGTGCTGGCGGCCGGTTCGTTCGGAATATTCCTGCTGCGCCGGCGCCAGCTGCGCCAGCTTCGACCGTGGAGGTAGCCGTGCCGACCGCTTCGATCAGCCTGCGCGACGCCGGGCGCACGTTCGGCGCCACCCGGGCGCTGGCCGGCGTCGACCTGGACCTGAAACCGGGCGTGACCGGGCTGCTCGGCCCCAACGGGGCCGGCAAGACCACGCTGCTGCGCCTGCTGGCCACCGCGCTGCCGCCCAGCCAGGGAAGGGTGCGCGTACTCGGCCTGGACCCGGAGGTGCCGGCCGAACGCACCGGCATCCGCCGCCAGCTCGGCTACCAGCCGCAAGAGGTCGGCTTCCCGCGCGGCTTCACCGCCTTCGCCTTCGTGGACTACATCGCGCTGCTCAAGGAGTGGACCGAGCGGGCCGCGCGGCACGCGGAGGTGCGCCGCGTGCTCGATCTGGTGGGGCTGTCCGACCTGGGCGCGAAGCGGATCCGGGCCATGTCCGGCGGGCAGCGCCGGCGGGTCGCGCTGGCCCAGGCGCTGCTCGGCTCGCCTGCCGTGCTGATCCTGGACGAGCCGACCGCCGGTGTCGACCCGGAGCAGCGGGTGGTCCTGCGGACCGTGCTGGCGGAGGTCGCGCGCACCTCGGTCGTGGTGCTGTCCACCCACCAGACCGAGGACGTCGCGGCCCTGTGCGAGCGGGTGATCGTGCTGGACCGCGGCCGGGTCCGCTACGACGGCCCGGTCACCGACCTGGTCGCCCAGGCGGCCGGCCGGGTCTGGCTGGCCGACGAACCGGACCCGGCGGCGAGCGTGTCCTGGCGGACCGGCACCGGCCGGTACCGCAACGTCGGCGGCCGCGTCCGGGACGGGGCCGAGCACGTCGAGCCGTCCCTCGAAGACGCCTACCTGCTGCTGCGCGGCGGGGCAGCGGAGGACGAGCCAGCCGAGGAGGTGGCGTCGTGACCACGGCGCTCGCGCCCGCCCGGCCCGCGACCGGCGCCGGCCGGGCCACGTTCGCCGCGCTCGCCGCCCGGGAGATACGCCGGTTCGCCCTCAACCCGGTCTTCCTGCTCGCCGTCGCGCTCACCGCCTACGTACTCTGGAGCGGGCAGCGAGGCACGGTCACCGATATCAACGGCCCAAACACGGCTGCGGCGATCTTTTTCGGCGGGTTCGGCATGCTGGTCGCGTTCTGGCTGACCCGGTCTATGCGCGCCAGCGAACCGGTCGTCGGCGTCACCCCGGTCACGCTGCCGGTCCGCACCGCTGCCCTGTGCGCGGTCGCGCTAGTGCCGTTCGCCTGCGGCGGCCTGGCCCTGCTCGCGTTCCTGCACTTTTACCCGATCGGCGACCCGGTATACGGGGCGTTCAGCCCGCCGGCGCGGATCGCCGTCCTGGTCGGGCAGATCGTCATCCCGTCACTCGGCGGCCCGTTGCTCGGCGTCGCGCTGGGCCGCTGGGTGCGGTTCCCGGGCGCCGCGTTCGTGCTGTTCCTGCTCCTCTGCGGCTGGGTGATCCTGGTGATGGCCCTGACCCTCGCGCGTCCGGACTCGGCGCCCGTCGCGGTGCTGCGGCTGTTCGCGCCGTTCGCCCTCTTTACGTTGCACCTCGACGCCGGCATCACGGCCTGGCGCGGGTCGCCGTGGTTCTTCCTGGGCTGGCAACTCGCCGTGTGCGCGATCGCGGTCCTGGTCGCGCTGCTGCGCGGGGCCGAGGGGCGGCTGCGCTCCCGGATCATCCGGGCCCTCGGCATCGTGCTGGCGGCGGCCGTGATCATGCTCGTGCTGGCCGGCATCGGCGGGTTCACCCACGCCGTCACCACGTGATGGCCGGGCCGATGCTGCGGGCCGGGGCGTGGCCGGCGGTCCTCGGTGTCACCGGTGTGGCGGTCGTGGTGGGCGGCTGCGGCGCCGCGATCCCGGCGGCCGCCACCATGCTGTTCCCGGTCTGCTTCGCGCTGCTCGCCGCGGCCGCGGCGTTCACCCTGGACGAGCCGGCCAGCCTGGTCGTCGACGTAACGCCGACCGGGGCCGTGCGGCGCACCACGATCCGCGCCGTGGCGCTGCTGGCCCCGCTCGCCGCCGGCGCGCTGGTCCTGCTGGCGGCGGCCATCCGCGGGCTGGCGCTGCCGTGGGCGGCGGCCGGCCTGGCGCTGGCCGGCAACGTGCTGCTCGGCTTCGCCGCGGCGTGCGTGGCCCGGACGCGGGCCGGGGAACCGGGCGCGGCAGTCGGCACCGCCGTCGTGCTGGTGCTGATGGCGCCCAGCCTCGTGCCGCCGGTCGCGCGCTGGGTCCGCACGTTCCCGGCGCCCGGCGCCGGCGGGCCGTCCTCGAACCCCGTGTGGTGGACCATCCTCGCGGTGTGCGCAGTGGCCATCGTCATCTCAGTCGGTGGCCGAAGGCTGCCCCGGTGGACGTCCAGGGTTCCGTGATACCGGCGACTCCCCCGCCAGGCGGGGACGCACGACGGGGCCAGCCGCAACCCCGCCTGGAGGTTTACCGCACCCAACGCTGTGGTGCACCTGCTTCGGCCATACCGTCCCCGCCGCCTAGCGTCACCAGCATGACGGGCATGCCGCCGGAGGGGACTGGCGCCTCGGCCCCGCGCTCGTCCACGAGGGTCGTCGCCGCGCTCTGGGCCGTGACCGTCATGGTCGCTGTCGCCGAGGCGGCGCTGACCCTGGTGGCCCGGCATAACCTGGCCCACGGCGACCTGGCCTCCCAACTGGCCCTCGCGGTGTCGGTCGCGGCCTACGCCACGCTCGGCGCCCTCATCGTCCGCCGGGCCGGCAACCTCATCGGCTGGATCATGCTGGGCGCGGGCGCGGCGCAGGCGTTTCTCACGATCGCTTCCATCTACGCGGTGATTGGGATCGCGACCTTCCCTGGGTCGCTCCCGGCCGCGAAACAGGTGGGCACGCTCGCCGAGTGCAGCTTTCCGGCCGTCGTCTTCACGGTCGCGTTCATGTTCCTGCTCTTCCCGACCGGGACCGTGCCGTCGCGGCGCTGGCGGCCGGTGGCGGCGGCCGGCCTGGTACTGGCCACCCTGACCACGGCCGGGCTGGTCGTGCACCCGCGCCTGGTCGCGCTTATCGCCCCCGGCGGGGCCTCGCTGAGCTACCCGAACCCGCTGGCCGCCGGCGATCCCGGGCCGGTACTCCGGACGGTCCTCGTCGGCACGCTGAACGGGCTCTCGGCGGTGTTCCTCCCGTTCTTTGTGGCCACGCTTGTCTCGCTCGCCGTCAGGTACCGAACGGGCGGGCGGCTGCTGCGCCAGCAGATTAAGTGGCTCGCCCTGACCGCCGTCGGATTCGCCGTCTGCCTGCTCATCGCCCTGCTGGGGATCGCGGACGGCCAAGCTCAGCTGACCACGGTCGCGTACACGGCGGTGCAGCTCATCGCGCTGTTCGGCATCCCGGCGGCGATGGCCATCGCGATCCTGGTGCACCGGCTGTACGACATCGACGTCATCATCAGCCGCGCCGTGGTCTACGGCCTGCTCTCGGCCGCGGCCACCGGCGTGTACGCGGGCATCGTGCTCGGCATCGGCACGTTCGTGGGCCACCGCAGCGGCCCGGTGCTCACGATCGCCGCGGCGGTCACGATCGCGCTGCTGTTCCAGCCGCTGCGGCACCGGGCCCAGCTGTTCGCCAACCGCCTCGTCTACGGCAGACGGGCCACCCCGTACCAGGCGCTGTCCGACCTGGCCGGGGACATGGCCGGACAGCTGGACCTGACCGAGGCCGTCGACCGGATGGTGTCGGTCCTGGCCGGCGCGACCGGAGCCGAGCGGGCCGAGGCGTGGATCCGGGTCGGCCCGGAACTGCGCCCGGCCGCGATCTGGCCGCACGGATCACCCCCCTCCGCCGCCGTCCCGGTCGGCGCCGGCAGCGCCCTGCCCGCTGTCGCGGGCACGTCGCGCGCGGTGGCCGTGACCCACGGCGGCGAGCTGCTCGGCGCACTGTCCCTGACCAAGCCCCCGAACGAGCCGCTGACCAGCACCGAAGACGACCTGATGCGGCACCTGGCGTCGCAGGCGGGCCTGGTCCTGCGCAACGCCGCACTGACCGCGCAGCTGCGGGCCACGATCGACGAGCTGCGGGCCTCTCGCCGGCGCCTGGTCGAAGCGCAGGACGCCGAACGCCGCAAGATCGAGCGGAACCTGCACGACGGGGCGCAGCAGCAGCTCATCGCGGTCACGATCCAGCTCGCCTTGCTGGAGGAGTCGGCCGATGACCCCACCGCCGTCCGGGAACTTGCGCCCGCGGTGAAGGACGGCGTGCGTGCCGCCCTCGACGAACTGCGGGACCTGGCCCGCGGCATCTACCCGCCGCTGCTGGCCGACCAGGGCCTGGTCCCGGCCCTGCAGGCCCAGGCGCGCAAGGCTTCCCTGCCGGTCGAGATCGACGCGGACGGCATCGGGCGCTATCCGCAAGACGCCGAAGCCGCCGTGTACTTCTGCACCCTGGAAGCGTTGCAGAATATCACCAAGTACGCGAACGCATCTCATGCGACGGTCGGCCTGACCTGCTCCGATGGCAGCCTCAAGTTCACTGTCACGGACGACGGAACTGGGTTTGACACCGCCGCCACCCAGCATGGCACCGGCCTGCACGGAATGGCCGACCGGCTGGCCGCGCTCGGCGGCGCCCTCCACATCCGCTCACAGCCAGGTCACGGAACCATCCTGAGCGGCAAGCTCCCCCTTACCGCGTCTGGTCAGGGGTAATCACGGAAACCGGTGCGGTGAACCGGGCAGATCGCTCTGTTCTGTGCGGCCGTTACGAGGTCGTGGCGGGCTTGCGGGCGATGAAGACCAGTTCGAGGCCGGGACGCTCCGGTGCGCCGCGGACATCTGTCAGCTCGTAACCCGTTGCTGACGTTGCCGGTCATTGTCGCCAGGTCGACCGCGAGGGCCGGCAGGCTCGTCACGTCACCATGGATCCACTGCACCCGCTGTGCGCCTGGCTTGG
>Ga0335071_10004695_pt1 | contig 14258 bp, 8 predicted proteins | sample Lox_Sample_15_FD_206724 | JGI IMG/M metagenome (GOLD analysis project Ga0335071, IMG submission 206724) | Soil microbial communities from Loxahatchee National Wildlife Refuge, Florida, United States - Lox_Sample_1.5 | ecosystem: Environmental > Terrestrial > Soil > Wetlands | place: USA: Florida... | reverse complement strand
CGATGTCTGGCCCGCGTCGGGTGTGCGGAAGAACCCGATCGCACTGACCAGTTGATCGGACTGGCCGGTCAACTCTTCCGTGGTGGAGGCCATTTCCTCGGCCGCCGTCGCGTTCTGCTGGATCACCTTCTCCAGCTGCTGCAACGCTTTGTTGATCTGCTCGGCGCCGGCGTCCTGCTCCTTGCTGGCCCCGGTGATCTCCTGCACCAATTCCGCGGTCTTCTGGATGTCCGGCACCAGTTTGGCCAGCATCTCGCCCGCCTTCTCGGAGACTTTCACCGTTGTCCCGGAAAGCTGGTTGATCTCGCCGGCGGCCTTCTGGCTGCGCTCGGCCAGTTTGCGTACCTCGGCCGCCACCACCGCAAACCCTTTTCCATGCTCACCCGCACGGGCTGCTTCAATTGCGGCATTCAAAGCCAGCAGGTTGGTCTGGCGCGCGATTTCTTCGATGATGGAGATCTTGCTCGCGATTTCCTTCATCGCCGTGACGGCTTCCTGGACGCACTTGCCGCTCTCCTGGGCGTCGGTGGCCGACTTAGTGGCGATTTTGTCGGTCTGTTGCGCATTGTCGGCGTTCTGCTTGATGTTGGAGCTCATCTCCTCCATCGAAGAAGAAGCCTCTTCGGCCGAGGCCGCCTGAGCGCTGGCGCCGTTGGACACTTGCACCGAAGCGGTGCTGATGGCCTGGCTGGCCGAAGCAACTTCGCCGGCGATGGCGCGGATATCGGTGACCGTACGAGTAAGCCCGTTCACCATGGCGCTCAAGGCCTGCATCAACTTGTCCTGCGCCGAACGCTCGCGCACCGTGACCGTCAGATTGCCTTGCGCGATCTCCTCGGCGGCGTTGGTTACGTCATCCATGGCGCGAATGAGCGTGTTCAGGTTGTTCTTGATCATGTTGAACTCGCCGTGATAGGTGTCGGTGATCTGCGGCGGAAGATCGCCCTTGCTGATCCGATCCACGTAGTTGGCGGCGACATTCAGGGGCGTGATGACGGCGTCCAGAATCGCGTTGACGCCGCGCACGATGCCGGCGTAGGCGCCTTGAAATTCATCATGGTTGCCGCGCTCGGTGAGACGGCCTTCTTTCGACGCATCGGTCAGGCGGGCCAGTTCCTTCTGCAGGGACTGCAAGACCGTAGCAACGTTATTCACCGCCTGTTTCATTTTTTCGTGATCGCCCTTGTAGGTCTGGGCGATCAGTTCGTCGATCTTGCCGCCGGAAATTTGCGCCAGAATCCGGTTCCCTTCCCCGATGGGAAGCAGGATGGCGTCCAGCATGGCGTTCACGCCGCGCACGATGTCGGCATAGGCGCCCTGGAACTGCTCCGGCTTGCCGCGCTCGGAAAGCTGGCCGTCTTTGGAAGCTTCGGTGAGCCGGCCAAGCTCCTTCTGCAGCGACTGCAGGACGGCGGCGACGTTGTTCACCGCCTGCTTCATTTTTTCGTGATCGCCCTTGTAGGTCTGGGCGATCAGCTCGTCGATCTTGCCGCCGGAAATTTGCGCCAGAATGCGGTTCCCCTCCCCGATCGGAAGCAGGATGGCGTCCAGCATGGCGTTCACGCCGCGCACGATGTCGGCATAAGCGCCCTGGAACTGTTCCGGCTTGCCGCGCTCGGAAAGCTGCCCGTCGCGGGACGCTTCCGTCAGGCGTCCCACCTCTTTCTGTAAACCTTGTAAGACGAGGGCGACGTTGTTGACCGCCTGCTTCATCTTCTCGTGATCGCCCTTGTAGGTCTGGCTGATCAACTCGTCGATCTTGCCGCCGGAGATCTGCGCCAGTACGCGGTTGCCTTCGCCGATCGGCAGCAGGATCGCGTCCAGCATGGAGTTGACTCCCTCCAGCATTTCACGATGCACGCCCTCGAACTGGTCTACCCGGCCGCGTTCGTCGAGGTGTCCCTGGCGCGATGCCTCCACCAGGCGTGCGATCTCTTCGGATGCCCGTTGTGTTTCCTCGTCGCCGCCGCTTCCCGTGGCGCCGTTGGCACGCTTGCCGTGCACGGGCTGATCCAATACAGCCGCACCGTTACCGGCGTGCGACGTCTTTCCGTTTACTTTACGTAGCATAGATCCTGTGTTCCTTTCGAATGAAGATGCTGGTCCGCGGTTGAACGCTGGCCGGCCCCGCGCAAGGCGGAGACGCCCGGGCGCTTGGTCTCCGAGGCAGTTTGCAGTACGTTTTGCACCAAACGGTGCGGATCCAAGATGAGGGCCACGGTTCCGTTGCCGAGGATGGTGGCTCCCGATACGACCTGGACGTTCCGGCAAAGCCGGCCCAGGTTCTTGATGACCGTCTGATGGTCTCCGAGCACCTGGTCGACGACAAAGCCGTAGAGGCCGTGCTCGGTTTCCACCACCATGATCTGTTCGCGGTCCGGCCGCGCTGTGTTCATCTGGAAATACTCGCTGAGCCGGATATAGGGGATAAGTTCGCCGCGCACATTCGCGATGCGGTTGCCGTGCGCTGCTTGAATGTCCTCACCGGTCAGCTCCACGCACTCCAGGCTGTTGGCCAGCGGCAGCACGAAATGCGCATCCCCTACGCGCACCAACAAGCCGTCAATGATGGCCAGCGTCAGCGGCAGGCGCAGGGTAACCGTCAGGCCCTCGCCCGGCCGGCTGGCGAGCTCGATGGACCCGTGCAGCGCTTCCACGTTCCGGCGCACCACATCCATGCCTACGCCGCGCCCCGATACATCGGTGACCTCGCGGGCCGTGGAGAAGCCGGGCTCGAAGATCAGCGAGTAGACCTCCGGCTCGGAGAGCCGGCTGGAGACGTCGATCAGGCCTTGCTCCAGGGCGCGCGCCCGCACCTTCTCGGCATCCAGTCCACGGCCGTCGTCGCTCACTCGAATCAGGACGTTGGCCCCGGAATGCAAAGCCGACAAATGAATCCGTGCCGTCGGGTGTTTGCCGGCGGCGCGCCGGGCTTCCGGGGTCTCGATGCCGTGGTCCATGCTGTTCCGGATCAGATGCACCAGCGGATCGTTCAACTGGTCGATGACCGTCTTGTCCAGTTCCGTCTCGGCGCCTTCGACGGTCAGCTCGACGTCTTTGCCCAGTTCAACGCCCAGGTCGTGCACCAGGCGGCGGAAACGCTCAAAAGTGGCCCGCAGCGGAAGCATGCGGATGCTCATCGAGTTCTCGCGCAGCTCGGAGGTAAGCCGCTCGACGGCCTCGGCGATATCCAGTATCGTGCCGTCGTTGGAACGGGCCGCGGCTTCGCTCAGTCGGGCCTGTACCGTCACCAGCTCGCCCACCAGATTCACAAGCTGATCCAGCTTCCCGGCTGCCACGCGAATGGAGGCGGCGGCCTGGCCGGCGCCGGCGGACTTGGCAGGTGCGCTCCGCGAAGGCGCCCGAGCGGCCGCGGACGGCTTGGCCTCCGGACGATCGCCGGCAGCCTCGCCGACCGCCTCCCCGAAAGCCTCGATGATCAGTTCACTATCGTCTTCGACAAAAATGAACACGTCGCGAATCGCATCCCGGGGCGCCTCGGTGGCGAGAGTCATGTCCCAGGCCAGGTAACAGCGCTCCGGCGCGATGTCTTGCAGCGGCGGGATCGCCGACGTGTCCACCGTCACCTTCAGATCGCCAAACTCCCGCAGCTCCCTGAGCAGAAGCAGCGGATTTGTCCCATTCACCAATACATCCGGGCTGGGCCGGAAGTGAATCCGCCACTCGCGCACCGGACCGCCCTCCCCGCCCGCAGGCGCCGGAGCCGAACTGGCGCGCTGCGCGGGAGCGTCCGAAGGCCCCATCAGCTCACTCACGCTGCGAAGGATCTCGTCCGAGCGGGCCGGGTCCGCCGTGCCCCGTCCGGCTGCCTCCTCCAACATGGCCTTGATCTGATCGCTGGCCGCCAGAGCCAGGTTGGTGAGCGATGAACTAACATCCAGCTGGCCGTTGCGGACGCGGTCGAAAGCAGATTCCAAGTGGTGGGTGAAGCCCGCGATCTGCTCGAAGCCGAACATTGCCCCCGAGCCCTTGATGGTGTGGAGGGCACGGAACGCCCGGCCGATGATTTCCGGGTCGCCGCGCTTGTCATCCATCTCGAGCAGAGCCAGCTCCAGCTCCGCCAGAAGTTCCCGGGCTTCGTCGAAGAAACCGGCCTGGAAGGCGTCCATCATCCAATAACTTTCTTCACCACCGCCACCAACTGCTGCGCCGTGAACGGCTTGACGATCCAGCCTGTCGCGCCCGCCGCCCTCCCCTCCTGCTTTTTGGCCTCCTGGGATTCGGTGGTGAGCATGATAATCGGCACACCCTTACAGGCCGGATTTGCCCGCAGGCACCGGATGAGGCCGATCCCGTCCAGGCAGGGCATGTTCAGGTCTGTGATCACCAGGTTGACGGGAGCCGTCAGTTTGGCCAGCGCGTCTTGGCCGTCTGAGGCCTCGATGACGTTGTAGCCGGCCTCGGTCAGAGTAAACCTCACCATCTGCCGGACGCTCGCGGAATCGTCTACCGTCAGAATTGTCTTGGGCATGACTATTCTTCAGCCGTGCCTCCAGGAAACTGTCCGAAGCCCGCTTCGCGCGCTATGTCGGCCAATGAATCGGGCACTTGCGGCACCAGTGGGCCCGGGCCGGCTTCGCGGCGCGCCGCGCACAGCAACTGCAGCGCCGTGATGTCGATCTCTCCGGCACGCTCCAAGTTCACTCGCAATTGCTTGCCGGAAGCCAGACCTTCCAAAAGCAGCGCCTTTAGTTCGCCAGCCGATGCGATCGCGACATCGCCCTCGCAGCGAATCACCCAGCGGCTCTCCTCCCGGTCGACGCTCAGCCCGCTGCCGGAGGCCCGGGTCGAGCTCTCAAGCGGCGCCGAAGCGGCTTGCTCAACGCCGGGCGGCGGAACGGCGGGCGGGATCAAAGCGGTTCTTCCTCTGTAACGTTCACAACGTACGCATCTTCCAGACCGGCAAAGTGCCCGGCATACAGTTCGATTCCAGTGCGATGGGATTCCACGTACGCGATCCGGCCGATTCCCCACGACGAGAATGGCTTTTCAGGACGATCGGGAAATTGGATTTCCACCGTAACCACTTCGTCGATACCTACCAAGCCCGGGCGGCTCAGTAGAAGTTGCATCCCCGAACTGCTGATATCGACGGCTGTGCAGGTAATGCTCTCACCGTTCTCTTTGCGCAGAATCGCGTTTGCTTGGAACGGATAGCGCGGCTCCCTTCTTCTTTCGGCGGGCGTTGCCCCATCAGGCTGTCGTTCGCTGGGCGAATGGTCCATTCGCATATCTGGTGGTATAACCGGATGCAAATTCTCCTCATCGGTTGCTCGTGGGCAACCGTGAGCACTGCTGACAGCAAGGTTCGGCGATCGCCGCCGATATGGAAATATGTTGATGCCTCACCTGTTAGGGGGCCCGGAGGAACAAGGCAACACGTGATCGGAGCGAGAGCAACGGATTGGATTGAGTGGAAGGTCGGGTCCGTGGTGCGCCGGCTGCTATCCCGCCGCCCGGAAGTCGATTGGTATCAGGCGTTAGACCGGATTATCCGGGACCTAGACACCCTGAATCGTTCCACCGAGAAGGATTTCCTCGCCGTTGGCCAGAAGTTGATGGAATTTCGAGCGGCGGCGCGGCAAATGTCCTCCGGCATGGCGGAACTCAGCGAACTCATTTCCGGACAGGCGAGCAGAGAAGCCTGTCAGTCGCTCGGCAGTGTCGTGGAACGGGCTCGGGAGCTGGATGCCCGCCTGGAGGAGAGCGGCGTGGCGCTGGAAAGCGTGAAGCAACTCTCCGGCCAGGTGAAACGGGCCTTCTCTGGTCTCCCCCACACGGTTCTGGTCTTCCGCACGCTGTGCACGCTGACGCGGATCGAAACGGCGCGTCTGGGCGGCGCGGGTGTGGATTTCGGGAATCTGGCCGAGGAAGTGCAACCCTTGTCCGAACGAATTCAGTCGAACGGCCACGGCGTGCTGGAAGCGGCCGCCTGGCTCGATCAAGGCGTTCAATCCGCCCTGGAACGAAGCGCCGATCTGCGTGCCACTGAGCTAAAGCAACTACACGAGATCATCGACCGCGCCTTGGACAACTTGAAAAGCTTCGAGGAACACCAGGAGCGCGCTCGCGAAGCCTCCCTGCAACAATCGGCCCAGTACAAAGAGGTCTGCCAGGCGATTGACGATCTCGTCCAGTCCGTTCAATTCCACGACATTACCCGGCAGCAGGTGGAACACGTCCTGGAAGCATTGGCCAATCTCCGCTCCCGGCACAACGGCGGCCGGGGCTCCGGCGCGCCGAACGACACATCCGCCGTGCTCACGCTGCAAGGCTCACAGCTGGCGGGCGCGGCCCACGTGTTCGCCTCCTCCGTGGAGCGGATTGAAAACGCTTTGGCCAATATTTCGCTGCGCGTGCGGGAAATGGCCGACTCCATCCGGGCGTTGATGGGCGCCTCCGGGGATGACCGCAACGCTTTCTTCTTGGAGATGGAGACCAGCTTTACTTCCATTCTGAATACCGGCATAAGTTGCCGCAACGCGGAAGAGGAAATCGGGGCTACCACAGCCCGCCTCAATGAGACGATTGGCCGCATGCGGACTTCGGTGACCGAGATCCTGGGCACCGAGATCCAGATCCAGCGGATCGCCATCAATGCGACCATCCGGGCCACTCAGCTGGAGGCTACCGGGGACGCACTGGGCGTGGTGGCCAGCGTCATGCAGCGGCTCGCCGTGGATTCAAACACCAGTAGCGAGGATGTGGTGAAGGCTCTCGATTCCATGCGGCGGGTCGCCCATAACGTCGCGGGAGCCGAGCACCCGGCCGCTGTAGATGTCTTAAGCCGGCTTCGCGCCTCCATCCAGAATCTGCACTCCTCGAGTGAGCAGAGTTTTCGCCGCGTAGAGCAAATCGCGGCCTTGGGGTCGAATCTGGCCGAGGATATTAGCGCGCTGCGCGGCGGTTTCTCTGCCGGCCGGTTATTTGCCGGCGTTGCGGGCCGCGCGCTGAAAGAGCTGGAGCATCTTGGCGCGGACGCCGTCCGGCAATTCGGGACCGTTGCGGCCGCCTCAGACTCGGCGTTGGAGAACCTGGCAAGCCAATACACGATGCAGCGCGAGCGCGATATTCATCAGGCTGTGGCGGAAGGCAGGGCCTTGACTCCGCCGCCGGCGCCCGCGGCAGCAGATAGCGCCGGAATGGGAGACGACGTCTTCGGAGATAACATCGAGCTGTTCTAGCGCTGCAGGAGCGCGTTCGAGGCGCCGGCGCGCCCGGATTCGCTAGTCCGCCAATAGCCGGGCAGGTCCGGCTTGGTCTCGCGCAGGATCTCCAGGATGGCCTGCCGGTTCCCGTCGGACAGACGCGCGAAACGCGGGTTCGAGTCCTTGCCGGTCAGCACGTCGAACAATTTCGCGTACACCTGCTGTTTGGCAACCTCCGGCAAGGCGTCGAATGCCGGGTCGTAAATCATATAGCTGAGCGGGTAGCGGAACAAGCGCGTCTGAAGATCGAAATCCCGCAGCGACCGCCCCTGTTTGTCGCGCGGGCCGCGCTCCGGAAATGTCTTGCTGAAGGTGGAAACGCCGGCCATCGGCTCATGCATCTTGGCTTCGTCAGCGAACAGCATGTAGGCCACCAGCTCATTGGCCACGAAATCGAGCCGGTCGTGCGCCTCCTTCAGCGTTCCGTCGGCGATGGCGATGCGGGTCTCCCAGCCCAGGCGCGTCAGAAGATCGGTGACGCGCGTCTGGTGTTCCAACGTCATCAACGCCACCAGGTCGCTGGTAGACGTAAGATAAGCGCTCGTGTCGAGCCGTCCGGCCAGGCTGGTCAGGTTGCCGGCGCCGCGCAAATCCAGTACGTCCGGCTGGTCGGGATTGGGCGCGACGGCGTTCCCCCGGTGCTGCAGCCCGCCGGCGGTTCCCGTGACATACCATCCGCCCCAGCGCTGATCAAGTGGCGTGCGGCTGTCGACAATCACGGCCGCGGCTGCGAAGCGCGGCGAACCGTCGGGACCCGGGATCACCGAAGTCGCCAGCAGGCCCGGAACGTTCAGCGTTCCCGGGATCAGATGGCAGGCGATGCATTGGTCGGTGCGTCGTAAGAAACTGGGCTGGTCGGTTTTCTCGCGCTCCAGCGTGTAAAAGACGACGCCCTGCGTGGGATCGGAAGCGGCGAACTCCATCACATCGCCGCCCTGCACGAAGCCTACGGCAACGTCGTCGCCGAAGTAGAGGGCGCGCGGCTTCTTGGGCGAAATTTTCGGGCCCTGAAAGCTGGTTTTTGAAAACACGAGCATCTGTGAATCGATGTTGATGCCAAGATGCTTCAGCAGGCTTGGAAGATATCCGAACTTCGCGTCGAAATCGAGCTTCACCGCACCGGAGTCCAGCTTCTGTTGGAGGCGGGCCACTGGATCGTTTGTCGAGCGCGTCGGGTATTGGATGGCGGCGTGATCGTAAGGGACGTACGGATAATCGATCGCGTCGTCATGCGCCGCCCAAGCGACTGCAGATACCCCGGCAAGGACCACGGCCAGAGCCAGCTTTCTACTCATTGTTCTAACTCTATTGTAGGCCGCGACTTGCGCGCTATGACTTAAGTCACGCCCGGCGTGATACCACTAATAGACGGTGGACAAGGAAACGGCTTTGCGGCGAACCGCGCTGTTCGCCAATCTGGACCCCCAGGCGTTGCGCGAGCTGGCCGCATTGGCCCACCAGCGCCACCTCGCGCCCGGCGGACTACTGTTCCTGGCCGGCGAACCTGCCGCCGGCCTCTTTGTGATCGCCTCAGGACGGATTCGGGCGTTTCGCACGAACGCGCAAGGGCGTGAGCAGACCATTCACATCGAGCAGGACGGCGCCACGCTGGCCGAAGTGCCCGTGTTTGACGATGGCGTTTACCCGGCCACTGCCGTGGCTGAGCAGCCGACCACAGTCCTGTTCCTGGAAAAGAGCGCTGTGCGCGAATTTATCCTGCGGCATCCCGCGGTCGGGCTGACTGCTTTGAAACTGATGGCCGGGCGGCTGCGGGGTCACGCGGAATTGGTAGACGCACTGGCGCTGCAGCAGGTGGGCCAGAGGCTGGCGCGCTGGCTGCTTTCCACCAGCCGTGAGTCCGGCACGCGCACCGAGGCCGGGATGGAATTCGACTTTGCCCTCTCCAACGAGCAACTGGCCGGGCGCGTCGGCTCGGTACGCGAGGTGGTTTCGCGGACCCTGGCGCGGCTGGAGCGGCAAGGTCTGATCGCTCAGCCCAAGGGTCCAAGACAGGACAAGCGCCGGCGGGTGGTGATCACCGACGAAGCCGCCCTCGCGAAGTATGCCGAGGAAGAGGAACGCTGAGATCGGAAGACCGGTTTGCCAAGAGCACCGGCGGCTGCTCACCGCGCAGGTGGTGCTAACGGATCGAGTGGATCCTGGCTTAGGCGCAAGCTAGCACCGACGAGCGACTCAACGTTCTCATTCGCGTGATGGACGAGTGGGTTCGGCGCCAGCCTTGACGGTTTGCGCGCGATGCCGGCGAACTGATTCAACGGACGCCTGTTGTAGACTGGCATAATGCATCGGCTGCTGTGCGCTGCTATGGCCCTCGCCTGGTCCACTGCAGCGTTCGCCAACGTGAACGGCAGCGTTCTGCTTCAAACCAACATGACCTTGAGCCTCGAGACGGGCTCAGTGTCCTCCTCCGGCGGCGACTTTCTGTGGGACGGGAGTGCTCTCACTCCCCAGGGAAGCGCGAAGATCGGCGGCCCGGTTCACATCGGTGCGACGAATTTCGCCGACTCTACGCAGTCCCTTTGGGCGCAATACCAGAGCCTGGCAAATACCAAGCCCATCCCAGCGGCCAAGTTGGTTCCCGGAGACGCCGTCATCGTGGTCACGGCAGCGGGGCATCTGGGAGCAGCGTTCATCGCCTCCAACACCGGCGGGACCATATGGTTCATGTACGTGACCTTCGGCGTTTCCGGATCGCCGAGTGTCCCGGTGATCGGATCGGTTTTGAACAACTCCAGCCTGACGCCGCCGCTGCTGCCCAACTATGGCGTGGCGCCCAGCAGTATCTTCCTCATCACGGGCAACAATCTCGCCGATCCGGGTCAGCCGGTGCTCCAGTCCAGTTCGCCTCCGGGCATTCCGCTCACTCTGAACGGAACCGGCCTTTCGGTTGTGGTCAACGGAGTGACCACGCATCCGGCGCTGTATTACACCAGTCCGGGCCAGCTCGCGGCGGTGCTGCCGGCGGCCACTCCGGTAGGCAATGGAATCATCACGGTGACGCACAACGGCACAACCAGCGCGCCCGCGCCCATTCAGGTGGTGGCGAGCGCGGTAGGAATTAACTACTTCCTGTACAACACCGGCGTTGCCACCGACGCCCTCACCGGCGCGCTTTTCACCTTCGCGAGCTCGGCCACGCCGGGTGAGATCATCACGCTCTGGACCACCGGCCTTGGCGCCGATCCAGCCGATAGCGACACGACCTACACCTCGACGCCGCACGCCATCAATACTCCCTTGCAGGTTTTCATCGGCGGCCTGCCGGCTGCCATCCTGTACCAGGGGTCGTCGACCTATCCCGGAGTCGACCAAATCAATTTGACGATACCCGCCGCGGTTACCGAGGGATGTTGGGTGTCCATCGTGGCGCAGACCGGAAATATTATCAGCAACGCCGCGACCTTGCCCATCCACAAAGGCGGAGGCTCCTGCGTGGACCAGGTGACTGGGCTGACCGGCAATCAGGTTTATCCGCCACAGGGTCAATCACTCCGGGGCGGATTGTTGGTGCTCGGGCAATCCACTTCCACCAACAACGGCACAAAAACGGTCAGCAACACCACCGACGCCGCGTTCGAGAAGTACACGGGCTTGTATAGTCCCGGACAGCAAGTCTCGCCGGGAGGCTGCGTCGTCGGGCCTCTCATTCCCAACTCGCCGTCCTCGGTCACTGGACTTGACGTCGGGACCATCACCCTTACCGGGCCGAACGGGCTCTCCATCCAACTGGGGTCGCAGCCCGTCCCCGGAGCGTTTTTCGCGAACTTATCCTCAACGGCGATCACGTCCGCAGGAGGCATGTACACGTTCACCGGCTCCGGCGGCAAGGATGTGGGGGCGCTCACGGTCTCGCTGAATCTCGCCGGTCCGTTGTTCACCGTGACCAATCCTCCGCCCACCACCATCGATCGCACACAGGGCCTGCCCCTATCGTGGAGCGGCGGGAATCCAGGCACCTACGTCGCGATCACGGGCACGTCGACATCCACCGACGTGAACGTCATGGCGGCCTTCACCTGCGTGGCTCCCATCGACCCGGGCCATTTCACGATACCGTCTTCCATCTTGCTGGGACTGCCGCCGGGCAAAGGTGCGACTGCACTCCAGAACGACATTTACTCGCAGTTCCACGCCTCAGGGCTGGATTCAGGCCTAATCGGCGCGGATATCAGCTTCCATCCGGGCTCGACGACGTTCCAGTAGCCAGGTGCTGCGCCGAGCCTAGGCCATCACTTCAACTTGGACCAGTTAACTTTCAGTCGATCTCGGCACTTTGAGCAAGTTATCCAGTTCGGGTCAGCGATACCCAACTCGGAGATTTCAAGTGAACGTTCGCCCGGATTCCATTGACCCGGCTTTTTACCGCAAAGGGTCTCAGTCGGGTGGAAGCTCTTCTGCCGCGCATGGACCATATCGTTGTTGTCAGGAATGGCGGACCCATAGGTCGCCATTCGTCTTCCCGCGTACACGTCGTTCCGGTCCTTATTTCCCCCGTCGGTCTCCCAGAGATGCTCCACTCCCAGTGGTCACCGACAAATCCATCTTCGTAGTGCCATGGACCTGCGTCTGCATACTCCGCAAATTGCTGATTTGCCAGAGAAACATTTTATCACTTGGCCGTTTTATGGCGGAGAGGGAGGGATTCGAACCCTCGGTAGAGCTTTAAGGCCCTACGACGGTTTAGCAAACCGCTGCTTTCGACCACTCAGCCACCTCTCCGGCGCGTGGATGGGTCTTCAACCGGATGGTAACACAGGGCCGATTTCATCTCAAAACACGACCCAGCCCGCCTCAGTGATTCGCTCGACGCTGCACTCTAAGACACCTGCTTAGGACCCGCGCGCCGGAGTAACCAAACTCCGTAGAACATGGCGCGGCGAAGCATCAAAATAGTGGAAAAAACGTGAGTTCGAGTAAATGTTCCCGGCGTCGCGCCGATACGTGCTGGTGAAGCGCCCAGGACTGACCTCTATGTTCCAAACTCGCATGCTCCAAGTACTGCTTGCCGCTCTCCCACTGGCTGCACTCTCATACGCCTACCAACCTGGAACCATCGGCGTACTAGTGGTCGACAACTTCCACGATGGAACGCACCGAACCCGGATGTTCCAACACATCGGCGAAGCAACTGTCGAACTGAAGGGGAGTTCGGGAGACCATCCGGACGCCGCCGCGGCCGTCCGCGAAGTACACCGGGCCGCGCTCCAGCCCCACGCATCGGCTGGGCCTTGCAGCGCCACTGGCCAGCAGAACGCTGCGATCATTCTCGTGTCCTTTCCCAGCAAGACGCTTTTGTCTTCGGTGACGTCAACCTTGGTGCACAACAGCTTCTTCGGCTCTGGACGGAGTGTCGACACTTTTCTGCGCGAGTCGTCGTTCGGCAAGACGTCGATCACCGGTGCGGTGTTGGGCCCTTACGTTCTGGACGCCGACTATTTCGACCAGCCGCTCGCAGTGCGCGACGCCGCGGTTCGCGCCGCTTCTCCGCACACCAATTTGAAGCAATACAACCGGATCATCGTCGTCGCGCCGCAGGGACAAACCGGCATGGATTCGGGCGGCATGGCTCTGCTTGGCTGCGGCCAGATCGATTCACCGCAGGGCGAGTTGAACGCGTCCTCGATATGGATGGGCGCCGAAAGCATGGTGGCTGCCAACACCATCGTCGACATTGCCACGCACGAACTCGGCCACGCCTTCGGTCTGGAGCACGCGCGCTTTGCCGACTTCGGCGGCGACGTTCTTGGTCCCGCCGGTCAGGCCCCCGCGCCTTGGGACGCTGTGCACGAATACGGCGATTCGTTCTCCAGCATGGGCCGGAATTCCGCGCAGTGGGCCGCGCCGCACAAGGCCCTCTTAGGCTGGCTCTCCACGGGGACCAACATCAAGAATGTGACGTCGGCAGGGCACTACACTCTGCCGCCCTACGAAAAGACCGGCAACGGTCAGGTGCTGCGCGTCAGCCGCAACGGAGCGGCCGCGAGCGACTGGCTGTGGCTGGAATATCGCCAGCATCAGGGCACGTTCGATTCGACCTTGCCCTCGCCCGGCGTTGCCGGACTCCTGGCACATTACACGGACCCGGCCTTGACGCCCACGCTGGCAGGCCTGGACCCTACCACCTACACGAACCTGGTCAACTTCCATCCAGGCTCCACGTTCGCCAACGATCCCGAGCTGCACCCCGGCGAAACCTGGAAAGACCCTTACGGCACTCTGAGCCTGACCGTGAACTCGGCCAGCGCGTCCGGCCTCAGCCTAACCGTCTCTTATTCCGCGGCCCCCGTGTGCCCTGCCTCCGTCGGCGCGGCGCAAGCATTCGGCGCACCTGGCGGAAGCGGTGTTACTACGATCGCGGCTCCGGGTAGCTGCTCATGGCACATTTCGTCTTCCGTTCCCTGGATCAGCATCACTTCTTCCGGGTCCGGATCAGGAAACGGCAGCCTCAACTTCACGGTCGCGCAGAACAACAATATGTCGCCGCGCTGGGGGAAGATTACCGTCGGTGGAGCGTTCATGGTCGTCACCCAGGCCGGCGCCGCCGGCGGCTGGATGACCATCAGCCCGCAGGCGGCGTCCGTCGCCGCAGCCGGCGGAACCGGCCAGATCGCGGTCGCCACCAACGCGCCCGACCTTTCCTGGACCATGGGCACCGACTCCCCATGGATCACCGACATCGAGTGCTCCTGCTTCCTCGACGTTGGCCCCGCAGCAGTCCGCTACATCGTCGCTGTGAACACCGGTCAAGCCCGTACCGGCCACATCAACATCGGAAGCCAGACGTTCATAGTCAACCAGGCCGGCAATGCTTCGCCGTCCGCCGTCACCTTCACCCAGCTCTCCCCTGTGGACGCGCCCCCCGCGCGCCTGGAACACGCGATGGCGCCGTTCGGTCACACCGGGCAGGCCATCCTTTATGGCGGCGCTTGGGACGCCAACTTCACCTCCGTCACCTGGCTTTGGAACGGCACGGACTGGACCGCGTTGAACCCTGCAAACAACCCCGGC
>Ga0335071_10004694_pt1 | contig 14259 bp, 12 predicted proteins | sample Lox_Sample_15_FD_206724 | JGI IMG/M metagenome (GOLD analysis project Ga0335071, IMG submission 206724) | Soil microbial communities from Loxahatchee National Wildlife Refuge, Florida, United States - Lox_Sample_1.5 | ecosystem: Environmental > Terrestrial > Soil > Wetlands | place: USA... | reverse complement strand
GGCGACCAAACCTCAATATACACGAAATCTTCATTGGAAGTCGCGACGTCCTCCACCGGCCAATTGTTGACCAGGTTGAAGACCACTGCATCGTTCGATGAATAGGTGTCGGTCAATTCCTTGGTCCTATTAATGAAGTCCACGATTGCGGGAGCAAGGTCATAACTCTTGCCATTTTGGTCATACCCGACTTTTGGATCACCGTATTGGTCGATGTGGATTCCATCGAATTTTGTATTATCCAATACGTCTTTATACTGTTCCATCAAGTGAGCAGTCCACGGAGAGCCGGGGCGAGGATCCATGATCATCATCTTATCCCCGCCGAAATCGTACATTTCCCCATCGAATTTATAAAGCACCATCTCCGGATGCTGAAGGGCGTAGTCTCGCGAAGCTCCATAGATCGCCGTATACGGCATGGCGGCCATACCATACTGATGCGCTGCATCGATCAGTGCATTTACCGTATCGATCGATTTGGGTTTGGGGGACCACAGATCATAATATGGATCTTGGTTGGTCAGGAATTGTTCGTGCCGGTACATCCAATCATAGAATTGCAATCCATTGATATGATACTGATTCAGCAATGCCATCGTCACGTTGTCATCCGTACGTCCGGGATAAAAATCTGTCAGAAAACCGTATCGCGGGTTCTGAGTCCAGTTGTCCAGGACATCGAAAGCCGAAGACTTCGCCGCAAGGACCGCCTCATTTGCGCCGATGATCTGTAGTTCAACCCCGTAACCGCGGAGTGCCTTGGCCGGTGGCTGGAACGTAAATTCCAGGGTCTGAGCATCGCTCCCAAGGTCGATCTTTAGCTCCTGGCTATGAATATCTTCCAAAAGAGAGCGGATGGTCAATACCACAGTCACCTGGTGTGAAGTCGAAGCTGTGTTTTCGACGACAGCTTTTATCGTGACCGTTTCCCCCGGTCTGTAATAAGAGCGATCGACATAAAGATCTTTGATTGTCACTGACGAATTCATTTGAACCTCTATAGGATGTAATGCACTCTGTTTTGGCGAACAACCATTAAGTAAAAAGATCAAAATCATTAAAAGTGGGACTGCTTTTCTAATCATCCGCAATTACCCTTTGATTGCCCCGGTAGTCAAACCACCGGTGAAATATTTTTGTAAGCTAAAGAATACAATGAACACCGGGATCAAGGCTATCAACGAAGCGGCGAAGACCAATCCCCATTGGGTGCCGTGTTGGCCCTGGAACAATGCGATGGCAATGGGCAGCGTCCGCTTTGCCGGGTCATCGATGAAGGTCAATGCCATGATGAACTCATCCCATAATGCCATAAACGAGAAGATTGCCACCGTAGCTATGCCTGGGGCTGACAATGGCAGCATCACTTTGAGGAAGATCGTAAAATAATCCGCCCCATCGATCAATGCCGCTTCTTCCAATTCCTTTGGAAGCTGCTCAAAGAACCCCCTCAACAGAAAGATGTTCATCGACATGGTGGTGGCTGCATAGATCAGTATCAGTCCGGGCAAGCTGTTGCGCAATCCCAGATACTTCATCAACAAGAATTGCGGGATGATCAGAATGGTTGCGGGGACCATCATCACGATAAGGAAAATGAAGAAGATCGTTTCCTTGCCCGGAAATTTGAAGCGGGCAAAACCATAAGCCGCCATCGAAGAAAACAGTACCGTTAACAACGTCGAGCCAACAGCAACAAAGGAGCTATTTAGGAAATAAGTCTGGAAATTATTTGCCTGCCACGCTTGAATAAAATTATCGAATGAAGCATTGGCGGGAATCAACTCTGGAGGATACGGAATGACATATAAATGCGGTATCAGCGCAGTGGAGATCATGTACAAAAATGGCATGACCATGATCACTCCGCCAACAAGCAGGACAATGTACAGGGGAGATTTCTTCAGTGCTCGCAAAAGTTTCTTCATTTTTCTCTATCTCCTCACATCAATTCTTGCGGTTTTCGCAGGAATTTCAGTTGCAATGCGCTGGCGATGATGATCACAAAGGCCATCAAGAAGGATAGTGCGGCCCCATATCCGAAATCCAAGTATACGAACGTTTGGTGATAGAGATAGCTCAGGATTACCTCGGTCAATTGCATTGGGCCACCGTTGGTGATCAAATAAACCGAAATGAAAACGTTGAATCCGCCAATCAACAGCATTACCAGCGTGAAGACGACCGTTGGGCTTATCAAGGGGAAAGTGATCGACCAGAAACGCTGCCAGGCGCCGGCGCCGTCGATCAAAGCCGATTCCGTCAATTCGTGCGGGATGGTACTCAGGGCAGCCAGATAAATGATCATAGACCATCCAATGCCCTTCCAAATACCCAGTCCCATGATCGGGATCTCAGCCAGGTCCGCTTCCTGCAGAAAGGGAACAGCAGTGCTGCTGACATGAAACACATCGGTCAGGAAGTAGTTGATTACGCCTTGCGGGCTTGCGAAAAGGTATTTGAACAACAGGGAAACAATCACCCAGGAAGTTACAACCGGAATGTAATAAATGGCTCTGAAAAATACCTTCCCCCTGGTTACGCTGTTGATGAGGACCGCGATAAACATGGCAATGATCATCTGCGCCGGTACGGTGATCAGAGCATACAAAATTGTGTTTTTAAAAGCCACCCCGGCTATTTTGTCACTGAAAGCGCGGATATAGTTATCCAAGCCAATAAAAGTACTGGGCGTATTGGGCAAAACCGACCAGTTAAAGAAGCTTATCTGAAATCCTTTGAGCAGCGGATAGACCATGAACACGCAAAACAGGATGAATGCAGGCAGGATAAAAAGATAAGGCAGAATTAGCTTCTGCGTCCGCATGGATATCTTCATGAGCTACTCTCCAGAAATTCATCATCAAGCTTCATAAACGATAAATTCGATTTCTTAATTCAGCACGGCGAACCAGGACACAATATGCTTACATGATTCGCCGTGCTGCACTGGCTTATTCTATCCGATCGAAGCAGCTATTGCTTCAAGAGCGGATCGATCTGAGTGACTGCTCCATCCAGGCTTTGTTGCACAGGAGTCGTGCCATTCAGAATCGCAGTACCGGCATCGGAAATGATCTGCTCGATCTTGGTCCAGTTGGAAACCGGCGTGCGAGCCTTGGCATTCTCGAGCTGCTTAAAGAAGATGCCAAAATAGTCGGGAAGCTTGGCGAGGTTGTCACCTTCGTTGGCTGCCTTGAGTACGGGCATCTGGCCAACGGAAGCCATTTGCATTTGGGTATCGATCGAGAGCATGAAATCGATGAATTTCGCTGCAGCTTCCTTGTTCTTGGATTGCTGGAACATGACGATGTCTTCGCCGCCAACCACGGAGACCGAGCCGCCTTTACCAGCAGGCATCAAAGCCATCCCGTATTTGACATCCGGGAATTGACTCTTGAATGAAGGCGGGAACCAGGGGCCATCCAAAATCATGGCAATGGTGCCCTTTCCAAAACCACCCCAGGTATCCACACCACCGCCCTTGATACCGGGATCGATGTAACCCTTGTCAACCCCGTCCTTCAAGAATTGATACGCGGCTGCGGTATCAGCGCTATTGAAGTAACCGGTGCTCGTGGTGTATGTGGGATCGGTCATATCGCCGCCAAAGCTCCAAATCCAGGGATCGACTGCCCAGCCATAAGTGCCGCCATCTGCGTAGCAGTATTTATCCGCCCCAAGCGCCTTGATTTTCGCGCAATCCGCGGTGAAATCGTCGATGGTCGCAGGAGGCTCAGTGATGCCGGCTGCGTCGAACATGGCCTGATTATAAAACAGGACGCGGGTGTTCGTATCGAGAGGCAGACCATAATAGTTACCCTGGTAGTAGTTGGTGGATAATGGTCCGGGGAAGACGGTATCTTTCAACGTATTGAAATCAGGCAGGTCTTCACCAAGATTGGCAAGCGCACCCATCTGTGCGAACTGAGGCACCCAAATAATATCCAGGCGGGCCACATCAGGCGCCGTGCCGCCGGCCATGGCGGTGATCAATTTTTGCTGGAACTGGTCGTAAGGCACATCGACGTCCTGAACCGTGATGCCAGGATTGGCCGCTTCAAATGCAGGAATGACAGTCTTTTCCAAGAATGGAGTTTCAGTATCCGCATTATAGGCGTGCCAGAACGTAATGGTGACAGGCTCGGTCGTTGCAGTCTCAGTTGCAGCGGGAGCGCTGGTCGCCGCAGCTGCAGGGGCTTCCGTGGGTGTCGCGGCCGGTGCGCAAGCGCCCAACAGCATTCCCGCAGTCAGTAAAACGGTCAAAACGACAAACACTTTACTGTTTTTCATCTTCCACTCCTTTTTCGCTTTTATTGTAGTCAACTACCTGTTATGTAGGTATTGATTACTTTATACACTGAACAAATAAACTGAGATTAAATTTTTTTAGCGTTTTTTGTCTGCACTTTCCTCCTTCTGCATGGGAGAACTAAATAATTCACCGATAACGACACTGGCTGCAGCCCGAGCCCAAACATCATCACCCCAGGGGATGACACGAATTTCCGTATCGTTCAACAAACTGGGCATCACGTTTTTCCCAACCGCTTCCTTGACAGCCGAGAAGAAAACGTCGCCCATGCGGACGCCTTCACCGCTGATCAAAATCAGCTTCGGGTCGAAAATATTCACCAAATTGGCAATCTCCTGGCCCAGCAACCGGCCGGCGCGTGTAAACACCGTGACCGCCTTGGCATTGCCTGAAACCGCGCGCTGGAGCAAATCGTCGAAATCACGAATGTCTGCGCCCACCTCCCGGCGTGCCGTTTCCAACAACGCCCGGTCGCTCACATAGCTTTCCAGGCAGCCGCGTTTGCCGCAAACACACAATGGGCCATCGGGATCCACGACGACATGACCCAACTCCCCCGCCCCGCCGCTCTTGCCGCGATAGATCTGGCCGTCGATCACGATCCCCATGCCGATGCCGCGTCCCACCGTGACGACGATGAAGTTATCGACAGGCAGCTCATTGCCCAGCCACTTCTCACCCAGTGTCAACGTATTGACATCATTGTCGATATACACCGGAACACGTATTCGGGATTGCAACAAATCGCGCAAGGGAGTATCCGTCCAGCCAAAAAACGGGCTTTGGCGCAAAATGCCCTGGCTCGAATCGATTACACCGGCCAGCCCCACGCCTACACCCAATAATTGTTTTTTATGAATAGCACCCTGGGAAATCAGCCGATTGACCAAATCCACCAGCGAATCGACCACTGTTTCCAGGTGGTCATCTGTGAATTCGATCGTCTGCTTCAGCAAAACCGCGGCGTTCAAGTCGGTCAAAGCAGCCACGGCATGGTTTTCCATCAATTTGACGCCGATGACGAATCCCCCTCTCGGATTCAACGCCAACAAAATCGGCGGACGGCCGCCGTTGGAATCGCCGGTTTCCTTCTCAAAGACCAGTTTTTCGTCGATCAGATCTCCCGTGATGGAAGTCACAGTGGCCGGGCTGAGGCCGGTCAAATGCGCCAGGTCTGCACGCGAAATGGGGCCCTGCCACTTGATCGCATTCAAAAGGATCGAGCGGTTGATGCCCCGGATAAGATCACGATTTCCGCGTGGGAGATTGGTCATGATAGTTTCTTCGTTTAGTGAACGAATTATGTTCTTATTATATGCCGGAAGCAGTAAAAGTCAAGGCCTGCAGCAAAAGCAAAAAAACATACGTGGTTATGCTTGGGTTTTCATCAACGGAGCAATTCACCCGGGACAGGCTGATCGTCAATCCCAAGCCACCCTTCCACCTGCTGCTCGATGAACAAACCAACATCTGCCGAATCCAAACCGGAAAGCAACTTCATCGAGCGGCCATTCCAGGTATTTGCATACAATTCATAAGTCGTGGAGCTGCCATTCTCTCCACTCGTGACCCGCGGCTTGGTGTACAACTGTTTCAAGTCATGGATGGGGATCTTCACATTGCCAAGCCATGGCAGAGGTCCATGCTTGATCGTGAGCTCCTGGTAATTGATTTCCAGTACCGTGGTGTTGATGAAACCAGCCAGAGTCGAATAGGTCAGCCCAACGCCAACCGCCACGTGGGCAACGGGAAAAACGATCATGATCCAGGGTGCACCTGTCGAAAAAGCGATGCCATACCAAAAGAACAGGAAAGCATCCCAGGCGACACAAAAGAAAGCTACGGGGATGTATTTGAATGAAAACCAGCGACGTTCCAGCTTCAACATCCCCATCTCCTGATCGACGATCACATTCGCTGGTTGGGCAATTTCAGGCCGTTTTTGATCAGCGGATGCTGCTGCGATCAAGGTTCCCGGCACGACCGATTCGGTGCCACAATATTCGCAAACGAAGCGCGTGGCATTCGAGGTCACTTTGATCTTCCCGCCACAGGATGGACAAGTAAGGGTGATTAGCTCAGACATGTCTCCCAACTCATTAAAAGAATCTGCTATGCTGACTACAAGCATAGCAGATTTTCTCGAATCGCTTTAAGAAATCAATCTTTTATTCTGAACAGGCGTGAGGAATTGCCCAAAATCCCCAAATCAGGCAGCGATTGCAGCGCAGCGGCCAGCACTGGCGGGATGATGCCAAAGGCAGCCAGGCTGATGCCGGCGACATTGTAGATGGCGCTGAGGATCAAATTCATCCTGACCACGCCCATGGTGCGCCTCGCGATCCTGAACACGGATGGCACCAGGTTCCAATCCTCACGCAGCAAAGCCACGTCAGCCGCCTCAAGCGCGATGTCCGTCCCCGATGCGCCCATGGCAATGCCCACGTCAGCTTGTGCCAGGGCCGGCGCGTCGTTGATGCCATCCCCCACCATCACCACCGTGTGACCCTGCGCCTGGTATTCCTTGACGACATTGATCTTGTCCTCGGGCAGCAGATTGGCCCGGTAATCGATGCCCAACCGGCTACCGAGTTCCGCGGCAGAGAACTCATTATCACCCGTCAATAGCTCGACTTTGCTGATTTTTTGTGCCTTCAAAGCCCTCAACGCTGCGGGCACCTCGGGACGTAACGTGTCGGCCGCTGCCAGCAATCCAACCAGCTCGCCGTCCTTCTCGAGATACAGCAGCGTCCTGCCCCGCTCTTCCAACCGCTTCACCTGCTGCAGCTGGCTTTTTTCATGGACAATGCGTTGGCTTCCCACTGTAATTTGGCTGCCATCGATCCGGGCACGCACGCCCTTGCCCGGCATGGCCTCGAAATCACACACATCGGACAGGGCAAGTTCGCGTTCTGAGGCAGCCTCACGCAGCGCCTGCGCCAGAGGATGCTCGGAATAGCGCTCCGCCGAAGCCGCCAGGGTGAGGATGGTATTCTCATTCACGCCGTTCAAGGAAATAACCTCGGTCACATGCGGCTTCCCAAGAGTGAGCGTGCCAGTCTTGTCCAGCAGCACCACGTCCGCGCGCGCCAACAATTCCAGGAACTTGCCACCCTTGACCAACACCCCGCGTTTGGCCCCTGCCCCGATGGATGCCAGCATGGCAATGGGTGTCGCCAAAGCGATGGAACACGAGCAAGCCACCACCAGCACGGCCGTGGCGTTGAGCGGATTGCCGCTGAAGATCAGCGTGAGCAAAGCAATTCCCGCCACCACCGGCAGGTAATAGCCGCTGAATTTATCGGCAAAACGCTGCACGTTACCGCGCCGGGCTTCGGCCTCGCTCACCAATTGGATCACGCGCCCAAAGGCTGAATCGCGCCCCACGTGCACGGCCCGGATGCGGATACTGCCCAATTGTGCCACAGTGGCGGCATAGACCTTCGACCCAACGCCCGCCTCCACTGGCATGGATTCGCCGGTCAGCGCCGCCTGATCGATGGTCGCATCCCCGGAAAGCACCACGCCATCCACAGGGATCTTCTCGCCCGGACGCACCACCACCACCTCACCGGCCTCCACTTCATCCAACGATACCTCGATCTCTTCGCCCTTGCGCTCCACCCGTGCCACGGGCGAGGTCATGGCGCTCAAATCCTTAATGGCTTTGCGCGAGCGGTCAGCCGTGAAACTCTCTACGTAATTGCCGATGTGCATCATGAACACCACCACGCCGGCGGTCGTCCACTGGCGCACCGTCAGCGCTGCCAGCACGCCCAATGACATCAGTGTGTGCGAGGTGACTTCCCTGTGCAATGCCGAACGGACCACGTCGATGAAGATCGGCAGTCCGCCGACCACCACGATCACCGCCCCCAGCCAGAAAGGCACCTGGTCGGTCAGTTGCGCAAACAGGCCCAGCCACTCACCCGCCACCACGACGAACAACAACACGCCGACCACTAGGGCGAGGGTGGTGATGGCTTTGCGCGTGAAACTCTCCCCTGCCCGCAGGGTATCTCCCTGCATTTGCGGTACTGAATAGCCGGCGCCTTCGACCGCCTTGCGGATGGCGGGCAGATCGACCCGCCCGGCCTCCAGCTGAATGACCGCTTTCTGTGCAGTCAGCAACACCTCGACCGAGCTGACGCCCGGCAGCCGGGCGATGGCATGCTGTACGTGCTGGGTGCATTCCATGCAATCCATCCCCGCCACGGGGACTTCAATCGTTTGTAGATTCGCCATGCCTGATGTGCTCCAATGTCCTGTTCATGAGATCTTTAATGTGCTCATCGTCAAGCGTGTAATAGACCACACGGCCCTCTTTGCGCGCCTTGACCAGCCGCTGGTCGCGCAGGACACGCAGCTGGTGCGAAACGGCGCTCTGGGTCATGCCGAGGATGGCTGCAATGTCGCATACACACAATTCGGTGGAAAACAAGGAAGAAATGAGCCGCACCCGCGTTGGGTCGGACAGCGCTTGGAAGATCTGCGCCATGTGTGTCGCCGTCAAGCCGTCCACCAGATCAGGCTGGGCGGCATGCACCAGGTCTTCGTGGATGATGTCGACGTCACAACGGTCTAAAGAAGATTCTTGGGCTTTAGCCATTTCTCAATCCTTGAATATATGAGCATATATTCATATATTATCAAAGAATCAGAGAAACATCAAGTGACAAACATCACTCTGGTAAAGAAATGAGAAGCCTTTGGGAATTAGTCGCGCTTGACCTGGAACTGGTCCATATCGTGCGCCAGGATAGCCTCGGGGAAAACCGCCTGCGCCTCGGCCAGGATGTCCTTGTCGCGGTAACGGCGTGAGACGTGGGTCAGGAAAAGCTGGCGCACACCGGCTTTCTTCGCCAGCTCAGCAGCCTGGCGCGCCGTGAGGTGAGAAAACTGCCGCGCCATTTCGGCTTCCTCTTGCAAGTAAGTGGACTCGATCACCAGCCCATCCGCTCCCTGGCACACATCGAGCAGCGGCTCGGTGTTGCCCACATCGCCGATGACGACCAGCCGCGTGCCGGGATGGAACTCCCCGAGCACCTCTTCCGGGTCGATCGTACGCCCGTCCGGCAAAGAAACCGGCTTGCCGGCCGCCAGGTCGCGCCGCCACGGACCGGGAGGAATGCCCAGCGCCTCGGCCTTTTCCGGCAGGAAGGGCCGCCTGCCCTTCTCCTCGAAGATAAACCCCAGGCAATCGGGGCCGCGATGCTGCACCGGCACAGCCGAAATGGAAAAATCCTCCTCTTCGAAGAAAACGCCTTTGCCGACCGGGATCAATTTCAACGGCATGGGTGTTTGCGCGCCGCGCAGCACCACGCCATAGAGCAGGTCGCCGATACGGTCCAGGGCAGCTTTCCCACCGTAGATCTCGAGCTGATCGATGGCCTCCCAGCGCAAATAAGTGGAAAGCAGTCCGGCCAGGCCCAGGATGTGGTCGAGGTGGCCGTGGGTGATGAGGATGCGGTTCAGATGTTTGAAACCGATCCCCGATTGCAGAATCTGGCGCTGAGTGCCTTCGCCGCAATCGACCATGAAGCGATATTCGTCGTGTTTGACCACCAGCGATGGCAGGTTGCGCCGTGCCGAAGGAGCCGAAGCTGATGTTCCCAGGAAAATAAGTTCGTACAATGTTAGGAATAATCCCTTTCAAGCCACCTGACAGCTCGCCGGGCAAATGGACGCCGTCACTCACCAACCTGTAAAAGTTGAACTTTAAGATATCAAATGGCTAAATTCTCTCATCCGAGTCTTTCTATTTTACCGCTTAATGCAACTTTGCCCGCAAGCTGGCACGGAGCTTGCACGCTATTTCGTTGTAACGGACTGTGCATACGAGGTAAAATAATTTTGTAGGGGCGACCCGGCGGTCGCCCGTACGAAATCAGGAGAATTGCTACATTCATGTAGAGGCGACGCGCGTGCCCCAGCTTTGGGGGTTGCCTGTACAAACCCGGAGATTGTGCGGAGGGCAGCGATGGAACTCAAGTCGATCAGCATCGAAAAGCCGGAAGACATCAACTTCATCCTGGGACAGTCCCACTTCATTAAGACCGTCGAAGACCTCCACGAGGCGCTGGTCACCTCGGTGCCGGGAATCAAGTTTGGCTTGGCCTTCTGCGAAGCGTCCGGCAAATGCCTCATCCGCTGGTCGGGCAACGACCAGACGATGATCGACCTGGCGGTCAAAAATGCCCAGACCATCGGCGCCGGGCATAGCTTCATAATTTTCCTGGGACCGGGCTTCTTCCCGGTCAACGTGCTGAACGCCGTCAAGGCCGTCCCCGAGGTATGCGGAATCTTCTGTGCCACGGCTAATCCTGCCCAGGTGATCCTGGCCGACACCGGCACTGGGCGCGGCATTCTGGGTGTCATCGATGGCGAAACGCCCAAGGGCGTCGAAGACGAAAAAGAGATCGAATGGCGCAAAGGTCTGCTGCGCAAGTTCGGTTATAAGTTGTAGTTCGTGATCTGACGGATTCGATGGAGGAGAAAATGAAAAAATTATTGCCGTTAGTGCTGGTGATGGCATTCATACTGGGAGCGTGCAGCAGTAATGGAGGGAGCGCATCCGATCAAGATGTGCAGACCCGCGTGGCGGCCATCCTCACCCAGAATGCGCCGGCCATCACCGAGACGTTGATCCCCTCACCCACGTCCTTTTTGACGACTGTGGCGCCCACCGTGGCATTGGCCAGCGAAACGCCAACCGTGACCCCCACACCGGGAGAGCCGACCACCCTGCCGACCCTGACGCCCAAGCCGACCGAGTCGCTCGTACCCACGGACGAATTCACCGCCACGCCGACCAATGCGCCGACGGCCACTTTTGCCCCCGACGACCCGCGCTATGCGTTAGGTACGCCCACCTGGTCGGATAGCATGGCCAACAGCAACAACTGGCCGACCGGTGACAATGACTACAGCTCCATCACCTTCAAGAATGGTGAGATGCTCCTCACCGGCCTGACCACCAGCTATGGCTGGCGCCTGTCGACCACCGCCGGTGTGCTGTCCAATTTCTACCTGGAGATGACCGCCCGCTTCGATTCGTGCAACGGCACCGACAGCATGGGCCTCTTCTTCCGGGTACCCGACCAGGCCATGGCCGACCGCGGCTACCTCTTCGGCCTGCAATGTAACGGACAATATTATCTCAAGCGCTGGGATGCCACCATCGACGCCCCCACCGGCACCATGTACAACCTGTCCATGCCGCATGCCACCGACGCCTACCTGCCCAACGAGCTCAACCGCATCGGCGTGCTGGCTGCCGGCAACAACATCAAGCTGTACATCAACGGTGTACTGGTAAACGAGGTGGCCAACGACGTTTGGACGACCGGTTATTTCGGTGTGTTCGTCAAGGGCACCGAAACCTCCAACCTGCTCATCCACGTCACCAATGTCAGCTATTGGACGATGAGATAAACACAACCTGCTTGCAAACCAGCGGAGGCACCCACCTGCCTCCGCTTTTTATATAAAGTCGATATCCCCATTTGAAAAGACAAGCGGCTATAATAAAGGCCAGGTGAGTGACCATGCTAAAAAAAGCCATTGCCATTTTCATTGCCCTGACCATTATCATCCTGCCGAACGCAGCTCCCGTCCACGCCCAGGACGATAACCCGCCGGTCTACGTCGTCCAGCCCGGCGACACGCTGAACGTCATCGCCGATAAATTCGGCGTCTCCGTCGCCGACATCATCGACGCCAACCAGATTTCCAATCCCAACCTGATCAGCGCCGGCACACAACTGGTCATCCCGGGGCTGGAGGGGGTGCATGGCGTGCTCACCACCAGCACGGTGCAGCTCGGCGATAACCTGACCAGCCTCAGCTTGCAATACGGGCTGTCTACCGATACGCTAATCCGTCTCAACCGGGTCACGTCACCCTCCGAGATCTACGCCGGGTCCAGTCTCATCCTGCCGGAACAATCCGATCAGCAGGCCAGCTCCCTGGCGGCCGTCTCCACCCAAAGCGGCGGGACGATGCTCGAAGACGCCGTTTTGGCAAACATGAACCCCTGGGCACTGGCGCAAACGAACGACCTGCAGAACAACTGGGACGTTTTGACAGGCGAGAATCTGTATTATCACCCCACTTCCGCATCGCAGCAGACCAGCCTGGTCTCGGCGCAGATCAAGCAGATCTCCATCTCCCCGCTGCCCATCGTCCAGGGCGACACCGTGGAGATCAAGCTCACCACCGCCCAGCCCACCGACCTCTCCGGCACGCTCGACGACCACGACCTGTACTTCTTCCAGAACGGCGATAATGAATACGTGGCGCTGCAGGGCATCGCCGTGGATGCCCAAACCGGCCTGGCAGGCTTGCAGATCAGCGGCAAAGGCCAGGATGGCAACACCTTTGACATCGACCAGCAGCTCTTGCTGGAAGCCGGCAGTTTCGTCAGATACACCGGCTCGCTGGAAGTCGATCCCTCCACCATCGATCCCGCCGTGACCGTTCCTGAATATGATGAGGTGCTGGCAGCCGTGACGCCCGCCACCCCGGACAAATTGTGGGATGGACAATGGACTCAGCCGTTGCTGGCAACCGCCCCCTATGTCCTGCAGGATTGCATGATGTCGCCTTTCGGCGCCTGGCGCACGTACAACAATACCATTTCTTCCTATCACACCGGCATCGATCTGGCCGTGTGCACGGATAGTGCAGATGGCAAGACCATCCATGCCGCTGCGGCCGGCACGGTGGTGTTTATCGGGCCGCTCACCGTGCGCGGCAATGCCACCATCATCGACCACGGCTGGGGCGTCTACAGCGCCTATTACCACCAATCCGAGATCGACGTGAAGGTGGGTGACCACGTGACTGCCGGCCAGGCCATCGGCATCATGGGCGCCACCGGGCGCGTGACCGGCCCGCACCTGCACTTCGAAGTGTGGGTCAATCAGGTGACCGTGCAGCCCTGGGATTGGCTGGATAACACTTATCCGTAAACCCAACCCTTCTGATTTAGCATGCTAAAATAACTGCATGGCGCACCAAATCTACTTTGGCGATAATCTTCCCGTCTTGAAATCGTTGCCGGATAACAGCGTCAACCTGATCTACATCGACCCGCCCTTCAATACCGGCCACAGCCAGGCGCGCACCCAAGTCAAGACCCAGCGTTCCAAGAACGGCGACCGGGTCGGTTTCCAGGGCAATCACTATGCGACGATCAAGATCGGCTCGCATGCCTATGCCGACGCCTTCGACGATTACCTGGCTTTTTTGGAGCCGCGCCTGATCGAAGCCCGCCGGGTGTTGACCGCCAGTGGCAGTCTGTATTTCCACATCGATTACCGCGAAGTGCACTATTGCAAGGTGCTGCTGGACGCCATCTTCGGGCGGGACAGCTTCCTGAACGAGATCATCTGGGCCTACGATTACGGCGCCCGCACCCGCAGGAAGTGGCCGCCCAAACATGATAACATCCTCTGGTACGCCAAAAACCCCGCAAATTACATTTACAATGTGGACGCCATCGAGCGCATCCCCTACATGGCCCCCGGTCTAGTGGGGCCGGAAAAGGCGGCGCGCGGCAAGCTGCCAACTGATACCTGGTGGCACACCATCGTGGGCACCAACAGCCGCGAGAAGACCGGCTACCCCACCCAGAAGCCGTTGGGGGTGATCAACCGCATCGTAACTGCCTCTTCTAACCCAGGCGACACCGTGCTGGATTTTTTCGCCGGCAGCGGTACGGTCGGCGAAAGCTGCCTGCAGCTGGGCCGCCAGTTCATCCTGATCGACAACAACCCCCAGGCGCTGGAGGTGATGCGGAAGCGGTTTACGAGAGTTGAAGGGATTGAGTGGATTGGATTAGCGGGCAATATTAAGGGCTAATAACCATGTCCGCCTCTATCTATTCGCCTAATGGTCCTTTGAGGTTATATCCTCATATCAATTTTAGCAAGTTGATG
>Ga0335071_10004692_pt1 | contig 14261 bp, 11 predicted proteins | sample Lox_Sample_15_FD_206724 | JGI IMG/M metagenome (GOLD analysis project Ga0335071, IMG submission 206724) | Soil microbial communities from Loxahatchee National Wildlife Refuge, Florida, United States - Lox_Sample_1.5 | ecosystem: Environmental > Terrestrial > Soil > Wetlands | place: USA... | reverse complement strand
GTTTGTGTCCGCCTTACCCAAAACCCGTTCCGGCAAGATCATGCGCCGCTTGCTCAAAGCCCAGGAGACCGGTGCCGCGATCGGCGACCTCTCCACGCTTGAGCAATGAGCGTCGAAAAAGGCATATAGTGTTGGTTTCCTCTCGCGGCTTCGGCCCGCGTGAGGTTTCGAAGATCACCAGAATTCCAGTCCTTCTCGGAGGCAGTCTCGATGTCAACCCAGGAAGTCACGCAAAATATCGACTCCATTTTGCACGAAACCCGCAGCTTCGCCCCGTCCGACGAATTCCGCCAATCCGCCAGCATCAGCAGCGACGCCGACTACGAGCGCCTGCGCGCCAAAGCCAAAGCCGATCCCGAAGCCTTCTGGGCCGACATCGCCCGCGAGCTTCACTGGTTCAAGCCCTGGGACAAGGTCCTCGAATGGAATGTGCCCTGGGCGAAGTGGTTCCTCGGCGGCAAGATTAACCTTTCCTACAACTGCCTCGACCGCCATCTCGACACCTGGCGCAAAAACAAGGCCGCCATCATCTGGGAAAGCGAGCCCGGCGAGGTTCGCACTTACACCTACCAGCAGCTTCACGCCCAGGTGATGAAGTTCGCCAACGTCCTTAAGTCGCTCGGAATCAAATCCGGTGAGCGCGTCGCCATCTACATGGGCATGTGCCCCGAGCTTCCCATCGCCATGCTCGCCTGCGCCCGCATCGGCGCAGTACATTCGGTTATCTTCGGCGGATTCTCTGCCAACGCTCTCGTCGATCGCATCACCGACCAGGAAGCCGTTGCCGTCATCACCCAGGACTCCTCGTATCGCCGTGGCGGTGAAGTGAAACTGAAAGCTGCGGTAGATGAAGCTCTCGAGCGCTGCCCCTCCGTCAAGCACGTGGTCGTTTACAAGCGCTCCGGATGCGACGTCACCTGGACGGAAGGCCGCGACCACTGGTGGCACGAGCTGATGGCCAAGGCAGCAGACAACTGCCCCGCCGTAGAGCTCGACGCCGAGCATCCGCTCTACATCCTTTATACCTCGGGCACCACCGGAAAACCTAAAGGCATCGTCCACACTACCGGCGGATACTCCGTCGGAACCTACATCACCACCAAATGGGTTTTCGACATCAAAGACACCGACACCTACTGGTGTACCGCTGACATCGGATGGGTCACCGGCCACAGCTACATCGTGTACGGCCCGCTGCAGTGCGGAGCTACGGTTTTGATGTACGAAGGCGCGCCCAACTGGCCCGCCTTTGACCGCTTCTGGGCCATCGTCGAGAAGCACAAGGTCAACATCATCTACACCGCGCCCACCGCCATCCGCACCTTCATCAAGTGGGGCGACGAGTGGCCCAAAAAGCACGACCTCACCTCACTCCGCCTGCTCGGCACCGTCGGCGAGCCCATCAATCCCGAAGCCTGGATGTGGTACCGCGAAGTCATCGGCGGCAACCGCTGCCCCATCGTCGATACCTGGTGGCAGACCGAAACCGGATGCATCCTGATCTCACCCGTACCCGGAGCCGTTGCCACCAAGCCTGGTTCCGCCACCAAGCCTCTTCCGGGCATCGAGGCCGAAGTGGTCACGCGTCAGGGAGAAAAGGTCCCGCTCGGCTCCGGCGGATTCCTCGTCATCAAGCGCCCCTGGCCTGCCATGCTCCGCACCGTCTATGGAGACCCCGATCGCTACGTCCGTCAGTACTGGTCCGACATTGAGGGCGTGTACTTCACCGGCGACGGCGCTCGCGAAGACAAGGACGGCTATTTCTGGATCATGGGCCGCGTGGACGACGTGCTCAACGTCTCCGGTCATCGCCTGAGCACCATGGAAATCGAGTCGGCGCTTGTCGCGCACGAAAAAGTCGCGGAAGCCGCAGTAGTCGGCCGTCCTGACGAAATGAAGGGCCAGGCAGTCGCCGCCTTCGTCACCCTGGAAATGGGCCATGCACCTACCGACGCGCTCAAAGACGAACTCCGTCAGTGGGTGGCCAAAGAAATTGGTTCCATGGCCAAGCCCGACGACATTCGCTTCACCGACCAGCTTCCCAAGACCCGCTCCGGCAAGATTATGCGGCGCTTGCTGCGCGAGCTGGCCGCCAGCGGCGACGTGAAGGGCGATATAACCACCCTGGAAGACTTCTCGGTTATCGCCAAGCTCAAGGAAGACGAACAGTAGCTTCCCACTCTGGCCAAACCACCAGCGGGGCGCCTCCTGCGCCCCGTTTCTTTTGCCGACAACTGAATTGTCATCCCAAGCGAGAGTGCACCGAACCGAGTCGAAGGCCCCCTTTCGTCGTTCTCTGCTTTGGAGGGGCGCGGCTTCAGCCGCGCCGAACCGTCACTTCTATTCTTTCTTGCGTGCGGACTTTAGTCCCTACGCGGTGGAAGCACCCGGCTTTAGCCGGGTGAAATCGTATTCGGAGCCCGCGGGCTTTAGCCCTGGCGCATGCCGGCGTGCCTTACTGCTTTGGTTCCTCATCCGGAGGAGCCGGCGGCTCCGGCAACACGACCTCGTCCGTGACAATCTCCACCGGCGCCGGCGTCGTGAACGCCACAACGTCTGCCGGCACAGCAACCATGTGTCGCTGGTACCACGTCACCGCGCTCGCCCGCTGCCACAGCCTCGTCATCAACTGCATCAAGATGATGAACTGCAGCAGCAGAAACGTCGCCGGCAACCATGTCGGCGGCAGCTTCGCCCACAGCCATAGCCCCACCCCCAGCGTCACCCACGCCACGCCGCTGATGCACAGATACATGCGGAAAAGCTGGCCCACATTCCGCCGGCTGATCCCCAGCGCCTTCCACAGGTTTGGCCACATTCTGGGCTCGTCCTGTACCACCGCGCGCACCTGCGCCACGTCAAACCATAGCCGCACGAACAGCAACAGCAATACGACCAGGACGAATCCCGTCAACAGCAGGTAGAAACCTGTCATGGCCGACGTCGCGTCATCGCCAATGTAGTCCGACAGCTTGTTGACGCCCGAGAGCAGCCCGAACAATGTCCCGAACGGCACAATCGAAAATAGCGCCAGCCGCACAAACCGCCAGAAGAACCCTCCCGACGAGGCAAAGAAATCGCCGGCCGTAAATCTGCGGTCTTCGCGATACACCGCCAGAATCCCGCCCGTTACAAACAGCATGAACAGCGCAAACAGCATGGCGAACAGAATCGAGCTGTTCGTCGAACGCATCAGGTTCGCTTCTGGTCGCTCCACCAGTTCGAGAAACATGCCGAAGTCGAATCCCTTGGTCAGCCCCTCGCCTGCCAGGCTGTGTCCCAGCAGCTTGTCGAGCTGCGCCCGCGCACCAGCTGCTCCCATCAGGCCGAGCCCGAAGTTCACCGCAAACACCCACCACAACACCCGTTGCCGCCGCCACACCAGGGACGCTCCGGCAGCTACTACACCCTTTTTGTCATCGCTCATTGGCATTCTTCTTCTGGTAAAACTACAGATTTCACTTCGTTCCTTACGCTCTTCGCCATTCGCTCAAGTACCGCGTATTCATTCTCAACTTAACGACCGGGCGAAAAGCGAAAAGCGGCATTTATACCAGCCAGCTCAGGGCCTGACCCAAAAACTGCGTCACGAACATCCAATACGTCGCGATCTTCTGCATTGCTCCGTGCTGGTGCTCAGTCGCGATGCTGTTGTTCAGGTAATAGCGGTCCATCGTGATCTGGTGGTCCGGATCAACCTCCACCGACAGCACCTTCGCCGCCTTTACGTACGTGAAGCGCTTCCAGCGCTCTATGCCCACCCATCGCTCGCGGATCGTCTCGCCGTTGTCAAACTTGATCTCTGCCGTGACCGGCAGAATAAAGTCTCCGAGCCTCTGTATGATGATGTTGGTCTCATACATCGTCTTGCCCTTTTCTTCGTCCGGAGCGTCCTTGTTCGCCCAATCCACCCGCAGCGATTCCGCCTTGAGCACTCTGTAATCGAGTACCTGCGTTCCGTACACCGCTTGCTGCCAGTACCAACTCAAGTCCTGCCCCGCAACTTCATTCACCGTGCGCAGAAAATCCTCCTGCGTAGGGTGCGCAAACCGGTACTTCATGAAGTAGGCGTGAAGTGCTTTCCGCAACGTGTCTTCGCCCACTACGTTTTCCAGCGTCAGCAACATCGTCGCCGTCTTGCCGTACGTCACACCGCCGTACGAACCGAAGCTCATATCCTGATAGCTGGGCTTCGCCAGCGGGTCCGTCTCCGCCACTCCCAGGTACGAAAGCCGCTGTTCGGCGCGGTCCCCCATCTGCGCCCCCATCCAGTTCAGCATGCTGGTGTTCTTGCCGTAGAGGCTGTCGGTGACCTTCACCTCGGTGTAGCTGTTGATGCCTTCATCCAGCCAGGCATTCTCGAACTCGTTGGTGGCCACCATTCCGTACCAGTACTGGTGCCCGAACTCGTGCTCGGTCACGCCCTCGGGAAATAACTTCTGTCCCTTCGGCGCCCACCAGAATGTGTCGCCGGTGATGAACGTCGGATACTCCATGCCGCCTGCTTCCAGCGCGCCGTGCGGAGGGTCCACCACCGTGATCTGCGCGTACGGATACGGCCCGTACCACTCATCGAAACGCTGCATCGTGCCCTGCATCACATCGAGATAACGTTGCCACGAACTCTTGTTGCTGTCATACGTCAGCAGGCGAATCTTCACCGGTCCGACGCTTCCGTTGAACGTGCTCTCCTTCACCACGAAGTGCGGGTCGGCCGTCCACGCAAAGTCGTGTACATCCTCCGCATGAAACGTTACGGTCTTCGTCCCCTTGCCGTTGTCGGTGTCGGCCACCTGCACGCCGGTCGCGCCGATAATGTAGTTCTTCGGCAGCGTGATTTTCACGTCGTAGGTTCCGAAGTCGGCAAAGAACTCCGTCTTGGCGTGGAACTGATGGCAATTCCACGCGCCGTTCCACCAGACTCCGACTTTCGGGAACCACTGTCCCGCCAGCAGGAACGTCCGCTTGTACCCGGTGCGGGCAATCACCTCCGGAAACTTGGCTTTGAACTTGATCTTGAACACCACCTCCTGCCCGGCTTCAATCGCCTTCGGCAGCGCGACATCCATGACGGTCTTGTCCTTCTCATTTCCGTCATCGGGCGCGATGAACTTGATCGCCTTCGTCAGATCGCCAAATCCCTGGACCTCCAGCGACTCGATCTCGCTCGACCCCGTATGCTTCGGGTCCCAGGCCCCGCCGAACGTGCTTGTCCGGAAGTTCCCGTCGCGGTGGGCCTCCCTCACCCAAGTGGCATCCGGCTGGAAACCGTTGAGATACAAGTGGAAAGGGAAGTGGTCCAGCGGCTGCCCGGTAAGGTTGTGATAGGTCAGGGTTTCCGTACCTACCACGGTATGTGTGGCCGGATCGTATTGGGCATCAATCTGATAGGCCACCACCCTCTGCGACAAGGGGCCGGTGACCTTAGGGGCAAAGGGGCTTTGAGCCGCAACCCAGATCGGGAAGAGCAAGAGGGCAAGCCCTGCGAGCAGATGCGAGAGACGCTTTTTCATTGTGTGCGTTTCTTTAGAATCAATGGGTTAGCGGAAATTTGTTGGCAAATTATTGAATTCAATAGGCTTATACGTATCCAATACAGGTAGAAGGACTTAGTAGCAAGTTTCGGGTAAGACGGTGGAACCAAGTTCGGCACTAACATGATTGTTCCACGTGGAACATTTTGGTGATACACTACGCCGCTCCATTTGACGCGGCAGCGGCCTGCCTCGCCTTCCGCCGCCCGGATCCCCGACTTGATCGCATCAAGCGCATTCACCGGTCGCATTCGTCGCACATGATAGTACCGCATGGGTCCGTCAATTACCTGACGTAGTAAACTGCGAACGCATTCCGCAGGGAGGAGAGCGATGGCGGACTCCGGCAGCTTCAGCTCCTATGACGAGTTTTTCGATTTCTACCTGACCCAGCACAGTGTCCCGGCCAATCGGGTGATGCACGCCCTCGGCACCACGCTCGGCATAGCCGTTGTGGCCGGAGCTTTTGTCACCGGGCATCCCTGGTATGCGCTGCTGTTCTTTCCGGTCGGCTACGGCTGCGCCTGGTTCGGACACTTCGTGCTGGAGCACAACCAGCCAGCCACATTCGGCCATCCCTTCTGGTCGTTCATCAGCGACTTTCGCATGCTCGGGTTGATGCTCACGGGGCGGCTGCAGGCACGGCTGAAGGCGGTGACGCCTCACTCGTAACTCCCGCTTGCCTGCCCGCCCTGCTACACTCGGCGCGAGAGCTGAATCATGCGAGTGCTTGGCATCGACTGCGGCGGCGAGTACACCGGCTATGGTGTCGTCGAGCAGTTGGACAGCACTCCGCTACGCCATATCTGCAGCGGAGCTATTCGGCTTCCTGCCCGCCAGGCGCTGGAACTGCGGCTCATGAAGGTTTGCCAGGAGCTCACGGCAATCATCGCGGCTGCCGCGCCCGAGATCGTTGCGATTGAAGATGTGTTCTACGCGGTCAACGCCAAGTCGGCGCTGAAGCTCGGCCACGTGCGCGGCGTGGCGATGATGACGGCGGCGCAGGCGGGCCTTTCTGTGATCGCCTACTCACCGCTTTCGATCAAGTCTGCGGTCGTGGGTTACGGCCGTGCCGAAAAGTCACAAGTTCAGATGATGGTAGCCCGCCTTCTGCGCTTGACCGAGCTTCCCGACCCGCCAGATGTGGCAGACGCTCTGGCCATTGCCATCTGCCACCTGCACACGGCAGCCACGCTGGAACGCCAGCACGCGCTGAAATGACTGAGGCCTGCAAACGGGGCACGCCAGCAGCGGTTCGATTAAAATCTACCCTCAGCATGCGCTCCTGTCTTTTGCTCCTGGCCTGCTGCGCGGCCTCGTGCCTTGCCGCGCAGACCGTCCATCAAGTCACCGAGGTGCCGCAGCCAACCGGCTCTTACATTGCATTCAAGTTCGACTGGGACCAGGGGCGGCCATGGCTGAAGTACACCATCACGGTGGACGATGCCGGCAGTACCAGCTTCAAGGGCGTGGCGAATCCCATCGACAACGGCGATGGTGACGACTACTTACTGGACTTCACCATGTCCGGGGCCAACCGCGACAAGATCTTCGAGTTGGCTAAGCAGGCTGACTATTTTCAGGGCACTCTCGAATCGAAGGCCAAAAACATTGCCAAGACCGGGCAGAAGACCCTGGAGTATCACGGGCGTTCAGGCGGCGGGGTGTCGAACACATCGGCGACCTATAATTACTCGTCGAACAAGGACGTGCAGCAATTGACCCAGATTTTCCAGTCCGTCGCCACTACCATCGACATGGGACGCAGGCTGGCGTTTGATTATCGCTTTGACAAGTTAGGGCTGGATGCCCGGCTGCGTTCGTTGCAGGAACTCCAGGCAAGTCATTTCGTTAACGAGTTGCAAGCCATTGAACCCATTCTCAAGAAGATTGCCGCCGACCCGAATGTCATGCACGTCAGTCGAGTGGCAGCGAAACAGTTAATCAGCTCGATCAGCACCACTGCGCCGCCGGCCCCGACCGCAACTCAGCCCTGAGCGGCTCCGGCGATGATGGGCATGGCATTGCAAAAATTCCACATCCAACAGGGTTCGCCAAATGTGTTTGCCAATTTGTGACAACTTGGGCGCAATAGGGTGTTTAATAGCTGTGTACGGGCGGGGGCGCAGTGTGGTCCCGAACGGGTCGTGTTCTCAAGCCGTGAAGGAGAAACGAAAATGTCGATGCGCAGAGTATCGGTACTGACCTGTTGGTCGGTCGTAGTGTTGGCCGCGGTCGTGGCGCAGGCGACATCGCACGTGAGGATCGTTCGCCTGAGTTATGTCGATGGCAAGGTCGAGATGGACCGCGCCAACGGACAAGGGCTGGAGCGCGCAATGCTGAATGCACCCATTGTCGAAGGGACGAGGATTGTCACCGGTCGCGACGGTCTGGCGGAGATCGAGTTCGAAGGCAACGCGACGATTCGGCTGGGTGAAGCCACCGAGGTGCGATTCCGGCAGTTGCTGATGAACGATGAAGGCGACCGGGTGAACGAGGTGGAACTGGTGCGCGGCACTCTGTATTTCAACGCGCGCGGCAAGAACGAAATCGACCGTGTTGTGGCAGCAGAGCGCACCTTCGTGCTGCGGCGCGACTCGGATGTACGGTTTCAGACAAGCGGCGATCAGGTGCAGGCAGCCGTATTGAAAGGCGAGCTGACGATCGACAACAACGGCCGAATTGAGCGGGTGTCGAAGAAAGAGACGCTCACGGTGGATGCGAATAATCCCAGCGCCGCCGTAATCGCCAAAGGCGTGGATGAAATTTCGCTGGATCGCTGGAACAACGAGCGGGCTGCGTATCAGACCGCATACTCGTACAACAATTTTGGCTATGGAAGTTCGCGCATGGGCTTCGGCTACGCCGACCTGGCCTATTACGGCGGGTGGATGGATGTACCGGGGTATGGATCGGTGTGGCAACCCTACGGGGCGGCGAGTTGGATGGGATGGAACCCGTATCTGTCAGGAACATGGATGTTCACGCCGGGGTTCGGGTATGCGTGGTCGTCAGCCTATCCTTGGGGCTGGCTGCCGTATCACTACGGAGCCTGGTCATATTTACCGGCTTATGGATGGTTCTGGGCGCCGGGCAATGCGTTCAGCGGAAATGGAGTGGTAACGAACTGGCAAGGTACGGCGCCGGTTGCGAACGCTCCTGCCGGCTTTGTGGCGCCGACGGCGCCGCCGATTCATCCGAACGGTCCGCGGCCGTCAATCATGGTTGGACGAATTGGCAACGTGCCGACATACTTGCCGGATGGGCCGGTTCCGCCGAACTTTCGCGGCGTCATCCAAGACCATTCTGGTCTGACGGGCATGACCGCGCCGTCGGCGAGTGGGAGTGCCCGGGCCGGAAGCAGCGCGACGGCGCGCGGTTCGGCGCCTGCGAGCGCCCTGCGGAGAAGTCCAAATGCGGCTGGGCATGTATTTGTACCGCCGGCACAGCCCAGCATGGCTCCGGGCATGAGTGTAGGAAGCTTCCCGACTGTACCTGCGGTGAGCGCCGGGCGCAGCGCAGGGAATTTTGGCGGCGTGCGCAGCCCGGGATCCTCGACGGGTAGCTCGGCAGGTGGCGTCCACACCGGCGGCACCAGCGCCGGTCATGGCTCGTCCAATCCCAAGTAGGATTGGCGAAAATGCAAGGTCCTGCACGACTGAGGACGCTTGGGATGACAGAATCAAAGGGCCGGTGTGGGGTCGCGAGTGCCGCGCTTCTTCAAAACACAGCAATCCCTGCATAACCGACCACCATGTCGCGATCGCCAGAGACCTCGCCCGAGGTGGCATAGCGAATCAGCTCTGCTTTCGTTGCTCCCATGAGGCGTGCGGCGGTGAGCATGATGGTGGCTGGGCAGTAGCCGCACATGCTGATGTGTTGTTCTCGCACCGTTTCATACAAGCCCTGGATATTGAGCGCCAGCACCTGGTCGATGGCGCGACGATCCTTTTCACGCGTGACGGTGTCGTTCTCGTAGTGGTTCATATCGCTGGAGGCGATGATGAGCACGGGCTCGGCGAGATTCTGGAGCACGAGCGCGATGGCCTGGCCGACCGCAGTGAGGGAATTGAAATTGCTGGTGCCGACGGCAACGGGCACAAAGCTGAAATCAGGACGGAGGACCTGCAGGAAGGGAAGCTGGACCTCGAGGGCGTGCTCGTAGCGGTGGGCCTCGGCGTCTTCTGTGAGCAGAGGGGTTACAGACTTCAGTTCGTCGGCGAGTTCGGCATCGATGACGGCGTTACCGAGCGGGGTGCGCCATTCGCCTTCGCTCATGATGGCGAGCGGTTCGCCCTGTCCCGTGTGATTGGGGCTGAGAATGACGAAGCGCCGCGGGAGCGTGAGGCGACGGTACAGGGCGCCCGCCACAGCGCCGGAATACACATAGCCGGCATGGGGAGAGATGCATCCGAGGGCGGCGATCTTGGCTTCGGCCTGCGCTTTGCCAGGAACCGCAGGAGCGGTCGTGAAGGATTCGATTTCGGCGCGCAGGCGCTGCGCATTGCCGGGATAAAAGCGACCTGCAACCGCTGGGGGACGAACCGCCGTGGACATATCCAGCCTCCTCTACAGGGCGCACGTAATGCAGTGGACGGCAGCCTTGCAGGGAATTTTACGCCTGTTTGAGGTTGCGGAAGATGGCCGCCATCTTTTCCAGGGGCAGGGCTTCGGCGCGAACGTCGGCGCGGACGCCGGCGGCCTTGAGGGAAGCCGAGACCTGCTTGCCGGGATAGCTGACTTTCAGGTTGTTGGCCAGTGTCTTGCGCTTCTGCGCGAAGGCGAGCTTTAACAATTCCTGGAAGGCATCGGGATCGACGCGCAGCTCTTCAAGCCGGGGCGCCATGGTGAGGCGAAGTACGCTGGAATGCACCTGCGGCGCAGGCGAGAAGGCCGACGGCGGAAGAGTAAACAGGTTTTCGACACGCGCAAACAGTTGCGTGGTGGCGGAGAGGAGTCCGTAGTCGCGGGTGCCCGGTTGGGCGGCAATGCGGTCGGCAACCTCGCGCTGCACCATAATGACGGCACGGCCGATGCTTTCGTGTTCGGCGAGAATGCGGAGCACGATGTCGGAAGTGATGTAGTAGGGAAGATTGCCGATGATGTCGACGGTATCGGGCTGCGTGGGGCGAAGGTCGTGCAGTGGACCGGGGCGGCGGCCGACCATGGATTGCCACTCGACGGTGACGAAGTCGGACTCCAGAACTTCGATACTGCTGAGGCTGGCATACTTCATGCGCATCTGGGCGGCAAGGACGCGGTCGAGTTCGATGCCGATGAGCTTGCGAGCGCGGTGGACGAGGAGGTCGGTAAGCATGCCGCGGCCTGGGCCGATTTCGATGACGGTGCGATTGGAGATGTCACCCAGCGCGTCAACGATACGATGCGCGGCGGACAGGTCGATGAGGAAGTTCTGGCCGAGTTTCGGCCTGGACTTGCGCCCGGTTGCGGTGGCGACCGCTGATTTGGTATCTGTTTTCGCCACGTTGACCCTCTTTCGATTCCGCAGTTAGACTCAAATGTCTTGCTCGACCCAATATCATAATCGCGCCACGAGCGTTGCGCTGCCATAACGGCTGGCGATTGGGATGCGATCGCACGCGGAGGATTCATGCATATCGTCTTTGCGGCGTCGGAATGTGTGCCCTTTTCCAAGACCGGGGGATTAGCCGATGTAGTTGGGTCGCTGCCACAGGCGCTGGCTGTACTCGGGCACAAGGTCACAGTGTACGTTCCGCGATACCGCGCGACAAGACTCGACAATCCGAAAGTGGCGATATCGAGCGTCACGGTGCCGTTTGATGACCGTTATCGCTTCTGTACGGTGCTGGACGGCGGAGTGATGCGCGGGGTCCAACACTACTTCGTAGAGTATCCGCCGTACTTCGATCGCGATGCGCTGTATGGCACGGCGCTGGGCGATTACCACGACAATGCCGAGCGCTTCGACCTGTTCTGCCGAGCAGTGATGGAGGCGAGCAAGATTCTGGGCCCGCCGGAGATCTTCCATTGCCATGACTGGCAGACGGCGCTGATTGCAATTCTGCTGGATACGCTGTACCGGGAAGACCCGGCGTTCGCGCAGACGCGGTGCGTCTTTACGATTCACAATTTGGGGTATCAGGGGTTGTTTTCGCCGGAAGTTTTGCCGCTGCTCATGCTGCCGTGGGACCTGTTCAGCATGTCGAAGCTGGAGTTCTACGGGAAAGTGAACTTCCTGAAAGGAGCGATTGATGCGGCGGACTACCTCACGACAGTGAGCCGGAAATATGCGCAGGAAATTCAGACCGCGGAATATGGATTCGGGTTGGAAGGTGTGCTGCGGGCGCGGTCGGCGAACCTGGTGGGAATTCTGAATGGTGTGGATTACACGGAATGGAATCCGGCGACCGATGCGATGATTGCGGCGAACTACTCGGCGGACGACTTGTCGGGCAAGGCAGTTTGCAAGCAGGACCTGCTGAAAGAATTTGGGCTGGCGCCGGAGACACAGTTTCCCGTGATCGGGATTGTATCGCGGTTTGCGGGACAGAAGGGCTTCGACCTGATCCAGCACATCGCCGACCGCATGGCGCGCGAGGAACTGATTGTGGTGGCGGTGGGAACGGGCGACCGTGAGTACGAAGATATGTTCCGGCGGCTGAACCGACAGTATCCGCAGAAGTTTGCGGTGAAGATCGAGTTCAACAATCGATTGGCGCACAAGATTGAGGCCGGGGCTGACGTGTTTTTGATGCCGTCGAAGTATGAGCCGGCAGGATTGAACCAACTCTACAGCCTGAAGTATGGAACGGTGCCGATTGTGCGCGCGACGGGCGGGCTCGACGACACCATCGAGCAGTACGAACCGGCGAGCGGAAAGGGAACAGGATTCAAGTTCCGCGACTACAACGGCGAGGCGCTGCTGGACATGATCAAATACGCAGTGCACTGCTTTCAGGACCCAGCCAAGTGGCAGAGACTGATGCTCAACGGCATGGCGCAGGACTACTCCTGGCCGGTAGCGGCGCGCGAATATGTGAAGGTGTATGAGAAGGCGAAGCAGGGAAGATTGGCGCCGGCGGTTCCGTAGAGGGCGGGAAAGCGTGTAAAGTCGGGGTAGAATCAAGTCCGCTACGCCAGCCTCGTCAAATCTACGTTAGTGAGAACTCTCTCTGATGCGAAAAGCCGCTGTGATTTGTTTTTGCATGATGCTGCTGGCATCGTGCGGGAAGCCCCACAATCCGAATGGCGAGACTTCGTCGCAGCCGGCGAAGAAACCGGAAGCGAAGCAGGCCCAGTACGAGAGCGGGCGCGAGGCGTTCCAGAAAATGTACGTGTCGGCGCGGCTGTGGGCGGGGGATGCAAGGCCGTTTCGGCTGCAGTCGCAGTTTACGGCAGATGCTCCGACCGCAAAGGGAGAAGCGGGATTGTGGCGGGCGTCGTTTGCCTCGCCGTCGAAACGGATGATGAAGCTGTTTGCGTGGTCTGGGCTGGTGGGTCCGGACGCGCCCGAGCAGGGCATCAGCTTTTCGGCGGAAGACACATGGAGCGCGAGCAACGTTGCGACGCAGCCGTTCGACATCGGGTTCCTGAAGGTCGACAGCGACAAGGCGTATGAGGTCGCGCAGAAAAATGGCGGGGAGAAGCTGACCAAAAAAGATTCGAAGCAGCCGGTCATCTTTCAACTGGCATGGAACGCGAGGAAGAACCAGCTCGTGTGGCACGTGATCTATGGCGACAATCCCTCGGAGGCAAAGCTGCGGATCGCGGTGGACGCGACGACGGGAGCGTTCCTCGAAGTGGAGAAGTAGGGAGCGATTAGCCGCCAGCAATGGTCTCTTGGGTGCGTCTGTCGATGCACCCTATACGGGTGATTTGGCTTCAGTACTGGTACACTCGGGCCTCCCAGGGCTGGAGATTGAGCGTGAGGCCTTGGTCTGTGGGCTTGGCGAGGTTCGAGGCGACGAGCTTGCCGAGCTTCATGCCGTCGGGGAGTTTGTAGGCGACGGTGTCGGTGCTGAAATTCAGGACAACAAGGTATCCAGATGATCCGATGGAACGCGTGTAGGCATAGATTTTCGGGTTGGCTGGGTCGAGGTCCTTGTAGTCGCCATAGATGAAGACAGGCGAGCTGCGGCGAAGGTCGGCCATCGCGCTGAAGTAGTGGTAGACGGAGCCTTGGTCGCTGAGTTCCTGAGCGGCGTTGATCTCGAGATAGTTCGGATTGACGGCCAGCCAAGGCCTGGAGTTGGTGGTGAAGCCGGCATTGGCGGTGGCGTCCCATTGCATGGGGGTGCGCGAGTTGTCGCGGCTGGTCTTGCGCTCTTCGGCGAGGAAAGATTCAGGCGTGACCTGCCTGGTCTCGACGAGAGACTTCCAGGCGTTCTTTACAGCGATGTCGTCGAACTGATCGATTCTGGTGAACGGATAGTTGGTCATGCCGAGTTCGTCGCCCTGGTAGATGAACGGTGTGCCCTTGAGGGTGAGCAGCATGGTGGCGAGCACTTTCGCGGACGCGATGCGAAATTGCGGCGAGTCGTTGCCGAAAGCCGACACAACGCGCGGGTTGTCATGGTTGGAGAGGAAGATGGTGTTCCAACTGTGGGCGTCGAGTGCCTTGTCCTGCTGGGTGTAGATGGCCTTCAGCTCGGGCAGCGTCCAATCGCGCCAGAGTTCACCGTTGCGGTTGAGGCGGACGGCGTCGAAGTTGAAGATCATGTTGAGTTCGTTGCGGCGTTCGTCAAC
>Ga0335071_10004691_pt1 | contig 14261 bp, 7 predicted proteins | sample Lox_Sample_15_FD_206724 | JGI IMG/M metagenome (GOLD analysis project Ga0335071, IMG submission 206724) | Soil microbial communities from Loxahatchee National Wildlife Refuge, Florida, United States - Lox_Sample_1.5 | ecosystem: Environmental > Terrestrial > Soil > Wetlands | place: USA: Florida... | reverse complement strand
GGGAAGCTCCGAAACGTAGCCCACCAACTGCGGGCTGGCCAGCAGCATCGCTCTGTCCTGCCGGTGTCGCTCCACCGACGTGTACTCGCGCGCGTCGACCCGGTGCTCGGCCGCAGCCAGGTCGGTCGTCTTGTCGCGGGCCAACTTGCACGCGCGTCGGGACAGGTCGATGAGCTGCTCACGTTCCATCTGCTCAGTACGGACCTTGCGACAGAGATGCGCCACTGAGATACAGATGTGACTGTTGGGTTTGCTATGTCAGGTGGTATTGCTGCCGTACCCTGTGGCGTGTGTCATCGGTTTCGCGACGGGATTTGCTCAAGTTCGCGGCCGCGACCCCGGCACTACTCGGTCTCGCGGGCGCGTCGTTGCGCGCGGCACCGGCATCGGCGTCGCTGGGCACCCTGCTGGACTACGCGGCCGGCGTCATTCCAGCCAGCCAGATCAGGGCCGCCGGGGCCGTGGGATCCATCCGGTACGTTTCCGACCGCCGGCCCGGCGGCAACTGGATGCTGGGCAAGCCGATCCAGGTCGCCGAGGCGCGTGACCTGAGCAGCAACGGGCTCAAGATCGTCTCGTGCTACCAGTACGGCAAGGGCAGCACCGCCGACTGGCTCGCCGGAGCCAGCGCCGGAGTGAAGCACGCGCAGCGGGGAATGGAGTTGCATGCCGCCGCCGGTGGCCCCGCCGACGCGCCGATCTATGCCTCGATCGACGACGATCCGTCCTATGACCAGTACAAACAGCAGATCGTGCCATATTTACGATCCTGGGAATCGGTGATCGGGCATCAGCGCACCGGCGTGTACGCCAATTCCAAAACCATCGACTGGGCGCTGCACGACGGGTTGGGCTCCTACTTCTGGCAGCACAACTGGGGCTCGCCCAAGGGCTTCACCCATCCGGCCGCCCATTTGCATCAGGTCGAGATCGACAAGCGCAGCGTTGGCGGCGTCGGGGTGGATATCAACGAGATCCTCAAGCCCCAATTCGGGCAGTGGGCCTAGCCGGCCCGTGCCCCAGGCCCGATTCTTAGCGAGCCCAGCAAACACTCGTTCGCTTATTTGTCGGCGCAGCAGCCGCGGCCGCTTACGCGACCAGGTGGCTGACGCCGCCTCGGCGCGGCTCGGCGGCCCGAAATTTTTACATAACGATTACATAACAAAACTGCCTTGATCAGCGCAGTTATAGCTACTGAGCCGTAACCACCTGCATGCAGCAAGTTTGTTCACCGGGCCCGCGCCGCCGATCGAACCCGGTGTTACCCGCGACACTGTTACCCGCGCGTAGAACTCGCCAGTAACCGATCAGCATGCAAAAGGTGCACCGATCCTTATGACACTCTTAGTGCAGCCGATGCAGTGCGCCGCGCCGCCCGTTCCACTGGGCGGCCCGCCGAGAACACACCGGCCAGCCGTCTTCCGGCTGTGATTCGACGGGGAATCGCGTTAAACCAAGCAGGCCCCATCAGTCCGGACCGGCCGAACGGACCAAGACGTAAAGACGCATACGAGGAGATACAGGTGACGATCCACGAGCACGACCGGGTGTCCACTGATCGCGACGGCAATACCTCGCAGCACACCCATGCTCTGGTCGACCGCCTGACGACCGGCGAGCCGTACGCCGTGGCATTCGGTGGCCAGGGCAGCGCTTGGCTGGAAACCCTCGAAGAACTGGTGTCCTCGGCCGGGATCGAGTCCGACCTGGCGACACTGGTCGGCGAGGTGGAACTGCTCCTCGAGCCGGTGGCGAAAGAGCTGGTCGTGGTGCGTCCGATCGGTTTCGAGCCGCTGGCGTGGGTGCGTGCGTTGGCAGCCGAAGATCCGGTCCCGTCCAACAAGCACCTGACGTCGGCGGCGGTGTCGATACCGGGTGTGCTGCTCACCCAGATCGCGGCCGTGCGGGCGCTGGCGCGTCAGGGCATGGACCTGGAAGCTACGCCGCCGGTGGCCGTCGCCGGGCATTCCCAAGGGGTGCTCGCGGTCGAGGCGTTGAAAGCCGCCGGTGCTCGCGACGCGGAACTGCTGGCGTTGGCGCAGCTGATCGGTGCCGCCGGGACCTTGGTGGCCCGCCGCCGCGGGATCTCCGTCCTGGGCGACCGCCCGCCGATGGTGTCGGTCACCAACGCCGACCCCGCGCGCATCCGCCGTCTGCTCGACGAGTTCGCGCAGGATGTCCGCACCGTGCTGCCCCCGGTGCTCTCCATTCGCAACGGCCGGCGGTCGGTCGTCATCACCGGTACCCCCGAGCAGCTCTCCCGCTTCGAGCTCTACTGCCAGCAGATCTCGGAGAAGGAAGAGGCCGACCGCAAGAACAAGCTCCGCGGCGGCGACGTCTTCTCACCCGTCTTCGACCCAGTACAGGTGGAGGTGGGCTTCCACACGCCGCGGCTGGCCCGCGGCATCGACATTGTCGGCGGCTGGGCGGAAAAGGTCGGCCTGGACGTCGAGTTGGCCCGGGAACTGACCGAGTCCATCCTGGTCCGTCCAGTCGACTGGGTCGATGAGGTTACGCGTGTTCACAAGTCCGGCGCGCGCTGGATCCTCGAACTCGGCCCGGGAGACATGCTGACCCGGCTGACCGCGCCGGTGATCCGTGGGCTGGGTGTCGGCATCGTGCCCGCAGCGACTCGGGGCGGCCAGCGCAACCTCTTCACCGTCGGGGCCGTCCCCGAGGTGGGCCGCGCCTGGTCGAGCTACGCCCCGACCGTGGTTCACCTGCCCGACGGCAGGGTCAAGCTTTCGACCAAGTTCACCCGGCTGACCGGACGCTCACCGATCCTGCTCGCCGGCATGACTCCGACCACCGTCGACGCCAAGATCGTCGCCGCCGCCGCCAACGCCGGTCACTGGGCGGAGTTGGCCGGCGGTGGTCAGGTCACCGAGGAAATCTTCGCCCACCGCATCGAGGAACTCGCCGGCCTGCTCGAGGCGGGCCGTACCTATCAGTTCAACGCGCTGTTCCTCGACCCCTACTTGTGGAAGTTGCAGGTCGGTGGCAAGCGGTTGGTGCAGAAGGCGCGTCAGTCCGGCGCCGCGATCGACGGGTTGGTGATCAGTGCCGGTGTCCCCGATCTCGAGGATGCCGTCGAGCTGATCGAGGAGCTGAACGAGGTCGGCATCAGTCACGTCGTGTTCAAGCCCGGCACGATCGAGCAGATCCGCTCCGTCATCCGGATCGCGACCGAGGTCCCCACCAAGCCGGTGATCATGCACATCGAAGGTGGGCGTGCCGGTGGCCACCATTCGTGGGAGGACCTCGACGACCTGCTGCTGGCGACGTATTCCGAGGTGCGGTCTCGTCCCAACATCACGGTGTGCGTGGGCGGCGGCATCGGCACGCCGGAGCGGGCAGCCGAATATCTGTCCGGGCGTTGGGCCGAGGCGTACGGCTTCCCGCTGATGCCGATCGACGGCATCCTGGTCGGCACCGCGGCGATGGCCACCAAGGAGGCCACCACCTCGCCGTCGGTCAAGCAGATGCTCGTCGAGACGCAGGGCACCGAGCATTGGATCGGCGCCGGAAAAGCCGTAGGCGGCATGGCTTCCAGCCGCAGTCAGCTGGGCGCCGACATTCACGAGATTGACAACAGCGCCTCGCGGTGTGGCCGGCTCCTCGACGAGGTCGCCGGTGACGCCGAGGCGGTCGCGGAGCGGCGCGACGAGATCATCGCGGCGATGGCCAAGACCGCCAAGCCGTACTTCGGTGACGTCGGCGAGATGACCTACCTGCAGTGGTTGCGGCGGTATGTCGAGCTGACCATCGGCGAGGGCAACTCCACCGCCGACACCGCCTCTCCGGGCAGTCCGTGGCTGGCCGACACCTGGCGCGACCGGTTCCAGCAGATGCTGCAGCGTGCCGAAGCGCGCTTGCACGCAAAGGATTTCGGCCCGATCGAGACGTTGTTCAGCGATGCGGCCCTGTTGGAACGGCCCGACGAGGCCATCGCCACGCTGGTCGCGCATTACCCGGACGCCGAATCCGTGCAACTGCATCCGGCCGATGTCCCGTTCTTCGTCACGCTGTGCAAGACGCTAGGTAAGCCGGTCAACTTCGTGCCGGTCATCGACAAGGATGTGCGCCGCTGGTGGCGCAGCGACTCGCTGTGGCAAGCGCACGACGCCCGCTACGACGCCGACCAGGTGTGCATCATCCCGGGTACCGCGGCCGTGGCCGGCATCACCCGGATGGACGAACCCGTCGGTGAATTGCTGGACCGCTTCGAGCAGGCCGCCATCGACGAGGTGCTGGCTGCCGACGGGCAGCCGCGAGCCGTCACTTCGCGCCGGTTGGGCCGCCCCGACGTCGCCGGACCGCTGGCCGTGGTGCTCGATGCCCCCGACGTGCAGTGGGCCGGACGCACGGTGACCAACCCGGTGCATCGAATCGCCGATGCCAGTGACTGGCTGGTGCACGATGGACCCGACAGCCGCCGCGCCACCCACTCGTCCACCGGTGCCCGGCTGGAGGTGGATGGTGATCGTGTCGTTTTGAGCGTGCCGGTGTCCGGCAGTTGGATCGACATTCCGTTTGCCTTGCCACCCAACACGATTGACGGCGGCAATCCGGTGGTCTCCATCGACGCCGCCGCCGCCGCGATGCGCGCCGTGCTGGCGATCGCCGCCGGTGTCGACGGACCGGAGTTTTTGCCCCCGGTCACCGACGGGACAGCGACTCTGACCGTGGACTGGGACCCCGAGCGGGTCGCCGACCACACCGGGGTCACGGCTACCTTCTCCGAGTCGCTGGCCCCCAGCCTCACCACCGTGCCCGACGCCCTCGTCGGGCCTTGCTGGCCAGCGGTTTTCGCGGCAATCGGTTCCGCGGCCACCGACTCAGGCACCCCCGTCGTGGAGGGTCTGCTGAGCCTGGTGCATCTCGATCACGCCGCCCGCCTGGTCGGTACGTTGCCCAAAGTTCCGGCCCAATTGACCATCACCGCAACGGCTTCGCCGGCCACCGACACGGACATGGGACGGGTGGTCAGCGTCGCGGTGACGGTTGCGGATGCCGACGGTGGCGTCATCGCCACTCTCGGCGAGCGTTTCGCGATCCTGGGACGTACCGGCCCCGCCGAGCTCACCGACCCGGTAAGGGCCGGGGGCGCGGTTTCCGAGAACGCCACCGACACGCCGCGCCGCCGCCGCCGTGACGTCACGTTGGCCGCTCCGGTTGACATGCGCCCGTTCGCGGTGGTGTCCGGTGATCACAACCCGATCCACACCGACCGAGCGGCCGCGTTGCTGGCCGGCCTGGGATCGCCCATCGTGCATGGCATGTGGCTGTCGGCCGCCGCGCAGCACGCGGTCACCGCCACCGACGGCCAGGCTCGCCCACCGGCTCGGCTGATCGGCTGGACCGCGCGTTTCCTGGGCATGGTGCACCCCGGCGACGAGGTCGCGTTCCGCGTCGACCGTGTCGGAATCGATCGCGGCGCAGAGGTTTTGGAGGTAGCAGCGCGTGTCGGCTCAGATCTGGTGATGTCGGCGACGGCGCGGCTGGCCGCGCCGAAGACGGTCTACGCCTTCCCCGGCCAGGGCATCCAGCACAAGGGCATGGGCATGGAGGTTCGGGCCCGGTCCAAGGCGGCCCGCAAGGTGTGGGACAGCGCCGACAAGTTCACCCGCGACACGCTGGGCTTCTCGGTGTTGCATGTGGTGAGGGACAACCCGACCAGCATCATCGCCATGGGTGTGCACTACTACCACCCCGAAGGCGTGCTCTACCTGACGCAGTTCACCCAGGTAGCCATGGCGACGGTGGCGGCCGCGCAGGTCGCCGAGATGCGCGAGCAGGGCGCCTTCGTCGAGGGCGCCATCGCCTGCGGCCACTCGGTCGGCGAGTACACCGCGCTGGCCTGCGTGACCGGCATCTACGAGCTGGAAGCCATGTTGGAGATGGTGTTTCACCGCGGCTCGAAAATGCATGACATCGTGCCACGCGACGAGCTGGGCCGCTCCAACTACCGGTTGGCGGCAATCCGCCCCTCCCAGATCGACCTGCCCGACGACGAGGTTCCCGCGTTCGTCGCCGGAATCGCCGAGCGCACCGGTGAATTCCTGGAGATCGTGAACTACAACCTGCGCGGCTCGCAGTACGCGATCGCCGGCACGGTCCGCGGCTTGGAAGCGCTGGAGGCCGAGGTGGAGCGCCGCCGCGAGCTGACCGGTGGCCGGCGCTCGTTCATCCTCGTGCCGGGCATCGACGTGCCGTTCCACTCCCGCGTGCTGCGGGTTGGCGTGGCCGACTTCCGCCGCTCGCTGGAGCGGGTCATGCCGCGCGACAAGGATCCCGAAATCATCATCGGGCGTTACATTCCCAACCTGGTGCCGCGGCCGTTCTCGCTGGATCGCGACTTCATCCAGGAGATCCGCGATCTGGTGCCCGCCGAGCCGCTCGACGAGATCCTCGCCGACTACGACACCTGGCGTCGCGAGCGGCCCATCGAGCTGGCCCGTACGGTGTTGATCGAGCTGCTGGCGTGGCAGTTCGCCAGCCCGGTGCGCTGGATCGAAAGCCAGGATCTGCTGTTCACCGAAGAGGCCGCCGGTGGTCTGGGTGTCGAGCGGTTCGTCGAGATCGGTGTGAAATCGTCGCCGACCGTCGCCGGACTGGCCACCAACACCCTCAAGCTGCCCGAATACGCCCACAGCACAGTCGAAGTGCTCAACGCCGAGCGCGACGCGGCAGTGCTGTTCGCCACCGACATCGACCCCGAGCCGGAGCCGGAAGAGGAGGCGGTCGCGCCGGCCGCCGAAGCGGTACCGGTCGGGGGCGCGGTCGAGGCGCCCGCACCGGCGCCGGTTGCACCGTCGGGTGCGGCCCGCCCCGACGACATCGCGTTCGACGCCGCCGACGCCACCCTGGCGCTGATCGCATTGTCGGCCAAGATGCGCATCGATCAGATCGAGGAGCTGGACTCCATCGAGTCCATCACCGACGGCGCGTCGTCGCGGCGCAACCAACTGTTGGTGGATTTGGGCTCGGAGCTGAACCTGGGCGCCATCGAGGGCGCCGCCGAAGCCGACCTGGCCGGGCTGCGTTCGCAGGTGACCAAGCTGGCGCGTACCTACAAGCCTTTCGGCCCAGTGCTTTCCGACGCGATCAATGACCAGCTCCGCACGGTGCTCGGACCCTCCGGCAAGCGGCCCGCTGCCATCGCCGATCGGGTCAAGAAGACTTGGGAACTCGGCGATGGATGGGCCAAGCACGTCACCGTCGAGGTGGCGCTGGGCACCCGCGAGGGCACCAGTGTTCGCGGCGGTGCCATGGGCCACCTGCACGAGGGCGCGCTGGCCGACGCCGCGTCGGTCGACAAGGTGATAGACGCCGCGGTCACGTCGGTCGCCGCGCGGCGCGGCGTTGCGGTGGCGTTGCCGTCGGCGGGCGGGGGCGGCGGTGCCACCATCGACGCGGCCGCCCTGAGCGAATTCACCGATCAGATCACCGGCCGCGACGGGGTGCTGGCCTCGGCGGCCCGCCTGGTGTTGAACCAACTGGGACTGGATGACCCGGTCAGCACCTCGCCGACGGCCACCGAGGCCGAGCTCATCGACTTGGTGACCACCGAATTGGGCGCGGACTGGCCACGTTTGGTGGCTCCGGCGTTCGACGCCAGGAAGGCGGTGCTGTTCGACGACCGGTGGGCCAGCGCCCGCGAGGACTTGGTGAAGCTCTGGCTGGCTGACGAAGGCGACATCGATGCCGACTGGCTGCGGCTGTCGGAGCGGTTCGAGGGCGCCGGCCATGTCGTCGCCACCCAGGCCACCTGGTGGCAGGGCAAATCGCTTGCCGCCGGCCGCCAAATCCACGCGTCGCTGTACGGCCGGATCGCGGCCGGCGCCGAGAACCCAGACCCGGGTCCCTACAGCAACGAAGTTGCGGTGGTGACGGGCGCTTCCAAGGGGTCCATTGCGGCCTCGGTCGTCGCCCGACTGCTCGACGGCGGTGCCACGGTCATCGCGACGACCTCCAAGCTCGACGAGGAGCGGCTGGCGTTCTACCGCGGGCTGTACCGTGACCACGCTCGTTACGGCGCCGCGGTGTGGGTGGTCGCGGCCAACATGGCGTCCTACTCCGATATCGACGCCCTGGTCGAATGGGTCGGTACGGAGCAGACCGAAAGCCTTGGGCCCCAATCGATCCACATCAAGGACGCGCAGACACCGACGCTGCTGTTCCCGTTCGCGGCGCCCCGCGTCGTAGGCGACCTGTCCGAGGCGGGCGCACGCTCCGAGATGGAGATGAAGGTGCTGCTCTGGGCGGTACAGCGGTTGATCGGTGGGCTGTCCAAGATCGGCGCCGAACGCGACATCGCGTCGCGGCTGCACGTGGTGCTGCCCGGCTCGCCCAACCGCGGCATGTTCGGCGGTGACGGCGCATACGGCGAAGCCAAGTCCGCGCTGGACGCATTGGTCAGCCGTTGGCATGCCGAGTCGTCGTGGGCGTCCCGAGTCAGCTTGGCGCACGCGCTGATCGGCTGGACTCGCGGCACCGGCCTGATGGGCCACAACGACGCAATCGTCAGCGCCGTCGAGGAGGCCGGTGTCACGACCTACTCGACCGACGAGATGGCCGGCATGCTGCTGGACCTCTGTGACGTGGAGTCCAAAGTGGCCGCCGCCGGCGCACCAATCAAGGCGGACCTGACCGGCGGCCTCGCCGATGCCGACCTGGATATGGCCGAATTGGCGGCCAAGGCCCGCGAACAGGCCACGTCGGGCGAGGAAGCCACTGGCGATAGTGTGGCCGAGGGCGCCGCCGGCATAGTGGCCGCGCTGCCGTCCCCGCCGCGCCCCCTCACGCCGGCACCCCCGCCGCAATGGGATGACCTCGACGTCGACCCGGCGGATTTGGTGGTGATCGTCGGCGGCGCCGAAATCGGCCCGTACGGTTCGTCACGTACCCGGTTCGAGATGGAGGTCGACAACGAGCTCTCGGCCGCGGGTGTACTCGAGCTGGCCTGGACCACCGGGCTGATCCGATGGGAAGACGACCCTCAAGCCGGTTGGTATGACACCGAATCCGGCGAGCCGGTCGACGAGTCGGAGCTGGTTGAGCGCTACCACGACGCCGTGGTGGAACGTTGCGGCATCCGCGAGTTCGTCGACGACGGTGCGATCGACCCCGACCACGCATCACCCTTGCTGGTCTCGGTGTTCCTCGAGAAGGACTTCGCCTTCGTGGTGTCCTCGGAGGCCGACGCCCGTGCGTTCGTGGAGTTCGACCCGGAGCACACGATCATCCGGCCGGTGCCGGACTCCAGCGACTGGCAGGTGATCCGTAAGGCCGGCACCGAGATCCGGGTGCCGCGCAAGACCAAGCTGTCGCGCGTCGTCGGCGGCCAGGTCCCGACCGGGTTCGAGCCGACGGTGTGGGGCATCAGCCCGGACATGGCGAGTTCCATTGACCGGCTGGCGGTGTGGAACATCGTGGCGACCGTCGATGCGTTCCTCTCCGCCGGCTTCAGCCCGGCCGAAGTGATGCGCTACGTGCATCCCAGCTTGGTGGCCAACACTATGGGCACCGGCATGGGCGGTGGCACCTCGATGCAGACGATGTACCACGGAAACCTGTTGGGCCGCAACAAGCCGAACGACATCTTCCAGGAAGTGCTGCCGAACATCGTCGCCGCGCATGTGGTTCAGTCCTACATCGGCAGCTACGGCGCCATGATTCACCCGGTTGCCGCGTGCGCGACCGCCGCGGTGTCGGTCGAAGAGGGCGTCGACAAGATCCGGCTGGGCAAGGCCGAGCTGGTGGTCGCCGGCGGCATCGACGACCTGACGCTGGAGGGCATCATCGGGTTCGGTGACATGGCGGCGACCGCCGACACCGGCATGATGCGCGGCCGCGGGATCCACGACTCGAAGTTCTCCCGGCCCAACGACCGACGCCGGCTGGGCTTCGTGGAGGCGCAGGGTGGTGGCACCATCCTGCTGGCCCGCGGTGATCTGGCGCTCAAGATGGGTCTGCCGGTGCTCGCGGTGGTGGCCTTCGCGCAGTCCTTCGGCGACGGGGTGCACACCTCGATCCCGGCACCGGGGCTGGGTGCGCTGAGCGCCGGCCGTGGCGGCAAGGACTCGCCGTTGGCACGCGCGCTGGCCAAGCTGGGCGTCGGTGCCGACGACGTGGCGGTGATCTCCAAGCACGACACATCCACGCTGGCCAACGATCCCAACGAGACCGAGCTGCACGAGCGGCTGGCGGACTCGCTGGGTCGCTCCGAGGGCGCTCCGCTGTTCGTGGTGTCGCAGAAGAGCCTTACCGGCCACGCCAAAGGCGGCGCGGCGGTCTTCCAGATGATGGGCTTGTGCCAGATGCTGCGCGACGGGGTGATCCCGCCCAACCGCAGCCTGGATTGCGTCGACGACCAACTGGCCGGTTCCGCGCACTTCGTGTGGGTGCGGGAGGCGCTGCGGCTCGGCGGCAAGTTCCCGCTCAAGGCCGGGATGCTGACCAGCCTCGGGTTCGGCCACGTGTCCGGCCTGGTGGCGCTGGTGCACCCGCAAGCGTTCATCGCCGCTTTGGACCCCGAGCAACGCGCGGAGTACCAGCGCCGCGCGGACGCTCGACTGCTGGCCGGTCAGCGCCGACTGGCCTCGGCCATCGCCGGTGGGGCGCCGTTGTACGAGCGTCCGCCGGACCGTCGCTTCGACGACCACGGGTCGGAGAAGCGGCAGGAGGCGGCGATGCTGCTGAATGCGGCCGCGCGGCTGGGTGACGACGGAGCCTACGAGGTCTTGCCGGGATGACCGGACCGATCAGTTAGCCTGGCGACCCATGGGCATCGTCGGAGTGGGGATCGACCTCGTCTCCATTTCTGATTTCGCCGAGCAGGTGGACAAACCGGGAACGGTCTTCTCCGAGACCTTCACCCCGGGCGAGCGGCGCGACGCCTCGGACAAGAGTTCCTCGGCGGCCCGTCATCTGGCGGCTCGTTGGGCCGCGAAGGAGGCGGTGATCAAGGCCTGGTCGGGATCGCGGTTCGCCCAGCGGCCGGTGTTGCCCGAAGCGATCCACCGCGACATCGAGGTGGTGACCGACATGTGGGGACGACCACGGGTGCGGCTGACCGGCGATATCGCCAAGCACCTAGCCGACGTGACGATTCATGTGTCGCTGACGCATGAGGGAGACACGGCGGCCGCGGTGGCGATCTTGGAGACTCCTTGAGCGCGAGCAGACGCGAAAGCGCCGCGACACGCCGCGGGGAAGGGGCTTTTGCGTCTGCTCGCGCAATTGAGGAGCGTGTCCGCGAGGTGTTGCCGTCGGTACGACGAGACTTAGAAGACTTGGTGCGCATTGAATCGGTGTGGGCCGATCCCGCCCGACGGCCCGAGGTGCACCGCAGCGCTCAAGCGGTGGCGGACCTGTTGTCGCAGGCCGGCTTTCGCGATGTGCGGATCGTCAGCGAAGGCGGCGCACCGGCGGTCATCGCACGGCATCCCGCGCCGCCGGGAGCGCCGACCGTGCTGCTCTACGCCCACCATGATGTACAGCCCGAAGGCGAACGCAGCCAGTGGGCTTCGCCGCCCTTCGAGCCGACTGAACGCGACGGACGGCTGTACGGCCGGGGCAGTGCTGACGACAAGGCCGGCATCGCAACACATTTGGCGGCTTTTAGGGCACATGAGGGCCAACCGCCGGTCGGGGTGACGGTCTTCGTCGAGGGTGAGGAGGAATCCGGCTCGCCGTCATTGGGCCGGTTGCTTGCCGCCCACCACGACGCACTGGCCGCCGATGTCATCGTCATCGCCGACTCGGACAACTGGAGCACCGACACCCCGGCGCTGACGGTGTCGCTGCGTGGCTTGGTTGACTGCGTGGTCGAGGTCGCCACACTCGACCACGGCCTGCACTCCGGACTGTGGGGCGGCGTGGTGCCCGATGCGCTGGCCGTCTTGGTGCGGCTGCTGGCCAGCTTGCATGACGACGACGGCAACGTGGCGGTGGCGGGCCTGCACGAGGCCGACGTCGCATCGCTTCGATACCCCGACTACCCCGCGCAGCGGGTGCGCGCCGACTCCGGCCTGCTCGACGGTGTGTCCGAGATCGGCTCGGGCTCCGTGCCGCAGCGGTTGTGGGCCAGACCCGCTATCACGGTGATCGGCATCGACACCACATCCGTCGCGGCGTCGTCCAACACGCTGACCCCGCGCGCCCGGGCCAAGATCAGCATGCGGGTCGCGCCCGGCGGCGATGCCGAAGCGCACCTGGATGCCTTGACATCGCATCTGCAAAGGCATGCCCCGTGGGGGGCCCATGTCAGCGTCATCCGCGGTGAGAAGGGCGAACCCTGCGCCATCGACGCCAGCGGCCCCGTCTACGACGCGGCCCGGCATGCGTTTCGGCAGGCATGGGGAGCCGACCCCATCGATATGGGCATGGGTGGCTCCATCCCGTTTATCGCCGAGTTCGCCAGGGCGTTCCCGGACGCCAAAATCCTGGTCACCGGTGTCGAAGACCCCGCAACGCAGGCGCACAGCATTAACGAGAGCCTGCACCTTGGCGTGCTGGAACGTGCAGCGATCGCCGAAGCCCTGCTACTGGGGAACCTGGCCTAGGCGGACGAATTCGCCATCGCTATCGCGGCGACATAGAGTGCGGATTTTTATGGCCAGGGGAAGCCGGGCGCCGGTGGGGGTACTTGGGACGGATCGGCTTCCGCGAAGTGATACACCGGGCCCGATGGGCCCTTGTCAACGGTAACGGCGAACCAGTGGCAAACACTCAAGTCGAATCCCGGTGGTATCGGAACCGTGTACTGCCACTTCTGCCCGGGGCAGTAGTGCCAGTAGGACGGGCCAGCCTCGGCAGGTGCGGCCAAACCCAGACCGGCCACCACTACGGCGCCAGAAATCAGCGCCGCGGTGATGGACCGACTTAAGGTGCGAGGTGTCTTCATCGGAAAGCCCTTTCGTTGCCAGTCGCGCCGTGCGTCACGGCGAACCACTTGCGAAATTCTGGCCGTTCGCGTGCGGCTACCGATCCCAAACTCCGACCAGGGCCGAACGGAGTCGCTTAAGACCCCGCCCCGGCGATGATCTTCTGGATGCTTGTCGCCGTATGTGCGGCCTTGACGTTGTACTGCGCGACGGCGATCTTGCCCTTCTCGTCGACCACGAAGGTGGAACGAATGACGCCCTGCACGGTCTTGCCATACATCTGCTTCTCGCCGTAGGCGCCCCACGCCGTCAGCACCTTGCGGTCGGGGTCGGACAACAGCGGGAACGTCAGCCGCTCGGCGTCGCGGAACTTCGCCAGCTTCTCCGGTTTGTCGGGGGAGATGCCGATGACTTCGAGGCCGGCCTCGTTCAGTTCGTGCAAGTTGTCGCGGAAGGCGCACGCCTGTTTGGTGCATCCCGGCGTTGAGGCAGCCGGATAAAAGTACACGACGACGCGGCGTCCCTTGTAGTCCGCCAGGGATACCTTCTTGCCGTCGGCGTCGGGCAGGCTGAAGGCAGGCGCTTTGTCGCCCGGCGCAAGTCGCGTGGTTTCGGTCAACGTGGTCCCTTTCTGTTCACCGGAGCGTGGGGATTTTCGCCAGCTGATCTAGGGTAGTGCGTCAGGTGCATCCGGCGGATTTGGAGGACAGACACGTGGCGGACCGCGACCCCGAGGCCATCAAGCGGGACATCGACGTCGCCCGCGATCAGCTGGCGGCAACCGTCGACACACTTGCCGAGCGCGCCAATCCGCGCCGGCTCGCCGACGACCTGAAAGCCCGGGCGGTTGAGTTCGTCAAGAAGCCGGTGGTCATCGTCTCAGTGGTGGGGGTTTCCTCAGTGGTCGCGTTCGTGGCGGTGCGCAGGCTGAGGGACCGCTGAGGCGCCGACGTCGGGGTCACTGGATCCCGTCGGTGACAGAATGTTCAAGCGGTGGTGCGCCGTCAGGGTTTCGAAGCCCGGACCCGCTGATTAAGAGAACGCGGGCCAGTTAACCGCTGACCTGCGGCCTCGTTCGGCAAACAACATCAATTTGGGGCTTTACCTGTGGATATAGGTGACTCTTGATGACTTGCGTTCAACCTCCAAAGGGTTTCAGTTATCTGTAACCGCCCCGAGCGTGGAGGTTCTGTGGAGGGCTCGCGCTGTTTGCCAACTCGGCACAGCGTTCACCCGCCGCGAATCGCGGACTGTAATCTGTCGGCTTATGCCTACGCTAGTTTGATCCCCGGCCGGGACGACAACTTGAGGGGATTTTTCTCTTCAGGCGAAGAACATCTGCACAACTATGGGCTTGTTGGTCGAGCGAAT
>Ga0335071_10004689_pt1 | contig 14262 bp, 11 predicted proteins | sample Lox_Sample_15_FD_206724 | JGI IMG/M metagenome (GOLD analysis project Ga0335071, IMG submission 206724) | Soil microbial communities from Loxahatchee National Wildlife Refuge, Florida, United States - Lox_Sample_1.5 | ecosystem: Environmental > Terrestrial > Soil > Wetlands | place: USA... | reverse complement strand
GGTGCCACATGGTCCTATAACATATTCCATGCAGCCGTCGACTCGGCATTAAAAAATGCAGTGTTGAAACAGCCCTGACCGTGTCCGGATGTCAAACTCAGATGTACTTGCAGGTCGATATTATATTGTCGATGAGGAAGTCAATCCGTCTCGGATCCTCCACCTGCTGGTAGAACTCATCGAGATAGTTTATCATATCATCCTTCGCCTTCCGGCTGAGGTAAGGAAATTCATTTATGATGCTGTAGAATTTCTGCTTATACGGAATAAATTTCCTGAGCTCATACCTGAAGACTTCCTTTTTCTGGCACATTCCCAGGTATAACCTTTCCTTTACGCTCTTAACCCCCGCGCTCTCTTCAGGAATTGCATACATGGGATTTACAAGACCTGTCCAGTCAAAGTCGTGAGGCACAGCTATCGGCAGCTGGTTTATCGTTGAATCCTTCGAACTGAGTATTGATATATTATGCTGGTTTGGAACGGCCCAGTCGTAGTTACCTATCATGTAATTAAAAACCGCCACCCTGTTCATGACGGGAGGAGAGATATTACGCTGGGTTATATCAATGTTTTTAAGGACGGATGAGTTCAGACGGGATGCCATCAGATTCTGCGGCTCGATAAAAAAACCATACTGGATGTCTGGTTTTCTGTACCGCCTGTTGTCAATATAAGATGCCCTTACGAGTCTTACCCTGAAGCTTGAATCAGTAATCGCATTATACATCCTGTAAGCAAGGTATTCTTTCATCAGGTACTCCTCAAACAGGCCCGAGACCTGGCATCGGGTAGCCAGCTTTATCTTGTGAATTGTCGTACTGTAATGGTTGCCGTAAAATGGCTTCTTGAAGACAATCTCCATTGGGGGGAACCCGCAATACTGCAGCCTGAAGATCCCCCTGGTAGTGACCCATATGTCCCTGACAATTGAATCATTCTTTCCGGTATATATGGCAAGAGTTCCATCGATGAATTTGCCTTTGAGATTCTTCTTCAGAAAGGTTGAAAGATCGAATCTTACGGTTATGTTCAGAATATCGTTGCTTTCAAAAAGTTCGAGGCTTTCCCTTGATTTCTTATGCGCGGGCTGGACCTGGTCGGGGTCCTTCTGGCTCTTCGCCGGGCTGATAAGTGCAAGAAGCAGGAACGATGCAGAAATGGTACGTTTTAATTCCATCGAAGGCAATATTTGTATTTTCGGTATATTCATAAATCACCCCTGAACGTACATGCAGCCTCTTCCCGCTTAATTAATCAGGTCGGGTCACAAAACTTTCAGGGGTGATCGTAATTCAGCTCTTCAGGCTTCTGGTTGCTTCGTCCCAGTAGACGGTCTTTCCCCTGAAGTAGGCCTCGTTTGCCATATGGCAGGCCACAGCGGCATTGTTACCGAATACTTCATCCTCGGTCACGTGCACCCTCGATTTTACGGCCTGGAAGAAATTCCACAAATGAGGTCTCATATCATCCCAGTCGTGACCGCGGTAACTAACCTCATCGTAAATAGGTTCCTGCCCGAGCTTAGGACTGTTTTCTGCCCACCATTTGGCTTCATACTCGGCACGCATTTTGCCGGGGAAGCCTGAATCGTAATAGCTCGGCGACAGGTCTATGCCTGGCTGGGGAGCATAATGAAGAGTAAATTCACCCGCTTCGATAATCCCTTTGGGACCGTAGAACCTCGCGGATTCCGGGGATTCTGTTCCAAGTCCGAGTCTTACAAAGACAGGGATCCCATGATAATCGAATAAAACCAGATGGATATCAGGCATATTCCTCCCGTCTTTCCAGCGGAAGATCCCACCGAGGGCAGTTGCTGATTTGGGTATCTCGTTCCATCCGAGGGTACACATCATGCCGCTGAGAAGGTGAACCATAAGATCACCTGCTACTCCGGTGCCATATTCTTTCCAGCAGCGCCAGCGTGAAAAATGCTCCCCGTTAAACGGTATCTTCGGGGCATCGAGGAGCCAGGTATCCCAGTCGAGTGTTTTTGGTGAAAGATCCGACGGGAGCGGGTATTCCCATGCACCCTGGGGATCGTTCCTGCCCAGTGTCAGCTCGATGTGCTCCACCTCTCCTATTGCACCTGACTTGTACATCTCATTTGCTTTCTTACACAGGTTGGAGCTTACACGCTGCGAACCTATCTGGACAATCCTGTTGTTTTTCCTGGCAGCATCGACCATGGCGAACCCGTCTGCAACAGTGTGCGACATAGGTTTCTCGCAATAGATGTCCTTCCCCGCGTTGCAGGCATCCACAACCACTTTCCTGTGCCAATGGTCGGGAACTGCAGCAATGAGGCAATCGATATCCTTGCGTTCAAGCAGCTCGTGGTAATTCCTCGTTGTGAACAGGTTTGGATTGCCTGTGATCTCTTTTGCAAGGGTATGCCTGCCGTCGTAGAGGTCCGCTGCACCTACACATTCCGCACCTGGCAGGGTAACTGCCCCTGAAAGGAGACCTGATCCCTGCATCCCAATGCCGATGATACCAAAACGGAGTTTCTCTCCGGCCGGGGGCTGAAATCCCGGTTGTTCCCAGGGCTGGGCTTCCAGCCTGATTGTCCTGGATGCAAGTACGGCACCTGCTCCCAGCGCACCAGTACGGATGAAGTTGCGACGTGTAAATGAGTTTTTCATATCTTCTTGGTTAGGTTAATTTGATATAAGTAATTACCTTAAAGTTAAGACTTCATCAATACAAGACAAAAAAAATTTTCAGTTGCGGTCAATCTTTCGCTTGCATAATTGCTATGCTTATCTGAAATTCCTGACCTGTCATTGGATTAAACTCAATACATTTCCTGTTATCTTTGACAAAATTTTCAAAAACATCATGCTTAACCTCCTCAAACATCCACTGATCACACATAAGCTTACACAGATGCGAAGGAAGGAGACTTCCACCAGGGATTTCCGTTTTTACCTGGGTGAGATATCAGCATTAATGGCTTACGAGATCAGCCGTGATCTTCCCCTCAGGGAAACGGAAATTGAAACTCCGGTCACCCGTTGCTCCACATTTGAGCTTGCCGGTGAAGTTGTTCTGATACCTGTACTGCGTGCGGGGCTTGGGATGGTCGACGGAATTACCAACCTCATCCCCGATGCCAGGGTGGGGCATATTGGCATGTACAGGGATCATGAGACACTCAAGCCAATCACGTACTTTTCAAAATTTCCGGAAGACCTGGCAAACGCAGTGGTCATGGTCCTCGACCCCATGCTTGCCACCGGGGGAAGCGCCGGTGCAGCAATAGATGTCATTAAGCAAAACGGGGGCAGGGTGATAAAGCTTGTATCCATCGTAGGCGCACCCGAAGGTGTTGCCAGAATTGAAAAGGACCATCCTGATGTTCAGATATACCTTGCTGCACTCGACGAGAAACTCAATCAAAAAGGTTACATTGTCCCTGGCCTCGGTGATGCCGGAGACAGACTTTTCGGGACACTTTGAGGAACTTTTATTAATCATCTTTGTTAGATTTGATGAGCTGTCAGCTGAAATGCCGGAAGAAAAGGTCATAGAGGTTAAGGATGTCTGGAAATCATTTAAAACGGTCCAGGCGGTAAAGGGTCTGAGTCTTTCAATCCCGAAGGGCCAGTTCGTTGCCCTTCTCGGACCGAACGGAGCGGGCAAGACGACGCTTGTCGAGATGATTGAGGGTATACAGAAACCCGACAGCGGTGAAATTGCAATACTCGGAAAGAGATGGAAAGGTCACGAGGATGAGCTGCATCGCGTAATAGGACTTTCCCTGCAGGAAACAAGGTTCATCGATAAGCTCCGTGTTACCGAAACCCTTCTCCTGTTTTCATCATTCTTCAGCCTTGGCAGGAAAAGGGTTGAAGAAATAATTGAAATTGTCGGCCTCCAGGATAAGAGAAAATCGTATGTCGTTAACCTTTCGGGAGGACAAAGACAGAGACTCGCGCTTGGCATCTCACTCATTAACAGCCCGTCTATCCTGCTGCTCGACGAACCTACGACGGGACTCGACCCGAATGCAAGAAGGGAAATCTGGGAAATACTCCAGGCACTGAAGGAGAAATCGAATACTTCGATGATCCTTACTACCCATTATATGGAAGAAGCAGAGAATCTTTGCGATTATATAATCATTATGGACCATGGCGTTATCCTGCGTGAAGGTACAAGAAAGCAACTGCTCGAGGAGGAATACGGCGAAAAGGTCATCGAGTTCTCAGTCGCAAGCGGGATGATACCTGAAAACATAAGCGATCCCGGCCTCCCTTTCAGGATTCACAGGGACATCTCAGGAGAAAAGGGATCGGTGATCGTGAACCGGTTTGAATCGGATCTTCCTCTCCTTCTTTCTTACCTGAAATCCAGGAATCTGACACTCAGCCACCTGCAAAGCAGGAGGAAGACTCTTGACGATCTCTTCATTGAACTCACCGGGAGGAAGATAGATGAATAAACTGCTCAGACTTTACCAGCTCTGGCAGCTGATTGTTGCCGAATTCAGGGAAACGGTTCGTGAACCCGGGGTGCTGTTCTGGGGAATAATTTTTCCCATACTGATGTCGCTGGGACTTGGCATTGCCTTCACAAAAAAAGCTGATACTATCAGGAAAGTCGCCATTATCCGGACCGCTGAGCGGAGCCTGAACGACAGCAGCTCAGTTCTCTGCAGTTTCCTCGACAGAAACTGTGAGAAGAACATTTCCGCTTCCGGGGATGCCTACAGGTGGAAGCTCGTTCTGAAAGATGAAAAGCTTGGCAATTCAATATTCCTGTTTTATGAGATGGACTGGACAAAATCGATGATGATGCTGAAACGCGGCACAGTCAATGTAGTTCTTAAAACCGGAAGTGACGGAACAGAGTATCATTTCGACCCGATGAATTCCGACGCCCAGCTCACTTACCTGAAGCTCAATCCTGTAATCGGATCGGGTAAGAAAGTTGAAGAGGGGAGCAGCCAGGAGATCAAACCCCTTACTGTGACAGGAACACGATATATCGACTTCCTTGTTCCGGGGCTTATTTCAATGGGTGTTATGATGTCGTGCATGTGGGGAATCAGCTACAGCATTATTGAAAAGAGATCGAAGAAGCTTCTCAGGAGGCTCGTGGCCACTCCGATGAAAAAATCTCACTTCCTGATAGCCATGATCGTCGTGCGGATCGGCATGAACTTCATTGAATCAGGTACGCTGTTTCTTTTCGCTGTTCTTGTCTTTAAGATGCAGATCCAGGGAGATGTATCATCGCTCTTCATGATCTTCCTTGCGGGTAATATCGCCTTTGCAGGGATAGCTGTCTTTGCTTCCTCGCACACCAGTAATACAGAAGTGGGCAACGGTCTCATTAATGCGGTAGTGATGCCGATGATGGTTCTCTCCGGAATCTTTTTCAGCTATCATAACTTCCCCGACTGGAGCGTCCCTGTTATACAAAAATTACCACTGACGATGCTCGCTGACGGTGTAAGAAGCATAATGAACGAGGGGGCTGGATATGCACAGGTCGGACTGCCCATACTTATACTTGCCTCAGTCGGTGTGATTTTCTTTGCCGCGGGACTGAAGATATTCAAATGGCACTGACCCTTTAGTTCCCGCATCTCATACCTTTTCTTTCGTCATTCACCGATTTTAAATACTGGTTATGCAGCGTTTTGTGAAACTTTGTGTCTTTAGAGCAAGAAATCACTAACCAAAATAAGGAACAATGAAAAGTCTGAGAAATTTAGCAACCCTTCTTGCACTTGCAGTGGGATTTATATCCTGCGTCGACGGACAGTTTTACCACAGTGTAAGAGGCAATGGCAATGTCGTTAAAAAGGAGAGAACCATGTCCGGCTTTGATGCTGTAAAGGTATCGAGCGGGATCGATGTTTATCTTTCACAGGGTGATAAGGAAAGTGTCACCGTTGAAGCTGATGAAAACCTTCATGATTATATCGTTACCGAGGTGAGGAACGGTGTTCTCAATGTGTACACCGACAATGTAAGCATTCGTCATGCTGAAAGGGAAAGAGTTTATGTCACCATTAAGGATGTAAAATCACTCAGGACTTCAAGCGCCGGCGATATTGTTGGAGAGACTCCCATCAAATGCGGCGATATTGAAATAAGTGCCAGCAGCTCGGGCGACATTACTCTTGAGCTCCATGCCGATAAGGTTGACGTGGATATCAGCAGTGCCGGCGATATAAAGCTGAATGGCGATGCCCAGTCACTAAGGGCTGATCTTAGCAGTGCAGGCAGCCTGAAGGCATATGACTTCAAGGTCAAGGAAGCAGATGTAAGTGTATCAAGTGCAGGTGATGCAGATATTTATGCCAGCGATAAGCTTATGGCAAGAGCTTCAAGTGCAGGAGACATTCATTATATGGGCAGCCCTAAATATGTAGATGCACACTCATCAAGTGCAGGTGGAATTCACAGCAGGTAATTCTCACCATATATATAATACACCTTATCGTAAAAGCTGCCGGACAATTCCGGCAGCTTTTTTTATCTTTGCAGGAAGATAATATCAATATAAAATGAAAGAAAATATTTCTGTTAACCTGGCGGGTCTCGCAAATCTCATTCCCTCTGAAGAGGTTGCGGCCCTTGCCCACAAATCGCAGGCACTGCTCGAAACCGTAAACTCCGGAACCGGTGCAGGCAATGATTTTCTTGGCTGGGTCAGGCTCCCGGAAAACATACAGGCGCAGCTCGACTCAATTGAAAAGGCAGCAAAGCACCTCAGGTCCGTTTCATCAGCAACGGTTATAATAGGTATAGGAGGCTCCTACCTAGGTGCCAGGGCTGTAATAGAGGCTCTCTCCCATTCATTTCCCGACAAGGCGCCTAAGAAACAGCACGAGATTTTTTATGCCGGCCATAATATCTGCGAAGATTATATGGCAGAGCTCCTGGAAGTGCTTGAAAACAAGAATTACTCCATAGTTGTAATATCAAAATCCGGAACCACCACAGAGCCTGCCATAGCATTCAGGCTGCTGAAAGATCACCTCGAAAGAAAAGTTGGAAAATCGGTCGCGGCAGACAGGATCGTGGCAATCACCGATGCAAAAAAAGGAGCGCTCAGATCCCTTGCAGATATAAACGGTTATGATACGTTTGTCATTCCCGACGATGTCGGGGGACGCTATTCGGTTCTTACTCCCGTAGGGCTTCTTCCAATTGCAATAGCCGGGTTCGATATCAGGGAATTCGTTAAAGGGGCAGTTTCGATGACAGCCCTCACAAGGGACAATAAAAATCCTGATACAAACCCTGCCCTTCTTTATGCTTCAGCAAGAAACACCTCGCTGAGGTCCGGCAAATCGGTTGAGGTCCTCGTAAATTATCATTCCAAGCTTCATTATTTCGCCGAATGGTGGAAACAGCTTTATGGAGAAAGCGAGGGGAAAGACGGAAAAGGAATATTCCCTGCTTCGGTAGACCTGACCACCGATCTTCATTCCATGGGACAGTATATCCAGGACGGGCAGAGATTTCTTCTCGAAACGGTCCTTTCAGTGAGGTCCCTTGCCGACAGGGTGAGAATACCCCAGGAGAAGGACGATGCGGATCAGCTCAATTATATCGCCGGCAAAAGATTGTCCGAAGTAAACAAGAATGCTGAAACAGGGACCATCATCGCGCATAACGATGGTAAAGTTCCCGTGATAAGCATCCAGGTTCCTGCACTCGATATTTTCTCTATCGGGCAGCTGGTTTACTTCTTTGAATATGCCTGCGCTCTGAGCGGTTATATACTCGATGTAAACCCCTTTGATCAGCCGGGAGTTGAAGCATACAAGAAGAACATGTTCGCACTTCTTAATAAGCCTGGTTTCGAGGAGGCAGGGAAGAAGCTGAGGGAAAGGCTGAAATAACGCATTATCAACCAGCTGATAAAATCAGCATAAAAGCTGTGACGATGAATATCAACCTGCGCAGTGACTACAGATGGGCCCTGGTTGCTCCGACGAGCATGGGTGTGAGGCTTACACCCGTAAATGGACAGCCGGTGCATTGCAGCGATACATACTTTATGCAGGCAACGAGCGCGGAAAGCAATGTGCTTTCAATTACCTCGTGCCTCGGGCTCCCGGTTAAAGTGCTTACCGTATTTGTTAAGGATAGTCCGGTTGCCAGGTTCATCAAAGACAGCCTTGGATCGAGGAATATCCGGTTTGATGCCCGTGAGATTGAACAGGGAGGACCCTGGGGTTACAGGCACCAGTTCAATATCGCCGACAGCGGATCGGGACCAAGGGGCCCGAGGGTCCACAACGACAGGGCCGGTGAAGCCGGCAGGGAAATGGAGGCCGGGGATTTTGATCTGACCAGTCTCCTTTCTGAAGAGGGTGCGGGCATAATTCATATCTCAGGACTTGTTGCCGCGTTGTCGCCGGGTACGGGAAATCTGTGCCTGGAGCTTGCAAGAGCCGCAAGAATGAATGATACACGGATCTCATTCGATCTTAATTACCGTGCATCGTTCTGGAAAGGAAGGGAAAAGGAACTGTCGTTGATTTTCACTGAAATTGCCTCCTTATCTGATATACTATCGGGAAACGAGGAAGACTTCCAGCTTTGCCTGGGCATAAAAGGACCGGAGACGGGTGGCAAAGACTTAAACGGAAAGATCACCGGCTTCAGGACCATGATTCTTGAGGCCAGGAAGGCTTTCCCCGGGGTCAGCTGTTTCTCGACGACCCTGCGCGAAGTGATAGATTCAGGAGAACACCTTTGGGGTGCGATAATGTTTAATGGTGACAATTTTTACCAGGTTGAACCAAGGAAAATCCGTGTTCTCGACAGGATCGGCGGAGGTGATGGTTTTATCGGGGGGCTCCTCTACGGAATCCTGAAAGGATGGGAACCGGAAAAATGCCTGCGGTTCGGCTGGGCCTCGGGAGCGCTGGCCACCAGCCTTCTTACCGACTATGCCATCCCTGCGGACGAGGACCAGGTCTGGAGCATCTGGGAAGGTAATGCCCGCATAATAAGATAACAAAGAAAAAACCGCAGCGAACACCTGTGCCCGCTGCGGTTTCGTTATGCTTTCAGACCAGCTTGTGCTTTTTGACAAACTCGTCAAGCACCTGGGTCAGGTTCGGATCACCAATCTCCTGCAGGTCATAATAAACCCTCGTATTAGGTTTCCTGATCTTAATTATCCTGTTCAGATCGATTGGAGTAGCAATCACAACACTGTCGCAATCGGTACCGTTGATTGTTTTTTCAAGGTCGTGCAGCTGCTCATCGCCATAACCCATTGCCGGCAATAATGTTCCGATATTAGGATAAATCCTGAAGGTCTCAGCCAGCTTACCTACAGTAAACGGGCGTGGGTCGACAAGCTCCCTTGCACCGAATTTCCTTGCAGCGACAACACCCGCACCTATCTTCATCTCACCATGTGTAAGCGTAGGACCGTCTTCGACAACAAGCACCCTCTTGCCTTTTATTGCAGCCGGATTATCAACTTTTATCGGGGATGCCCCGTCGACCACGACTGCATCGGGATTAACCTTCTCGATGCTTTCACGAACCATCTGAATGGATTCAGGAGAAGCGCTGTCCATCTTGTTAATCACAACTACATCGGCGATACGAAGGGTAACTTCTCCCGGATAATACCTGAGCTCATGACCGGCCCTGTGAGGGTCCGTTACCGTTATCATAAGGTCGGGTTTGTAGAAAGGGAAATCATTGTTTCCGCCGTCCCACAATACCACGTCACAGCCCTTGGGGTCCTTTTCAGCCTCGCGCAGAATTGCTTCATAGTCGACACCGGCATAGATAACATTCCCTCTTACCACATGAGGTTCATATTCCTCCATTTCCTCGACGGTGCATTTGTGCTTTTCAAGGTCGCTGACCCCGGCAAACCGCTGCACCTTCTGTGCATTCAGGTCACCATAAGGCATGGGGTGACGGACCGCCACAACCCTGAGCCCTTTTTCCATCAGTATTTCTATTACCCTTCTTGAAGTCTGGCTCTTCCCGCAACCTGTACGTATTGCACCAACAGCAATCACAGGCTTGGTGCTCTTGATCATGGTATCTGCCGGACCAAGAAGAACAAAATTTGCACCGGCCGCATTTACTATTGCACTCACCGACATCACCTTCTGGTAAGTAACATCACTGTAGGAGAAAACGCATTCGTCAACCTTAAGCTTGCTGATAAGTGCAGGCAGTTCATCCTCTGCATGAATAGGTATTCCCGCGGGATACAGCTTCCCGGCTAATTCCCCGGGATATTTTCTTCCTGCAATATCCGGGATCTGTGCGGCAGTGAATGCCACAACATTGTAATATTCATTATCCCTGTAACAGGTATTGAAATTATGAAAGTCGCGTCCGGCTGCGCCGATAATGATGACATTCTTCTTTGCCATAAATCCTCCGTGTTTAAATTTTGAAATATTTTGTTATGATTTTTTGCTAAAGTGTCTGGCTCCAAAATTAAATCACACGTCGCAAATTTCATATAAACAGCATGATTATTTTATGACTTAAATCATCATACAAATTATTGTAAGATAATAATTTAAATACAATCATGTTATTAACTTTGCATATGCTTCATAAAATGTCGCGGGCGTTGAAACTTTATGGCAAATTCTTTGTACTATTGAAAAAATATTATGAATGTCCTGGCCCATATTTATTTGTCGGGTGATTCGGAGAAGATAATCATCGGCAATTACATAGGCGACTATGTAAAGGGCCGCGATTATCTTAAATATCCCGAGCAGATCAGGAAGGGCATCATTCTTCACCGCCACATCGACGCTTTTACTGACAGGCATCCCGTGGTACACAGGAGCAAGATCTTTTTCACCAGGAAATACCACAAATATTCCGGTGTCATTACCGATATTATTTATGATCATTTCCTCACGAAAGAGTGGGATTTCTTCTCCCGCCGGCCCCTTGAGAGCGTGACATACAACTTTTACAGGGCTCTCGTTAACAATTACGATATAATGCCCGACAACGTGCAGTCGATGATGCCCTTTTTCATAATCAACAACTGGATAGAATCATACGAAACCGTAAAAGGAATAAGGCACGTCCTCAATACCCTCAGCAAACGGTCAACCCTCCCTAATGAAACAAGGTACGCGATAAAAATGCTGAAGAAAAACTACTATTCCATCCAGGACGATTTCATGGAGTTCTTTCCACAGCTCATCGATTACGTCGAAAAAGAATTTGGGGTGGAAATATCCCACAGGATCAGGATGCCATACTGATCATACCAGGTACTCGGTACGGCTGGCATCAAGCCTAAGGAAAATAAACAGCAGAATTGTAAAACCCCACAACGAGCTGCCTCCATAGCTGAAGAAAGGAAGAGGTATACCAATAACGGGAACCAATCCAAGTGCCATACCTATATTAATGAAGAAATGCGTAAGGAATACTGAGACAACTCCGTACCCGTAAATCCTCGAAAACGATGATCGTTGCCGCTCGGCAAGAAAAATAAGTCTCAGAAGCAGTGCCACATACAAGCCAATAACAACAATTGAGCCAAGGAACCCCCACTCTTCCCCAACCGTGCAGAATATAAAATCGGTGCTCTGGGCTGGAACAAATTTGAACTTGGTCTGCGTTCCCCTCAGGTACCCCTTTCCTGAGAATCCGCCTGAACCTATAGAGATAACTGATTGATTTACATTATACCCGGCACCATGTGGATCGGATTTCAAACCAAGCAGGATACTGACTCTTTCCTTGTGATGCGGTTTCAAAAGATGGTTGAAGGTATAACCGACAGTGCTAACGAAAATCACGCTTCCCACGAGAAACGCAAATACAATCAATACGGCCCCGGCCTTCTGCCGGTATATATACCAGGAGTATGAAAGACCTGAAAGGATCAATGATACCAGGACCACGCTTGTCGGGGCCAGCTTGTTTAAGAAATAATGATCTGCAGCAAATACCAGGCCGGTGATCACCAGGAAGATGCCCATTCCTGTAAGGCAAACCTTCGGATTCCTCACTGCAAACCATATGATCACATAAGCTATTACAATCAAAGCGATAGCAACATAAAGGTTATTCACGAGCAGGGCGACCAGGAACAGGATAATCATTAACGACCCTGTTACAAAGATGTAAGGGCTCATCCCTTCCCTGAACAACACAAAGAAGAAGCTGAGATAGATCGCAACCGATCCGAAGTCGGGCTGAAGTGCAGTAAGTGATGCCGGGATCAGTATAATTGCCAGTGCAGGTATCAGCACTTTGATCCTGGTAAGTTCACCCGACCTGTTGTTAAGGTACCTGGCAATTGCCAGCGCCGTTCCGACTTTAGCAAATTCTGAAGGCTGAAGGCTCAGAGCCCCGAATTCGAACCACGACCTGGCCCCGTTAATTTCCTTTCCCAGCACCAGGACAAGTGCGAGAATCAATATGAATCCGCCGTAGATAAAATAACCGAAGAAGAAATAAAACCTGTTGTCGATTATTACCACGAATACCGCCACAAGGATAGTGGCGAGAATCCAGATAAACTGCTTTCCGTACCTTTGAGACAGGTTGAGAAGCCCTTTATGGTCCTCATTGTAAACAGCAGCATATATATTCAGCCATCCCAGGATGATCAGCACCAGGAAAAGCACCAGCGACACCTTGTCAATATCCTGCCAGAGAGTGCTTGCCCTTTTCATTTTTTCATAAGGTTTAGTCCCAGGATATATTCTTCATTCGCCTTGTTGGATATAGCACCTTTAAGGTATTTCTCAATTAAAAGGCTTGCAACAGGAGCCGCATATGTGGCACCGAAACCGGAATTCTCGACATAAACTGCTATTGCGATCTTAGGGTCATCTTTCGGGGCAAAGGCCATGAAGATCGAATGGTCCTTCCCATGGGGGTTCTGTGCCGTGCCTGTCTTTCCACAAACCCTGATATCCCTGATCGCGGCAACTACAGCTGTCCCACCCGGACTGTTGACCGCCTGGTCCATCCCATTGACTATAAAACCGAAATTAGCGGTATCTATCCCGATAAAATGCTTTGTCTCAAAATCACCGGTCCTGTTTGGCTCGTTCCCGACCGACCTGACAATATGCGGGCTGATATAATATCCCCTGTTTGCTAAAGTCGCGGCCATATTGGCTATCTGAAGCGGCGTAGCTCCCACCTCGCCCTGACCGATCGCATTTGAAATTATCATCAGCGATTTCCACCTTCCCTTACCGTACCTCTTATCATAAAACGAAGTTTGGGGAATAAAACCTGTCAGCTCATTTACAAAGTCGGTCCCCAGCTTTCTCCCGAAGCCGAACTGATCGAGATAGTCCTTCCACCTCGAATAGGATTCATCTATTGTGAGGTATTTCGGGTTATCGAGGATCCTCCTGTATGCCTGGCAGAAGTAGGCGTTGCACGAATTCTTAATTGCCCCAACGAGGTTTAGTGGCGATTCATGGGTATGGCATGCCACAATAAGATAGCCGTTGTTGCAGCTGAACAATGTTGTCGGAACTATAACCTGCTCCTGCAACGCGATCAGGCCGTTCACAGGTTTGAAAGTCGATCCGGGCGGGTATGAGGCCATAAGGGCCCTGTTGAAAATAGGCTGTGTCGAATCGGAAAGCAGGGCCGCAAAGTTCTCGGACCTTACCCTGCCAACAAGCAAGGACGGATCGTATTTGGGGGCCGAAACAAGTGCCAGCACTTCACCTGTTTTTGGCTCTATTGCCACTATGCTTCCCGATTTGTTCTGCATCAGGTGCTCGGCATACTCCTGCAGGTCGGCATCAATTGTCGAAACGATGTCGCTTCCCTGGACCGCAACGGTATCAAGCCTCCCATCTTCATAAGAGCCTTTCAGCCTGCTGTACACATCGACCAGGTAAATCTTAACACCTTTTTTGCCCCTCAGTTCCTTCTCATACGACTCCTCGATGCCACCTGTGCCGATATAGTCGCCAGGCTTATAATAGGGTTCCTTCTTGACCAGGTTATCGTCGACCTCGCTCACATACCCAAGCGCGTGGGCAGCAACCGGTTTTGAGTACTTTCTCAGGGTCCTAGTCTGTACATAAAAACCAGGGAACCTGTACATCTTCTCCTGGAGCCTGGCATAGGTCTCTGCCGATACCATTTTCAGGAAAACAGAAGGGGCCCTGCGCGAATAGTTAATTGCGGCCCTCATTCTCTCGGCGTACAGCGACCTTGTTATACCGAGAAGGTTGCAGAATTCAACCGTGTCAAAAGCCATTGTCTGCGCCGGAACCACCATAATATCGTA
>Ga0335071_10004688_pt1 | contig 14264 bp, 10 predicted proteins | sample Lox_Sample_15_FD_206724 | JGI IMG/M metagenome (GOLD analysis project Ga0335071, IMG submission 206724) | Soil microbial communities from Loxahatchee National Wildlife Refuge, Florida, United States - Lox_Sample_1.5 | ecosystem: Environmental > Terrestrial > Soil > Wetlands | place: USA... | reverse complement strand
CGCCGTTGCGGCTCAATCCCGACTTGCCTCCGCATCTCGAGGACGTGCTCAACAAGCTGCTCGAAAAAGATCGCGATCTCCGTTATCAAAGTGCGGCCGAGGTACGTTCCGACCTGAAGCGGCTGCGCCGCGACTCCGAGTCAGGCACCGTGCCGGCAGCTTCGAGCGGACTGCTGCGCCGTCCGCCGTTGCCTCCCAAAAAAAAGCTTCCCGGCTGGCTGATCCCCACCGTCGTCCTTATTATTGTCGCCTCCGGCATCGGCTTTGTGCTCTCGCGCCGCAGCCACGCGCTGACCGAGCGCGACTCCATTCTCATCACCGATTTCGTCAATACTACTGCCGACCCGGTCTTCGACGGCACGCTAAAGAAGGCGCTCGCCGTCGATCTCGGCCAGTCGCCGTATCTCAACGTTTTCCCTGATCAGAAGATTCGCCAGACGCTCCAGTTCATGGGCCGCAAGCCCGACGATCGCGTCACACCCGATGTGGGCCACGAGATATGCCTGCGCGACGGCATCAAGGCGATGCTTGCTGGCAATATCGACAGCGTTGGCGGCCAGTATGTCATCACGCTGGAAGCCAGCAATACCACCTCCGGAGATTCGCTGGGCCGCCAGCAGGTGCAAGCCGACCGCAAGGAAGACGTGCTCAACGCACTGCATAGTGCAGCCACCAAGCTGCGCAGCCAACTCGGTGAATCGCTGGCCACGGTGCAGAAGTACGACATGTCGCTGTCGCAGGCGACGACGACTTCCCTCGACGCGCTCAAAGCGCTCAGCATGGGCGACGCCAAACACAACGCGGGCGATGAATTCGGAGCCATTCCTAATTACCAGCGCGCCGTCGAACTTGATCCCAATTTCGCCATGGCCTACGCCCGTCTCGGCACGGTCTACGGCAACATGGGACAGACCGAACTTTCCGAGCAGAACCGACAAAAAGCTTTTGAACTGCGCGACCGCGCCAGCGAACGCGAGAAACTCTACATCACCGAGCACTATTATGCCGACAGCGGCCAACTGGAAAAAGGAATCACAGCGCTTGAACTTTTCAAACAGACGTATCCTAACGATCCGATCCCTTACAACAACATCGCCATCATCTATTCGACCTTGGGGCAGTTCGATAATGCCTTGGTGAATGCGAAGCGATCTGTCGAACTTGATCCCGACATGGTGAGTGGATATGAGAATCTTGCTTCAGCCTACGCCGCGCTGGGGCGCATGGCGGAAGCGCGTGTGACGCTAAATACCGTGCTGCAGAAGAAAGCCGCCCCGCACGCCCTTTACAAGATGATGGCGAGTTTCGATTGGGCCGAGGGTAAAGACGCCGACGTGGACAAGGACCTGCAGTCAGCATCGGGCTCGGTGGAAGGTGATATGGCGGTGCTGATGTTCCGCGCCAGTTTGGCCGGTTTCCATGGTCAGTTGCGTTCGGCGCGGCAATTTGGACAGCAAGCAGCGGATGTCCTCGACCGCATGCATCTACAGGGCCGGGCCGGCATGGAGACCCAGGTAGGAGGGTGGGAAGTTCTGGCAGGCAATCGCGCGGAGGCGCTCAAAGATGCCGAAGAAGCTCTTCGGTTATCGCAGTTGCCAAATGTGAAGATCGGCGCCGCAATGATCTTTGGCGTAGCGCGCGAAGAACAAAAAGCGCTCGCGCTCGCCGATGATATCCAGAAGACCCGCCCGAATGACACTCTGGCGCAAAACGTAGCAGTGCCGACCATTCATGCTCTGGTCGCCTTAATGCCAGCCAATCCCGCCAAGGCCGATCCGGCCAAGGCGCTCGACCTCCTGAACAGTGCCATTCTCTATGCGCGGGGCGATATGGGGGTGTTGTTCTTGCGCGGCGTCGCCTACCGCGAGTTGGGACGCTACCCGGAAGCTCTGCAGGATTTTCAGAAGATCATCGACCTGAAGCCTATGTCTGGTCCGGACACCGGGATCGCAGTGGCGCAGTTGGAACTCGGCCGCGTCTATCAAAAGCAAGGCGACGCTGCGAAAGCCCGCATTGCCTATCAGAATTTCTTAGCGATGTGGAAAGACGCCGACCCGGATCTGCCGCTGCTCAAGGCTGCCAAGACAGAATACGCCAAACTGCAATAGGGCTTCCTAATGTCCCCGAAATTCCTCTGGATGAAGGCTCGCCTGGTCCTCCATTCTGATCACGGAGGTCCCGGGCTTCTTCGGCGAATAACGTACTCCAACAGTTTGCCCCTTCCAGTGTGCCACGGTGTCGTCCGCTTTCCTCTCGCTGCGCGCCTTGACTTGAAATTGGCCCGAGTAATACTCATCCGCGACTTGATATGAGTACGAGATATCCGTCAGCCAGAGGGTATTATTCTGAAAATATGAGGCGCTTTCCACTTTCCCATGTACCATTGGCCAGAATCGCACGCTCCGTTTGCGGTACCACAAGAGAATTCCAGTACCGGAGGCGATGGCGAAACCGACTAACTCGCGGGCCAAATTAAACCACTGGATAGGATCCTGGGAATGGTGCATCGTTCGCCATCTTACATCTCAGCAATCGCGCGCAATACAAAAAATGAAGGGCGCGACATTAGTCGCGCCCGATGAACAGTGAGCATGGCTGCTGCGCAATCGGTCACCGCTGAGCAGTGACCGGTCACCAGGTATTAGAAGTGAAACCCAAGCTGTGCGGTCAACGAGCGCGGGGTCACATAGTGCGTCCCACTGAAGGTTGAAAGAAAGTTGTACAGAGCCAGTTTGTTAGCCACGTTGACGCCGGTCAGCGTGAGGCTCCATTTGTAATGCTCGCCTTTGAACAGGTTGTCGTCGCCCACAGCCACGTCGAACAAGTGACGTGGCGCGATGCGCTGCGGATTGTGGTCGTCGTTCTCGGTCCCTGGAGCCGGGATTGAAATAAGGGTTGAGCCATATTGCGAGGGAGCGCAGGTGGTGAGAGGCTGCGCCAGCGTCGGGCGCTGGCTTCCGCAGAACAGTCCTGCTTGCAGTTGCTGATCCGCCGAGAGTCCGGTCAAATCCACCGGCGTAGTCGTGTCAGTTGCGAAGGGCACCGCGCCAGCGACCAGTCCGCTGTCATAGCGCCAGTTAAAGCCTACCCACGGACCGACTTTCCAGGGCTGGTACTGGGTGTGAAAGGTCATGTTGAACTTCTCGTCGTGGTCAATGCGGAAAACCCCACTTCCCCCGGGAGTTGCCCCGGCGCCACCCAGTTGTGGATTGAAAAAGCGCGCGGCCACGCTGGAGAACACCATGAGAGCCGAGAGTCCGTGAAAGTCGGGCACGCTGACTCGGCCAGCCACTCCGGGAATCTTGGAGCGATCCCAGGCAATTGGGAATGTGATAGGGGTGGCCCCGAGAATGCTGAAATCGTAAGCACCATGCGTGTACTTCCAGATGTATTCGCCCGAAAAAACAAGATACTTGCCGAAAGCTTGTTGGAGACCGACATGGAATTCGTTGCGCCATCCGGGGCTCAACGGATTCGACACAGGCGAGTTACAGCCAAGAAGCGGATTCAGAACGTCGTTGGCGCACCCGATGCTAGACAGCACTAGATTTTCGTTGAATGGGGTCTCCAGCACGCGCGCATAGGAGACGCGAAGAACGGTATTGGTGCGCTTGATGTTATAAGCGACGCCAAGCCGAGGTTCGGCTTCCTTGTGGGTGGTGATCCCGTTGTAGAAATCGCCCCGCAATCCCAGGTTCAAGGCCCAGTTGCCTTTGGTGATTGAGTCCTGGATGTAAAGAGCGAGTTCCTTGACGTCGGTGTGGCCGTTAAACGCGTAGAGTCCGGCCGTGGACGTGGGGCAGTTGTCATTTCCAGACGGGGTCGGCCGGGTCAGGTCGTAGCAGCCGAGCAAGGGATTAAAGGCAGCGATATTCGGATTGACGATGCCATCGTTTGGCTGTAGACCCAGACCGGCACACTGCGATGGATCGTTAGGATTGGAAGGATCACTGCCCAGCCAGTACGGACTGCCGCTCAAGTCTAGACATGGCGCGTTGACCGTCGGATCGACGATCCCAAACGGATCATGCTCGTCAAGGAACGTTTGTTCGTAGGTGACTCCAACCTTCAGGTTGTGAATGCCCTTGACGTAGGAGAGATCGGAGCGCCCGCCCGCATTTAAGAGAGTGCGCCTCTGACTGACGGTCTCGCTCTGAAGGCCCGGCGCCCCGAGGTCGGCGAAGGGGTTCGCGCTGGGATAGTAGTTGTAGGCGTCGCGCCGCACAAATCCGCCGAGAGTAAAGACGGTGTTCGTATTGAGCACGTGCGTCCAGGCTGGAGCGATGTTGAAGGTCTTGATCTGAGAGCGCTGATCCGTTGGGCCGACGACATTGCCATAGGGATCGAGGCCGCCGTTGTCGACAATTACGCCGCTCCACGGCGTCGCCAATTGCGCGTCATAAGAGTTGGGTGTTTGAAACCAGGAACGCGTGAAACCCAGGTTCAAGCGCAGGGAATCCACTTTCGACAACGAGTAATCGACCCGGTCGAAAACGTTCTCTTCGTTGCCCTTGTCATGCATCACGACAAACTCGGGAGGATCAAGGAAACGGCCGCTGTTCAGGCCGCTGATCGAGATGAAGTTTCCCCAGTTGGCTCCTCCATAGGCCAGATCGCCCGACACGGTGGAAGTTCCAAACGTCCCGTACGAAGCGCTTACGCTGCCGTGCGGCGTGGTTACACCCTGCCCCGAACGCGTGGTCGCGACTACGACCACGCTGGTTTTGTCGCCGTATTCCGCCGGCGGCGCGCCCGAGATGACTTCCATCGACTGGATGGACTCCAGTGGAATCTGGTTGGAGAAAACTTTGCTCTGCTGATCGGTGATGGGCTGGCCATCCACCGAAAATGAGTTTTCCGCGTGATCGCCCAAGCCGTGGAACAGGCCGTTCGAGTCGGCCGCGATTCCGGGCGTGGTCAGCGTGACCTCCGAACTCAATGACGACGACGCACTTTCCAGGGGAAGCTTGTCGATCAACTCCTTATCGATGTCGGTATGGAACGTTGGATCGTTCTCGACCAAATCGGCGCCAGCTTCGACCGTAACCGAGGTAGACGAACCAGTCACCCGAAGACCGATCTTGACGCTGGCGGGTACCGCCGACCGGACCTCAACATCCTGCGCGTAGGGCGCAAATCCCTGAGCTGTCACCGTCATATGATAAGGATTGAACGGCACGTTCGGAAAAGTGAAATTCCCCTTGCCGTCTGTCGTGGATATGCGGTCGTAGCCGCTAACCAACTGGCGAATCTCAACGGTCGCGTTCGCCACTACGGCGCCCGAAGGGTCCATGACCGTACCGTTGAGCGATCCCGAGCCTCCGCCCGACTGAGCCATTGCAGCCCCGACGCCGAACACAATAGCGGCCGCAGCAATAGCCACGGCAAGACACTTCTTATGGAATAAAAACATGATTCCTCCAAATATGGGTTCAAAGGCGAGTTCGATCCGCGGATCGAAGGTCGCGGTGATCTGGAAATGTCTATTGGATTGAGCGCGAAATCAGACGGCAGGTGGAGGACGAATGCAGTGAACTTCAGTGCTGCGGAAAATTCCAGCCGACTCTTGTGCCGGCGTCGCCAGCCTGGACGCGCCCAGTACCGGCGGGCCAATCGCGGTCCCGGTGTTGAGCCCGGCATGGGCGGCCGAGCAGATTGAGCAGGCATGATGCGGTGCGGAGGCGTCATCCGGATGTGCGTGCACCGCCTGCACCACTCCCATTGCGCACATCAGCGCAATGGCCAGCAGGCAGACTGCTCGCACCATCCATCCGCGTTCAAAAGAATTTCGCATCCAATCGAGTGCCGGCGACGGGTAGCCGCCTCGCCCCAAACTCCATCTGGACAACAAGTTATTTAGACGATTGTACCGTTAGATGGTCACGCCCGCCTATGTGACGCCAGAGGGTGGACTTTTTTACATGCCGTCATCGGACTGGAACCTCTTGCCGGTCGCTGGCTGTGCAGAGAATTCCAAATTCGCAAGTTTTTTGTCGCGACCCATGACGAGTCACTCACCCCGACCATACGGTCGGTTTTGTGCGTCGTAAGAAATCAGTAAACCCTTTCTTCGTCGTCATTTAGCGATGTGACCTCCATCACGGTTTCCTGTGCCAGATGTCACGCCCCCTCCTCGCCTCGCGGGTCGAAACTGGAACTTAAGAGTGTGGGATGCGCTGATGATGCTGGCTTACAAACTCGTCCGTCTCATCGAGACCCACTCCGATTCGCTCACCGCTTCCCTCATTCAAAAGGTTCAAACCTCCGACCTCACTCACTCTTATCGTCACGTTCCGGTCGAAGACCTCAAAGATCGCGTCGGCGGAATCTACAGCCATCTCGGTGAGTGGCTCCTCGGCAAAACCACTTTCGATATCGAGCGCCGCTATGAAGAGATCGGCGCGCGCCGTGTTCATCAGGGCGTCCCGGTCAGCGAACTGATCTGGGTCATCATTCTGACGAAAGAAACATTGTGGGAGTTCCTGCAGAACTACGAGCCCGAAAAGCCCGAAGAAGCCTTCGGCGAACTCGAAATGCTGCAGTTGCTGGATCAATTTTTCGACCGAGCGATTTATTACGCGTCAGTGGGATACGAAAAAGCGTTGGAAAAGAACGGGAAAGCTGTTCCCTCCTAGCGAGTTCTTGCTTGGAGCTTGGAGCTGCGAGCTTGGAACTGTAACTGAGAACTGACAACTGATAGCTGAGAGCCAAAAATGACCTGGCAAGCTGAATACGCAAAGAAAATTCGCACCTCTGACGAGGCCCTGCGCTGCGTCACCTCCGGCATGCGCGTCTACATCCAGCCCGGTTGCGCCGAACCCGAACTGCTCGTTGAAGCGCTCATGAAGCGCGGCCCGTACGTCGAGGACGTCGAAATCGTACACATGCTCACCATGGGCACCGCGCCCTACGTGGCGCCTGAAATGGCCGGACACTTCCGCCACAATGCCGTTTTCATTGGCGGCAACGTGCGCGACGCCATTAACGACGGCCGCGCCGACTACACCCCAATCTACCTCAGCGAAATTGAGGAACTCTTCGTTTCGGGCGTCATGCCGCTCGATGTCGCGCTCGTGCAGGTCTCGCCGCCCGATGCCCACGGCTACTGCTCGCTCGGCGTCGGCGTCGATACCACCCTGACCGCCATCAAGCGGGCCCGCTTCGTTGTCGCCCACATCAACGACCAGATGCCGCGCACCTACGGCGACAGCTTCGTGCACGTCAACGAACTCAACGTGATCGTCGAAGGTTCGCGTCCGCTCTGCGCCATGAAGAAGCCCCAGATCACCGATCTGCACGTGGGCATTGCGCGAAATGTGGCCACGCTTATCGAAGACGGCTCCGTCCTCCAGACTGGCATCGGCGGCATTCCCGACGCTGTTCTTCCCATGCTTGCGGATCGCAAAGATCTTGCCGTACACAGCGAACTCGTCTCCGATGGCGTCATTCCTTTGATCGAGTCAGGCATCATCACCGGCGAGCGCAAGAACTTCAAGCCGCGCAAGATCATCGTCGGTTTCATTCTCGGCACCAAGCGCATCTTCGATTTCGTCGACAACAATCCCATCTTTGAGTTTCATCCCACCGCTTATGTCAACGATCCCGGCTTGATCGCGCGCAACGACCGCATGGTCGCCATCAATTCCGCCCTCGAAGTCGATCTCACCGGCCAGGTTTGCTCGGACTCGATCGGCAACCAGTTCTACAGCGGCATTGGCGGGCAGGTGGATTTCCTCCGCGGTGCATCCCGCTCCAAGGGCGGCAAGCCGATCATCGCGATTTCATCGACCGCGAAAAGCGGCACGATTTCGCGCATCGTTCCAATGCTCAGCCCAGGCGCGGGCGTCGTCACTTCGCGCGGCCTCGTGCGCTATGTCGTCACCGAGTTTGGCGTTGCTTATCTTCACGGGAAGTCGATCCGCGAGCGCGCCAAAGCTCTCATTGAAATCGCTCATCCCAAGTTTCGCGAAGAACTATACGCGTATTGCGAACATACAAAATGGCTTCAACGGCCCGAACTAGTACCGGCAACGAGGTGACTATGCCCGCAGTGATCAAACCCGGAGTGAATGAAACATCCAAGCCCGCAGCGGCAAAATCTGCCGCTCGCGGCAATGTCCTCGTCGACACCGAGGAATGTAAAGGCTGTGGTCTCTGCGTCGAATCCTGTCCGCCAGACTGCCTCGAACTCCTGCCCGAACTGAATGCCTACGGCGTTCATCCGGCTCACTACACCGGCGAAGGTTGCACCGGCTGCGGCATTTGCTACTACTGCTGCCCCGAGCCCGGCGCCATCACCGTCTACAAAATGGCTCCGCCCGCGAAGCCTCTTGCTCACGAAGAAAAGAAGACCGCCCCCGGCGTTCTCGAAGGAGATTCTCATGCGGCAGCTCTGTAAAGGCAACGTCGCCATCGTCAAGGGCGCCATCCTCGCCGGATGCTCCGCCTACTACGGTTATCCCATCACTCCCGCCAGCGAGATCGCCGAAGCCGCGGCGCTCTATTTTCCGCAGGTCGGCGGAACGTTCCTGCAAGCGGAGAGCGAAGTCGCCGCCATCAACATGGTCTACGGCGCTGCCGCTGCCGGACAGCGCGTCATGAGCGCATCCTCCGGTCCCGGCCTCAGTCTGATGCAGGAAGGAATCTCTTACTGCGCGGGCTCGGAGCTTCCATGCGTGATTGTCGACATCGTTCGCGGAGGTCCCGGCCTCGGCAACATCGCCCCCGAGCAGAGCGACTACTTCGCCATGGTCAAGGGCGGAGGCCACGGCTGCTATCGCAACTTCGTGCTCGCGCCCGCTTCCGTGCAGGAGATGGCCGACCTCACCGTCCTCGCCTTCGAACTAGCCGACACCTACCGCAACCCAGCCGTCATCTTGGCGGACGGCTTCATCGGCCAGATGATGGAACCTCTCGACCTCACCTATCGCGAGGTCAACATTCCTCCGAAGCCCTGGGCTGTGCAGGGCACGCACGACACGCGCAAGAACGTCATCAGTTCCATCTTCCTCGAACCCGACGATCTCGAGGCCCACATCCGCAAGCTCGAAGCAAAGTACATCCGCGCCCAGCGCCTCGAAGCGCGCCACGAAACCTACGAAACCAACGACGCCGAAATCCTGGTCGTTGGCTATGGCATTACCTCGCGCATCCTTCGTTCTGCCGTCGAGATGGCTCGCGCCGAAGGCCTGAAGGTAGGCCTCTTCCGGCCAATCAGCCTGTGGCCATTTCCAAAGCAAGCGCTGCGCGACGTGGCCAGCAAAGTTCACAAAGTTCTGGTCGTCGAACTCAGCAACGGCCAGATGGTCGAAGACGTGCGCCTCGCTCTCGAAGGCAAGGTGCCGGTCGAGTTTTACGGCCGCACCGGAGGTAACGTCCCAAGCGTAGAAGAAATTCAGCAGCAGCTAATGAAAGAAGTAATGGCCCTGCTGTAGCTGTGGAAGAGCGGCCCTTCAGGGCCGCGTACTGAGCAGTAATAATGAAGGGGCTTTAGCCCCTGAGGTAAAACCGGGAGCAAAAATGCCAACCGACACCGAACTCGAAGCGAAAGCCTCCGAAATCCTCGCCGCAGGCTACGAGGTCACCCATGCCAAGTCCGAGCTCTTCTACGGCAACTACGAGCGCAAAACCGACCTCCAGCAGCAAACGCACTACTGTCCCGGCTGCGGACACGGCGTCGCCCACAAGCTCGTCGCCGAAGCCCTCGAAGAACTCGGCTTGCAGGATAAGACTATCTTCGTCAGCCCGGTCGGCTGCTCCGTCTTCGCGTACTACTATTTCGACGTCGGCAATGTCCAGATGGCCCACGGCCGCGCTCCCGCCGGCGCCACCGCCATCAAGCGCGCCTGCCCCGGCCGCATCGTCATCTCCTATCAGGGCGACGGCGATCTCGCCGCCATCGGCACCGCCGAAATCATTCACGCTGCCAACCGCGGCGAAAACATCACTGTCTTCTTCGTCAACAACGCCATCTACGGCATGACAGGCGGCCAAATGGCACCCACCACGCTCGTCGGCCAAAAGAGCACCACCAGCCCCTTCGGACGCCGTCCCTCGAACGAAGGCTTCCCCATGCACATGGCCGAGCTGATCTCTACGCTCGAAGCTCCGGTCTATGTCGAGCGCGTCGCGCTCTGCGATGGCAAGAACATCATGAAGGCCCGCAAAGCGGTTAGAAAGGCGCTCGAACTCCAACGCGACGGCGCAGGCTTCACCTTCGTAGAACTCCTCTCGCCCTGCCCGACAATCTGGTCCAAAGATCCGGTCGAAGCCCGCAAGTGGGTCGCGGAGAGCATGATTCCGCAATTCCCGCTGAACGTCTTCCGCGACAAAAAACACGACCCAGTACAGAATGCAGTAATCCCGCAGCGCCCAATACCAGAAGTCCTGGAAATTGGAGGCACGGGCGCCTCGCCCGTGCAGGCACAGGCCAACGCCGAGCAAAGCTCGGCAGTGCCGGCAGCGCCACAACATCAGCATCACTTCAAAGACTTCCAAATCAAAGTAGCCGGCTTCGGCGGCCAGGGCGTATTGCTCCTCGGCCAACTCCTCACCGAGATGGGCATGCGCGAAGGCCTTGAAGTTAGCTGGCTCCCCTCCTACGGCCCCGAAATGCGCTCCGGCAGCGCCCACTGCCACGTCTGCTTCTCGAAAACACGCATCGGCTCGCCGCTCGCCTCGCATCCCGACGTACTCGTGGCCATGAACGAAGTTTCGTTGCGTAAGTTCGCAAGCCAGGTCGCACACGGCGGCGTCATCCTTTACAACGCAGAACGTCTGCCCCAGGAATTCGAACTGCCGAAAGCCCGCGTCATCTGCATTCCGGCTTCGGAAATGGCGGACAAGCTAGGCTCCACGAAAGCGGCGAACATCGTGATGCTCGGCGCCCTGCTCGAAGAAACAGAGTGCCTCTTGGGCGCCACCGCCAAAGGCGTTCTGGAAACAAAGGTAAAGAAAGTAGCGCTGAAAGAAATCAACGCCAGGGCGCTAACGGCCGGCCACGACTTCATCGACCACTACGTAAGAATAGGAGCAGTAGGCCAACCCGACGGCTGCGGATACTAAGAATAGGCTTGTGTGGGGCGGGCATTCCTGCCCGCCCAGACGATCGCATCCACCAAACTCGTTTGCGTATCACGACTGCTCGAAAACGGGAGATCGCTCGAGGCTCGCGACTCGAAACTCGAAGCTGTGTCCTACGCCGCCCGCTCCGGCCCGCTCTTGGACTTGCCAGTGTTGCTGGCGTTCAACCGAATCCGGCTCACCCGTGCTGTCTTCTGCACCAGTTCGCTTGAAGCCGTCTGCCCCTCGCCCGCCATCACGCCTCCGGCTGCCAGAGCAAACCGCAACGCATCCGCCTGATCCTCGAAATATAGTACGACTTGGCCCGACATAGAACTTCTCCTGAGTTTCCTGATTAGGACGTTGAGAAAGATCGAGAACGAAGTGACGAAAAATGACGAAGTAGCCGGGCGGAACAACACCAATTGTGACGATTGTGGAAGAACATACCCCGAAGTCAAAGTGATTCTCTTGATACCCGCAAAATATGTAGCGCACCCAACGTCAAATGTTCCACGGAATGTTCCACGAGCGGGTGCAGAAGCCGTCTATTAGCCGATAACTCCAGTGTATCTATCAGGTTATGGCCAATGTAAGTACACATATATATTGCTAAAATTGTCAATTATTGTTCCACGTGGAACATGCGAAACATAATGTTCCACAACCCTGCTCCATCCCCGTCCGGCAAGCGTAAAATATTGAGTCCTATGCCGATAGCCGAACAACTCGCCCCCACGACCCTGGACACAGCCTGGGTCCGCTCCCAATTCCCATCCCTGGCCCAGACGGTCAACGGCCACCCCGCCGTCTTCTTCGACGGCCCCGGCGGGACCCAGGTCCCGCGGCAGGTCATCGACGCCATCTCGACCTATCTCACCCGCGACAACTCGAACATCGGTGGTGCTTATCAGACCAGCCGCAACACCGACCGCGTAGTGGCCGAGGCGCGCGCGGCGATGGCTGACTTCCTCAACTGTGGCGCGGATGAGATCGTCTTCGGGCAGAACATGACTTCTCTCACCTACGCAATCAGCCGTTCGATTGAGCGGGAGCTTGGGCCGGGTGACGAGATCGTGCTTACGCTGCTCGATCATGATGCGAACTTCTCTCCGTGGAAGGCGCTTGAGGAGAAGGGAGTCATCGTTCGTGCGGCAAAGTTCAACCCTGCCGATTGCACGCTTGACATGCATGATCTCGCGCGGCTCATCACCAGCCATACGAAGCTGGTTGCGGTTGGATACGCTTCGAATGCGGTGGGGACGATTAACGATGTGAAAGAAGTCGTGCGGCTGGCGCGGCAGGTCGGGGCGCTCAGCTACATCGATGCGGTGCACTACGCTCCGCATGGACAGATTGATGTGCGGGCGCTCGATTGCGATTTTCTCGTCTGCTCGACCTACAAGTTCTTTGGGCCGCACATGGGCGTGCTCTATGGCAAGCGGGAGCATCTGAAGCGGCTGAAGCCTTATAAAGTGCGGCCGCTGACGAATGCGATTCCCGGACGGTGGGAGTGGGGCACGATCAACCATGAGTGCGTCGCGGGGATCAAGGCTTGCGTGGATTATTGGGAAGAGTTGGGGAGACGCGCGAATCCATCAGTGAAGACTCGGCGCGAGGCGATCGTCGCCGCTCATGTTGCGGCTCATGCGCATGAGCGGGCGATGACTGAGAAGATGATTGCCGGACTGGGGCAAATTCAAGGACTGAAGTTGTATGGCATCCGCGAGCCTCGGCGGTTTGATCAGAGGTGCGCTACGTTTGTGGTCCGCATCGATGGACATACTCCGCTGGAATTGGCTACTCAGCTCGGTAACCGAGGGTTCTTCACCTGGGATGGAAACTACTATGCGCTGAACTTGACTGAGCAGCTTGATGTGGAGAAGAGCGGCGGGTTCTTGCGGATTGGGTTGGTGCACTACAACACGATGGAGGAAGTGGATCGGCTGCTGGTGGCGCTGCGCGAGATTGTGGGCGTGTAGTTCACGAGCGCGGGGGCGAGGACGCCCCCGCGACAGCCGGCGGGACGCCGGCGCTACGGTCGAGCCGATATCTCTTCTAGTGAGTTTCCCTTCCCAACGAGAGCAATAGTCGCGAGGTTTATGAAGAGGCCGTGCTCTACCACGCCAGCAATCGCGCTTAGTGTGGCGGCTAGCGCGGGTGGATCTACGATTTTGCCGAAGGCGCAATCTAGAATCGGGTTACCGTTATCCGTGATATAGGGGCTGCCGTCTTTGCGGGTGCGCTGCTTGATGCTTGCGCCCAGACTTGCGATTTTTCTTTCTACTACCGGGCGCGCGAAGTCGATGACTTCTACCGGGAGCGGAAATCTTCCAAGGTACTCGACTACCTTGGTCGAGTCCGCAATCACGATCATTTTTCTTGAAGCTTGCGCGATTACTTTTTCGCGGAGGTGGGCGCCGCCTCCGCCTTTGATGAGGTTGAGGTGCGGGTCGATTTCGTCTGCGCCATCGATGACTACGTCGATGACCGGATTCTGTTCTAGCGTGGTGAGCGGAATGCCGAGTTTTGTCGCTAGTTCTCCCGTCGCGATCGAGGTTGGGATGCCGGTAATTTTTAGTCCGGCTTGGACTCGCTCGCCTAGCGCAATGACAGCGAAGTAGGCGGTGGATCCGGTGCCGAGGCCGACGATCTGGCGGTCGTGCACGAGTTGGGCTGCGGCGCGTCCGGCTTGTTCTTTTTCGTTTTCGTGGGACATGGATTCGAGGGACTGGACATTATTTCATAAAGAAGTTCTCGGTTCTCAGTTCTCAGTTCTCAGTAAAGGCCTGGCTCGCTTTGCTCGCCTGCAGTGTGGTTTTTCTTCGAGTGCTTGCTCAGCGCTATCTTCTGACTAGTTCGATGTAGATCAGGTATGCGGCTAGGGCTAGGCCGAAGAGGCCTAGTAGATACGACACTATGTCGATTACGAAGCCTGCGGGCTCGAAGCTGTCGTTGTCGATTTCGATGCGCGTTTTGCGATAGCGGACGAGGCCCGCGATTACCAGCAGCACTCCTACAACGATTGAAATCACTCCGAACCAGGCTGTGACGCTCGACGTGGCCGAGTCGCGGCCTTGGAACTTCATGAATTCGCGGAGGGCGATGGCGAAGCGTCCGATGGCGAATCCGAAAATAATTGTGGCGATGCCGGTGCGCATCCACGCTAGGAAGGTGCGTTCGTTGGCTAAATGGTCGCGGGC
>Ga0335071_10004687_pt1 | contig 14269 bp, 10 predicted proteins | sample Lox_Sample_15_FD_206724 | JGI IMG/M metagenome (GOLD analysis project Ga0335071, IMG submission 206724) | Soil microbial communities from Loxahatchee National Wildlife Refuge, Florida, United States - Lox_Sample_1.5 | ecosystem: Environmental > Terrestrial > Soil > Wetlands | place: USA... | reverse complement strand
CACGACGAGGACGCCGCCCCGGGCCCGCGCGAACAGGCCCGGCTGCTCGACCCGCCGGCTGCGGCGGAGGGTCGCCTCCAGATCGCAGCCGCCGAGCAGCGCCTCGTCGGTGGCGTTGAGGGGCAGTGCGAGGAACGGCGTGTCGGGTGGCCAGAGCCCACGGGCCAGCCGGGCCAGCGTCGACTTCCCCGTCCCGTGCCCGCCGAGCAGCAAGAGGCCCCCGCAGCGGGGGTCGATGGCGGTGAGCAGCAGCCCCAGCTTGGCCGCGTCCTGCCCGACGAACTCACTCAGGCGCACGGCAGCGCCTCCTGCAGCACGCGCTCCAGTACGGACCGATCGGTGGCCAGTGCCTCGAAGGGCAGCCGCTTCTGCCGATGGGGAAGGGCGAGGAGCGCGGCGGCGCGGATCTCGGCGGTCCCGGGGGCCGGCAGGCCCCGGTAGGCCGCGAGCGCGCGGGCCGCCTTCAAGATGACGATGTCGGGCCGATGCCCGTCGAGCTTGAGGGCCGAGGCCACCGCGACGATCGCCTCCAGGGTGGCGTCCGGGATCGCCACGGCGGGCAGCCGCTCCCGGGCAGCCAAGATGCGCTGCGCCAGCCCCTCCTGTTCTGCGTGCCAGGTGGCCCGGAAGCGGTCGGGGGCCGCGTCGAAGGCGGCCCGGCGGCGCAGGATCTCGATCCGCTGCGCCTTCTCGTGCAGCGTCACGACCCGGACGCAGAGGCCGAACCGGTCCAGGAGCTGCGGGCGCAGATCGCCCTCTTCGGGGTTCATCGTCCCGACCAGGATGAAGCGGGCGGGATGGCTGTAGGAGATCCCCTCGCGCTCGACGGTGTTGACCCCCATCGCCGCCGAGTCGAGCAGCAGGTCGATGAGGTGGTCCTCGAGCAGGTTCACCTCGTCCACATACAGGAAGTTGCGGTGGGCGTCCGCCAGGAGCCCGGCCTCGAACCGCTTCTCCCCACGCGCGAGCGCATGTTCGAGGTCCAGCGTGCCGAGGAGCCGGTCCTGGGTGATCCCGAGCGGCAGCTCCACCACCCGCATCTTCAGCGCGCCGACCGGCAGTTCCCCGCCGGCGCGCCGCGCCGCACAGCCGCTGCAGAAGGGCCCGTCCGGCGCGCAGTGGAACCGGCAGTCCCGCACGACCGGCATCTCCGGGAGCAGGTCGGCGAGCGCCCGCACCGCGGTGCTCTTGGCCGTCCCCTTCTCGCCCATGACCAAAAGGCCCCCGATGCCCGGGTCGATCACGTTCAGGATGAGGGCGGTCTTGATGTCCTCCTGCCCCACGATCGCCGTGAACGGAAACATCATCCCAGCACCTCCCGCATCCGCTGCTTCCAGGCGGCCACGTCGTCGGCCGTCACGATGTCCACGCTGCCGCCTTGAAACTCGCCGCGGACGTCCCCCATCCGCTCCTCGATCCACCCCTCGATCTCGACGTAGAGCGCCTGCAGCTGCTCGCGGACATCTGCGACCGGGCGCCACAGGCCGCGCTGGGCCGCCTCCAGGAGCCGCCGGGCCATCTCCTCGAGCGCCCACGGGTTCTCCTGTTCGAAGAAGCGCCGGTTCTCGGGATTGAGGAGAAAGGTCCGGGCCACGTCGTCGAAGACGCTGTCGTCCACGGCATGGGCCGTGGCCTGCCAGCCGTAGAGCCGCCCCACCCGCTTGCTGATCTCGCCGGCCCCCTTGTAGCCGTGCGCCTTCATGCCGGCGATCCAGACCGGATTGAGGAGCTTGCCCCGCGCCACGCGCCGCATCTCCTCCGCCAGCGTCCGGATCGTCACCGTGCCCGGCTCCCGCGTGTCCCCGTAGTAGTGGGGGACGTCGTGGCCGGCGAGTGCCCGCGCCGCGGCGATGAGCCCGCCGTGGGTGCCGAAGTGCGAGCAGCAGCCGGTCAGGTCGTACTCGTCCGTCACCGTCTTGTTGAAGGTGACGCTCACCCCGGCCAAGCTGGCCTTGAGGCTGGCGTGGGCCGGCACCCCGAAGCTCCCCTTCCCGTAGGCGTAGCCGTTCCAGGCGAGGAACACCTCGGCGAGGTCCGCCTCGGTCTTCCAGGCCGAGGCGTACACGGCGAGCTGCGTCCCCGCCTGGTAGGTGCCGGGCTGACTCGCAAAGAGGCGGAAGGTGGCCCGACGCAGTGCCTCGCCGTCCGGGGCGGCGTTGCCCATCTGCTCCAGGGTGTGCTTCCGGACGAAGTTCCCGGCGGCCGGCTCGGCGAGGGCGGCGACGGTCTGCACCGCCTCGTCGACAAGCTCGATGGCGGATGGGAAGCAGTCGCGGAGGATACCGGAGACCCGCACGGCGATGTCCACGCGCGGCCGCCCCAACGCCTCCAGGGGCACCACGCGGACGCTCCGCACGCGCCCGTTCGGCTGCCAGACGGGCGCGACCCCCAGCAGATGGAGCATCTGGGCCAGCCCTTCGCCGTCCGCCCACATGACGTCCGTCGCCTGCCAATAGAAGCCCACGGTCTCCGGGACGCCTCCGGTGTCGCGCTGGTACTTCTCCAGGGTCTGCTCGGCGAGGAGGACGCCCGTGGCCCACGCCGCCGGCGAGGGCAGCCGGTGCGGATCGAGTGAATACGAGTTGCGGCCGGTAGGCAGGATGTCCGGCCGGCCCCGGGTAAGGAGCCCCGAGGGGCCGGGCGGGACGTAGCCACCCGCCATCGCCCCGAGGAGAGCCCCGATCTCGTCCGAGGCGCGCGTTCGATCGCGGATCCGGTCGATGCCGTCCTCGACCACCTGCACGCCCGCGGGATCCGCCAGGCGCGAGCCGCCGAGGGCCGCGAGCCCGGCAGCGATCGGCGTCCCCTCGAGGAGGTAGGTCAGACAGAGCTGCCGCGCGGCGGCGTCCACCCGGGCCGCCTGGTCGGCATCCCCGGGCATCGTGCACCCGACCGCCGCGGCGACCAGCCCCCGCAGCGATCCGGGTCCCGTCTCGTAGCGGACCACCGCGTAGACGAACTCCGCCAGGCGCGCCCCGGCAGGGATGTCGCCGAAAACGTGCATCCCCTTGGGGATCCGCGTGCCACGGAGGAGGGTCAGGGCGTCGTGGATGGCGGTCACCTGGCTCCCCATGGCCTCGGCCTCGTGGGAGGCCGCCGGGTCCAGGAGGCCCAGCCCCTTGGCTTTCTCGAGGATCAGGTGCGCGATGGTGTGCGCCCGGCCCGGCTCGACGGGCTGGGTGCGGCGCCAGTCCTCCAGCAGCCGGTCGAGGGCGTCCAGGTCGCCGTAGAGCTCGCCCGGGACCATCACGGTCTGCAGGTGATTGATAAGCGTCGCGGCGGTGCGCCGCTTGGCGGTGGTCCCCTCCGGCGGGTTGTCCGCGTTGTAGAGATACAGGTGGGGCATCCGGTCGATGCCGATGTCGGGGAAGCAGCCGGCGGACAGCCCGGCCGACTTCCCGGGGAGAAACTCCAGGTTGCCGTGGGTCCCGACGTGGATCATGACGTGGGCGCCGAACGCGCGGGCCAGCCACTTGTAGGTGGCCATGTACTGGTGGGGCGGCGGCACGTCGGGGCCATGGAGGATCTTGCAGACCTGCCCGTCGCAGCGCGCCCCGGTGCAGCCCCGCTTGGGCTGCACGCAGACCACCGCATTCCCGTACCGGACCCCGGTGATTAGCAGTTTGCCGTCATGGACCATGGCGGCGGGAATCCCGTCCCGCGCCTCGCCCGGGGGATTGCCCCACGCCGCGCACATCCGGGCCTGCGTGGCCAGGGGCAGCTCGTCGAACCAGGCGCGATACCGCGCACAATCCACCTGGTCGAGCGCGCCGCCCTGTGCCACGATCTCGTCCGTCGTGGTCCAGCGGAACTCCGAGATCGCCTTGCGCCGCATGATCGTGTCGATGAGCGCCTTCCCGTCCGGCGGGGCCGTCACGGCGTACCCCGCCGCCTGCAGCTGCTGGAGGATCCGGGCCACGCTCTCCAGCGTGTCGAGGTGGGCCCCGCCCCCCACGCTCGCCTCCACGGAGGCGCAGGGATTGTTGTGGAGGAGGAAGGCGACGCGCCGCTCGGCGGGCGGGACCCGGCCCAGCCGGGCCCAGGCGGCGACCCGGTCGGCGACGTGGGCGATCCGGTCCGGGATCGGCTCGGCGCGCTCCGTCTCGGGGCGGGTGGCACCGCTCGAGGCGCCCAGCATCAGGGGCTCGATGCCGCCCTCGAACTCGGGCATGGCGATGCTCCACCCCACCTGGGCCCCGAGCCCGTGGGGGTCTGCCAGCCACTGGTCGCGGTCCTGGTAGTACGACAGCACCGGACTAAAGAGCGGGACATTGAGCCGCCGCAAGAGATCCACCCCCGGCAGGGTCTCGCTGTCCGTTCCGGTCCCGGCACCTCCGGCCAGGAAGAACGCGTTCAGCTTGACCACCGCCTGCACGCGGGGCGTCCCGTCCGCCACGAAGAAGCGCTCGATCACCTCGGCGCCGCTGAGGTTCCCCAGCGTCGCGTCCTGGACCGAGTAATAGAAGGCCGGAAGGACCCCCACGCCGCGCGCCTCCAGGGCGGCAATCAGGCTCTTCTCGATCTCGAGGTTGCCGTTCACCCAGTTCGTGCGGGACAGGAGGAGCCCCACCATCACCTCGGGCGACGCTCCCACCACCCGCCCGTAGTCCTCGAGATACGCCTCAGGGGCGGCGTAGATCCCCTCGAGGGCCGGATGGTACAGTCCCTCCCACGCGACCGGCTGCGGAGGGTCGTAGCGGATCGCCTGCCCAAGCAGCGTGGCGGCGAGGTAGCGGAGCAGCTGGTCGAGGTTCTCGGCGCCATTGTAGAGGAGGTACCGGTAGCTCGTGGCCGCGACCTCCGGCGGTACACTCCCGAGCCCCCACAGGCTTGGGTCGCCCCCGACCACCACGACCGGGCATTGCGTTCCGGCCGTCCGGATGTCCTCCGCAAGCTCGTCCCAGAACGGGTCGCTGGTCCGGTACAGCAGGATGCAGTCCTGCCCCGAGAGATCCCGGCGGACGGCGCCCAGGAGTTCGGGCTGGAGCTGAAGCTGCTTGGTGGAATAGGCGGTCAACATGACCTGCGCCCGGCCGCAGGCGGCCGCGAGCGGGGGAAGGTAGCTGGCCCACATCAGGGTGAGGAGTCGCATGCGTGTCTCCGATTACTCGCTGTACCGCTGGATGCGGCGCATTCCGATCACAAAGAAGAGCGTGGTGTAGGCCGCCAGCGCGAGCAGGGCCGCGGCGGCAGGCCCGTCCAGGTGCTCCCGCCGGATCAGCACGTTCGTCTGGCTCAGCGGGAGCGCCCAGACGACGGCCCGCAGCCCGGCCGGCAGCCGGTCCAACGGGAAGAACGTCCCGCCGAAGAACGCCATCGGCAAGATGAAGACATTGGTGTAGGTGGACGTTTCCTCGTGGCTGCGCACCAGGAGCCCCGCGACCACGCCCAGGCAGGCGAACATGCCGCTGTTCAGCATGGTCGCGAGGAGCAGGAGCGGCGTCACCCGGAACTGCCCCGGCAACAGCAGCCCCATGCCGATGAGCAGTCCTGCGGCGAAGAGCCCCTTGGTCATCGCGGCCAGCGCCTCGCCCAGCACGATACCGGCCGCCGACACGGGCGCCTGGACCAGGAGCTGGAAAGTCTTCGTGTAAAGGCGGGTCAGGCAGAGCGCGCTGGCCACGCAGGCGTAGGCATTGGTCATGGACGTCATCGCGATGAGCCCGGGCAACAGAAAGCTCAGGTAGTCGCCGCCGGCCAGCCGCACGCTCCCGCCGAGCCCCAGGCCGAAGACGGTGAGGTACATGAGTGGCACCAGCCCGGCCGAGATCAGGTACCCCGGCCGCAAGCACTTGCGGCGGAACAGGAGCAGCTCGCGTAGATAGACGGGATACCAGCCGGTCAGCTGCATGCGATGCGCTCCCCGGTCAACTGGAGGAACACGTTCTCCAGGTGCGTCCGCCGGATGGTGCAGGTCCCCTCCAGCGTCCGGGCGCGCTCGATCGCCGCCTCCCGCGTGGCCGCCATGTGCTGGACCAGCCGCCCGTCGGGGCCGACCCAGTCGACGACGAAGGGCCCGACCCGCGCCGTGAGCGCTGCCGGGGTATCCACGGCGACGAGCCTGCCCTGACGCAGGATGCCCACGCGGTCGCACAGGGCTGCCGCCTCCTCGATGTAGTGGGTGGTGAGGAGCACGGTGCGCCCGGCGCGCCGAGCCTGCCGGATCAGGTCCCAGAGCTGGCGCCGGATCTGGGGGTCGAGGCCGGTCGAGGGCTCATCAAGGAAGAGCACGGCCGGATCGGGGAGGAGCGCCCGGGCGATGGCCAGTCGCCGCTTCACGCCGCCGGAGAGCTCGCGTCCGAGCCGGTGCTGCCACGCCTCCAGCTCTACCTGCTGGAGCATCCGCGCCACCCGGGCCGCCCGGTCCGGGACGCGGTGGAGCCGTCCGTGGATCGCGAGGGTCTCTGCCACCGTCAACTCCGGGTCCAGGTTGCTCTCCTGGAAGACCACCCCAATCAGCCGCTTGACGGCATCGGCCTCCCTGGTCACGTCGTGCCCGGCCACCCGGCAGGTGCCGGCATCGGCCCGGGTCAAGGTGGTCGCGATCCGGACCAGCGTACTCTTGCCGGCGCCGTTGGGGCCGAGCAGGCCGAAGATCTCGGCCGGCTCGACGGTCATGGAGACGCCATCGAGCGCGGCGACCGCCCCGTAGCGCTTCCGCACCCCGCTGAGCGCGATCACCACTGCCTCGCGAACATCAGCCGGTGGCCGGCGTGGGGCAGGACGCCGATCGCCATGCCATAGAGGGAGCCGAGCAGGTCCTCGGTCAGGACCGCCCCGGGCGCGCCGGCCGCGAGGAGCGCGCCGTCCTTGAGCAGGAGGACCTGGTCCGCGATGCCGGCGACCAGGTTCGGATCGTGGAGCGTCATGATCACGGTCAGCGCCTTGTCCGCGGCGATGCGCCGCACCAGGCCGAGCACCCGGTGCTGGTTCCGGAAGTCGAGATGCGCGGTGGGCTCGTCCAGGAGCAGGAGCGGCGCCTCCTGGGCCAGGGCCCGGGCGATCAGCGTGAGCTGCCGCTCGCCGCCGCTCAGCCGGCTCGTGGGCCGCGCCGCGAGCTCGCCGATGCCCACCGCCTCCATGGCGACCCGGGCCGCCCACCGATCCTGGGACGACGGGCTGGCGTAGGCCGGAATGTGCGGCGCCCGCCCCATCAGGACGGCGTCCTGCACGGTGTACGGGAAGGCGGGGGCGTGCTCCTGGGGAACGACCGCCAGGCGCTTGGCCCGCTCCCGCGGCGCGAGCCGGGCCAGGTCCCGACCGTCGAGGACGATCCGGCCGCCGGACGGCACCCAGAGGCCGGCGAGGCACTTCAGGAGCGTGGTCTTCCCCGAGCCGTTGGGGCCGAGCACGGCCACGAGCTGCCCGGGGGCCACCGCGAACGACACGTCGCGCAGGACGGGCGCCGCCATCTCCGGATGCCGGAAGGTCAGAGTCTCAGCCTGGATCATTCGCCCCAGCTCTCCTTCCCGCCGCGGCGCATGAGGTAGAGGAAGAACGGCGCCCCGGCCACGGCCGTGATGATCCCGACCGGGAGGTCGGCCATGGTCAGGGAGCGCGCGACCGTGTCGGCGCCGATCATGACAGCCGCCCCGCCGGCCATGCTGAGGGGGAGCAGCCGGCGGTGGTCCGGCCCGGCGGCCATCCGCACCAGGTGGGGCACCATCAGGCCGATCCAGCCGATGATGCCGCTCACGGCCACGGCCGACGTGGCGGCGAGCGTGGCCCCGGCGATGAACAGGGCGCGCTGCCGGCCGACGTGGACCCCGAGGGACCGGGCCTCGTCGTCCCCTAAGCTCAGCACGTTGAGCTGCCAGCGGAAGAGGACGAGCGGCAGGCACCCCAGGCCGATCCCCAGTCCCGCCGACCCCACTTGCGACCAGTCGGCCAGGGCAAAGCTTCCCATCAGCCAGTAGACGATGCTCTGCAGCTTCTGCGGGTCTACCAGAAACTTGACGATCGCGAGCAGTGCCGAGAACAGGGCCGAGACGATCACGCCGGCCAGCACGAGGGAGAGCCGCGAGAACTGCCCGCTGGCCTTTGCCATCGCGCACGCGGCCAGCACCGCCAGCCCGCCGACGAGGAAGGCCATCAGCGGGAGCGGGACAGCGGGCAGGAACCCGATGACCAGCGCGCACCCGAAGGCGGCCCCTGCCGAGATCCCAAGCATGAACGGGTCCACCAGGGGATTCCGGAGCACCGCCTGGAGTGTCGTTCCCGCGGCGGAGAGCGCGCCCCCGACCAGCGCGGCCAGCACGATCCGGGGCAGCCGGATGTCGAGAATGATGCCCGCTTCCGGGGTCCCCGCCGACCGGCCGGCCAGGATTCGGATCACCTGCATGGGCGCAACCCCGTACGCCCCGAGGAAGAGGGCGGCGCCCGCCGCCAGCACCGGCGCGACCAGGATGATCCCCGCTCTAGTGCGCAATCTGGGACCCCTTCGCGTACGGGATGCCGTAGACCTCCCGGGAGAAGCGATCGATGCGCTCCGGTACATCCGTGCCGGCGAACGCATCGGGATAGGCGCTGGCCGCCATCCAGAGGGCCACGGGCGCGAGCCGGGGCGACCAGCTCGACCAGGTCGGCGCCTTGAAGACCGCCCGGTCGTGCACAGCCCGGACCACGCGCCACTGCGTGTTGGCCACGAGCTCGGCGGCGCCATACCGGGCGCTGCCCCAGATGAACAGCACGGCCGGGTTCCAGCGCAGGATCTGTTCCAGGGACACTTCGATATTGCGGGAGGACAGCGCGCCGGCGGCGTTGTCGAGGCCCATTCGCGCAAACAGGTCCTGGACCAGGTTGAGCCGCCCGGCGACAGTGGTCGGCTTGCCGTAGAGCCAGAGCGCCGTCTTGCGGCTGGCGCCGCTCCGGGACGCCGTGGCGGCCCCGACCGCCGCGAACAGCGCGTCCATCTGCTGGATGACGGCCTCGACCTTGGGGGTGGCGCCGAATAGCGTGCCCTGGAGCCGCATCACGTCGTACAGCTCCGCCAGGCTCTCCGGATAGACGGCGAGCACCGGCACACCCCGCGCCTCGAGGAACCGGACGGCGCGGGCGTCGCTCGTCCAGGTGACCACCACGTCCGGCTGCAGCCGGAGGAGGGCCTCGGCGTTCATGTCCATCGCGCTGCCGACGCTCGGAATGGCCCGGACCGCGTCCGGGTTGACGGCCTGGAGCAGGTCGTTGTCCCGGGCGTAGCGGCTGAGTCCGGCCACGCGGTCCCAGGCGCCGGTCACCGGCAGCAGCTCGTACGTCTCGTACAGGACAGCCCGCTGCACGGGGACGCGGAGGGTCACCATGCGGCCGAGCTTGTCCCGGACCGTGACCCGCTCGGCGCTGGCACTGGTGGCCAGCCCCAGGAGCGCGAGCAACAGCCCGCCGATCAGCGCCCGATGTCGTCGCATTCGCCGGTCCTCATGTCTCGCCGATTCAGAACTTCATCGTCAGCTGGGTCAGCCAGGCCCGCCCGGGCGACTGGTAGTACGTGAAGTACTGCTTGTTCGTGATATTGGTCATCTGGAAGGCGAGGGTCGCGTGGTCCAGGAACGTGTACGCGAGCTTGCCGTCGAGCGTGAGGAACGGATCGTACGAGGTGTAGACATGGTTCACTGTGTCCGTGTTCAGGTCGGTCGAGTAGCGCTTGCTGACGTATCGCCCTACGAGCGAGCCGGACACCGGGCCCACCCCGCCCTCGATGCCGACGTTGCAGATCCAGGTCGGGATGTCGATCATCTGCTTCCCGACGATGGCCGGATTGGCCGCGTTCTGGGTGATGACGGCATCGGTGTACGTCGCGTCGCCGAACAGCCGGACCCCGAAGAGCCGTTGCTCGACGACCATCTCGACGCCCTTGCTCTCGGCCTTCCCCACGTTCACCCGGGTCTGGAGGGTCGGCGTGAGGGTCTGGGTATAGATCAGGTTCGACAGGAAGTTCTGGAAGTAGGTCACGGACGCCTGCGCGCCGGGCCAGAGCCCCTGGGTGACCCCGCCGTCCCAGGCCCAATCCGTCTCGGCATCCAGGTTTGGGTTCGGCAGGAGGGTGTAGCTCCCGACGTACTTCGAGTAGAGCTCGTAGAGCGATGGCGGCCGGAACGACTGGCCGCCATCCAGACGCAGCGTCGTCTGGGCAAAGGGTTGGTAGACAATGGAGCCTTTTGGGCTGACCGCGCCGGCCGTGCGTGCGGGATAGGTCCCGCTCAGATTATAGCCGTCGAACGTCTTCCACCAGTCGCCCCGCACGCCCAGGTACGCGGTCAAGCCCTTGAGGATCCGGATCTCGTCCTGGACGTAGAGCCCGTAGGTGTTCGAGGTGCCGCCGGCCTGGTCGGTCAACTGGGTCTTCGAGTCCGCATTCTGCCAGTTGGACAGGGCGTAGGTCGTGCTGGTGGTCGACTGGTTCTGGAACGAGAACCCCCAGGTGAAGACCTGCCGCAGCACCTCGGGCGCGGTGAACTGAAGGTCGAGGAACCAGTTCATGGCGGGGGAATCCAGATAGGTGCCCGGCCCGCCATTTTGGGTCGTCAACGCCGTCGAGCCGGGCGTGCGGTTGAAGGATTGCACCACGTCCACCAGCCCCGTGGAGAGCTTGCCCTGGATTGGACCCAGATTGGTGGTGTACGTGGCGGCGACGATGTCGCGCGTCCGCCCGGAGTCCGTGGTCAGGAACGACGCCTCGCGGATGCTGCCCGTATTGAACACGTGCGCGCCGGCGGCAGTCTGGAGGAAGGTTTCCGGCGTGCCGTAGGTGGTCTGCGTGTTGGTCCGCAGGAAGGTCAGGCCCAGGCTGGTCGTGTCGGAGAACTCATATTTGGCCTTGATCGTGATGTTGTCAGCAAAGGAGCCGCCGTTGCCCGCATTGCCGACCCACTTGGCGGGCTTCCCCGCGTTCGTGGTCGTCGCGATCGCCCCGGTGACGCCGGCCCCGGGCTGGTTGGTGGTCACGTTCCACAGGTAAGGGAAGCCGTCGGTCCCGGTCCGCCCGTAGCTCAGGAACACGCTGAAGCGGTCGGCGAACCGCTCCCCGTAGGAGGCGTAGACGGTGCCGACGTTCTCCGGCGCCTGGCCCGCGCTGAACGGGCCCCCGTAGCCGCCCTGGATCACCACCTCGCGCTGCTCCGGCATCTTGGTCAGTACGTTGATGACGCCGCCCATGGCGTAGCCGCCGTACAGGCTGGAGAATGGGCCCTTGACGACCTCGATCCGGTCCGCGTTGCCGAGGGCCATCCCGTCGAAGTAGCCGGCGCCGGTCCGCGGCTCGTTGAGCGTGATGCCGTCGACCATCACCAGGCTCCGGTTCTGCCCGGCGATCCCGCGCAGCACGATCACCGGCTGGAGGGGCGAGAAGTCCAGTTCGGAGCGGCTGAAGAACCCGGGCACCGCCTTGAGGGCGTCGTTGATCAACAGCGCCGGCCGCTCCTCGATGGTCTCCCGATCGACCACCGCGACATCCCCGGGCGCGGTGGACACCGGCTGCGGGTTCCGGGTCGCGGTGACGACGACCGGCTCGAGCTGCCGCTCCTGGTCCGGCACCGCCGGCGTCTCAGGCCCCCCTTGCGCCCACGCACCGACCGCGGTCAGAGCCACCACTACCATGACCACCAGACACACCATGTCGACATCCAGGACCCTACGCATGCGCGGCCAACCCTTCCCCCTCCCGCTGTCACCCAACTTGCTGATCCCGTCCGATGTCGACGGCTCCGGTTCATTCCCCGGCCCGACGTGTCCGTCAGACCTCTGCGCTCATGCAATGCCACGCTGATGAGAATCGTGCTACTCAGGGACCACAAAAATCCCCTCGCCGCCCGCGATGCCCGCCCCAAGTCGTTCCGGCAGGCTAGCGCGCGAGCTGATAGGCGAGGGGGATCCGCACCCAGCCGGCCAGCACCGGATACGGGCCGGCCCGCCGGATGGTCTGCATGGCGCTCTCGTCGAGCAGGTCATGCCCCGACGACTGGACGATCTCGACGCGCTCCACCGACCCGTCCGGTGCGATCCGGAAGCGGAGATCCACCGTGCCCTCCCGCGCGCGTCGCCGGGCTGCCTCGGGGTACACCTTCGCCCGTTCGATCTGGGCCCGAATGGCGCGGAGCAGGTCAGCCACACCGACGCCTCGCCCCGTGCCGTCTCCGATCGCTCGACCTTTTCCCGACCCTTCCCCGAACCCCGTGCCTGGCCCGCGCCCCGGGCCCGCGCCGGTGCCAGACCCGATACCAGCGCCCACATCACCCTCACCACCCCGTCTTCCGACTCCGTCGGACACAAAGGCAACGCTTCCGGCCGGTTCTCCGACGCCCGAGCTTTCGGGACTCCCAATGGCTTTCCCTGCACGCTCTCCCCCTCCCCCCGCCGCATGCTGTCCGTCACCCGCCGCCAACGGAGCCCCGATTCCTTCCTCATGCGTGTCGGCCGGCGCCACGGACGCCGAATCCGCCAGAAGGGCATGCGCCTCCATCGGGATTGGTACCGGCTCCGCTGGCTGGCTGGCTGGCGGTTTTGGGGAGAGCTGGGATGCGGCCACCCGCGCATGTCGCTCGCGCTCCTGCTGCTCTTCGCGGGTGCGCGGGCGGCGCGCCGGTTCCGGTGGTCGCACCCCAGCAGGGAGCGTGCTCACCGGCGGCACCTCGGGGGGCGGCAATAGCCGTAGCCGTAAGGGAGCTCCGGGCTCTTCGGCGGTGGCCAGAACGAGGACCGTGGCGGCCAACACCACATGGGCAGCGCAGGATCCTGCCAGCCACCTCGAAGACCACCAGATCATCAGCGAGTCCTGTCTATGCGTGCCGAGTCTCGGCCGGCATTGCCCACACCACACTGCTCGAAGGCTGGGCCGACAACGCTCCTCGATTGCACCTCGGAGCGTTCGGGACAGTAGCACTAATTTATATTACATGCTACTACAGAATGTGTTTGATTTGGAGGGAAGGGCCACATCGGCTCGCGGTGCCGCGCACCTCAGTCGTGGGTTCCTCACCGAGACCAGCATTTCCGGGGGATTGCATTGCGCCACCCATGCCGCGTCCTCGCACAATATGTCTTCCCGGCAATGGGTTCGCTGATGCGGCGAGGGGTTCGAGCCTCTCTGAGCACCGACCAGGTAAGCATAGGACAATCCAACAACGGCCTTCGTTCCTGTGGGAAAATGAATTCGCATCGTGAATGGATTCGTGTTACCTTGCGTGTCCCTACTGACAGGAGGGAGGCATGTCATCACTCGTGCGATTCGGGGTGTCACTGGAGGATTCCCTGCTGGAGCAGTTCGATCGCCTCCTCGGCAAGAAGGGGTATGCCAACCGTTCCGAGGCTCTCCGGGATCTCATCCGGGAGAGCTTGGTCAAGGAGCAATGGGAGCTCGGCAGTGGCGAAGCGGTGGGAACGGTGACCCTCGTCTACAACCACGACGTCCACGATCTGGCGGACAAGCTGACGGACCTGCAGCATGGGCACTACAAGCAGATCGTCTCGACGGTCCATGTGCACCTCGACCCACACCACTGCCTGGAGGTCCTCATCCTGCGCGGAAAGGCGAAGGATTTGAAGGCGATTGCCGATCGCCTGATCGGCACGCGGGGCGTCAAGCACGGAACGTTCTCGGCCACGAGCGAGGGGCGAACCCTGGCGTGAGCGCTTGTGGCGTCCTGCACCTACATCGCGTCCTCGTGACCGGATGGCTCGATCTGTTGTGGTCTGCGCGATGCTCTTGACAAAGCCAGTATAGTGATACGACTATCACAGTCGTGTTACGTGCGTTTAGGAGATCGCGCGATGGAGATCCCGGAAGCAGGGGGCCAGGGGACGCCGTCCCGACCCCACCACCGCGGGCGGCGTCTTGCGCGCTGGGGCGTGTATGGCGGGCTCTTGCTCCTCTGGCTCGCCACGCCCGTCGGCGCCCAGGACGCGGGGCGCCCCGCCCTCCCGATTGATCCCGCATCTACAGCGCACGCGACACCCGACGAGGAGTCGTCGCTCGACTTCATCGACGTGCTCGTCACCCGCACGGCCGTCCCCGGGACCAACGCCCAGCTCGGGTACCGCTTCGAGCGGTCGAGCGACCGCCTCGCCACGGGCAGCGCGACGACCCACACGAACGAGCCCTTTGCAGCCGTGAGCGTGGCGGTCACCGACTGGCTGCAGGTGTCGGCCGTGCGCCCATATGACTTCGTGACCACGCGTCCCCCGGGCCAGGGCCCGTGTGCCGTCCACGGCGTCGGCGACGTCGCCACGGAGGCGCAGATCACGTTCGTTCAGAGCAAGGAACTCCAACTGGCGCTGG
>Ga0335071_10004686_pt1 | contig 14270 bp, 11 predicted proteins | sample Lox_Sample_15_FD_206724 | JGI IMG/M metagenome (GOLD analysis project Ga0335071, IMG submission 206724) | Soil microbial communities from Loxahatchee National Wildlife Refuge, Florida, United States - Lox_Sample_1.5 | ecosystem: Environmental > Terrestrial > Soil > Wetlands | place: USA... | reverse complement strand
GCGTCATCATTTCCATGAAGCAGCTCGTGATCGGTATCGCCGGGGGAACGGGGTCGGGGAAGACCACCGTCACCAACGCCATCCTGACGCAGCTCGACCCCGACCGCGTTGCGGTCATCCAGCACGACTCGTACTACCGGGACATCAGCGCGCACGGAGGCCTTCCGCCGGAGGAGATCAACTTCGACCACCCCGACTCCCTGGAGACACATCTCCTCATCGCGCACATGCAGGAGCTTCGCGCCGGCCGGGCCGTCGAGCAGCCGATGTACAACTTCACGAACCACCGGCGGCTGGACGCAACACGACGCGTCGAGCCGAAGGAGATCATCATTATCGACGGCATCCTCATCCTGGTGGACGAGCGTCTGCGGGCGCTGATGGACATCCGTCTGTTTGTCGACGCGGACGCGGACGTGCGTCTCATCAGGAGGATCCGCCGCGACATCCTCGAGCGCGGCCGGTCGATTGAATCCGTCATGAACCAGTACATGAAAACGGTCAGACCCATGCACCTTCAGTTTGTCGAGCCGAGCAAGCACTGGGCGGACATCATCATCCCCCGGGGGGCGGAAAACACGGTGGCGATCGACATGGTGGTCTCCAAGATCAGGATGATGCTCGGCGAGGGGGGGGCCCGATGAACACCATCGAGTGGACCCCGTCGCTCCGGTTTGCCGTCGCGCTGGCGCTGGGATTCCTGGTCGGCCTCGAACGGGAAGGGGCGAAGATCGAGCGGAAGACGATGGTGTTCGGCGGCGTGCGCACGCACCCCATGATCGCAATGTTCGGCTTCGGCTGTGCCTGGCTCTCGCAGTCGGGGGTGGCGTTCATCCTTCCGGTGGGACTCCTGGCGATGATCGCGCTGACCTCCCTGGCGTACGCCGCCAAGATCCGCGCCGACCGGTTCGGCTCGACCACCGAGTTTTCCGCGATCCTGACGTTCGTGACGGGCGCCCTCGCCCTCATGGCGGATATCTGGGCCGCGATGGCGGTGGGCGTTCTCAATACGATCCTCCTCTCGGAAAAATCGGCGCTCGAGACCTGGGTCGAAAAGCTCGACCGGGCGGAATTTCTGGCCACGCTCAAGTTCCTGCTGGTCACGCTGATCATCCTGCCTGTGCTCCCCGACCAGGCCTACACACGCTACCAGCTCAACCCCGCGCATATCTGGGAGGTCGTCATCCTGGTGTCGACGATCGGGTTCGTCGGATACTTCCTCTCGAAGCGTCTGGGCGACAGGGTGGGGCTCTGGGTATCGGGACTCCTGGGGGGCGTGGTCTCCAGCACGGCTGTCACGGTGGCCGTCGGCCGCGCGGCCCAGACCGCTCCCGAGCGGGGACGGAGCGCGCTGCAGGCGGCGATACTCGCTTCGAGCGTCATGTACCTCCGCATACTCGTGCTCATCGCTGTTGTCGGCCCGTCGCTCGTGCCGTACCTCTGGTGGAAATGCGTTCTCCTGGCCGCCGCGGGGGTTGTGCTGGCGATCGCAACACCCGGGCGCAAAGAAGGGGATGTCCCGCACGGAGCGCCGCCGCTGCACAACCCGTTTGAAATCACCCCCGCGCTCCTGTTCGCGGCCCTGTTTGTGGTCCTCCTCGTCGTCACGTCTGTGGTCCGCGACACGCTGGGGAGCTCCGGCCTTATCGCCCTGGGGGCTGTCGTGGGGGTTGCCGACATCGATCCGTTCATCCTTTCCCTCGCCAGGCCGGGCGCCGCGGCTGCGGAGATCGCGGTGGCCGGGATCCTGGTGGCGATGATGAGCAACACGATCGCCAAGGGGACGTATTTCGGCTTCCTTGTCCGCACGGAACGCAAGCAGACAGCCTGGAGGTATCTCCTCTGGGCAGCCATTCACATACCCCTGGTGCTCCTGCCATGAATGCCGAACGCCTGATCGTCCCCCCCGGGACAACCATTCGCCTGAAGGACTACGACCCCGCCTGGACGGGAAAATTCCGATCGAAGGAGGACGCGACCGAGAAGCTCCAGTCCGACATCGCCCGACTGGCCGCCCTGCAGGATGTCCTCTACGCCGGGGGAAGATACGCGCTCCTGCTGATCTTTCAGGCGATGGATGCGGCCGGCAAGGACGGGGCGATCAAGCACGTCATGTCCGGCGTGAACCCCCAGGGGTGCCAGGTGGTGAGCTTCAAGACCCCCTCGGCGGAGGAGCTCTCCCATGATTATCTCTGGCGGTCGATGAAACAGGTCCCCGAGCGGGGACGTATAGGGATATTCAACCGGTCGTACTACGAGGAAACACTCGTCGTCCGCGTCCACCCGGAGATCCTCCACAGCCAGCGGATCCCCGCGTCGCTCATCGGGAAGGACGTCTGGAAGGATCGGTTCAGGGACATCAACGCGTACGAGCGGTACCTGGTGGAGAACGGCACGGTGATACTGAAGTTCTTCCTGCACGTCTCGAACGGGGAGCAGAAAAAGCGGTTCCTGGACCGGATAGACACGCCTGAGAAGAACTGGAAGTTCTCCGCCGCGGATGTGCGCGAGCGCGGTTTCTGGAAAGACTACATGAAAGCGTACGAAGACGTCTTCAACCACACCAGCACCCCCTGGGCCCCGTGGTACGTGATTCCGGCGGACCGCAAGTGGTTCACGCGCGTCGCGGTGGCCGACATCATCGTCCGGTCCCTCCAGTCTCTCAAGCTCCGTTATCCCGAGCCGGACGAAGACCACCTCAAGGGACTGAAAGAAGCACGAAAGCTTCTCGAGAACGAACACTCACCCACAGCACAGAGGTGACCATGCACGCACACCGCATCATCGCGCTGGCCGCGGCACTGTTGCTCGCGGCGGGAACCCTCCCGGCGCAGGAGAACAAGCCGCCCCAGCCCCCGAAGGAGGGGATCAAGGCATTCGGCGACGTGATCACGAAAGACGCAAAGGCCGACACGGGACTCTTCAACATCTACCGTGTCAAACAGAAATGGTATATGGAAATCCCGAAGAAAGAGGTCGGGAAGGATTTCCTCCTTGTCACTTCACAGGCAAAGGCGCAGACGGGGATCGGCTACGGCGGCGATGCGGTGAACGACCAAGTGGTCCGGTGGGAGCGCCTGGAGGATCGCATCCTGTTCCGGAGCGTCATGTTCTTTGACGTGGCTGCGGATTCGCTGCCGATCAGCAACGCGGTCAAAAATGCGACGAATCCCCCGATACTGATGTCGTTCGAAATCCAGGCGTACAACAAGGATTCAAGCGCACTGGTTATCGATGTGAGCGGGCTCTTCACGGCGGACCTGACGGAGCTGGGGCTCTCCCGGTTCGAACGGGAGCAGTACAAGGTTCGCCGGCTCGATCCCTCCAGGTCGTTCGTTGAACGGATGAAACCGTTCCCGGACAACGTCGAGGTGAGCGTGACGCTGACGTACGACGCGGGACAGGTGCCAATGAGCTCGGCCCTCAGTACGATTACCATGCAGATGCACCATTCCATGGTGCGTCTCCCGGAAAAGCCGATGGCCGCGCGCCTGTACGACGAGCGGGTATCCTATTTCGGGATATTCCAGTATGACTACGGATATCCCTCGCAGAGGGCCGAACCCCGCCGCTATATCGCCCGCTGGCGGCTGGAGCCGAAAGACTCCGCGGCGTACGCGAGGGGTGAGCTGGTCGAGCCCAGGAAACCCATCACGTTCTACATCGACAGGGGGACGCCGGACAAGTGGCGCCCGTGGCTGAAGAAGGGGGTGGAGGACTGGCAGGTCGCGTTCGAGAAGGCGGGATTCAGGCACGCGATCGTGGCGAAGGACGCCCCCTCCGAAAAAGAAGACCCCAACTGGAGCTCGGAGGACGTCCGGTATTCGACGATCCGGTGGCTCCCCTCAACCATCGAGAATGCGTACGGTCCCCACATCAGCGATCCCCGCACGGGGGAGATCCTCGATTCCGACATCGGGTTCTTCCACAACGTGATGAACCTTGCCCGGAACTGGTATTTCGTGCAGGCGGGGGCGGTGGACACGGCCTGCAACAAGCTTCCGTTGCCGGACGACCTCATGGGAAGAATGCTGGAATACATCGCGGCGCACGAGGTGGGACATACGCTCGGCTTCCCGCACAACATGAAGGCCAGCTCGCAGTTCCCCGTGGACAGTCTCCGCAGCGCAACGTTCACGGCAAAGTACGGCACCGAGGCGTCGATCATGGACTACGGACGCTTCAACTACATCGCCCAGCCGGGCGACGGGGCGGCGCTCATCCCGAAGATCGGTCCGTACGACATGTTTGCCGCCGAGTGGGGATACCGCCTCTTCCCCGGCGTGAAATCCCCTGACGATGAGAAGCCCTTCCTGAACGCGATCGCCGCGCGGCAGGAAACGGAGCCCTACCTCCGGTTCGGGGATCCGGACGGCATCGATCCGACGGCGCAAACGGAAGACCTGGGATCGGATCCCGTGCGCGCCACGCAGTACGGGCTCCGGAACATCGCCCGGATCGCCGACAAGCTGCTCGGCGCCACGACGAAGGCGGGGGAGGATTACTCCACGCTGCGCGAGCTGTACGGCGAGCTGATCATGCAGCGCACGCGCGAGTTTGGTCACGTTGCAAACGAGATCGGCGGCGTCGTCATGACGCGCCGGGTCGCCGGCCAGGCGGGCGTCGTGCACACGCCGGTACCGCGCGACAAGCAAAGGGAGTCGATGGCGTTCCTGGTGAAGGAAGGCTTCCGCACGCCGTCGGAGGTGCTCAAGCCGGAGCTGGTGGCACTGTTCGAGCCGACCGGCACGGAGGAGCGCGTGCTGGCCTCGCAGCGGTCGGTCCTGGGCATCCTGCTGAACAACGCCCGCCTGGAGCGGCTGGTGAATACGTCGGCGCTGGCGCGCGCCGACGAGAAGACGTACACGCTTGCAGAGATGAGCGACGAGCTCCGCAGGGGGATCTGGAGCGAGCTTGAGGCGGCACAGGTGAAACCCGACATCTACCGCCGGAACCTCCAGCGGGCGTATATCGAGCTGCTGGGGACGAAGCTGAACCCGCCGCCGTGGTCGCCGCCCCCGAACCTTCCCCCCGGCTTTGTCATGATGCCGCCCCCGCCGCTGCCCGGCGAGGCGCGCGCAATCATCAGGGCGGAGCTGGTGCGGCTCGACGAGGATATCGCCCGGGCGCTGCCGAAGGCGGCGGACAGGGAGACGAAGGCGCACCTCCAGGACAGCAGGTACCAGATTTCGAAGATTCTGTTCCCGGAAAGGAAGTCGTAAGATCGGCGCGGGGGGCGCGCACCGCGCCCCCTCTAGCGTTGTGCCGGAGCGGCACGGAGGAATTCCCGGTAGAAGACCGCGCTTCCCGTCAGGAGCACGATGCCCATGGCTGTGTAGGGAAGCGACAGGTAGTAGAGGGGGAGAGATGAGCTGCGCAGGGAGATACCGGCGGTCATCATGATGCCGATCATGATGTAGCCTCGCCACGGCGTGAACGCGAAGACGCACGCGCGCTCCGGGAGGCTGTTGATGCGGTCGATGTTCTTCCGCACCAGGCGGGAGAAGAGGGCGATGTACCCCGCCGCGGCGACTGCCAGCGCGGCCGATTCGACCGCGGCGATCGTGCCCGTCTGGAACTGGCCGAGCCAGAGCGCGCCGCGCGTGCAGAGGATTCCGCCCGCCACGGTCCAGAGCGACCCCGCGAGGGCGAGGAGGAAGCGGCGCGGGACCGCCGGGTTAAGTTTTTCGATCATGGTGCAATGTAATAATTTCCCGGATCTGTTTCAGGTGGTTCAGGTCGTGCCCCGCCGACATCTGTGTCATCCGCGTGACCGTCTCCTTCCCCCGTTCATCGTGCATGCCGTAGTAGTTCCACATCCCCGACGGGAGCAGGCGGAGGAGGCGGAGGTTGTGCTCCCGCGCGTTCCGGAACGCCTCCAGTGACTCCCGCGGGTTCTGCAGGTCATACCGGAAATTCGTTGCCCAGACATCCTGGTCGAAGGCCTGGATGCGGGCACCGTTGGAGCCGAGCACGAGCCGCACCCGGAAGCCGAACGTCAGCTCCGTGTCCGCCAGGTGCGCGATGATTTCGCCAATGGACCATCGTCCCGGGCCCGGCGGCGCGGTCAGCACACTGCGGGGCGCCCGGGCGATGAGGCGGCCGATCGTCCCCGGCGTCCGGGCGAGGACGGTGAGCGGCCGCTTCCCTTTCTGGTAGCCGAGGATGCGCCGCGTGTACTGGGGGGCTGTTTCCTGCATGTCTTCCTCCGGGCACTGTCAGTAATGAAACGACTGCCGGTCCCGGAAGGTTTCCTTGACACTCACGCCGGGGGGTGGTATATTCGGCACACTGCAGTCGGCTCGCCGCTATCCGCACCGCGTCGTCGTAACCACCATACGTAAGGAGTCGCCTTATGGAGATTGTCGATATCCTGCATGTGCTCTTCCGCTGGATTCACATCGTTGCCGGCATCCTGTGGATCGGGCTGCTCTACTGGTTCAACTGGGTGAACGTGCCCCTGGGCGGTGTGCTGGACGGGGACACGAAGAAGAAGGTCATCCCGGAACTGATTCCCCGGGCGCTCTACTTCTTCCGGTTCGCGGCGCTCTGGACGTTCATCGCCGGACTCCTCCTGCTCATGCTCGTGTTCTATCACGGGGGGCTCATGTTCGAACAGGGAACCGGGGGATGGGACGCGGCGAGCATCGTGATGCTGGTGGTGGTTTTCCTGGTCTTCGGCCTGTATGACATCGTCGCAAAGAGCGCGGCCGGGAAGAACCTGCACGTCATGGGTGCGATCGGCTTCGCGGTGATCGTCCTGGTCGAGCTGCTCATGATCAACTGGGCGGGGTTCAGCTACAGGGCATACAACATCCACATTGGCGCGATGTTCGGGACGATCATGGTGGCGAACGTCTGGATGCGGATCTGGCCGGCCCAGAAGAAGGTCGTGCCCGCGATCAAGGAGGGAGCGGTCCCCGACGCCGCGCTCGTGGCGCAGGCCGCCCAGCGTTCGCGCCACAACACCTACCTCTCCGTGCCGCTCGTCTGGACGATGATCAACGCCCACACCGTTGTGCCCGGCGCCGACAGCTGGGTTGTCTTGCCGGTCGTCGTTCTCCTGGGGTGGGGTGCGGTTGCGCTCCTGTACGGACGATCGGCGAAGGTCAAGGGATTCTAGAGGCACTGCGCTGCCGTATGCACGGTGAATTCAAGGCTGTATACATTTCCCACCGCCGCGTGTACATCGGGAGCAGACTGCGCCGGACGCGCGAGCTGTTCGCGCTCGATTGCTGCTTCATGTATCTCCACGGGGGCGGGACGTTCGTCGTCCGGATTCACAAGGATAACCCTGTCATCAGGACACTGGAGCCGAGAAACGTCTATATCTTCTACAAGGAGGGAGGGGTGGGTTTCAAGGTGGTCAGGGACGTGGTCACCGACGTGAGTGACGGGGAGGTGTATCACATCGGGAAAGCAGTTGCAGTCTGAATGTGCGTGGCGTCCCCCGGAGCCGGGCCCCGGGGGGTGCGCACAGATGTCTCTACCTCCTGCCTGATGCCGCGGGGGACGGGCGCGACTCCGCCGTCCGTGCCGGTGCGGCCGGGGCGGGCGTGGGAAGCGTGCTGCCTCCCGTCACTGCCGGCGGCGCGGCAACGGGCCGCGGGGTCGGGATGACGGGTGCGGGCGGGGGAGGAACGCGGCGTTTCCCCGAATCCCGCGACGGCGAAGGCGTCGCCGGCTGCGCCGGCGCCGGGGGTCCCGATCCTGCCGGCGGAGGTGCATACTCCGGTCCGGCATACAAAACCGGCGGCAGATAGTCGATTGCGAAGATCGGATCGAGTGTTATCACACACGGCTCCGGGGTTTGCTCTTCGCTGTCACTGTCGGCAAGCATGAACTCGGTGTAGCATCCCGATGTGACGAGTGTCGTCGCCGCGAGAAGGGCGGAAGCGGTCAGGAACGATCTGGGGGTTTTCATCGGAGTCTTCCTTTCAACGCTCGATCAATCTGCTGCAACCACCGTGCCCGCTGTTTTCCCTCCAATTGACAGATTTGAGCGTACTGTCCGTCCACAACTGTAGTCTCAATGTCCTTCCGGAAGGACACCCCCCCCTCGGCCCGGCGTCCACTGGCAGGAACGGTGTGTGGGCTGTTCAGGGAAGGATGACCATTCTCGAATCCATGGAATAGGCGGAAAAATACCCGAGCGATCCGTTCGTGAGATTGGTGTTGGGATTGGCCGGTGCCAGCGACGTCGGGCTCCGGTCGGAGGTGAGTATGTTGTTGAGCGTGGTGAAGTAGTCATACGACGCCTTGTCGATGGAGAGGAGGTCGACCCACACCGTATCCCCGGGAGAGAAGAACCTCCGCATCCGGATGCGGACGGCCGCCTCGTTCCCGTTTGTCAGCCGGTCGTCATAGAGGTGGTACCGGCGCCCGTCGATCGAATCCGGAGAAATCGGCACATTAGTGCGGAGGTTCATCCTGTAATAGTTGCCGGGATCGGGCGGGTCCCTGAACACCACGTAGAGGTTATAGACCTGATCGCCGTCGGATTCACGCACGCGGAGAGCGACGACCGTGTCGATGGGCACGCGCCCGGGCATCGTCGAGACGGCGTCGTATTCTCTGCCGGAGGCGATGACGCGGAGAGAGTAGGTTCTCCCCGGGGTGCCCCGCAGCGATGACGTCCGGTACGATCCGGCGGTGATTTCCTTGAGCGTGTCGCTCCCTCCGGCATCGTCCGCGATGCTGACGAACGCGTGTGTCACCGGCGGAAAATAGAGCGACGGGGTGAAATAGTCTCCCGACAGGCTCAGCGTCACGGTGTAGGGACCCGGGTGGTCCGTGACGACGGCCTCCGTCACCATCTGCGGGTCGGCGTTGTTCAGGTCGATGGAGACAACCTTCTGGCACGCGCTCGAGACTGCCGCCAGCGCCAGTGCCGCCGCCCACGCCGCCAGGGGGTATCGCCCATGCTCCGCACGGGCCGGACCGCCGTGCTCGTTCATCAGTAGTTGAAATTGTACGTGACGGAGGGGATGATCGGGAACAGGGTGACCTGCACCGCCTCAGTCTTCGTGGGGTCGGTTCTGTTCTGGCGGAAGAAAATCGCCCACGCGTTCATCCGGTCGTATGCGTTGTAGACCGAGAAGTTGAGGCTGGATCTCTCGCTGATCTTCCAGGTGGCCGAGAGGTCGAGCCGGTGGTACGCGGGCATCCGGTACCCGTTGCGGGCCGTGTAGTAGGGGACGAGCCTGTTGTCGATCCAGTAATTCCCTCCCGGGAACGTCACCGCGTTCCCCGTGTTGTAGACCCATACCGCCGACAGATTCCATGTCTCACTGAGGTCGTAGACCGTCACCACGTTGATGTCGTGCGTCCTGTCCTGGCGCGCGGGGAAGGAGGCGCCGCCGTTGATCAGGGGGAACTGCTCGCGCGTACGGGACAGCGTGTACGCCACCCAGCCGCTGAAGCGTCCCGCACGCTTGCGCACCAGCAGCTCCGCCCCGTAGCTCCACCCGCGGCCGAAGACCAGCAGCGACTCGACCAGGGGGTTGATCTGGAGGTCCGCCCCGTTTTTGTAGTCGATCTGATTGGTCATGTTCTTATAATAGAGCTCGAGCGAAGACTCGTACTCGTTGTTCCCGAAATTCCTGAAATACCCCGCCTCGACCTGGTCCGCCAGCTGCGGGGGCACGATGGTGCTCGAGGGCACCCAGAGGTCGCTCGGGTTCGCCGTCGTGGAGTTGGACAGCAGGTGGAGGTACTGCGCGGTGCGCGTGTACGACGCCTTGAGCGAGCTGGCCTCGTCCAGCATGACTGTCGCGGCAATCCGCGGCTCGATGCTGGCATAGGTCCTGATGGGCTTTCCGGGTCCGTAGGATGCGGTATCGACGATGTTCCCGTACTCGTCGTACGCGTACGTGTGCCCCGGCCCCAGAAGGCTGAACAGTGACGCCCGGACGCCGTAGGCCAGCTTCACGCCGGACACCGGCTCAAGTTCGTGGGAGCAGTAGAGGGCGTTTTCCAGGGCGTATCGGTGCTCCAGCGAGATGTTGTTGGCCGAACTCGTCGGCCCTGCCGTGACCGATCCGGGGAGAAACGTGTGGTATATCGCGTTCAGGCCGAACTTGAGCGTGCTCGACGCGCTCATGAAGTACTGGAAGTCGATCTTTCCGTTGACGTCCCTGATCCCGGAGGTGATGTCGTACTGGCTGCTGCCCGAGCCGACGAGGTTGGAATACGTATAGTCGCTGTACGTCAGCGTGGTGTTGCTGAAAAACTGGTCCCCGAAGATGTGGTTCCACCGTGCCGTTGTGGTGGCGTTCCCCCAGCGCAGCCCGATCACGTCGGGGTAGTCGAGGTTGTCCCTCCCGAAATAGCCGGAGATATACACCCGGTCCTTCTCCCCCAGCGTGTAGTTCGCCTTGGCGTTCAGGTCGTAGAAATAGAGACTGGTCCTGTTGATCGTCGTGTCCCTCGAGAGCTTCAAGAAGAGATCGGCGTACGTCCTGCGGCCGGAGACGATGAACGATCCTTCGTCACGGACGATCGGGCCCTGGACTGTGAGCCGCGCGGCGAGCAGGCCGATCCCCCCCAGCGCGCCGTACTCCTTCATGTTTCCGTCGTTTGTCCTGATGTCGAGCACGGACGAGAGCCGTCCCCCGTACTCCGCGGGGATCCCTCCCGTCATCAGCGTCACGTCCTTGATCGCGTCGGCGTTGAAGACGGAGAGGTACCCGAGGGCGTGTGACGGATTGTAGATAGGGGCTTCGTCCAGGAGGATCAGGTTCTGGTCCAGTCCGCCCCCCCGGGCATAGTACCCGGTGTTGCCTTCCCCCGCGGAGGCCACGCCGGGGAGAAGCTGGATCGTCTTCAGGATGTCCCGCTCGCCGAGGAGGACGGGGATTGATTTAACCTCCTTCATCTCGAGCTTGCTGGCGCTCATGACGGTGGATGTGACGTTCCTGTCCGAGCGCTCGCCGGAGACCACCACCTCCCCCACGTTGATCGGCTGGGGGGTCAGCGCGAACGACATGACGCGGTCCGCCCGGAGCGTCACGGTGTCCGACAGCATTCTGAATCCCAGATACTGCACCTGGAGCGTATAGCGCCCGGGGGGGACCGTCAGTGAGTAGAATCCGTAGGCGTTCGTGGAAGCGCCGATCCCTTTCAGGTCGGTCACGACGACATAGGCCCCGATCAGGACCTCGCCGTTCTCGCCATTCCTGACGGTACCGCTCAGCGTCACTCGTGCCTCCCCCTGTGGGGCTCTGAAACCCATGATGCACCAGAGCGCGCAGGGAGCCAGCAGGAGCATCATGCGCCGGACGGGGTGTGCAGCGCTCATGGTCATTGCGTGCCGGTTTCAACGAATATGGACCGGGAACCGTTCCCCCGGGGGAGCCCGGCCGGGCGTCCCGGAATTTCGGCTAAAAACAGAAAATTCCGCCGGTTAAACGAACCAATGAGGAAATTGTCTAAAATGAACGTCGATCATTCCTGAATAGTTGTTACATTACAGTCGATGCCCGAGAACAACCTGGGGGGGCCCATGAATGTGCTTTTCCTCAACACCTCCCGCGCCTGGGGCGGCGGGGAGGTATCGCTCACGCAGATCGTCAATGCGCTCAAGGTCCGGGGGCATGCCGTCACCGTGGCCTGCCGCCGCGGCTCCGCTCTCCACCTCCGTATGCAGAATGCCGCGCCGGATGTGGTTCCTCTGAGGTTCGGCGGAGACATCGATCCGTTCACGATCGGCCGGATTGCGCGCCTGATCGCCCGGCGGTCAATCGACGTCGTCTGCGTGCACACCGAAAAGGAGCTGCGCATCGGAGGCACCGCCTCGCTGCTGGCCGGTGTCCCTGTCATTGTCAGCAGGGAAGTCGATTTCCCGATCAAGGACTCGTACCTCAACAGGCTGTTCTACGGGAGGGTGGCCTCCCTGGTCATCGCGAACTCCTACGCGACGAAGAACACGCTCCTGATCAGCGCTCCCTGGCTCGACAGTGCGAAGATCCACGTCGTATGGAAAGGGGTCGATCCCGGGCAGTTCCGGCATGCCACCAACGGGCATCTCAGGGAAGAGTTCCACATCGGCAAGGATGAAAGCCTGATCGGGTTTGTCGGCCGCCTGGATGAACAAAAAGGTCTTGCGACGCTGCTCGAGGCGATGGCCATACTCGTTGCGCGTCATAAGAACGCGAAGCTCGTCCTCGCGGGCGAGGGGAACCTGAGGAATTTTGTCACGGAATTTCTCAGGGAGCGGCACCTCGAGACGCATGCGTATCTTGCGGGCTTCGTCGATGACATTCCCGGGTTCCTGAAGGGGATCGATTTCCTGGTCCTCCCCTCGAACTGGGAGGGTTTCGGCTACGCGGCCGTGGAAGCGATGGCGGCGGGGAAGGCGGTTGTCGCATCCCACGTGAGCAGCATTCCCGAAATCGTGGACGACCATCGCACCGGTCTCCTCGTGCCGCCCAGGTCCCCGGAACGGCTCGCGGATGCCATGGTGGCGCTGGTCGACCATCCCCGCCTCCGCAATGAGATGGGGAAAGCCGGCGCCAGGAAAGTGGAAAACGTCTTCTCCCTCTCCACGATGATCGGCCAGGTGGAGTCGCTCCTGATGGACGCCGCCTCGTCCCGCCGCCCGGCGGGGGGCAAGGCCGGCGCTCCGGTGCGTTTCCCGCTGGCGAGCCTGCGCCTCTTCTATCACCTGCTGTTCTGAGCGGTCCTGCCGGGCGCCCCGCGCTTTCTCCAGAAGAGGAACACGGGCACCCCCATGGCGAGAAACGCGAGGCCTGCCAGGGCCTCTGCCGGTCTGTTGACCAGCGTATTTCCCACGAACCAGACGGAAATCGACACGAAGATGAGCGGCGTCAGAGGGTAGCCGAGCGTCCTGTACGGGCGCTCTGCGTCCGGGCGTCTTCTCCGGAGGATGATCACTCCCGCTGCGGCCATCGACATGAATATCCAGTCGGTGAACACCACGTACGAGATGAGCGATTCGAACGTCCCCCAGAAGAGGATGAGGATCACGGCCCAGATGGTCTGCACCATGATCGCCCGTGCGGGGGTGTGGAAGCGGGGGTGGACGGCGGAGATGCTGCGGAAGAAAAGCCCGTCGCGCGCCATCGCGAAATAGATGCGGGGCGCTGTCAGCGTGTAGATGCCCGTGGTCCCGAACGTCGAGATGAATATCGCGGCGGCGATCACCCCGCCCCCCGCGGGACCCATGATCGTCTGCATGGCGTCTGAGGCCAGCCTCCCGGAGGCGCCGATCGCCTCGACCGGGAGCGTCAGCATGTAGGAGAGGTTCGTCAGCACGTACACCACGACGACCACGATCGCCCCCGTGACCATAGCGAAGGGGATCGTCCGGCGCGGGTCGCGGGCCTCGCCGGCCGCGTACGAGGCGTGCTGCCAGCCGCCGTATGACCAGAGCGCTCCGACCATTGCCGCCGACAATGCGCCGCCGAGCGACGAGCCGTGGAGGTCGAGGGGAGCCGCAAAGTCGAACCTGCGGTTCATCCCCCAGCCGACCCCCGCCACGATCAGGAACGCGATGCCGGAGAGCTTCAGGAGCGTGAAGACGTCCGAAAAGACACCGGCGATTTTCACACCCCGGATGTTAAGGGCGGTCACCGCGAGGAGGCCCGCGATTGCCGCCGCCCGGATCCCCCCCCCGGAGAGCGACACGAAGTGCCCCAGGTACGTCGCGAACGCCAGGCTCAGCGCCGCGATCCCTCCGGTATTGCACACAAGGAAATACGCCCAGCCGTAGAGAAACCCCGCAAGAGGGCCGTACGCCTCGTTCAGGTAGACGTATACCCCCCCGGCGCCCGGCATCATGCCCCCGAGCTCGGCAAACGAGAGCGCGCCGGTCAGGGCCATGACGCCCCCCACGAACCAGATGCCGATGATCCAGGAAGGGGAGGGGAGCGCGCGGGCGATGAGCGCGGGGGTGAGGAAGATGCCCGAGCCGATCGTCGACCCGATGGCGATCATCGTCATGTCGAACCGCGACAGCTCACGCTTCAGTTCTGCCACGCGTCATCTCCCGCATGACCTCCTCGGTCATCTCCGCCACCGTATCCATCTCCCCCATGGAGTTGTAGAAGTGGGGGGAGTAGCGCAGCATGCCGTCCCTGAGCGCGATCGTCGCCCCCCGCTCCATCAGCTTGTCGAACACCGCCCGCGCCTTGAACGGCGGTGCGAGCGACACGGTGACGATGCCGCCGCGGTCTTCGTCCGCGACGGGGGAGTAGAGTTCGATGCCGTCAATGCGCGACAGCCGTTCCATCAGCCGCGCCGTGATGGCG
>Ga0335071_10004685_pt1 | contig 14270 bp, 6 predicted proteins | sample Lox_Sample_15_FD_206724 | JGI IMG/M metagenome (GOLD analysis project Ga0335071, IMG submission 206724) | Soil microbial communities from Loxahatchee National Wildlife Refuge, Florida, United States - Lox_Sample_1.5 | ecosystem: Environmental > Terrestrial > Soil > Wetlands | place: USA: Florida... | reverse complement strand
TCAGCGTTAACGCGCACTCCAGCACACGTTGTGCCGCGGGCCAATCCCGCTTTTGTCGATATGCGCTGCCCAAATTGTCCAGGGCAATAATGTGGTTCGGGTCGATTTGCAGCGCGCGCTGAAAGTCGTCGATGGCCCGATCTACGTCGCCCTCACGCGCAGCCAGAATGCCCAGATTATTCCAAGCGTTAGGAGCAGTTCCCTGATAGCTGGCGTGCAAATTCAGGGTGCGTTCGAAGCAGTCGCGAGCTTCCTTATTCTTCTGCTGGTTCAGATACGAACTGCCCAGGCCGTAATACGCCTCCGCGCTCATGGGATCCTCTTTAACAGCTTGTTGAAAGAAGCCCTCGGCCTGTTCGATGTAGCCCCGCTGGAAAAAGACAAAGCCCAATGAGAGATAGTTTCGCTCGAACTCGTAGGAGGCCGTCAGACCGGGAAAAGGCAACGCCCTGGCAATGCGTTGTGTCTCGGTCTGAGGGATCGAATGAGCATCGGCAAGGATCTGAGCCGGATTCGGCGGCCCTTCACTGACCTTCACCACATTGCTCGATGCATCGATGAGAAACGATACGGGTACGCTCATATCGCGGTGCCGGTCAAAGAGCAAACGGAAGAGCAGATTGTACGTGGCAATGACGTCGGGAGTTGCATCGACAATGGGAATAGGCAGGTAGGAGTCGTCTCTTTTCCCCTGTGAAACCTTAGAATTCTCTGCCCCATCTGTGTCGATTGCGAGCACCTCCAGCGAGTTCGCCGGCGATTGCGCCTTCACCTTTCCCAGTGCCGCTAAAGTCTCGACGGAATCGGCCAGCGATCTCGAGAAGAAATATACGAGGGTCAGTTTGCCTCGGTGGTTTTTGAGACTCTCCGTATGGCCTTGTTCGCTCGATAGGGAGAAGTCTGGCGCAGGCACCGGAATGAGAAGCCATGTTTCAGTTTCGCTCGGCAGTTCCCCGCCTGCGGGAGTGGCTCCTTCGTAGGCAACTTCGGGCGGCTTGGCGAATTCCCGGAAGGGTTCAATGCGCGAAGGTGGTTTCCCTTCTTCGACCCATACTCGGTGGTTCGCAGGCAAATCGCGCAAGACCTGAGTCTGCCCGCTTGGCCATTCAATTGTCGCTTGAATGTGGGATGTGGCCGTCCCGAGTCCGAAGAACATCTCTTTTGTATGCTGGGCGAGAAAACCGGAGCCTGCCTGCAGCGAGCGAGTTTGGCGACTGGCGCTCGTCTCAATCGCGATTTTTGCTCCCACCGCATCACGATTGCTCTTTGTTCCAGTGAGCCGGAACGAAATCGCGGGCGGTAGATCGGCAATCACATTCTTGAGGAATCGCAACTGCGGGCCGTTGCGGTTCTTCAACACAACCTCTAAACGACCGTCACGGTCAAAATCGCCGAGCGCGAAAGTGCGGCTGTCTTCCAGAAAGTCCATGCCGGCAACTCCGGAAATATCGGTAAACGTTCCGTTCCGGTTGTTCAGGTAGGTCACGTTGCGTTCGAGCCCGCTCCAGGAGCGGTCCGAACGAATGAGTTCGTTGATGGCATTCCAACCTTGCTCATACTCGTGATTGGGTGCGGCTTGATTCGGCGAACGCGCTACTACCTGGCGCCAGAAAAAGCTATTCAAATCCTCTTTCACCGGGCCAGAGATCATGCCGTTGGCAATATACAAATCCGGATAGCCATCGTGATTAAGGTCCCAGGCATCGCTGGACCAGGACCATCGGCCGAACGTTGTGCCAGAACGCATTCCGGCGTCCTCGAAGCGATCACCGCGATTCTGAAACAAGCAATTGCCCATCGAGTGTTTCCGGTACAACTCACGAGCGGCGGACGACGCCCCCGGCTGAAAGTTCTTTTGCGCCGAGACACGAATACCTGCCGCGGTCCACATATCGGCCACGTAGAGTTCTTCCCTGCCGTCGTTGTCGATATCTATCCAACTGACACTCATGCCTGCTCCGATATCTTCCACGCCCGCTTCTGGCGCAATGTCCGTGAATGTGCCGTTGCCATTGTTCCGGTACAGATTCTTACGCCCGAAATCGTTGACGACATAGAGGTCGGGCCAACCATCGCCATTCGAATCACCCCAGGCACAGCAAAAGCTGAAGCGCGTATTGTTCTTATCGAGACCCGACTCCTTTGTGACATCGCGAAACGTCGCATCGCGCTGGTTGCGCATAAGGAAATTCGGCGGACCGTTCTCCGCATCATAATAGGGCATTGGGTAGCGGTACTGGTCGAGCCCTTGATAGTAGGAATAAAGCGAGAAGTAGATGTCGAGCCAGCCATCGCGGTCATAATCCGCAATCGCGGCTCCGGTGAATGTTCCCTGCGGTGGTGTAGCAAACTGGAACGCATTTGGCTGCAGTCGGAATTTGCCGTTGCCTTGATTCAGAAAGAGCAGCGGTCCCGTCGCGCGGACGACGATAAGATCCTGATGGCCGTTGTTATTGATATCGGCAAAGAGCGCGCACGCGGAATTCTCCAGCACACCAACTCCGGCTGATTCCGTAATATCCTCGAATGTGCCATCCCCCCGGTTGTGGAAGAGCCGATTGGGCAGCCCCGCAGGCTGGCAGATGTATAGATCGTCGAGCCCATCGTTGTCGATGTCTCCGACAGACACGCCATTGTGCCCGTAAATGTCGATGCCGCTCGCCCCATCAATTGCCGAGCGCCAGTAATCCGTGCCCGGGAGGAATTGGGCTGCATATGCGGGAATAGTGCCGAAAACGTGAGAAGCCGTGTCGACGAAAACAGGCGCGGCAGATCGGCAACGGGTCTCGTTCGTGACCCGCCACTTTTGGAGACGCGTTTCACCCGACGGCAATCGCTCCCAATTCATCTCCCAATTCCCGGTACGCTGCTCTCGGTGAAACCCTTCGCCGGCGCCGACCAACTCGAAGCGCACCGTCGTGTCAATGGAGAGCGTCCCGGAAGCCACGAGCGCGGATTGAATGTGGGTAATCTGAAATTCCGCGGTGAATAGTTTCCCGAGGCCCTTAAAGGAGTCGCACAACTCTCTCAGAAACCTGTCGCTGGGCAGTTCTGTCGACGCTGGGTATTGCACCTGCCAAACCGCAAAAGGACCATCCTTGAAGCTGACGTGAAGCTCCACCGATGCGAAAGAACAACCTGCAAAGGATCCAGCTATCGATTCGGCGATGGCTCGCGTGTCCTGAGGAGATGCCAGAAGTTGAACGCTCCAACGGTCCAACACCGCTGCAATGTCGTCGTGATATTTTTCGTTCAGAAATTCATCGAAACCGGAGGGAACCTTCCTCAAGACATCCTCGATTCCCAATTTGACGCGATACCGAGGATGGATCTGCAACCTCTCCGGCGTCGGGGGTTTGGCAGACTCGATCACAGGCAGTAGAAATGATAGCGGGACGCGGGACGGCAGGAGGGCGAGCGATGCTCCCTGGCAGTATTGAAGAAACTGGCGTCGGCTGAAGGAACAGCGCTTCTTCGGAGACCTACTCAGACGGAGACTCCCAATGGGTTGCGTGTAAAAGCGGCACGATAGCATCGGGGTCAGGGAGCGTCAAGTTGCGCGTCACCACTTCTGCCCAATTACGTTGGTGCCCATGTCATTCACGGCGACACGCAAAAGGCTATAACTCGAGGAATATCAAAAGATTGGCTGGGAGGCCTGGACTCGAACCAGGATAGCCAGATCCAGAGTCTGGAGTCCTACCAATTGGACGACCTCCCAGCCGACGGGGGAGTTGTTGGGTAGTTGCAGTAGCAAGGAATGGATTCGCGACCGCACTTCAACCTTCCTAGATTAAAACGGACGGTCATTTGCGTCAACTCGCCTTGGCGATTGCCATCAGACTCTCGCGCCTATTCCGACGATCCCCGCATCTCTATTCGATTGCGGAAGTCTCTCGAGACGTGTTATTTTCGCCGGCACTCTTCGCCATGTCTATCAACAGCCGTACCATGGCCGGATGCGGGTAAGCGCAGGGGCAATGCTTAACTTAATGCAAGGGACGTTGGCGCGAGCCTCTTCTTTTGCATAAGGAACTTGGCATATCTACGGGAGAGAGGGTGCTTTGGCAATCGCAGAAATGTTGTCACTTCGGGTACTCAGCCGTCCGATCATGGCGCTTTGCTGCGCGCTCATCTTGATGCCAATCTCATTGCGGGCTCAGCAGCCTGCCGGAGCCGGTACGGGCAACACTTCCCTTCCAGACTCGCCCCAACCCAAACCTCAAGGTGCAGTCAGCGCGCCGCAAGCTGCGGCAGCCACCTTCATTGGGTACGCGACGAACCGGTCGTTCGTTTTCCCCGACATTGCCACCTCCTCGAATCGAGTTGGCCCCGGTACCAAGTTCAAGTTATTCGTCAATGAGAGTATCTCGCCCGCCTACATCCTTGCGGCTGCTTCCAGTGCGGCTGTGAGCCAGGCCCGTAACGTACCTTCCGCCTACGGCCAGGGTTGGGACGCCTACGGCGGAAGGTTCGGCACAGGGATGGCACGGGGCTCGTCGAACGCCTTCTTCAGCTCCTTCGCGTTTGCTACCTTGCTGCGAGAGGATCCCCGCTTCTTCCCGCAGAGTCGCCCGACTTTCTGGGGAAGCGTGAAGTACTCAGCGAGGCGCCTGGTTGTGACGAGAAAGGACTCCGGCGTGGAAGGTGCCAACATTTCCGGTCTCCTCGGGCCCCTGGCCGCCGAGACCCTCGCAAATGTTTATCTGCCCGTTTCGGAACAGACCGGCGCAAAAACTGCGGAACGCGTCGGATACGATCTGGCGTGGAAGTTTGCCGGGAACATGTTCAAGAATTACTGGCCGACCATTTTCCGTAACATGGGGCTGCAAAACCTGAAGGTGCTGCCCGACCCCAACCCGCCGGTTCAGTCCAGTGGCAGTCCTCCGTCGTTCTGAAGAACATCATTCCCGCTTGAGTTGCCGCCGCGCTTCCTAGGTACTCATGGTTGAACAGCGTTCAGCGGAAACGGCGGGACATTCGTCCCAGATTTTTGCATCATGCCACCGGCATCTTGAACGGTTCAAGTGCCGGCGCCGCCCAGGGTCGGCCTCCGGCGTAGTGGATAACCTTTTCTCTCAGTGTCTCTTGGTGTATGCTTTCAGCCGTCTCCGGGGCAATTCGCTCACCCCGAAGCAAACAGGTTGATTGGGTCGGTGTGTCGATTGCGCGATGCACCGCGTCAGGTAGTTCCAACTCGCGGTCTCTACTCGTTCATCCGCGTGTCGCGCAGGCGGGGGTTGGTTCGGGTCCGAGCTGTTTGCACCGTCTCAAATATTCGACGAAAACTACAAATTGGGATGTTCTATGCCTGAATCTCAGTGGTATCTCTGCGGCAACAAAGATGCTCGCGTCGGAAATCGTTGGCTGACGAGATCCATCGCAGCTTGCGCTGCGGCAGCACTGTCTGCTGCATTGCTCTTCCTGGCTGGTTGTGGTGAGGAAAAGAAGGCGGAGGCGGCGCCCCCCGATGTCGAGGTCGTCAGCGTAACCCAAAAGGACGTGCCCATCGTGCGTGAGTGGGTTGCCACGATGACCGGTTTCGTCAACGCGCAAATTCGCGCCCAGGTTTCCGGCTATATCGTTAAGCAACTGTATACCAACGGCGCTTACGTCACCAAAGGAACTTCCCTGTTCCAGCTAGACGCCAGAACGTTCCAAGCGGCTTTAGATCAGGCGACCGGCAACCTCACCCAGTCCAAGGCGGACCTGCAGAAGGCCGAGGCGCAATTGGGGAAAACCCAGTTGGACGTCGACCGGTATACCCCGCTGGCCAAACAGGGGGCTATCAGCCAACAGGAACTCGATGATGCGGTGCAGGCGAATTTGGCCGCCAAGGGCCAAGTGGCGGCGGCGAAAGCTGCGATTGAGGCGGCGACCGCTGCACAAGAAACCGCCCGGTTGAATCTCGGCTATGCCACCATCGTATCTCCTGTGGATGGAGTGGCTGGCATTTCGAGTGCCCAAGTCGGCGACTTCGTCGGCCCGACCAGTCCCAACCCTCTCACCACCGTTTCAACAATCAATCCGATTCTGGTCACCATCACCCCGAGCGAACAGAATTACCTTGCTGTCATGCGCGCGGCGGAGAAGTCCGGTATGACGGAAACACAGATATTGAACTCGCTCAGCTGGGAACTGGAACTCACCGATGGCACGACCTACCCGCAAAAGGGCAAGTTCTATGCTCTAGATCGCCAAGTGAACGTGCAGACCGGCGCCATCACGCTGCAACTGGCGTTCCCAAATCCTGGAAATGTGCTCCGCCCCGGCGGCTTTGGCAATGTCCGGACAGTTGCGCGCATCGATAAGGGCGCACTTCTGGTTCCTCAACGCGCTGTTACCGACGTACAGGGAAAATACCTGGTGGGTGTAGTGGGCACGGATAACAAGGTCAATATACGTCCCGTGACAGTAGGTGAAAAGGTGGGCGCGATGTGGATCATCTCCGAGGGGCTGAAGCCAGGCGATCGAATCGTGGCCGAGGGGACTCAGAAGATCCGAGACGGTATCGTGGTGAACCCGAAACCATTCCAGGAACCCGCAGCATCGGGAGACTCCACGAAAGGTGGAATGCAGTAGCCACCTACCATGTATAAATTCTTCATCGAACGCCCCATTGTCTCGATGGTGATCGCCGCGATCATGGTGATCGTCGGCGCGGTCGCCGTGCTCGGGCTCCCGACCGCCCAATTCCCCAACATCGCCGACCCACAGATTCAGGTGTTAGCCACATACGTCGGCGCCGACGCGTTGACCGTTGAACAGTCTGTTGCAACGCCGATTGAGCAGCAGATGAGCGGCGTCGACAACATGGAATACATGTACTCGCTCAACGCCAACAACGGCTCCACAACCATCACCGTAGATTTCAACATCAAGACTGATGCCAGTACGGATCAGATTTTGGCTCAGATGCGCTCGAGCCAAGCGGCTTCGCAGCTCCCCAGTGCTGTCAACAGTTACGGCGTCACAGTGCAGAAATCGACCATGGCGCCGATGATGCTCTTCGACCTCTATTCTCCAAATGGCACCTATGATTCGCAGTTCCTCGCCAACTACACCTACATCAACCTGAAAGACGGTCTGACACAGGTGCCCGGTATCGCCAGCGTCTCGGTATTCGGTGCCGGTCAATATGCGATGCGCATCTGGGTGAAGCCGGACCAACTGGCAAAACTCCAGATCACTGTGCCTGACATCATCAATGCGATTCAGCAGCAGAACAATGTGAACCCGGCCGGCCAGATCGGTGGCGAGCCTGTTCCGTCGGGGCAAGAGTTCACGTATGCGGTTCGCGCCCAGGGCCGCCTGGTCTCCGAACAGGAATTTGGCCAGATCATCGTCCGAGCTCAGTCGGACGGCTCGATCGTCCGGCTCAAGGATGTTGCGCGAATTGAACTCGGTGCTCAGGTCTATAACATGCAGGGCCGCCTCGACGGCAAACCCTCCGCCGTCATCGCGGTCTACCAGCTCCCGGGGTCCAACGCGGTCGCTGCAGCCAAGGGTGTGATCGCCTACATGGAGGAACAGAAAAAGAGCTTTCCTCCGGGATTGGATTATGTGACTGCGCTGGATACCACGCTGCCTGTTACCGAGGGTATCAAGGAAATCGAGCACACGCTGCTCGAAGCGCTGGTCCTCGTGATTCTCGTCGTGTACTTGTTCCTGCAAGGCTGGCGCGCCACATTGATTCCCTTGTTGGCTGTGCCGGTTTCGCTGATCGGCACGTTCATGGTCTTTCCCTTTCTCGGATTTTCTGTGAACACGCTGTCGCTCTTCGGCTTGGTCCTGGCTATCGGGCTCGTCGTCGACGACGCCATCGTCGTTGTGGAGGCCGTCGAGCACCACATTGAACACGGCCTTTCGCCCAAGGAAGCTTCCATCAAGGCTATGGACGAAGTCGCTGCGCCAGTCATTGGCATCGCGGTCATTCTAGCAGCCGTATTCATTCCGACCGCATTTGTCCCCGGCATCACCGGCCGTTTGTACCAGCAGTTCGCCGTGACCATCGCCGTATCGGTCATTTTTTCCGCCTTCAACGCCCTTACCTTGAGCCCTGCCCTCTCGGCGCTGCTCCTCCGGCCGAAGAAGGAATCCCGCGGCCCACTCGGAAAATTCTTTGCCGGTTTTAACCGCGTCTTTACATCAGCAACGAACCACTACGTAACAGGCTGCAAGTTCTTCATTCACAAACTGTCAGTAATGGTGATCCTGCTGTTGGGCTTCACTGTCCTCGCCGGCTGGTCCGGGGCCAAATTGCCGGCCAGCTTCCTGCCTGATGAGGACCAGGGTTATGTCTTCGTTGTCCAGCAGTTGCCGGATGCGTCTTCTCTCCAGCGTGCCTCTGCGTCGGCGCAGAAGGTCGAAGGCATTCTTATGAACACGCCCGGCGTCCGCCATGTCACTACCGTGGTCGGGTACAGCATGTTGAGCGGCGTGCAGAACACTTACAGCACGTTCTTCTGGGTCACCTTCAAGCCTTGGCACGAAAGAGTGGCCAAGGAAGAGCAGTACACGGACCTGCTCATGCACTTCAACGATGTCCTCGGAAAGCTGCCGGAAGGCGTGACCGTAGCCTTTCCTCCCCCCGCCATTCCTGGTGTGGGCGCGTCAGGCGGTGTCACGTTCATCCTGGAAGACCGCGGTGGACGCGACGTCCAATTCCTGACCGAGCAAACGAAACAGTTCATCGCAGCCGCAAGCAAACGACCAGAACTCGCGCGCGTATTCACGACCGCGTTGCCGACGGTCCCACAGATTTTCGCCAAAGTGGATCGCGACAAGGTGCTGACCCAAGGCGTTCAGCTTAAAGATGTATACGGCACGCTTCAGGCGTTTATGGGCGGCGCTTTCATCAACTACTTCAACCGCTTTGGACGTCAGTGGCAGGTCTATGTTCAGGCGGAAGGCAGTTACCGCACCCGGGCCGAAAACCTTGGCCAATTCTATGTCCGGAATATGACGGGCCAAATGGTTCCCATGTCCGCCATTACCTCGATCGAGAACACAAGCGGACCTGAATTCACCATGCGGTACAACCTGCACCGCTCGACGCAAATCAACGCGACAGCGGCGCGCGGCTACAGTTCCGAGCAGGCCATGCACGCCATGGAAGATGTTTATGCCAAGACCATGCCCTCAGGGATGGGTTTCGACTACATGGGTATGTCCTTCCAGGAGCAGAAAGCGCAACAGGGTGTCTCGCCGATGGCCATTTTTGGCTTGTCGATCCTGTTCGCCTTCCTCATTCTCGCGGCGCTGTATGAAAGCTGGACGCTGCCCTTCAGCGTGCTCTTGAGCGTGCCGATCGCCGTCTTCGGCGCTTTTGCAACTCTTCTCGCGCGCCGGTTCATCGACCTGCTGGTCTTCAAGCAATACACTGGCTTGGGTCTGGAGAATAACGTCTACGCCCAGATCGGTCTGGTCATGCTCATTGGTCTGGCGGCCAAGAACGCCATCCTCATCGTGGAGTTTGCGAAAGCTGGCTATGAAAAAGGCGACTCCCTCGCGGATGCGGCATTGGAAGGCGCCAAACTCCGCCTGCGTCCTATTCTCATGACTTCGTTCGCGTTCATCCTGGGTTGCGTTCCCCTGTGGCGGGCGTCGGGGTCCGGCGCAGTTTCGCGACAGGTGATGGGAACGGCTGTGATCGGCGGCATGACCGCGGCCAGCGCCATCGCCATCTTCGTCATCCCAGCTCTCTTCTACGCGATTGAGCGGCTCGGTGGCGCAAGCGCCGAAGGGATCAAATCCAAAGTACCAGCCGCGACAGGATTGCCTCCGGCAGGCACGGAGCACGCGGATTAGTCTATGAAAACGTTCACCCTGAGTCAGAGCAAGAAACTTTCATACACAGCAGGTCGCTCCCTGCTCGCCGCCGTTCTCTCCTGCTCACTTTTCTTCTCCGGATGCGCGGTCGGTCCGAACTACCAGCGGGTCAAAGTGAATGCGCCCGCGGAATTCCGGGGAGTCGAAGGCGCGGCCCAACAAGCCTCTTACGCCGACTTGCCTTGGTGGGATGCGTTCAAAGACGCACAATTGCAATCGCTAATAAAGACTGCCTTGGCCAATAACTATGATCTGGCGATCGCCGTGTCTCGTGTCGAACAATCGCGTCAAGTGGCGGCGCAGGCTCGCGCGCAATATTTCCCTTTCGTGAACTACTCGGTTGGCGCGAGTAATGGCAAAAACGAGTTCCTTGGCAGTGTTGCTCCAGGTCTGGGCACAACCAAGGGCGCGTTTCTTGTTGCCGGTAGCGTGGCTTGGGAACCCGACATCTGGGGCCGCATTCGCCGATTGAACGAATCCGCGCGCGCCCAGTATCTGGCCTCTGAAGAAGCTCGCCGGGGCGTGATGCTGAGCCTGACGAGCGACGTCGCACTGGCTTATTTCGAACTGCTTGGGCTTGAGCTTCAACTCCAGATCGCCAAAGAGACCACAGCGTCATTCGCGGATACATTGAAGCTCTTCACGCAACGCTACGAAGGCGGTGTCGCTTCGAAACTCGACACTTCGCGCGCGGAAGCGGCAGAAGCAGCCGCGGCTGCAGCCGTGCCGGAATATGAGCGCCAAATTGCCATTAAAGAAAATCAGATCAGCATCCTGCTGGGGCAGAATCCCGGGCCGATCAACCACATGGCCCGGCTACTCGACGAAGTGGTGCCGCCGGATATCCCAGTGGGGCTGCCCTCTGCCCTCCTCGAACGCCGGCCCGATGTCCTCGCCGCGGAACAGCAGGTTCGCTCGGCCAACGCCCAAATCGGCGTGGCCACGGCCGCCTTTTTTCCGCAACTTGGATTAACGGCCTTGTTGGGACAGGCCAGCACGCCACTTTCTCAGATCACCTCAGGGCAGGCCAACGTCTGGAGCATCGCTGCTAATTTCGCCGGTCCGATCTACCAGGGTGGACAGCTCCGCGCCCAAAAACGCCAGGCGGTTGCGGCCTGGGAGCAATCCAAATTGCAATACGAACAGGCGGCGCTCAACGCGTTCAACGATGTCGCCAATGCCTTAATCTCGCGTACCAAGTTCGAATCCATTCGCGCTGAGCAGGCCCGTTCGGTCTCCGCCTACCAGGAAGCTGTGAAGATTTCCCTGCAACGCTACCAGGCGGGTAAGGCGAGCTACTTCGAGGTCCTCGACGCGCAGTTGCAGCTCTACCCTGAGGAAAACAACCTCGCGCAGACAGAGCTAAACCGGCGACTGGTCATGGTTCAGCTTTACTTGGCGCTTGGCGGCGGCTGGAATGTTTCAGACACCGACTGGAAGAACATGACTATTACCCCGGCCGCACGCGCGGCCCAGCCGAAACACTAAGCGCGTTTCACTCAATCGGAATCATTCGCCCTTTGCGGATGTGGAAGTCCCGTCCGCTCCAATGAACGCGATTCGAAGTGAATGCTGCAATCCACACGAAAAAGTGAATGCCGTCCCGGACCGGCACAAGCCACAGCCGCTGCCTGACGGTGTCATCTCCAAGTCCCCAAACACCGGCAGTCCAGGCAAGCGAGAGGCGCAGCACCAGATACGCAAAAAGGTAGCTTGCAGCCATTCCTGCCGTCGGGGCGCAGAGGACGGCCGCGACCGTCCAAGGCAACCCGTGGGTCACGAACATCCCAAAGTAAGAAAACGGACGCACCAGGCGCGTCGTCCTTGCCCACCGGACCTGGTGGTTCCAGAATCCACGCAACGTCTGCGCCGGGTACATGGTGGACACCGGTTCCCTCGAGAGCATCACGTGCGCTCCGACTTTGTAGACTCGGTGTCCGATTTCATAATCGTCGGCCAGGTAGTCCGCCATGGCTTCGTACCCACCAGTTTTGTTCAGCCACGTCTTCGTCGTAGCTACCGCGGCGCCCAATGCGAAGGTGACGCCCTCCTTCCAATCTGCCACCATCGCGCCCGCCAGCAGGTCTGTAACCGCACCGATGTCTTCGATTTCCGCCCACCGATTCGCCTGCACTATGCCTCGATAGAAACAGCTAATGGCGCCGACTTTCGGATCAGCGAACGGTGCGGCCATTTCACGCAGGAAATCCGGTCCAACGCGCACATCTCCGTCCGTTTGGATCAGCAACTCATGGCGCGCTTCTCGAGCCAGTAGCGCCAGGTTGTTTACCTTGCGGTTGTTGCCGATCTGTTGGGCATCGGAAAACAACCGAATCGAAATCCGCGGAAAGTCTGCCATCAACTGCTGGATCACTGGTACAGCGGGATCCGACAGATCATTGACGCAAAAAAGGATTTCGTATTGGCCGTAGCTCTGCTGGCAGAAGCTTTCGAAATTTTCGCGTGTCCCAAAGTCCAGGCCATGAACCGGCTTCAGCAAGCTGATCGGCGGCTGAAAATTAGGCAGCTTCTTGCGGCGCTCCCTGCGAAAGAAGCGCACGCACGCAGCGATCGCCACTGTGTAATAGGCGAGAGGAGCGATTGCAAGTACGAGAATGACAGAACGCCAGATAGGAATGTGGTTCATTAACGAATGGATTGCCAAAATTGTGTCAAATAACTCTAGGTCGGGAGGGCTAAACTGGTCAAACCGGTCTCTGTCTTGCGACAGCAGTTCCACTCGGCGCGTCTGAGTCAATCCGCTCCATATATGGTCCGTTCAGACGATATCGGACACCGCGCCATTCGGCTGTATCGGAGATGAAGCTGGCAAAGTAAACCACCAGGTTTATCGCATCTCGCAGGAACACAAGCCAAGGCTTTTTCCTGACCGTGCCATCGTTTAGCCCCCACACCCCGATCGTCCACGCCAGCACGAACCGCAGGACGACATAGCTGCCCACATACGCGCCCACGATCTTCCATGAGGGAATAACCGCCGCCACAATCGCGCACCACGCTAGTCCCATTGTAAAGAACATCCCCAAATAGCCGCTCCATCTCAAGTTACGAAGTTGTGTGCACCACCGGAGCTCGTGGGCAAAGAATTGCCGGATTGTCTCTTGCGGGAACACCATCTCCACGGGGCTGGTCATTAGTTCAACCCTATAGCCCTTCTTCGCCACGCTATTCCCGAGAGCAAAATCATCGGAGTGCATATTCACCAGAGCCTCAAATCCCCCGATTTCCGCTAACCTCTGTTTTGAAATCGCCATCGTCCAGCCGAGTGCGAAGTCCAGTCCAATGAACTTCCAGGCAAAAAGTGTGCTCGCTGACTGATCGGCCGGCACCCCCACCGCGTCGAGTTCGGCCGCGAATCCACCATCGGTCAAACTCCGAAACAATGCCGTGACCACTCCAACCTTCGGATCTCGGAACGGCTCAACGACGTCGCGCAAATAGTTCTTCCCCACCCTTACATCGGCGTCGTTGATAACTAACAGCTCGTGTCGCGCTTCCCGAGCGAGCCGGCACAGATTATTCGTTTTCCGGCAATTCCCCAACTGCTCGACTCCGATGATCATCCGAATTGAACGCTGCGGGAACATGCGTTGGACCTGCTCAATCACTTCGATCACTGGATCGCTGGCTTCGCCCACGGCAAACAGAATCTCATAATCTGGGTAGTCCTGGTCGCACATGCTGGCGAAGTTTGCAGATGCCTCGCGATCTACGCCGCGGACAGGCTTGAGAATACTGACTGGCGGGGTAAACGAAGTATCGCGCCGCTTGTTCTTCCTTTGAAGGAAGAAACTCCCGCCGGCATAAAGCGCCAGCAAGTAATAGACGAGGGGTGCGAGTGCCACTACAAGAATCACATTTGCAAAGGAGGATGAGAACACGCCAGCAGCTCCCGTCAAATCACTGCCCAATTAACTGTTCACTCGGACCCAAACCTAGACCGTCTTGTCTCGTCAGATGAAATCCACCCTACGGAGGTTGTACGAATAGGGTCTTAGCCGATAGTGTACCTCAAGTTAGGAGAACTAGCGTCACGCCGATACATACCATAACGACACCCATCCAGCGCTTGTGCGACACCCGCTCCCGCAACAGATATTTTGCACCAAACGTCCCAACGACATAGTTAAAAGCTGACGCGGGAATCACCACGCTCAGTGGCGCCCAGGACAACAGAATCAGCAGCGAATAGAACGATGCAGCCAGTAGCGGCAGAGCGAACCACACCCAGCCGCTCCGGACCGCTCTCCCGATGAACCGGATCATTGCCATGGGCCGGAATCCCTCCGGTTCTCCGACCTGCTTCACGCCGTACGTCATGGCAATTTCTCCGCCGGTGCTGCAGCAGATGAAAAACACTAGCATGAGGATCAACCGCGTCATGACACCACCGGTTTCGGTGTCGTCGTACTGGGGTG
>Ga0335071_10004683_pt1 | contig 14273 bp, 13 predicted proteins | sample Lox_Sample_15_FD_206724 | JGI IMG/M metagenome (GOLD analysis project Ga0335071, IMG submission 206724) | Soil microbial communities from Loxahatchee National Wildlife Refuge, Florida, United States - Lox_Sample_1.5 | ecosystem: Environmental > Terrestrial > Soil > Wetlands | place: USA... | reverse complement strand
TTGCGATGGGCGCGAATTACCAGTATTCGCACTCGATCGACGACGCGGGAGCGCTGGGCGGTGTGGGTGGCGTGGGCGCGCAGAACTGGACGGACATTCGGGCGGAGGAAGCGAACTCGAGTCTCGATCAGCGGCACAAGGTCAGCGGGACCTACGTGTACGAACTGCCGTTTGGGTCGGACAAGACGTGGGTGACGACTGGGACGGGCGCGAAGATTCTGGAGGGGCTATCGGTGTCGGGGAGCTTCACGTTTGCGACGGGGACGCCGCTGAGTCCGTCGTACAGTGCGCAGATCACGAGTGTGGCATGCGGAACGAGCGGGACGTTCCGGCCGAACCTGACGGGGCAAGCGATTGCGCAGAGTAACGGAAGGCAGTGGTTCAATCCTGCGGCGTTTGCGGCGCCCGAGATTCCACAGAATGCCCCTTATCCGTGCGGCTACTTCGGGAATGCGCCGCGGAATCTGATTACGGGGCCGGGGACGGTTTCAAACAACCTGTCGCTCTCGAAGACGATGGAGTTGGGCGATACACGCAGCATGGAGATTCGGGCGACGCTGAACAATGCGTTCAACACGGTGCAGTACTCGAGCGTGGATACGAATGTGCAGTCGCCGACGTTCGGGCAGGTGGTTTCGGCGGGGTCGATGCGGTCGTTCCAGTTTATGGCGCGGTACAGGTTTTGAAAGGCAGCGGAGCTAGCGGGGCTAGCGGTGTTAGGCAAGCTGGCGGGTCATTTGGCGGTGCGATGACGGGTTGGGTGCATAAGGCGGTTGCGGGGGCGGTAGCGGTGGTGTTGACGATGCCGGTGGGGCCGCTTGTGCTGGCGCAGAGTTCGGGGCAATCGACTGGTGCGCAGGTGGGCACGACGCAGGCCGGCGAGTTCATCCTGAAGACGAATGCGGAGCTGGTGCTGACCAACGTGGTTGCGCGCGATGCGAAGACGGGCGAGTTTGTGCGGGGGCTGAAGCAGAGCGATTTTTCGATCTACGAAAACGGAAAGCTACAACAACTGGCGACGTTCGACTATCAGAGCGTGGACATGGCGCAGCCGTTGAACGAGGCGACGGTGAGCGGGCTGGCGGCGGGTTCCTCCGGCCCGGGAAGCAAAGCGGTGGTTGTGGCCAAGCCGGAAGAACTGCGCAATCACCGGCTGATCGTGATGTTCTTCGATCTGACATCGATGCAGCCGGAGGATCTGGACCGGTGTGTGGAGGCGGCGAAGGCGTTTCTGAAAACGAAGATGCAACCCGCGGATCTGGTGGCTCTGGTTTCGCTGGGCGACACGCTGAAGGTCGACCAGGATTTTACTGCGGACAAAGATGCCCTGTTGAACGAAGTAGGCGTTTACAACGGAACGGAGGGGCAGGGATTTGCGCAGGGTGCGACTTCGAACTCGAACCAGGTGGAGGACACGACGGGGTACACGCCAGACGAGAGCGAGTACAACGACCTGAATACGGACCGCGAGCTGTTTGCGCTGCGGGCGATCGCCAAGTCGCTCGAGAAGGTTGGCGTGAAAAAGTCGCTGCTGTATTTTTCAGGTGGCATTTCGCGCGATGGGATTGAGAACGAGGCGTCGCTGCGGTCAGCGGTCAATGCGGCGGTGCGTGCCGATCTGGCCATCTACAGCGTGGATACGCGGGGGTTGCAGGCAGTCTCGCCGCTCGGGGATGCTTCGACGGGCAGTATGCGCGGATCGGGGGGATTCAACGGCGGGGCGCTCGCGAACAACATGAATGCGAACTTCGCGTCGCAGGAGGTGATGGCGACGCTGAGTTCGGATACCGGGGGCAAGGCGTTCTTCGATTCGAACGACTTTGCGCCAGCGTTTGCGCAGGTGCAGAAGGATTCGTCGGAGTACTACGCGATTGGATTTCACTCGTCGAATCCCGCGCGGGATGGGAAGTATCGCAAGTTGACGATTAAGGTGAACCGGCCGGGGATCAAGCTGGAGTACAGGCCGGGGTACTATGCGCCGGCGGACTTCAGGCATTCGGGCAAAGAGGACCGGGAGCGCGAACTGGAGGAGCAGCTGGCGAGCGATCTTCCGGCGACCGATATGGCCGTATACATGGATGCGATGTACTTCCGGCTGGACGAGAACCGCTTCTATGTGCCGGTTTCGCTCATTGTCCCCGGATCGCAGATTCCGTTTGTGAAGGGCGGCGACAAGGACAAGGCGACGCTGGACATCATCGGCGAGGTGATCGACGAGGTAAAGCGGCCGATCGGGCAGGCGCGACAGACGGTGAAGCTGAATCTCGATCCATCGCTGCAGGCGCGGCAAAGGAACATTGAGTACACGACGAGCTTCAACCTGCCGCCGGGCAAGTATCACCTGAAGTTTGTGGTGCGGGAGAATCAGACCGGGCGTATGGGATCGTTCGAGGCGGACATCACGCTGCCGGAGATGAAGAAGATGTCGCTGAAGATCAGCTCGATTGTGCTGGCGTCGGCACGGCAGCCGAGCAAGGAGAATACGCCGCTGGTGCGGGAGGGCGAGGAGTATGTGCCGAACATCAGCCACGTGTTCCGGCAGGATCAGCACCTCTACTTGCTCTACGAGATCTATGACCCGACGCGCGAGAAGGCGGGGGAGAATCAGCCGAAGGGGACGAAGCCGGGCATCCGTGTGTTGAGCAGCCTGGAGCTGATTCAGGGATCGGTGAAGGTGTATGAGACGCCGCTGGTGCAGGCCAAGGCGATCAATGTGGACGGGCGGAATGCAGTTTCAGTGGAGCTGGATGTGCCGCTCAGCCGGCTCAAGCCGGGGCAGTATGTGTGCCAGCTGAATGTGGTGGATGACGCGGCGGGGAGTTTTGCGTTTCCGCGGTTCGCGGTGCTGGTGAGGGAGCCGACGGCTGCGGAAACGGCGCCCTCCGCGGCGCCTTCGTCGCGATAGGATGCGGGAGGGGTTGCCGCCTCCGCACGATGCGAAGGCGGCGGTTTGGGTCAACTCTTCTTGCCCGTTATCAGACGGAAGAGGAAGACGATCACTACCGCGCCTCCGGTTGCGATGAGGATGGTGTAGATCAGGCCGCCGGCGGGGGAGAAGCCGAGGGCGCGTGCGATGAAGCCGCCCACGAGACCGCCGACAATGCCCAGGATGATGTCGACGAAGAAGCCGTAGCCGCCGCCTTTCATGATCTTGCCGGTAAGCCAACCGGCGATGAGGCCTACAAGGCACCACCAAAGAAGATGCATCGTTGTTGTCCTCCATTCCTTTGCAGGGTGTGATGCGCCTCGGAACGGGGGATTCGCGTGCGCTAGAGCGAGCCTGTTTTGGGAGGCTTGCCCGGTGCGGTGCATCTTACATCGAAGAGGGCTGGACTGAGTATCAAGAAATGGACCTCTTGGTTTCGGGCCGGCATTTTTGGACCGATTCGCGCGTATGATGCGGGGATAGCGAGGTCGGAATGAAGCAGAAAATCACGGCAAAAGTGGCGGTCATCACGGGTGCGACCAGCGGAATTGGGTCGGCCATTGCGCGGACTCTTTCCGAAGCGGGCTATTCGCTGGTGTTGAGCTCGACTTGTGGGGAGAAGCTCAACGCCCTGGCGGCGACATTGAGCGGGCCGTGCGTCGTGATTGCGGGCAACCTGCGCGCGGAGTCGCTGCCGGAGACCTTGCTGGCGGCGGCCATGAACAATTTCGGGCGCTGCGATGTGTGCTTCAACAACAGCGGCCTGATCGAAGCGGGGACGGTGGAGACGCTCGACATCGAGCGCATGTGCACAATGGTGCGCGTGAATGTCGAAGGGGCGTTCCGCATGGCCTATACGTTCCTGAAGCACTTTGTGCGGCAGGGGAACGGGCACCTGTTCAATACATCGAGCATCCTGGGCAAGAAGGTACGGCCGACGGTGGGAGCGTACGCGGCGACGAAGTACGCGATTGAGGCCCTTTCGGAGGCGCTGCGGATGGAACTCGGAAAGTCCGATGTGCGCGTGTCGAGCATTGAGCCCGGGGTGGTACGGACCGGCCTGCAGGATCACTGGGAGGTTCCGCCGGCGGCGTTGCTGGGCATGGATGAGCCGCTGGAGCCGGAAGAGATTGCGCGCATGGTGCTGTTCATTCTCGAGGAGCCGGAGCATCTGCGGATCCCGCAGCATGCGGTGATGGCGCGCGAACTGGCGCTGACCTAGCTTTGAGGCTGAGTGGCTGGTTTCGGGGTGTCCCAGGTTCCGTAGGGACAGTGGCGGCATCCTGAGCCGCAGCAGTAGCCGCGCTTGAGGTGATAGGCCGCGGTGAAGACCATGTTCGGCCCATCCATATAAAAATCGTCGGGCTCGAGGGACGGCAGGTCCGGAGCTGGGGAATTCGCGTCCATACTGCTATTGTCGCGGATCGGGTTCGGTCCAGTGGAAGTTAGAATCGAAGCATGAGCCTGAGTGCGCAGGATCGCGCCCGCAAGATCAAAATCATTCTCTTCGATGTCGATGGCGTCCTGACGGACGGAACGATTTGGCTGGTGCCGGCGCCGGCGAGCGGAAGCGCCGAGACGCAGGCGCATCTCTCGAAACATGACGGACAGGTGGGTTTCGGCGTGCACTCGGCGACCATGATGGAAGCCAAGGGCTACAGCGCGCACGATGGCACGGCGATCTCGCTGGCGCGGCTGGGCGGGATGAAGTGTGGGGTGATCACCAAACGGATCAGCGAGACGGTGGCGACGCGGTCACGCGATTTGAAACTGGAGTTCGTTTACATGGGGCAGGCCTTCAAGATGCAGGCGGTGCGCGAGATCATGCAGAAGGAAGGCGTGGCGCTCGACGAGATTGCCTATGTGGGCGACGACGTGATCGATCTGCCTGTGATGCGGGAGTGCGGGTTCGCAGTGGCGGTGGCGAATGCGCGGGCGCAGGTGAAAGCCGAGGCTCACTACATCACGCCGAATGCCGGTGGGTACGGAGCAGCGCGCGATGCGGTGGAGTTCATTCTGGAGGCGAAGGGGCTGCTCAACAAGGTGGTTGAAGAGTACATCGACGAGAGGAACCCGATTTCGCCATCGATGGATATTGGGAAGGGGCTCAGCTAGGCGCTTTGTCCGGGGTTGAAGCCCCTGCGCGTGGGTAGGCTGATTCGTGGGGCGCAAGCTCCTCCCAGGTCTTAAAAAGCGAGACCATCCAGTGCTGCTGGAAGGACACCTCTAAATCGCGTGCAGCAGGCTGAAGGCCAGAATTGCCAGGACAATGAGGCTCACGATCGCGTAGAGCCGGTCTTTCTCCAGCGCAAATCCGATGACAGCGAGAACTACACGGGCGACCGGCGTGGCGATGAGGAGCAGCAGGCCGAACTGGATGAGGCCTTCGCTGTGGAGATGGGCTGCGGACTGGACGATTCCCGCGACGGATTGCACGGCAGGGCCGCCGGCGACGAACTGGCGGTAGTTGATGGGGTCGGCGTGGTGGCCGGCGAGGTAGAGAGTGCCGCCAATCAAGACAATGGAGGCGGCCAGAAGGACGCCGGCGCGCAACAGGTTGCCGATGATCAGTTCGAGGCGTCTGTCGTCCATGCCTAGATCCTTCCAGTGAAGCCGTTGACGATCATTTCGAGCGCGAGGGCAAGAACCACGATGCCGAAGACGATGCGGAGAGTGCGGACACGGGCGTGCACCAGGACTTTGGTTCCGAGGAATGCGCCGGCAAGGACTCCGAGCATGACCGGCATGGTGATGCGCGGGTCGATGTAGCCGCGGCTGAGGTAGACGCCGGCGCTGGCAGCGGCGGTGACGCCGATCATGAAATTGCTGGTGGTGGTGGAGACCTTGAAGGGGATCTTCATGGCGCGGTCCATGGCGATGACCTTGAGGGCGCCGGAGCCGATGCCGAGGAGGCCGGAGAGGGCGCCGGCACCGAACATCAGACCGAATCCTGTGGGAACGTTGCGGACGCCATAGACCTGGCGGCTGTTGCCGGCGGGATAGTCGCTGCCGAGGCGCAGGCGGGAGCCAAGGGAGTCGGATGCGACGATTGCCTCGCTCTCGGGTTCGGCCTTGAAAAGGGATTGATAGGCAGCCTGCGCGAGCACCAGGCCGAAGACGATGGCGATGGCGTGGGTGGTGACATGTACGGCGAGAACTGCGCCGACGACGGCGCCGATGGTGGTGGCAATCTCAAGCAGCATACCGATGCGGATGTTGGAGAACCCCTCGCGGACATAGGCCGCAGCCGCGCCGGAGGATGTGGCGATGACCGAGACCAGGGAGGCGCCGATGGCGTATTTGATGTCGACGCCAAGAGCGAGCGCGAGGGCGGGAACGATGACCACTCCGCCGCCGAGGCCGGTGAGGGACCCGAGGAAGCCGGCGACGGCAGACAGGGATAAGACGATGAGGGTAAATACGAGTGCGCTCATTGATCGGTGGTGAGCCAAGGCCAGTTTACTTGGATGGTGGGGTGATCCTGTGGCTGGGGGAGGCGTCGAATTGTGACGAATGTACGAAGAATTTCGTTGACTACTACGAAAGGCTTCGTATAAGTTGGCAGGCATGATGACGAAGTCCTCCAAGGTGCTGCCCCGGCCGACGGAAGCGGAGCTTGAGCTTCTACGGATTCTGTGGGAGAAAGAGCCGGCGACGGTGCGGGAGATCTACGACGGGCTGGACCGGTCGCGGCACGTTGGATACACGACCGTGCTCAAGCTGATGCAGATTATGACGACGAAGGGGTTAGTGGTGCGCGATGAGGCGAACCGCGCGCATCTGTACCGGGCAGCCCTGAGCCAGGACGAGACGCAGAACGAGATGCTGAAGGATTTGAGCGTACGGCTGTTTTCGGGCTCAGCGGCGCAGCTCGCCCTGCATGCGCTGGCGATGGAGCCGGCCAGCGGAGACGAACTGGATGCGATTCGCGCGCTGATCGATGCGAAGCGAGCCATGAAAGACGCACAACCGGCCCATCCGGAACGGGGAAGGGAAGAGGTATGACGCACACACTCGATGCACTGGCATGGACGCTCATCCATTTTTGCTGGCAAGCCGCGGCGATTGCAGTCGTGTATCGCGCGCTGATGGCGGCGTTGGCGCGGAGTGCGAGCCAGACGCGGTATGCGTTGTCGGTCGCGGCGATGGTGCTGATGGTGGTCGCCGCATTGAGTACATTTTCATGGGAAATGCATTCTGTGCGTCCGTCCCCGGTGTTGCATCTTGCGGCCCGGGAGATCCGGAATGTCGCGTTGGAGGCGGTCGCGCCTGCGGCCTCGGATGGAGGAGCGGCGGCTTCCGATTCCGGGGTGGCAGTGAATGCGGCGAATCTGCTGCGGTGGATCGACGGGTTCTGGGTGCTTGGGGTGGGATTGCTTTCGATCCGCAGCATGGGCGGCTGGTGGGTGATCCAGAAGCTGCGGGCGACGGCTGTGGATGAGGCGCCCGAGGTGCTGCGACAGAGCTTCGCGCGGATCTCCGCGGTGCTGGGTATCCGCAAGGATGTTCTTCTGCGCGTGTCGAGCGCGATTGCCGGGCCGATTACCGTGGGCGCAGTGCGGGCGATGGTGCTGCTGCCGGTTTCAGCGATTACCCTGCTGGGGCCCGATGAGCTGGAGATGGTGCTGGCGCACGAGCTGGCCCATGTGCGTCGCGCCGACTTTTTGTGGAACCTGCTGCAGACGCTGGTGGAGACGCTGTTCTTTTTTCACCCCGCGGTGTGGTGGATCGGCAAGCGCATCCGGCACGAGCGCGAGCTTTGCTGCGACGACCTGGCGCTCAAGATCTGCCCGAACCCTGTAACCTATGCCACGGCGCTCTTCCGGCTGGAAGAACAGCGCGCGCGGCAATGGAGGCTAGCTATGGCACTTGACGGCCATCAATCGAATCAGACGCTGCGCATGCGGATTGCGCGGATTCTTGGGGAGCCAACCGCGCAGACCACGGGGCGCTCGATTCAGCCGTTCTCGCTGATCGTTGCCGGAGTTGCGCTGGCGGTCTCGCTGGTGGCGGCGCCGCCGGTGGTGGCGAGCTTTGTTCCGGCGCACACTGCTGGAGTGAAGGCCGCGGTGCTTCATGTGGCGGCGAAGACGCGCGCTGCTGTTCCAGCGTTGCTGACGGTTACGCCGAAGCCGAGCGCATCGCATCTGTTGCAGGCGGCGGCTGCGCCGGAGCAAGAAGCTCAGCCGTCGGCTACACCGGAGTCGAAGTCGACGTATATCGACCGCATGAAGGCGGCCGGCTACGACGTCGACCTAGACAAGTACATCGCGATGAAGATTCAAGGGGTGACGCCCGAGTACGCCGAGGCGATGGCGCAAGCCGGGTTTGGCAAGCTCTCGGCCGACGACCTGATCGCGTGCAAAATTCAGGGCGTATCTCCCGAGTCCATCGCGCAGATGAAGCAACAGGGCTTCGAAATCAAGAACATTCAGGACGCGATCTCGTTTCGTATCTTCGGGGTCACGCCGGAGTTCGTAACAGGAATGAAGAGCGCTGGATTTGCAAACCTGACCACGCAGCAGCTGATTTCGTTGAGGGTTCAGGGGGTGACGCCGGAGTATGCGCAGGAGATCGCCAAAGCGTTTCCGGGTGCGACGGTGGACGATGTCGTCAAGACGCGGATCTTCCATATCGACTCAGCGTTCATCGACTCGGCGAAGAAGTTCGGGCTGAAGCCACTCACGATCCAGAGGCTGGTGGAGTTGCGCATCTCGGGCGTGCTTGACGACGAGTCGGCCAAATAGCCGAGCTATCGAAGGGACAATGCGTGGGGCGTCGCTGAGTTGCTGAGGGACGCTCCGGGGTTTGGGGCGCGTGGCCGCTCTCCGAGGAGAGCGCTGTCTTCAAGAGAGGGAAGGAATGAATACGCATCGCTTACATGTGCCTGTGGTCATCCTGGCTTCGGCGATCAGCGCGCTGCAATCGGCAGCACTGGAGCCGGTGCGCGCGGCGTGCAGCATCAGCGCGAGCGAGCACCCCGGCAAGCTGCGGCTACGTATCGATCTCGAGAGACCGGAGTGCGGCGAACAGGGCCACTGTGGATCGAATTTCAATGAAGAGGCGATGGATCGGCTGACCGGGATTAAGGTAGCGGATCTGGGACGCGATGGCGCGCAGTTGACGGCGACTCTTGCGGCCGATGCCGGGAAGCTGACGTGTTCAGGTACGGTGCACAACGGCACGCTGATTGGCGATTCCCTGTTTACGCCGAACGCGGCGTTCGCGGCGCACATGGAGCAGATGGGGTTTTCCGGGCTCGATTCGGAGAAACTGATGGCCTATGCCCTGCTTGATGTGGAGAGCGGGTGGGTGCAGTCGATGCAGGAGGCCGGGATTGAAGGGCTCACGACCGACAATCTGATTGCGCTGCGGATCTTCAAGGCCGATCCCGCGTATGCGAAGAGCTTTGTGGCGCTGGGCTACCCACTACCGTCAGCCGATCAACTGGTCTCCATGAGAGTGCAGGGTGTAAACGCCGAAGAGATTCGGGAGATTCGGGCGCTGGGCTATCAGCCGACGTTCGACGAGCTGGTGCAGATCCGGATTTTCCAGGTGACGCCTGAGTTCATCCGGCGAATGGAGGCTCGCGGGCTGAAGAACCTGACCATTGCGAAGCTGGTGCAGATCAAGATCTTCAAGCTCGACGAGTAGCGGGAGGATCGCGAGCCGTGAACCGGTTCGCAGTTGTTCAGCGCTGCGCGCTGCCACCGGCGATCGAGGGGATGATCGAGAGCGTGTCGTTTGCCGAGATGCCGGTCTGCTCCTTTTCGGGGAGATAGCGCACATCTTCGTCGTTGAAGTAGACGTTCACAAAGGCGCGGAGCTTGCCGTCGCCGTTGAACAGGTGTTTGCGAAGGTCGGGGTGGGTTGAGGTCAGCGCATCGAGGGCTTCGGCGATGGTGGATGCATTGACCTCCACGGTGTCTTTGCCCTGAGCGTACGGTCGCAGCGGCGTAGGAATGAAGATGGTCATAGGAATTGGGTCCTTTTGCAGCCCGGCCTCGGATGGGGAAGGAAGTCGAGCTGCTCTCGCTTACTGTGGCTGGGCCACGGTTCTCAGATAGGGTTTCACGGTCTTGTAGCCGGGGTAGATCTTGTCGGCTTCCTCATTGGAGACCGAGCCGCTGATGATCACCTCGTCGCCTTGACGCCAGTTGGCGGGGGTTGAGACGCGGTGCCGGGTGGTGAGCTGGATCGAGTCGAGGACGCGGATGATCTCGTCGAAGTTGCGGCCGGTGCTCATCGGGTAGGCGAGGGTGAGCTTGATCCGCTTGTCAGGCCCAATTACAAACACGGTGCGAACGGGAGCGTTCTGCGCGGGGGTGCGGCCTTCGCTGGAGTCGCCGGCATCGGCAGCGAGCATGTCATAGAGCTTGGCGACCTTGAGCTCCGGGTCGCCGATGAGCGGATAGGTCACGGGTGATCCGCCGACGTCCTGGATATCCGAGGCCCACCTGGAGTGGTTGGAGACCGGATCGACGCTGAGGCCGATAACCTTGGCGCCACGCTCGGCGAACTGTTTTTCGAGATTGGCGACGGCGCCGAGTTCCGTGGTGCAGACGGGTGTGAAGTCCTTGGGATGGGAGAAGAGGACGGCCCAGCTATCGCCGATCCACTCATGGAAGCGGATGGTGCCCTGGGTCGTCTCGGCGGTGAAGTCCGGGGCGATATCGTTGATGCGGAGTGACATGATTCAATTCCTCCTGGATGCTTTCGGGTAAGTGGAGCGCAAAACTGAAAACCCACCAAGCCGATGGGCGGGTGGGTCATGAAAAACTCTCGAAGTTTCGTTCGGTAGTCTCAGACGCAATCCCGCACGGCGCCGCAGCGACAGCAGCACATACAGATGCCGATTGGGCAGATGCGGATTGGGGAAGAAGCGGTCATCCGAGTCGGGGCGCGTGGTTTCAGGCCTTGCGCTGGTTCTAGGCTAGAGCGTTGGTTGAGGCGATGTCAACGCAGTTGAGAGAATGAAGGGTTGGAGCAGGCGCATTCTCTGGGGTTGGCTGGGATGAGATCAATGAGCAGTATCGGGAAGTCAAAACAAAGAGCGGCTCGGGGGCAGATTGCGTTCGACCAGCTGTCGGTGGAGCGAGCCAAGCGGAGGCTGTTCCGCGATGCGCTCAGGCCGGAAGAGCAGCGCGATGAGGCGTTCCGGCGGATGATCTTCTCGATTCCGGCCGGGAGAGTGAGCACGTATGGCCGGGTTGCCGCCGCTGCCGGCTATCCGCGGTATCACCGTGCGGTGGCCCGGCTGCTGCGTTCCGATCCACCCGATCAACTGCCGTGGCATCGGGTGCTGGGCGCCGGAGGCGAGATCAAGCTGCGCGGCGCGGCGGCACAGGAGCAGCGTGCGCGGTTGAAGCTGGAAGGCGTGAAGTTCAAAGGCGACCGTGTGGATATGGATCGCTTTGAGCACGTGTTGAAGCCCTGGGAGGTCTACGCGGGGTTGGGACGCGACTAGCGAAGGTGCGACCCGGCGGAACGGTATCATGGTCTGTCTTCAGACAGGACGAGGTTGCGCGTGGCAGAGTCGGCGGGAAAACATTGGGTAGGGAAGCGGCGGGCCGGGAAGAGTTGGTGGCAGGCTGTTGCCTGGGCGGTCGAGTTCTGCGGTCTTGCGGTGATCGCGGGTTTGCTGGCACGGGCACAAGTGGAATATGTCGATCCGACGATCGGGAATGTTGGAATTCTTCTCGTTCCGACGCGCCCGGCTGTCTATTTGCCTCACAGTATGGTGCGGATGTATCCGCTTCGCGCCGATGCGCTGGACGACCAGATCCAGGGATTCCCGCTGACGATCAGTTCGCATCGCATCCGTGAGCTGTTTCGCATCATGCCCGGAGATGGGAAGCCTGCGGTCTACGAGCAGGAGACGACAACGCCTTACTACTATTCGACTCGCTTCAGGACTTCCGGGATCGTCACGGAGTTTACGCCGACGGAGCGCTGCGGCTATTTCCGTTTTGTGTTTCCGAGTGGAAGCGCGAGCTTGGTGCTTGCCAATCTGATCGGCGGGACTGTTCAGCTACGCGACGGGAAGATCGTCGAGGGCGAAGAACGATTCGACAACATGAAGGCGTATGTCTACGGGGAGTTCAGCGTGCCGCTGTCTGCCAAATCCACCCTCGGAGACAACAAGCAGACTCTTTCTCTGACCGGCGAGACGGGAACACTGGAGTTTCGCTATGGCATCTCGTTCATCAGCGTTGCCCAGGCGGAGAAGAATCTCCACAACGAGATTCAGTCGGCTGAGTTTGACGCAATCAAGGCAGCGGCGAAGAAGCGCTGGAACGAGACCCTCGGGCAGATCGAGGTGGAAGGCGGGACAGAGGCGCAGCGCAGAGTCTTCTATACGGCACTCTATCGAAGCTCGGAGCGAATGATCGATATTATGGAGGACGGGCAATACTACAGCGCCTTCGATCACAAGGTTCACACAGACAGCCGTCCTTTCTACGTGGACAACTGGCTCTGGGACACGTTTCGGGCGCTCGAGCCGCTGCAGACCATCTTGAATCCCGAGATGGAGGCTGACAAGCTGCAGTCGTACGTGCGCATGTACCAGCAGAGCGGAATCATGCCCACGTTTGCGATTCTTACCGGACCCTACGCCTGCATGAACGGGAATCATGCGGCGCCGTGGTTTGCCGATGCGTGGTTCAAGGGGATTCGCGACTTCGATCTGCCGGTTGCGTATGAAGGAGTGAGGAAGCGGTCGTTGGACAGCACGCTTTTGCCGTGGCGCCTGGGGCCTAAGACGCCGTTGGATGATTTCTACGCGGCGCATGGCTACATGCCAGCCCTGCGCCCAGGCGAGAAGGAGACGGTCAGCGAGGTTCATCCGTTCGAGAAGCGCCAGCCCGTGCCGGTGACTCTGGGCAACAGCTTTGACGATTGGGCGATTGCGCAGCTGGCACGCGAGTTGCAGAAACCGGACGACGAAAAGCTCTTTCTGAAGCGGGCGCAGAACTACAAGAACCTTTTTCGTGGAGACAAGGGCCTCATGTGGCCCAAGGACGATGCCGGCCACTGGATTGAGCCCATGGATCCGAAATTCGGCGGCGGCATGGGAGGGCGCGACTACTACGACGAGAACAACGGCTATACGTACACCTGGGACGTCGCGCACGACTATGCGGGGCTGATCGCCCTGATGGGGGGAAGGCAGAAGGCAGAGGCCAATCTCGATCAGCTCTTTCGCGAACCGCTAGGCCGATCGAAGTACGAGTTCCAGGCGAAGTTCCCCGATTCGACGTCGATGGTTGGCCAGTTCTCGATGGGGAATGAGCCCAGCCTGGCGATCCCGTTCATCTACGATCGGCTGGGCGCGCCATGGAAGACGGAGGAGCGGGTTCGGATGCTGCTCGATGCTTTCTTCACGGACACGCTGCAGGGGATTCCGGGAGACGAAGACGGTGGGGGCATGAGCGCCTTTGTTGTCTTCTCGATGATGGGCTTCTATCCAGTGACGCCGACGATCCCCACCTACGATATCGTCAGCCCGGTTTTCGAGAAGGTGACGATTCACTTGCACAATGGGAAAGATTTCGTGATCACCGCGCCTCATGCATCGCGAGAGAACAAGTACGTGCAGAAGATTGAGCTGAACGGCAAGGCGCTTGATTGCGTCTGGTTTCGCCATTCCGACCTGGTACGTGGAGGCAGGCTGGAGTTAACGATGGGGGATACCCCGAGTACAGTGTTGGGATCGGCGCCTGAGGCATTTCCGCCGGATTCGATCGAAGTGCATCCGGGGGAGTTACGGTAGCGGGCGGCGGGCACTCGAAGTGGTCATGTCAAACTGAAGGGCGGGCAAATTCCGCGCTACGATAAGGCCAGCTCTTAAGAACTTGCTCACTCCATTTACTGTTCATTCGTGCACTTACGATCTGATCCAAGCCAGAGCCGGAAGAAAACGAGAACCTCAGCATCTTCCTCGCTCGACCTTCCTCCGTGGTCGGATCGGTGGTTACCTGACCTTCCAGGCCTGAGCGCCAACGTCCGTGAACTGACATCCGTAGGCGACACCGGCGTTCTCGCAACCGCGCAAGGCAGCGGCGACTTGGTCTTTACGCATTGGATCGGCGAGAAACATCATGAAGCCGCCGCCGCCGGCGCCGGAGATTTTGGCGCAGTATGCGCCTGCATCCAAAGCCTTTTCATAGAGCGCCTCGATCTTTTCGTTTACGATATGGCTCGCCATGCGCTGCTTTGATTTCCAACTACTGCGCAGCACATCGTGCAGCAACTGAAAGTCGCCACGCAGCAGTGCCTCCTTCATTCGCAGTGCCTCCTGCTTGATCTGGTGCATGGCTTCGATTGCATCCGCATTTCGTGTCTC
>Ga0335071_10004682_pt1 | contig 14283 bp, 10 predicted proteins | sample Lox_Sample_15_FD_206724 | JGI IMG/M metagenome (GOLD analysis project Ga0335071, IMG submission 206724) | Soil microbial communities from Loxahatchee National Wildlife Refuge, Florida, United States - Lox_Sample_1.5 | ecosystem: Environmental > Terrestrial > Soil > Wetlands | place: USA... | reverse complement strand
GTTTTAATGTTTCTGGCGCGATCCGGCACAGGCTTGTGTTGAACTACCCCGACCAGAGTCGGAATCATTGTCGTCGGCATCAGGATGGGTGACTGCCGCAGCACCTTGAAGCGCAGGGAAACATGTGGCTTGGCTTCGACCTAGGTACGCAAAGTGCTCGTGCCATGGCAGTGTCCGAGACGGGCCATGTGCTCGGATACAGCTCTCAGCGGCTGACCAGTCGGCGCGAAGGTCCCCGGCACGAGCAGGATCCGGAAGAGTGGTGGCGCGCTATCGTCTCCGCTTGCCGCGGCGCGCTTGCCGGCTTGCCCGCCTCGTCCATCCGAGGGTTGGCCCTTGATGGCACCTCCGGCACCGTCCTTCTCGTCGACGGAATGGGCCGCGCGCTCACCTCAGGGCTGATGTACGACGACGCGCGCGCAATAAGCGAAGCGTGCAGTGCCAATGAGGCCGGCGCGGCCACATGGGCCTCGCTCGGATATCGCATGCAGCCGTCTTGGGCTCTGCCTAAGGTGCTTTGGTTGCTGCGCGAGTATCGCAGTGTGATCCCCCATGCACGACTCGCCCACCAGAATGATTTCATCAACCGCCGTTTCGCCGGTCAAGACGTGCCATCGGACTCCAGTAACGCGCTCAAGACGGGTTACGATCTCATCCGTGAAGCCTGGCCGCTCGAAGTTTTTGACGCTCTCGGTGTGCCTGACAAGATCATGCCTGCCGTCGTGCGGTCCGGCACGCAACTCGGGACCGTCTGCGCTGAGGCCGCGGAGTTGACCGGCATCCCCGTGGGCACGCCGATCATTGCGGGTATGACCGACGGATGCGCCGCCCAGCTCGGTGCGGGCGCCGTGGACGTTGGCAGTTGGAACTCCGTGCTCGGGACCACATTGGTTCTCAAGGGCGTAACTCCCGATCTGATTCGCGATCCCGCGGGCATTGTCTACTCTCACCTCTCGCCGGATGGCAACTGGTTGCCCGGCGGCGCCTCCAGCACCGGCGCGGGCGTTCTTGCAAGGCGATTTCCCGGGCGTGACCTGGACGGCTTAAGCGCACAAGCTGCAGAACGAGAACCGGCGGACATCATTGCGTATCCCCTTGTCTCTCGAGGTGAGCGTTTCCCCTTTGTCGCGCCTGATGCCGAAGGGTTTGTTGTCGGCGAGCCGACCGACGAAATTACTCTCTTTGCGGCGCTGCTCCAGGGAGTGGCCTTCATCGAGCGGTTGTGCTTCGACTATCTCGACATGCTAGGTGCACCGGTAAGGGGTGACCTTAACCTGACAGGTGGCGCAGCCCGCAACCGCTACTGGTGCCAGCTTCGTGCCGACATTCTCGGGCGGTCCGTTCGCCTGCCTGAAAACGCCGAAGCCGCGTTGGGCATGGCCGTGCTGGCGGCCGCTCTGGGACGTCGCGTCTCGGATGTTGCCAAGCAGATGGTTCGCGTTCGCGAGGTAATCGACCCCCGGCCAGACCGTATCGCTCGTTTCCACGAACCATATCTGCGGCTGGTGGAAGAACTGGCCCGCCGCGGCTGGGTACGGTCCACTCTGGTTGAGCATGCCAAGCAGCGGGCCGTACTTGGGGGGTGACCACGCTTCACGCTCGACATGCAAATGGCGAAGACATCTCTTGCGCCTGCTGCCTTTACCCGACGTCAACCAAAGGGAGCAGAGCGTCTTAGATCGCGGCACTCACTCTTCCTTGACACCTCCGACGGGCGCCATGTGACGCTCTGGCTTCAACGGATCTGACTTCAATCGACTGAGCGCCGCCACCGGGGATGCAAACGTCATGGGCTTGTCACCGCTGTGGACGCGTAAGAGGTGGTAGGTGAGCAGCAATTGGGTGATAGCCAAGGGGTCGCTGTGCCGCACCTCGTTGCGATCGTTATAATCCCCGAACTGGTCAGCGCGCAGCGGTCGCAGGTCGGGCAAGTGTTGCCAGATCGCATCTTCCAATTTTGCGGACTGTTCCGGGGTAACGCCTCCGTCCACATCGAGAAAGTCCACGGGGCGGCCATAGTCGCGGCCCAGTTGCATGCGGACGCCGCCCTCCGCACCATGGGTAGTGTCGAGCAGGTAGCTCAGATCCGGATGGGGAATCGTGGGACGCAAGACCAGTCTGACGTTCAGGCACCCATCGGCCTGCTCGGGGGCCACACCAGGGTCGGGAGAGAACCGGACGACGATATCCGCGAATTCGCGCTGCGGACGAATAAACTTTTCCGAGTCCGATTCCCGCTTTGCCATTTCTGCGCGCACCTGCTCGGCTGTATAGCCCCGTTTCGTAGTGTCTCTCTTGATCTTCCATACCGACCTCAGGTCTTCGGGCGGATCCAGATACACCTTCACGTCATAGAACTGCCGCAGGGTGGCGCTGTGAAAGCCGTGCAACCCCTCCACAATTACGAATTCGCGCGGCTGAACGTATTCCGGCCGGACCAGCGAGCCCGTGCGATGGTCATACACGGGCTTCAGAATCGGCTGGCCGTAGTGCGCCCGCTCCATGTGAAGCTCAAGAATATCGAGATAGTTGCAGTCCGGATGCAATGGCGTGATGTTCAGCCGTGCCCGCTCCTGGCGGTCATACTTGTGATAGTCGTCGGTACAGATGTGGGAGACGCGCTCGGGGCCGAGCAATTGCGTCAATCCATGCGTGATGGTGGTCTTGCCCGCAGCGCTATCACCCACGATGCCCAAAATTATTGGTCGTTGTGTCACGACCCCTCCTTTCTTGCCGGAGGGGCTGCGCATTCCGCGTCCGAACCCCTCTGAAAAACGCGGCTCTGGTGAATGTCCGCCGCGTCAATGCGAATCAGTTCCGCTTTGGGAACACTGCCGCCGTTTGCGACCAACCGGTTGGCTTGACGTAACTTGATGCGATCAATCGCATTGCGCACGCTGCGCGCGTTGGCAAAGTGCGGCTGCCTGATCCGCAACTGCAGATACTCTGCGAACGCCTGCCGAGAGTGCTCGTCGAAGGCGTAGTTCTGCTGACTCACCATCGATTCGGCGATGGCCAACAATTCCTCAAGCGTGTAATCGGGAAAGTCGATATGGTGCGCGATGCGAGAATGGAAGCCCGGGTTGTATTGGAAGAATGTTTCCATTCGCTCCCGATAGCCGGCCAAGATGACTACCAGATCTTCCCGCTGATTCTCCATCACTTGGAGCAATATTTCGATGGCCTCCGGGCCGTAATCGCGTTCATTTTCGGGGCGATATAAGTAGTACGCTTCATCAATAAACAGCACGCCGCCCAACGCCCTCTTGAGGACTTCTTTCGTCTTGGGGGCGGTATGTCCGACATACTGTCCAACTAGGTCATCGCGAGTGGCTACCACCAGATGGCCTCGGCGCAAATAGCCCATGTGGTGGAGTATCTTCGCCATTCGCATGGCAACCGTAGTCTTGCCTGTACCAGGATGACCTGTGAATGACATATGGAGGGTAGGGCGTTCCGTCGAGAGCTTCATCTTCTCGCGCAGTCGCGCCACCAGTAGCAATGAGGCTATTTCGCGGATACGGGCCTTGACCGGTTTGAGGCCTATCAGTTCACGGTCCAACTCGCCCAGAATTTCCTCGAGGTTCAAATCCCGGTGGGCAGCACCGACGTCGACCAGGGCGTTTCCCCCGTCCCCGGCTATGCTCGGATCCACCACCGAATCCACGTTTCCCGCTTCCATAACAGGCTCCAAACGACGTTCGCCGCTGCCTGACACTGGCGATGTTAGCCCTGTGTCCCAGCGCTGTCCCGCGGCTTGCCTTTCGCGTAGGAACGAATCGTGTACTTGATCTGGCGGTCTCTCTCTTCCGTCCTCTCCAGATAGAAACCGGGCTCGTGCTTGGGGCGGTGTACGATGAAGCTCAACATGGTCGTCTGCCGGCCTTTGGTTCGGTCGTAGCCGTTGACCTTGATATAGAGGTCTGGGAAAGCGCTCCGGCATCCATTGATTTCTGTCATCACAGCGTCTGGGTCTGTCAGGTCAAACATGGGCAGTCCCCACATTTCCCAATAGACATTTCTGGGATGGGGGTCGTCGGTGTACTCGACTGACATAGCCCAGCCGTTGACAAGGCAATATCGCACCTGGGCTTTGATTTCGTCGTCCGTGAAATCAGGCAAATAAGAAAACGTCCCTTGAGTGATTCGCATCGTTGCTGTCCTTTCACCGGACTGCTGCAATCCAGCGTAGCGTCCGTGTTGCGATCAGACGGTGAGAGTGGCGAGCGCGTCCGGCACATCCGTCGACTCGAAGTTGAACGTAACGTCCTTCCAGACCTCAAGTGCTTTGCGCAGCTCTGGTGACCAGCGCGCAGCCCTTTCCAAGATCTCGGGCCCTTCACTTAAGTAGTCGCGCCCGTCATTGCGGGCCTGGATCATCGCCTCCACGGCTACCCGGTTGGCGGTGGCGCCTTGGGCGACCCCGTCGGGATGACCAATCGTGCCTCCCCCGAATTGAAGCACGCAGTCTTCGCCGAGATAGTGGAGAAGTTGATGCATCTGACCGGCGTGGATGCCGCCGGAGGCCACTGGCATCACGCCGGGCATGGACGCCCAATCCTGTTCGAAATACAGACCGAGGCTTAGATTCACCGGGGTCCTGTTCTCACGAAGAGTGTCATAGTAGCCGCGCACCGCATTGGGGTCGCCCTCCAGCTTACCCACCACGGTGCCGGCATGAATGTGGTCGACACCCGCCAGGCGCATCCATTTGGAGATCACGCGGAAATTGACTCCGTGTGTTTTTTGTCGTGTGTAAGTGCCATGGCCAGCCCGGTGCAGGTGCAAGATGACACCGTTCCGGCGGGCCCACTTAGCCATGGACTGGATTGCGGTATAGCCGACCGTCAGGTCCACCATCACGATGACGCTGCCCAACTCCTTGGCGAAATCTGCGCGTTCGTACATCTCCTCCATGGTTCCGGCGGTGACGTTGAGATAGTGCCCCTTGATCTCGCCACTGGCTGCCACGGCGCGGTTCACCGCTTCCATGCAAAACAGGTAGCGATCGCGCCAGCGCATGAAGGGCTGGCTGTTGATGTTTTCGTCGTCCTTGGTGAAGTCCAACCCGCCGCGCAGCGCTTCATACACCACGCGGCCGTAATTGCGGGCCGATAGGCCCAGTTTTGGCTTTATCGTCGCCCCTAGCAGCGGCCGCCCGAACTTGTTCAGATACTCACGCTCCATCACGATGCCGTGCGGCGGTCCTTGAAACGTCTTGACATAATGAGGAGGAATTCGCATGTCTTCCAGCCGCAACGATTTGAGCGCTTTGAAGCCGAAGACATTGCCGATGATCGACGAGGTGAGGTTGGCAATAGAGCCCTCCTCAAACAGATCGATGTCGTAGGCGATGTAGGCAATGTATTGGTTGGTGCCGGGTACGGGATCGACTCGATAGCATTTTGCCTGGTAGTGCTCGTAGGGAGTCAGGCGATCAGTCCAGACCACCGTCCAGGTCGCGGTGGAGGATTCCCCGGCCACCGCAGCCGCAGCTTCGATGGGTTCTACGCTATCGTGAGGCACCAGACGGAATGCGCACAGGATGTCAGTGTCCTTTGGCTCATAATCCGCATTGTAATAACCCATCTCGGCGTAGGGTGTGACCCCAGCAGCCCAGCGATTTTTCGTTTTGCCCGAAATGTTGGAACCCGCCATTTTGATCTCCTTGAAACAACCAACGCCATCCCCAGTCCGGACTGTGCCGCCCCTTCACGGGCCGATTGGCCCGCGGTCAACTTGATGACCATCTTGGCAACCCCGGGTCGTCACCGACATCACACATTCACTTGTCGCTCGTGACGATCTCTTTCCCGGCCTTCATGGGGAGCCGGAAGTTTCTTCTGCGACGCCCGAGTAATTCTTCCATCAGCGGCTGCCATTTGTCTGTGACCTGTGACGCATTGGGAAGTGCTAACCGGGCAAACCCAATGGCGCACCGCAATTTGTTCTGGACTGTCGAATTCACATCAAGGAGGTCCCTGCACGGTCGATTACCGCCGACCTTCGCGACTGCGCGTGGATCGCGGGGCACTTGGCGGTGGAGCTTTACTTCGCGAAAACTGGGCATCGCTTCGATTGGAAGTTTGTCGTCCAGAGAACTGAAGGATTCCTGGTTGGCCGACCACGCACGGCGGGCGTACGGTCGTCAAACAGAAAGTTGGCCAGCAACGGGGTCTAAGGAAGTCGCGGTGGTCGATGTAATTGCTCGGCAACTCAGAACGTCCTTCCGCCGCAGAACCTCGGAACGATCACGGTGCTGTTAAAGGCCCGCCCAGGACGTGCGTGACGCCCTGCGTTCGGATTTTTAGGGGTCGAAACAAGCGATCCTCGCCCGGTTGGCCCTTTATCTGGGTGCATGCGGGATGAAACGCAAAGGCCGGAAAATTTAATTGGCGCGAGGATATGTGCTTAACTGATTTCTATCAATTACTTACGAGATAATCGCGTCATCACGAGAGCACTAAGTTTTTGGGTTATTGCGAGTCGCGTTCGCGTTACTACCCTAGCTATCTCCCTATATGTCAGGCGTTTGCGCTGTCCACCGCAGGATCGAGAAGCTCATGCGGGGCGGCACATTGCGAGCTTCTGGGTACCGGCCGTGCTGGTTCCTTCCGCTGGGCTGAGTTGGCTCATTAGCCTTGAGGGATCGTCGGCGCCGTACCAGCTGGCTCAAGCTCGTCGCACGACGAGTGGAACCCGTGCTCTGGCGGTTGCGTATAGACTACTCGAAGGTCAGAGGACTGGCGTCTTGGCACTTTCGCAAATCGTCCTCTGTGGGGTTGGCAATTGTTCGATTTTGTACTGGCGAATCCAAAAGGAGCTAATTTTATGCGAATCTCCCGAGCGATGGTCGTGGGACTTCTTTGTGTCGCAACGGCGGCAGCAGCCCAAACGGCCGAGGAACTCGTGGCCAAGAACCTGCAAGCGCGGGGCGGGATGGACAAGATCAAGGCGGTGAACACACTGAAAATGTCAGGCAAGGCGTATGTCGGCATCAACGCCGATGTCCGCCAGGAGCAGAAGCGCCCCGATATGATTCGCCAGAACTTCACGGTGCAGGGTATGACGCAAATCCAGGCTTACGACGGCTCGGTGGGATGGCAGATCTCCCCGTTCGAAGGGCGTAAGGACGCCGAATTGATGGGTGAAGATGACATGCGCGACCTGGTGGAAGACGCGGACATCGATGGCCCACTGGTCGATTACCGGGCCAAGGGCAACAAAGTGGAGTACCTGGGCCACGACGTGGTGGACGGCGACGACGCATACAAACTCAAGGTGACGCTGAAAAACGGCGACATCCTCTATTACTACCTCGATCCGGACACCTACCTCGAAGTTAAGAAGGAAAGGCAGCAGTTCATACGCGGCTCCGTGCGCGAAAGCGAGCAGTTGCTGGGGTCGTACAAGCAAGTCGCTGGAGTGTACTACCCCTTCTCCATGGAGATTGGTTCCAAGGGCGGCGGAGAGCACGCGCGATACACCATCGACACCATCGAAGTGAATGCGCCCATCGAAGACTCGTACTTCAAAATGCCGGCGGCGAAAAAATAAGACCGAATGTGTCCGCTGGAAGATCAGTCTCCTGAAATTACCGCGGTTCGAGAGGACTTCAAGATGAAGGCAATAGCCTGTTTGAGTGCAAGCCGGGGGAGCAGAATGGGCACCGGTTGCTTGGTTTTGTTGGTCGCACTAGCTATCAGCACATTAAGCCAGCAACCAGTGAAGTTTGATTCCGCAACCATCTCCGGGTTGCCCGCGCGCAATATCGGTTCAGCGGTCATGAGCGGCCGCATTGCAGCGGTTGACGCCGTCCACGATCAGGGTCGGCTGACGGTGTTCGCGGGAGCGGCCAGCGGCGGGGTGTGGAAGTCGGTGAATGGCGGCACCACCTTTAAGCCGGTATTCGACAAAACCAGTGTGCAGTCGATCGGTGCTGTCACCATCGATCCGACGAACTCAAAGGTTGTGTGGGTGGGCACTGGCGAGAGCTGGGTGCGCAACAGCGTGTCGGTCGGGGACGGAGTTTACAAGTCTACGGATGGCGGCGAAAACTGGACCAACATGGGGCTGAAGGACTCCGAGCACATTGCGCGGATCCTGGTCGACCCGAAGGACGGCAACACCGTGTACGCTTGTGCGACGGGGCACCTGTGGAACGACAATACCGAGCGCGGAGTTTACAAGACGACGGATGGCGGAAAGTCGTGGAACAAGGCGCTGGCGGGCAAGAATGCCTCCACCGGCTGCGCCATGCTGAGCATGAGTCCGCTTGAGCCAAAGACAATTTATGCCACAATGTGGGATTTCCGGCGGCAGGGTTGGACCTTTCGTTCCGGTGGCGAGGGCAGCGGTGTCTTTAAGTCCACCGATGGCGGCGACCACTGGACGGAATTCACCGACGCGAATAGTAAGGGAATGCCCGCCAAACCGTATGGCCGAATTGCGATCGCGGTAGCGCCTTCGAACCCGCAAGTCGTGTACGCCATGATCGAGTCGAAGGAGAGCGCCCTTTATCGGTCCAATGACGGCGGAAAGACATGGAACAAGCTGGACGCCAGTCAGTACATGGTTTGGCGGCCATTCTACTTCGCGAACATCATCGTTGACCCGAAGGATCCGGAGAAGCTGTTTAAGCCGGATCTCGTGCTGCTGATGAGCGTGAATGGCGGTAAGAGCTTCAGCCCGGTATCGAGCGGGGCCCACGGCGACTTCCACGCAGTGTGGATCGACCCTGCAAACTCGAACTTCGTAATTGCCGGCGATGACGGCGGATTGTGGCGCAGCCAGGACGGCGGGACCCGCTGGTCACATCAGGTCAACCTGCCGGTTTCGCAGTTCTACCACGTGAGTGTGGACAATGCGGACCCATACCGTGTTTATGGCGGACTGCAGGACAACAGTGCATGGGTCGGCGATTCATCGTATCCCGGTGGAGTCTCTTATTCGCGTTGGGAAAACATGTACGGCGGTGACGGTTTCTGGATGTTCGAGGACCCGGCCGACCCGAATTACATCTACGCGGAGGCGCAGGGCGGCGAAATTGGCCGCGTGAATCGTTATTCGCACGAAGGGCGCTCCATTATGCCTTATCCGCAGTACGGCGAAGGCAAGCTGCGCTTCAATTGGAACACTCCGATCCACATGAGCCCGAACGAGAAGGGAACCATCTACATCGGGGCGCAATTCCTATTCCGGTCGCGCGATCACGGGCAGTCATGGCAGCGCATCTCTCCCGACCTGACGACCAACGACCCGGAGAAACAGAAACAGGAGGAGTCCGGCGGCATCACGGTGGATAATTCCGCGGCCGAGATGCACACCTCGATATATTCCATCAGTGAGTCGCCGAAGAACGGTCAGGTCATCTGGGTTGGCACGGATGACGGGAACATTCAGGTCACCCGTGACGGCGCCAAGACCTGGACCAACGTGATCGGGGCTGTTGGCATGCCAAAGAACTCGTGGGTGTCCACAGTGGAAGCGAGCCGGTTCGACGAGGCCACCGCTTACGCGACGTTCGATCGCCACACCTACGGCGACCTGAACCCTTATTTGTACAAGACGACCGATTACGGCAAGAGCTGGAAGGCGATGCCGCTATCTGATAGCGGAGTACGCGGTTACGCGCACGTCATCACAGAAGATATGGTTAAGCCAAACGTGCTGTTTCTAGGCACGGAGTTTGGGCTATGGGTCTCGGTGGACGGCGGCGAGCGCTGGGCCCAGTACAGAGGCAGTGACTTTCCCGACGTAGCGGTGCGAGACATCGTGGTCCAAGCGCGCGAGTCAGACCTGGTTCTGGGCACGCATGGCCGCGGGATCTGGATCATCGATGATATTTCGCCGCTGCGCGCCCTAACGCCTGAGGTTATGTCCCAGACAGCGACGTTCGTTACGCCCCGGACGGCAGTGGAGTACATCGAGGCCAATGGCGGCTGGCCGGAAGGCGATGAGTTCTTCGTCGGACCGTCTCGGCCGACAGAAGCGCTGATCACGTATTACCAGAAGGGAAGGCATATCTACGGAGATTTGAAAATCGAGGTCTTTGACCAGCAGGGGAAACTACTTGACACCTTGAGCGGCAGCAAACATCGCGGTCTAAACCGCGCCATGTGGCCGATGCGGCTGAATCCGCCGATTGTGCCGCCGGCAGCGTCCGCGGCTTTCGGCGCACTCAGGGGACCCAAGGTGCTTCCCGGCACATACACCGTCAAGATGACCAAGGGAGACCAGACTTACACGACCCAGCTTAACGTGGTCACGGACCCGCGCGCGAACTATACGCTGGCGGACCGCAAAGCGCAGTTTGAGCTGGTCATGAAACTCTCGGACATGCTTGGGCACATGAGCTGGGCGGTGGATGCCATCGTTAGCGTGAGGGACACAGCAAACCAACGGGCTGCGAAGCTCGCGACCGGCGATCAGTTACACAAACAACTGCTCGATTTGGCGGCTTCGTCCGACAAGATTCGTTCGGAGATTGTCGCCACCAAGGAAGGCGGCGCGATCACCGGCGAAGAGCGTCTTCGCGAATATGTGACCAAGGTTTACGGAGACGTTAACAGCTACGAGGGCCGCCCGACAGATCAGCAAGTGGCCCGCACCGCAGTACTGGAGAGGGAACTGGACGACGTGATCAAGAAATTCCAGAAGCTAGTGTCAACTCAATTGCCGGGGCTCAATTCGGCACTTGCAAAACAGAAGATGGAGCCCATTGAGATTCTCTCGGAAGCGGAGTGGCAGAAGCAGCATCCTCGCGGTTCCGGGGTGCAGGCTGCGAAGACGGAACTGCGGGAAATGGACTAACGAGAGGAGCCGAAGGTGATCAGTGCGGCCTCGCTGGACGCACTTTTGTTCGCGCGCGACGAGAACTCTACGGCCGGTCTTTGACAGCGTTCGATCCCTTCGTCTTGGGCCTCTTGGCGAGCGGATCGAAGGGTTCATACCCCAACCCGGTCGAAAGAATCTTCACGAGTCTCGCCAGCACTCGCGTCCGGGCCCAGTACTTGTCGTTGCCCTCGATCAAGGTCCAGGGGCAGCCGCTGGTACTGGTCTTGACGAGCATATCTTCGACGGCATCTTCGTAAGCGCCCCATTTTTCGCGGTTGCGCCAGTCCTCGTCGGTAAGTTTCCATGACTTGTATCCGATGGCCTTTCGCTCTTCGAAGCGGCGAAGCTGCTCCTCGCGGGAGATGTGAATCCAGAACTTGGCGAGGATAGTGCCGAAGTCCCGCAATTGCCGCTCAAACGAGTTGATCTCCTTGTAAGCACGCTTCCACTCGGCTTCGGTGGCGAAACCCTCGACGCGCTCGACCAGAACTCTTCCGTACCACGAGCGGTCAAAGATCGCGATCTGGCCGTTTTCCGGTAGCAGCCGCCAAAAGCGATAAAGATAGTGGCGCGTCTTGTCTTCGCCATGAGGAGCAGAAATGGGATAGACCATGTAGCCCCGGGGATCAAGCTTCTCTGTGATGCGCTTGATGGCCCCGCCTTTGCCGGCGGCGTCCCATCCCTCAAACACGATGATCACCGGGCGCTTTTGCAAGTAGACTTGGTAGCCAAGCTCGCGCAGTTGAATCTGGCGCCGCGAGACTTCGCGGACATAAGATTCGCGATCCAGCTTGCGGGCCAGGTCAACCGACTCCAGCATCAGACCCCCTCCCTACTCAGGGATTCCATGGCTTCGCGGAGCTGGGCGTCCTTGGACCGACCGTTCTTTGTGGATTCGTGGACCGGGGCTTGGTCGCCAAGCCGCTTCTCCAAAGTGGCGATGATGGTTTCAAAGACCTTGCGACGTGTGTGCCACTTTGACGCAGCCTCCACGATCGTCCACGGTGCGAATTCTGAGTCGGTCAACTCGAGCATTTCTTCGTAGGCGTCGAGATATAGCGGATATTTCTTGTGGCGGATCCAGTCCTCCGCCGTAACACGCCAGGCTTCCAGAGGATTGGACTGGATCGTCTCGAAGCGCTTCTTCTGTTCTTTCTTGCTGATGTGCAGGAAGAACTTGATGATCGCGGCTCCGTCATCAGCGAGCATACGCTCGAATTCGACGATGTCACGATAAGCCTGGCGCCACGATTTCTCCGGAATAGTCCGCTCGACTCGCTCTTCCATGACGCGGCCATACCAGCTGTGGTCGAAGATCACCATCTCGCCGCGGTTGGGGACCCGGATCCAAAAACGCCACAGCCATGGTCGTTGCTGTTCGTAGGTGCGGGGAGCGGTGATCGGGTAAAGCTTAAACCCGCGAGGGTCAAGGCGCTGCGTGAGGGCGGTAATCGTGGTGCCCTTTCCGGATGCGTCCCAGCCTTCGAATACCACGATCGAGGGGACACCGCCGTCCCAGCAGGCTTTCTCCAGGTCGTAGAGGCGCGTCTGCAAATCCGGCAGAATCTGCTTGTATTCCTCGCGGGAGAGCTTCTTCTTGAGATTGATATTTTCCAGCATGAAATCCTGATTCTATAGGGAGGATATCGGTCGGGGACATGATTTCAATTGGAGGCTGAGGGTTCGCCCCGGCTGGCCGCAGGCTGCGTCGACTTCTGCCATGAAGTCGCTGCACGGCCGAAACTAAAAGCTGCTGACTTCGATCAGGACCCCCAAGGAGTGGCTTTGACCGGGTTCCACCTCGACGGCATAGCCAAGTACATTGCTGGTTTCGACGCAGAGCATCTCGGACCAACCGCCGTCGTCGAAATCCGATATTGCTTCCGACTTCTCCATCCACGGGTTCCACACGACAGTGGTCAGCGAGTTCCATTTGCGGATGCTGACTCGGCGGCGCATGACAGAATCGGACAGTGTTAGCGCATTTTGTGTAGCGAGGTAAACCCGGTCCGTTTCGGCGGAGATTTGCACATCACCGTGCTGCACTTTTTCGCGGTACAAGTCAGTCTTATCGAGGTAGTGAACCGAGTCCAAACCCGTCAAGAGCGCCGAGCGCACGTCGCCGACTCGAAAATAGGCGTGGAGCGCTTCTTCAAAACGCAGCGGTTCGGATCCGGTGTTCTGCAACTCCAAATCCAGTTTCAGCTTCGAGCCAAAGGACGCTCGATAGGTAAGGCGAAAATCGGCCGGCCACCAACGACGAGTAACTTCGTCGCTGTCCGTGGACATGCAGACGGCGACGCAGCCACCCGAATTTTCGATGGATTCGAGTTGCCAGCTTTTGGTGCGGACGAATCCATGCGCTAGTGCTTTCGGGTCGTCAGCCTTACCACCAAACCAGGGAAAACAAATCGGCACGCCGCCACGAATCGCCGTGCCGTCCTGCCAGCGCGATCGGTCACTCAAGAACAGCACTTCCTCGGCGTCTTTGGGTCGCCAGGAGGTAACGTGGGCCCCGTGTAAGTAGATATCCCCAGCCGCTCCATCCGTGGTGACGCGGACCCTGGGCAAGCCCCCATTGCCCTCAACGACTTCGGCGATCCGGAGGATGCCCAGGCGATGATTAAGCGCGGAAATATTTGCAACGTTATGCATGGCTCAGCTCATCATAGTTGCATTTTGCTCATCGTTGTCGCAATTGTCGATGCCGTGAGCCGGTTCGGCAGCGTCCATAAAATCATCGATGTTTTGAAACATTTCAGAGGGATGAGACTCAAAGTTAATTGGGCGTGAATTCACGCCATACAGAGCGAATAAGAGGGAAAATTCAGCGCCAGACCCTGTGTCGAATCATCGTTTCTGTGGGAATATGGATGGCGGGGTGGCGCCCAACGTTCCGCTGATTTATCAGGGCTAGCGGCGATTCGCTTCGCTGGCACTATTGTGAGGAGGACAAATGAACCCGACCCGGCAACTCCACGATCTGGGACAGAGCCTTTGGCTCGACAACATTACGCGCGACATTTTAGACAACGGTACGCTGAAACGCTACATCGACGAATGGTCGGTGACCGGATTGACGTCCAATCCGACGATTTTTGACCATGCGATCAAGAACAGCTCGTCCTACGATCCGGCGATCCAGGTGGCGATCGGCCGGGGACTGTCGGGTGAAGCGCTGTTCTTCGAACTGGCCCTGGACGACCTGACCCGTGCAGCGGACCTGTTTCGGCCGGTGCACGAGCAGACCAAGGGCGTGGATGGTTGGGTGTCGCTTGAGGTTTCTCCGCTGCTTGCCTATGACACGGCAACCACGCTAGCTGCAGCCAAGGACCTGCACGCCCGCGCCGCGCGCCCGAACCTGTTCATCAAAATCCCCGGAACCCCTGAGGGGCTTCCTGCCATTGAAGAAGCGATATTCGCGGGCGTGTCGGTCAACGTCACGCT
>Ga0335071_10004681_pt1 | contig 14286 bp, 12 predicted proteins | sample Lox_Sample_15_FD_206724 | JGI IMG/M metagenome (GOLD analysis project Ga0335071, IMG submission 206724) | Soil microbial communities from Loxahatchee National Wildlife Refuge, Florida, United States - Lox_Sample_1.5 | ecosystem: Environmental > Terrestrial > Soil > Wetlands | place: USA... | reverse complement strand
GTGATGGCGCCCGACCATGATGTTGTCGAGCACGCTCATGTGGTGGAACAAGGCGAGGTTCTGGAAGGTGCGGCCGATGCCGAGCGAGGCCCGCGCGTTGGGAGGCAGCGTCGTGATGTCGCGGCCCTGATAGAACAACGCGCCTTCGCTTGGCCGGTAACGACCGGAGATGCAGTTGACGATCGACGTCTTGCCGGCGCCATTCGGCCCGATGATGGAGAACAGCTCGCCGCTCTTGACGCCGAAACTGACATCGGTCAGCGCGCGCACGCCGCCGAATCGCAACGACACGCCGCGCGCCTCAAAGCAATGCTCCAACGCTCCCTCCCGGAGGCTCCCTCGAAAGATGCGGCGCGTTTGTCGCGCTCTTGATCGGTCTGTCTGCTCCGCTCGATCCTATCCTGCCCGACAGGCGCAGGCCACTCGGCCAAGATGCCGCGCCGACGTGTGGTCCTGCATAGGATAAAGCGGTATTGAGAAATGTCTTGCAGCTGACAATTGCCCGCCGAATTGGCCATGTCATCCACCGGGGTGATCAGGCGAGTACCGGCAGAGTTCTTTGTGCAGTGCAGCAACAACGGTATTGTCGAGACCAGCGCTGTAGGATCGTGACTTGATTGCCGAGGATCATCTTCAGCGCATTGCAGCCTGGTCGCGTGAACTGAACAAGCGGGAGATCGAGGTCGCGCGCGGCGGCATTACCGAGAAATCATTCGGTGCCGGCGAGTCCATCGTCGTCCGCGGCGATCATTTCGACTATTGGGCGGGCGTGGTCACCGGCCTCGTCAGGATGGGCATCGTGTCCCGGCGCGGCAAGGCGACCACGTTCACGGGGTTGACCGCCGGTGCCTGGTTCGGAGAGGGATCGATCCTCAAGAACGAGGCGCGGCGCTACGACCTGGTGGCGCTCCGCGACAGCCGCATCGCCATGATGGACCGCGCCACGTTCTTCTGGCTGTTCGAGAACAGCGTCGGCTTCAACCGCTTTCTGGTCGAACAGCTCAATGAGCGGCTTGGCCAGTTCATCGCCCTGGTGGAATACGGTCGGACGCTTGACGCGACCGCGCGGCTGGCGCGCAGCATCGCTTCGCTGTTCAATCCGATCCTCTATCCGGACACGACGCCTCATCTGGACGTCACCCAGGAGGAAATCGGGGCGCTCACCGGTATCTCACGCCAGAACGCGAACCAATGTCTGAAGAAGCTTCAGAAGCAAGGTTTGCTCAAGCTTGAATATGCCGGCGTAACGATCCTCGATCTGGAACGGCTCCGGCATTACGGGGACTAGTCCGGCGAAGAGCCATTTTGCGCAAGCATTGGCGCATAAACGCCTGACACGAAACGACCTTTGACCGGAAGCGAAGGTGCGCGGCAACCCGGCCGCGGCCTTGCCTTGCCGAGCCAGCCTCGCGCCGGGGGCTCATTTCACGCTGAAATAACGCCCGGTGCGGTGAAATCGCAAAATCAAAAAAGGGGTCAGTCCGATGAGTACACACGGCAAGATCTCTCTCTGGGTCCTGGACTTTCCGTTTGCAAAGCCTCTCAAGCCGCCGCCTGCGGGAGAGCTGGTCGGCGCCCCGCCCGGCTTCAGGCATTTTCTGGGCAACCCCGATCCGTCACAGCAATACGCGATCGACGGGGTGCCGTTCGACCCGACAGTGCCCGCGCAGCGGGACCGGGCCGACGACCTGATGTGCAAGCTCGCGGGCGCCATGCTGTTCCAATATCCAAGCGATCCGTTCAATCCGAACATTCCCAGCGGCTATACGTATCTTCTGCAACTGATCGCGCATGATCTCGTCGAAAGCTCGCTGTTCCTGTCGCGCAATCAGAGCAGCCCGATCGGCCTCAGCAACGTTCGCAGAAAGCCACTGCGGCTCGAGACCATTTTCGGCGGCGGTCCGATCGAATGCCCGCATGCCTACGAACACTGCGCGGGTTTTCGCGATCGCCTTCGGCTCGGGCAGGTCAGGCCCGACGGCCGTCGCAGCGATGGTCAGGACGGTGATTTGAGGGACATTGCCCGCGCGCGTGCAACCGAGGTGCATGATCTTCCGGAGTACCCGGAAGCGCTGATCGCCGACCCGCGCAACGATTCGCATGCGATCCTGTCGCAGCTCGTGGTGATGTTTCACCATTTCCAGCGCAAGATCCTCGACAGTATCGAAGCCTATGTGAACACCCATTCGGCCGGAAGCCCTGTCGTCGATGCGCAGCGGAAGTTCGTCGCCACCCATGCAGCCTGTGCACTGATCTTTCGCAGTATCATTCGAAACGACGTTTTGGCCAGGATCCTGCACCCCGATGTCCGGGCGGCGCACGAAGCGGGAATTCCAATCGCCGACCCGCCGGTGGGGCTGGACAACGGGACCTGGCAGGTGCCGCTGGAATTTTCCTATGGCTTCTATCGCTTCGGACACGCGATGATCCGGGCGAAATATTCGTTCAATCCGGAAACACCCCCGCCGTTTGGCCGGTTTGATCTCGCCGACATTCTCAAACACAACTCGGACGACTGTCCCGGCGAGATGCCATTTGAGAATAAGTGGACAATCGATTGGCCGCGCTTCTTCGGAAACGACCCGGAGACGACAAACCTCAGCATAAGGATCGGCCCGTGGTCGCGCCTCGATCTCGAGAACGGGGTGCGGGGCAGCGATCCGCACGAGCCTGGGCTTACGGTTCGCGACCTGACGAGTTCTATTGCAACGCAGCCCTGGTCGGTTCGCGCCTTGGCGCAAGCGCTGAGCAAGACCCATGGGAAGCTGTTCCAATCGTCGCCATTTCTCTCAGGCTCACTGGAAGACCCGGCGAATCCACCCTGGCTCGGGCGGATATCAAATTGGCTGATGCAGCGCCGGTCCTATCCCGGGCAAGGTTTGAGCAATGACGAAATCCGAATCCTCGCGACCGATCCGCCGATCCCGTTCTTCGCACGCTTCGAGGCAGGTGAGGATGACTCGATCAAGGGCATGCATCTGGGAGTACTGACGTCGATCGTCGTGGCCGACGTCTTCTATGGCGTCTTTCAGAGGGATCGCCTGCTGGGAATCGACGACGACCGGGACCTTGCGCGTCAGCTGGCGCAGGTCTCGATGCTCGTATTCGACAACCAGTCCGATGCCTTCGCCGGGCTGGAAGGCATTTCGACGGTCAGCAACCTCATCGCCTATCTCGGTGACCTGGTCAGATTCCCGACCGGCGGGTAGCCGGGATCAAGCAAGACGTCGCAAAGCAGGAGGTGTACATGGGACATCCGAAGGTCACGATTGGCCAGGAAGACTTTCCGCAATGGGGCAAGCTCGTGAAATCATGGGCGACCGGCAGGAATTACGTTGACTATGTGCCGACGGAGGAAAATCCGGTGCCGACCGCGCTGGACATGCCTCCCAAATATCCCAAGCCAAAATCGTTCGGGGAATTCTGGGATCAGTGCAAGATGGCGCAGGTCGGCCTGGTCTTCGACGACGGCAACAACACGCCGGTGCCGCGCGATACAGGCATGGGCCTCATCGTGCTGCAAGGGGATTCCGACGTCTTCATCGCACGGGTGCCACCCGAAGAGATCCTCAAGGACCACGAGGCCAGATTGCTGCTTCCCACCGCGACATATCCATTTCCGCAATTCTACACGGCGATTTACGGAGTTCCCCCACGGCCCGATCAGATGGATACCAGAATCAAGCGGATGACGATTCACGCCGAGCGCGTTGGCGAGTATACGCTCAATACTTGTGCCTGAGCATTGTCGTTGAGCGCGCTGAACTCGAGGCCATCGACGGGAGCGCCAGCCGCCGCAAGTCCTGCAGCGAGGCGCTCCCAGTCGCCACGCATCGCGATCGGAAAGGCATGCAATAGCCAGCGTGTCATACTCTCGCGTGTCGGCGGCTGCGGGCCATGCCAATCAGTGGCGATCTTGTCCAGCATCCTCTCGAAATCCGCTTTTGCCTCCTCCAGGCGACCCGTGAGAGCCTTTGCTGCGCAGCCCCATATCATGAACGCCCGAGAAATACCTAGGTCCTCGCGAGATGCGTCGATACAACCCGCGTAATCGAGGCATAAGAACTTGATCGCACCGGAATATGCAACCTGTAACGGGCTGGGCATGGGCGAGATCTTGAGCGATGCGGAGGCTAGGTTCGCCGAGCGTTGGTAGTCACCGCAATAGGCAAAAATCTGGCCCGATGCCATCAAGGTCCAGGGATCGTTCTCGTTCAGGTCGAGCGCCAGTTCGGCATGTAGCGTCGACTTGTCCACGCGACCGAGCAACTGATGGGTCCAGGCCAGGCTGAGCTGCGCGCGAGAATCGAGCGGATCAAGCTGAACTGCGCGCTGTGCTATTTGCAGCGTCTCCATGTGTGCAGCGACATCTCGAAACTTGCCGGGGACCGCGATGTGCGCGGAATTGCGATATTGAACAAGTCCGCTCAAGGCAGGGGAGAAGTCGGGTGCATCGGCGAGCAACTCCTCCACCAAGGCGACCGCGGCCGGCCAATCCTTCGAACCCATTTGCGACAGGACCGCCTGTCCGCGCAGCCACCGGTCATGAATTTCCGTGGGAACCTCGCTTGCGCTGGCAAGGCGGCGCAGCCGTTCGGCCGAGACGTGGACGTTCAGGGCGAGGGCGATCTGGCGGACGATCCGCTCCTGGGTCTCGAACCACGCGGCCAGCGTGATCGAATAGCGCTGGCTCCAGATGCAGACCGATGTCGCCGCGTCGCGCAGCGTCACGACGAGCCGAACCGTGTTGTTCAACTCATAGGTCGTGCCTTCGACGATATACTCCGGCGGCGAGGATGAGGTTCTCGGCTCGGGTCCCCAGACCGGCGGCAGGGTCCGGACCGACCATTCGCGAAAACGTGCAAGGCAGGCCACGAATTCGTGCCTGAATCCATCGACGAGGTGGCGCATGTCCAGCGGTACGCCGCTCGCCTCGAAGGCGCAGACCGAGATGAAGAGCTGCTTCGGACTCAACGCTTCGCTTTGAGTCCCGGGCAGGGCCGGGGCCAGCGTCGGAGGCTGTTCGCCGAGACCGGGCATCTGCTTGATCTCGACGATCAAGGCCTGGGTTTCATTCGACGGTTCAACGTCGTAATCCGCCTCCAGGAGGTCCCAGAGCGATTTGTAGATTTTCAACGCTCCGCCGATGTCGCCGCGCAGGGCGCGTATGCGAATCAGATGCCGGCACGCGACCTCGTGCGTGGGATCGAGATTGAGCAGGGCCAGGGCCGCATCGCTCGCGTCGCGCAAATCGCCTTCGGTCGGCAGCATGCGTTCGAGCGCCAGGGTCAGCCGGTCGAGCAGCAGCTGGCGTTTGGTCAGCACCCAGACCTGAAACGCCGGATCGATGTTGTCGAGATCGGAAAGCAAGGTATCGGTGATCCGCTGGGTTTCGAGGAGCCGCGGATGCACCACGCCTTGCGTGACCGCGGCGAGCACCTCGTCGACGTCGCAGGTCCGCAGGTCGCGGCTCAGCGAAAGCGCCTGTTTGTCGATTCTGAATCCGGCGAACCGCAAATGATCGAAGGCCAGCCTGATATCGTGTACCGCCTGGCGCAGCGAGGCCCGCGCGCGCTCTTCGTCGCTCTCGCTCCACAACAGCCCGACGAGACGCTCGCGCGTGTCCTGTGCGTTGTCCGAAAGAGCAAGGTAGGCGATCAAGGCCTTCGCCTTGCGTGTCCCCAGCAGGATCTTGCGGCCATCGAACTCGGCCGCAAAATCTCCGAGAAGACGGACGATCATCGGGCCATTCGCCGGCGCTTCAGGACTACCGCCTTTTCCCACGGCTGATGCTCCAGCTCGTTTACGCGTCCTATGATCAAACATTTTTGCCCGCTTGAGTCTGGCAAGTGCAACTAACTAGGTCACCGCATTCCTATATTAGAGCAATGGTATCTCGCGCTCTGCGACAGTCTCGCCTTCGCGGTCGTGCCGCGCCTCGACGAATCGCTTCGTCGAGACTGCTCTCGAAAACGGTTGCAGGTCGGGCGAAATGGCCCTGACGACGGCAACGGAGACGTCTTGCCTTGTGTGGTCGAGCAGATAGAGCCGAACGCCACCGGCGTGCAGGTGGCTCAGAAGTCCCTTCAGTCCGGAGCCCGGCTGCAGTCCGCCCGCCGCATGCGACGAGATGTCCCAGGGATGAAGCAGTTCGCAGTTCGTTGCTGCAAATTCCGCGCGGCGAAGATGGCGGCGGTCGGCCTCGTTGAGCGCCGCATCACCACCTTCGGCACGCTTGGCCTCCGCAACCGGCGCGGCCATTTCCATCTGGCACATTTCGAGGACCGCAGCCTTCGCCGCGTCGCTCGCGTCAAGCCTTGACGACAGGCCGCAAGCCAGTCCTCGGCCGCACTGGTCGACCGATACAGCCGCGACCGCCGGGACCTCGTTGTCTGTCGTGATGTCGAGCAGCAGCGTCCGCCGCGCCGTCACGCCGCGCCGCAATCGTTCGATCAGATCGGCGCCGGCTTTCAGTGCCGGATGATCCAGCGCGAAGTGTCTTGGGCGGCGTCCGCCCAGCCACCACATCGCCGCGGCATTGCGTTCGCAAAGCTCCAAGACGGCGCGAAGCGCCGCCGCCTCGAAACTCTGTCCTGCGGCGACGCCCGCAGACAATGCGGAGGGCGGCGCGATGGCGCGCCGTTCGAGCGGGCGCCTCAGGCAGAGATCGGCCGGGAGCAGCACGACCTCGCCGGTCGATGCGTCGCTGGCCCTGATCCAGTCGATTGGCCGATCGGCGCCCGCGATCGCTTCGGCGACCCAGCCGTCGGCGACAAGATGTGCGCGATCGCGATCTGCAATCATGGCTGCGATGTCGCCCGTTCGCTCGAACTGCGAAAGAAACTCGGCCGTCTCACCGAGACATGCGATGAGCGCTGCTGCGGCGGTCTCGCCATTTCCCGTCACGCTCAACCGCGCTCCGCCGGCCCCTGCCGGCAGATCGGATTTGATCACGACTTCGCCGCCGATGCAGTGAAGGCCCGGTGCGAAGGGGGATGCGATCGAGAACACGCGTGCGAGACGGCGCGCGAGCGCGATGAGCTCGGACGAGGCCAGACCCGCAATGCTGTCCAGCAACGTCTCGCCGGATCGGGCGAACAGGTTGAGCGGAGCGAGATACATAATGAACGCGTCTCAAGCTCGAAAAGACTTGCAGCTCTCAATCGCCAACTTTCGATGGTACCCAACTCGGCTCGCGGTTGCCATCGCCACAGCGGGATCAAATTTCGGACACAATCGGCCCATCATGCGGCCTGCGCCCCCCGGGGGACGATTTCGTCCTGGGGTTCGGAGCCTGGAGGCGCCCCGTCAATGGGGCGTGAAAAGTCATGATCGCTGGCCGGCGCGGAACGGCGGGAGCCATCAGCGGCGACCTTCCCTCGATACCGTCGCGATGTGAAATCGCCGCTGGCGGCGCAATTTTGTCGGCTCACGAGGCCCGTCCGGCTGACGCTCGGCGCCAACATCACGTGTATCCGGCGCGTAGCCGCGGGTTCACGGCGGTTTCACGGTGAGACGCCTAGGTTCGAGCCCGTTCAAGCGAACATGGGCGCTGTCTCGAAAGGATCGAAACATGATCTCCACCGAGCCACCAACCAATTTCATTCCATATACCAAGCCACCGCGCCACCGGCATGCGGCGGTCATGTTCGTCGACCTCGACCATTTCATGCGGATCTGCATCGACGACCCGCCGGAAGCCGTGTTCGGTCTGCTCAGCGATTTTCAGTACGTCGTAACCGATCAGGTGTCGCGTTTCGGGGGCGAACTGAACTCGTATCAGGGCGACGGCGCGCTGGCGACGTTCTGGGATGAGTCCGACAATGCCGACTCGGCAACGAGAACCCTGCAATGCGCTCGAAGAATTCTCGAACAGGTTCACGTGCTGGGTTGCGACTATGGCAATGACCGGATCCCGGCGGTATCGGTCTCCATCGGTCTGCAGTACGGCGAGATCTGGACCAGCACGCTGACGAGTTCGAAGAGCTTCGGTCCGACGCTTATTGGTGATGCGGTCAACGTCGCTGCCCGGCTCGAGAAGCAGGCACAGACGCTCGGCACCAAGATCGTGGCCGGCGACGAACTGATCCAAAGGGCGAGGTGCGAATCCCAGACGTCCGATCTGACGCAATTCGTCAGCGCCGGTCCGGTGTTCGTTCGCGGCCGACACGCCCCCGTCCATGTCTGGATGCTTCGAAGTCAGCCGACCGAATTTCTGCAGGAAAGCGCCCCGGTTCGCAGCATCGACAGCGATATGCGCTGCTAGCGCGCAATCTCGATCCAGTTTGCCATTAGACACCGGCGGGTGCGGAGTGGTAAGGGCTGCGCCTGATGTGACGGTCTTTTTCGGCCGGCAATGTCAGGCAAGCCTTTCGGTTCGCGCTGCGCGGGCGGCGCGGTCCGCGCCATGGTGCGGCATTGGAGAGATGATGGCGGAGAAAGCGGAGAAAAATGCCAAGCGGCGCGTGGCGCTGATCACCGGCGTGACGGGGCAGGACGGGTCCTATCTGGCCGAATATCTGCTCGGCCTCGGCTATACCGTGCACGGCATCAAGCGGCGCTCGTCTTCGTTCAACACCGCCCGGGTCGACCATCTCTATGCCGATCCGCACACCGGCAACGTGCCGTTCCTGATGCATTATGGCGACATGACCGATTCCACCAACCTGATCCGCCTCGTGCAGCAGATCAGGCCAACGGAGATCTATAACCTCGCAGCTCAGAGCCACGTCGCGGTCAGTTTCGAAAGCCCGGAATACACCGCCAATGCCGACGCGATCGGCGTGTTGCGCTTGCTCGAGGCGATCCGGATCCTGGGCATGGAGAACGAGACGCGGTTTTATCAGGCCTCGACCTCCGAACTCTATGGCCTGGTGCAGGAGATCCCGCAGAAGGAGACCACGCCATTCTATCCGCGCTCGCCCTATGGCGTCGCAAAACTCTATGGCTACTGGATCACGGTGAACTATCGCGAGGCCTATGGCATGTTCGCCTCGAACGGGATCCTGTTCAACCATGAGAGCCCGGTCCGCGGCGAGACTTTTGTGACCCGCAAGATCACCCGCGGTGTCGCACGGATCGAGGTCGGGCTGGATGAGACGATCTATCTCGGCAATCTCGAAGCGCGGCGCGACTGGGGCCATGCCAGGGACTACGTCGAAGGCATGCACATGATCCTGCAGGCGGACCGGCCTGACGATTTCGTGCTGGCGACCGGGGAAACCCGCTCGGTCCGCGAATTCATCGAGCTGGCGTTCGCCGAAGTCGGCCGCAGCATCGAATGGCGCGGCAAGGGCGTCGAGGAAACCGGCACCGACTTGAAGAGCGGCAGGACCGTGGTGCGCATCGATCCGGCCTATTTCCGACCGACCGAGGTCGACCTCCTGATCGGCGACGCCACCAAGGTGCACGAAAAACTCGGCTGGACGCCAAAGCGGAGTTTTGCGGAGCTCGTCCGGGAGATGGTGGCGGGTGATCTCGAGATCGCGCGGCAAGAGGCTGCCAATGGCAAAAGCGCCGTTTGAGCTGAAGGGCAAGACGGTCTTCGTCGCCGGACACCGCGGGATGGTCGGCGCGGCGCTGATGCGCCGCCTGGCGCGGGAGGACGTCGAACTCCTGACCGCCACGCGCGGCGAAGTCGACCTGCGCGACCAGGCCGCGGTGTTCGACTGGTTTGCCGGGCGGCGGCCGCAGGTCGTGTTCCTGGCGGCGGCAAAGGTCGGCGGCATCGTCGCCAACAATACGCTGCGTGCCGAGTTCATCTACGACAACATCGCGATCGCCGCCAATGTGATCCATGCGGCCCATGTGAACGGGGCCGAGAAGCTGATGTTTCTCGGTTCCTCCTGCATCTATCCAAAGCTCGCGTCGCAGCCACTGCGCGAGGATTCGATGCTGACGGGCCCCCTGGAGCGGACCAACGAGCCCTATGCGATTGCCAAGATCGCCGGCATCAAGATGGTGGAGGCCTATCGCAGCCAGTATGGCAGCGATTTCGTCAGCGTGATGCCGACCAATCTGTACGGCCCCGGCGACAACTACCATCCCGAGTACAGCCACGTCGTCGCGGCCCTGATCCGGCGGTTTCACGAGGCCAAGGCCGCGGGCCTTCCCAACGTCGTGGTGTGGGGTACCGGCACGCCGCGGCGCGAGTTCCTCTATGTCGACGACATGGCGGATGCCTGCGTCCATCTCATGAAGACCTATTCGGATCAGGAGCTGATCAACATCGGCACCGGCGAGGACATCACCATCGCGGAGTTTGCGCGCGTGGTCGCCGGTGTGGTCGGCTACGCCGGCACGATCAGCTTCGATCCGTCGCGTCCCGACGGCACGCCACGCAAGCTGCTCGATGTCAGCCGCCTCGACAGGCTCGGCTGGCGCGCGAAGACATCGCTGGAGGACGGAATTCGGCTCGCCTACCAGGCCTATCTCAGCGAGACCAGGCAGGCGGCGGAGTAACACGCGTCATTGCGAGCGAAGCGAAGCAATCCAGAGCCCCGCGTGAGATCCTGGATTGCTTCGGCGCGTTGCGCCTCCCAATGACGATCTCTCGGGCCTACCGCACCGTCACGCGCGGCGGATTCGTCGCGAGCGCCGTCGCCATCGCTGAAATAAGTGGCTTCATGAAATAGGATTCGTTGGCCGGCAGGATGTCCGCCTCGATGCCGTGCACTCTCAATTCCTCCGACACGACCGGGCCGACGGACGCGATCGGCGTGTTGGCCAGCCCCTCGCGCAGTCGCGCCTCGCAGCCATGCGCCTGCGCCACCTCGAACAGGCGGCGCGGCTGGCCCGAACTCGTCAGGGCGATCGCATCGATGCGGCCCTGCGCCATCTCTTCGATCGCGGTCACGATATTGGCATCGGCCGCCTTGGCGTCATAGACGTAAGGCAGCACGGCATCGACCTCCGCGTCTTGCGACGTGATCGCGCCGATCAGCGCGCTGTGGTCCTTATCGGGATAAAGCTGCAGGCCGAGCCGGTGGCCTCTGAGATCGATGCGCGCGAGCATCTCGGCGATCCCTTCCGAGGTCGGCTTCTCGGTGGTCTGCTGCGGCTCCAGGCCAATCTCGCGCAGCGCCCGGCCGGGTTTTGGGCCGCGGGCGAATTTGTGCGCCTGGCCGAGCGCGGCGACGAAATCCCGATGATTGCCGACGCGCCGCGCCACCTTCATCAGGCGACGCAGGCCCTCGCCGGTCAAAAACACCATGTCGTCGAACGGCCGCGCGATGCAGCGCGCGATCCAGGCCTCGACCGGCGCCGCATCAGGCGCATCGTGGATCGCGAACATCGGACACTGCACCACCTCCGCGCCCTGTTCGGCGAGCAGGCGCGAGAATTGCGCCTCTTCGCGCGTCTCCAGGATCAGGATCCGGTAGCCATTCAGTCGGTCGGCCATGATGTCGTTTCCAACATTTGTGAGCAGCTTTTGTTCATCAATGCGCTGCTGACGGCATTGGCGCAAGGGCGCTGCCGATGATACAGGGGGCCTGCGAAAAACCCGTCGCTGCACAAGATCTGATCATGCCGTCCATGCCTGCCCACCAATATGTGCTGACCCTGTCCTGTCCGGATCGTCCCGGCATCGTTTCGGCGGTCTCGACCTTTCTGGCTCACAACGGCCAGAACATCCTCGACGCCCAGCAGTTCGACGATGTCGAGACCGCAAAATTCTTCATGCGCGTGGTGTTCACCGCGGCCGATCTCGCCGTGGAACTGTCAGCGCTGCAGACCGGCTTTGCCGCAATTGCCGAACGCTTCGGCATGGACTGGCAGATGCGCGACCGCGCCGACCGGCGGCGTGTGATGCTGCTGGTCTCGAAATCCGATCACTGCCTGGTCGACATCCTCTATCGCTGGCGCACCGGCGAGCTGGCGATGGTTCCCACGGCGATCGTCTCCAACCACCCGCGCGAGACCTATGCCGGGCTCGACTTCGGCGACATCCCGTTTCATCACCTGCCCGTCACCAAGGACAGCAAGGACGAGCAGGAAATGGCGATCTGGAACCTGGTGGGAACGACGAGGACCGACCTCGTGGTGCTCGCGCGCTACATGCAGATTCTCTCCGACGAGCTGTCGGCAAAACTGTCGGGCCGCTGCATCAACATCCATCACTCGTTCCTGCCGGGGTTCAAGGGCGCGCGGCCCTACCACCAGGCGCATGAGCGCGGCGTCAAGCTGATAGGCGCCACCGCCCATTACGTGACACGCGACCTCGACGAGGGCCCGATCATCGACCAGGACGTCGAGCGCATCAGCCACCGCGATACGCCCGACGATCTCGTCCGCAAGGGCCGCGACATCGAGCGCCGCGTGCTGGCGCGGGCGATCCGCTATCACCTCGAAGACCGCGTGATCCCGAACGGCCGCAAGACCGTGGTGTTCGTGGATTGATCAGGTGAAGACCGGGCGGAAGGCGCGCGGGCTCCAGCCAAAATCGGCGACCGCAGGGCCCGCGTCAAAGGTCATGTCCTTGGTCATGCGAAGGCCCCAGGCCACGTTCGCGCTGGGAAACAGCGGCTTGGCCAGCAAGAACATCAGGCGCCAGAGCGCAGGCGGCAGCGAGACGGTTCGCCGCGGCCGCCCCAAGCCATCAAAAATCCGCCCGATCATCTCGCGGTAGGTGATCGTCTCGAGCCCCGCCAGCGCGTAGGTCTTGTCCACCGAAGCCGGGCTGTCGGCGGCGGCGATGGCGCCAAGCGCGAGATCTTCGGCATGCACCGGCTGGCGCAGACCGCCGGCACTTCCAACCAGCGGCATGAAGCCGAAGCGGCTGATCAGGCGGGATAGCGGGGTGATGTTGCTGTCGCGCCCTTCCGCGTAGATCAGGGTCGGGCGCAGGATGGTCCAGCCGATGCCATGCCGGCTGCAGCTTGCTGCGATCTGCTCCTCGGCGTCGATCAGGTCCTGCATGCGTTGCCGTTCCCGGGCGATCTGGGAGTCCAGCTTGGTCAGGACGCTGGTCGACGAGAACGCGACGACTCGCCGCAGCCGCTGATTGAGCAGATGCGGCAGCGCCTGCGCCAGCAGCACGGCGTCGGCGGTGCAGTAGAGGGTGGCGAATTCCGGCAGGCGTAGGGACGCCGGATCACGGAGGTCGCCGCGGATATAGTCAATGCCGGGCGAGGTCCTGTCGGCCCTGGACAGCACGAGTGGCCGCTCCCCACGTCCCCGGAGGTGGGCCACGATGTAGCCGCCAACGAGGCCGGTGCCACCAATGATCAAACTCTGATCTGAACCCCTGGGCATTGCCGATTCCACAAGACTTAATCCGCTTATGGATCGCTGTTTGATCTATCTTGGCCTCGACTTCCAGCCTTGACGTGCGAACTATCGCGACGGGGGCGAGGCGGTCTGCGCCGCCTGGGCGTTGTCGTCCCGTTCGGCGGCGGGCTGCTGGCGCCGCCGCTCGCGCTCCTTCATGTACTCGTCGTATTTTGCGGTTCCCGGGCGCGGCGGCGCGTCCGCCGGCAGTCCACCGGCCCATTGCGGAACATAGTCGCCCATGCCGTCCGCGAGTTTGGCGTTGATGGAGGCGCAACCCGCCAGGCTGCATGCGACAGATGCGGCGGCGGACAGGAGCGCCAGTCGGTGAAAGCTGAAAGTCATCGTGCGAATATGGGTCCTGCTGGGACGCGACATAAGTCCGATAGCGCAAGGTATGCCTCAATACCTAAAATCAGCCGATACCGCGGCAAATGGTATAATAATACTGTGGACTGTTCCTCACATTCGCGTTCGACAGGGCCGAGGCGGCAGGCGCCCTGTCGCAACCTGATATGGGGACAGGCAGGAAGATATGCCGTATCGTTATAAGACGTCATGCCGCGCGGGTACATGATGAAAAAGCCGGGCTATGGTACGGCAAGAGCTGAGGACTCGGTTCAAGCCGCAAGAAGCCGATCGGGAGGAGTGCTGATGTTGACGCGAAGGAGAGACGTTTTGCTGGCCGCAGGTGCTGCGGTCGCGCTGAGCCTTGGCCCGGCACGGGCTGAGGATTCGGTCAAGATTGGTTTGATCGTGCCGATGACGGGCGGCCAAGCGTCGACGGGCAAGCAGATCGACAATGCCGTCAAGCTCTATATGCAGCAGCACGGCGACACCGTCGCGGGCAAGAAGATCGAGGTGATCCTGAAGGATGATGCCGCGATCCCGGACAATACCAAGCGCATCGCCCAGGAGTTGATCGTCAACGACAAGGTCAATTTCATCGCCGGCTTCGGCGTCACCCCGGCCGCGCTCGCCGCGGCGCCGCTCGCGACCCAGGCCAAGATTCCCGAG
>Ga0335071_10004679_pt1 | contig 14287 bp, 9 predicted proteins | sample Lox_Sample_15_FD_206724 | JGI IMG/M metagenome (GOLD analysis project Ga0335071, IMG submission 206724) | Soil microbial communities from Loxahatchee National Wildlife Refuge, Florida, United States - Lox_Sample_1.5 | ecosystem: Environmental > Terrestrial > Soil > Wetlands | place: USA: Florida... | reverse complement strand
CCGTCCCGGCGCCGCCTTGTCCGAAAAAGCCCCACCACGTCGCCTGCGGCTCTTCCGCCCCGTTCCAGCATCTCCTCTACGCCTGAGCGCCCGCACTCAACCTGAAAAACCGGTGCCGACAACCGAATTTCTCAGCTCTCATGAATTAAGCAGGTTAGAATGCAAATTCAACGCAAGCACAGATCACCACGGCTTACACGGATCAAAACCATGCATCGCATCGCTCTGCTTGTCGCATTTCTGGCGTCATTTGCCATCGCCCAGGCTCCCCAGCAAGCTACGCCGTCGGGCATCCTTCCCCAGCATCAGCGCATGGGCTACTTCCTCGGCGTCTGGACCGCCTCCGGCACCTCGAAGATCAGCCCAAAGTCCAAGGCCGCTCCTTTCACACTCAAGGAGCACGGCGACTGGGTCACCGACGGATACTTTCTAGAAACTAAGACCTCGATGAAGTCCGAGCTGGGCCACGTGAACAGCGTGCGGGTAATGGGCTACAACGTCGAGGACAAGGTTTATACCTACAACGTCTATAACAGCCTCGGCGAGCACCAGCTCGCGCTCGGCCATCTCAACGGCAACACCTGGACATGGGACTCCGCCGAGAAGCTCAACGGCGTCGATGTCAAAGGCCGCTACACCATCGTCGAAACCGGCCCCGATACTTTTACCTTCAAGTCCGAAGTCGCCGACCCTAAAGGCGGATGGGTGACAGTAATGGAAGGCAAAGCGACGCGGATAGCACCACCGAGCAATTAGCGGCTAGCTCTTGGAGCGCCCCAATGATTCTCTATAAATATCTAGAACCGTCGCGTCTGGACGTTTTGAAAAGAAAGAAGATCCGATTCACGCAGCCCGGCGACTTTAACGACCCTTTTGAATTTCGCCCTCGGATCCGGTCAGCGGCATCCGAGGAAGAAACACGGAACTACATAAAAGAGAACTTTGAGGAATTGGTGGATAAGGAGCCAGACAAGTACGGAGCGCTGACTGACTCCTTGCCGAAGGACATGTTGAGGCAGATGCTGATTGCAGAGAAAGCTCGCCTCCCCGAACTTTTCAAGCTCTTGGAGCCGCAGATGCTTGGCAATGTTTCGGTCTTTCTCGACAGATTTATCAGCGAGAACGTCGGCGTCTTATGTCTCAGTGAAGTGCGAGATTCCATCTTGATGTGGGGGCATTACACTGAGAATCATCACGGATTCGTCGTCGGATTCGATGCTGATCATTCCTTCTTTTCGGCGCGCACGAGCGAGCAAGATGAATTCGGCTTTCTGCGCCGAGTGAACTATCAGCAGCGGCAGCCTAATGTTGTGCTCTCTGACACATCATCCCTTGTGTGGTTCCAGACGAAGTCCGAACAGTGGTCCTATGAAAAAGAGTGGCGGGTGATGCGTGTGCTCTCCGACGCCGAATGTCGAATGGATGCCGCGCCGTTCCCGATATGCTTGGTCGAATTTCCGCCCGATGCTGTACTGGAAATAATTGTTGCGATCGACGCCGTCGTTGATTCAGGACTTAGCATCGATAGTCGGCGAATTCCCAAGAGCAGCTTTGCTGAGAGCGCAGGAAGATGTGTCCGACTATGCCCTAATTGTCGAGAGAATCAAGTAGAGGGACCGTGCACGTGCCGCACTCATTCGCACTTCTCAAATTCGTAGAAACCGCTAATTGCTAATCGCTAATTGCTAGTCGCTCTCCGATAGAAGCTCAACCCCGCATCTCCCTGCACGATCTTGCGATAGAGCACAAGTGTGCCAAATGTCTCCGACGGCTCGAACTTCTTCTCGTGCTCCGCGATCACGATCGACGAGAACACCACCAGATGCGACTCGCCCAGGAATTCCAGCGTGCGCTCGTAGGCTCCCCGCATGTGATACGGAGGATCGAGAAAGCAAAAGTCGCACGTCACGCCCGATGCATCCAGCCCCCGCAGCGCCGAAGTCACGTCGCCCTCGTACACGTCAAATCCTGCGCTGATCTTCAGCGACTGCAAGTTCTCGCGAATTAGCCGCGCGTGCTTGCGCTCCGACTCAACGAAGTGCACCTGTTGCGCACCCCTGCTAATCGCCTCGATGCCCACCGCGCCCGTTCCCGCAAACAAGTCGAGCCACACGCTGCCTTCCAGCTTGCTAGACGCCCCCAGCACGTTGAACAGCGTTTCGCGCAAGCGGTCGCTGGTGGGCCGAAGGTCGAGTCCCGGCAGCGATTTGAGCGGCCGGCTGCGATACGCTCCGGCAATGATGCGCATGGCTACTCTCTTCTACACCGTAAGAATTCATCTTTGAAAGGGCACGGCTTCAGCCGTGCCGTTGGGCCGCGCAAAGCCCTGGGCTTTAGCCCCTGAGGGAGCTGCTCCAATTCCGGCCCGAGGTAGTTGAAACCTGCTCAAGCCCTCTGCAAAGCGAGTGTATAGAATAGAGAGGGAGGTTGGGGGTTTTCATGCGCGGCTGGTCATTCCCGGCGGGGCGCCTGTTCGGTGTCGATATCCGGATTCATGTCACGTTCCTCTTTCTTCTCGGCTTCGTCTGGTTCTCCGAATCGCTGACTATGGGCGTCACCGGCCCGGGCCGCGGCCTGGCGCTGGTCTCCATCATCTTCGGTTGTGTGGTTCTTCACGAGTTGGCGCACGCCGTGGTTGCCCGGCGCAGCGGCATAGTAGTCCGCTCCATCATCCTGCTGCCCATCGGCGGCGTTACCCTCATGGAAGATCCGGGCGCCAGCAAGCCCGATCCTGCGCGCGACATTCGCATCGCCGTCGCTGGACCACTGCTCAACCTCGTCATCGCCGCCGTCGCGGCCGCGTTTATTCTCACCTTCGCGCCGCAGGTAAAGCTCTGGTCGCAGCCCTACGTTCACGCCACCAACCTGCCCCGCAGCCTGTTCTGGGGCAATCTGTTTCTCGGCGCCTTCAACCTGCTGCCCGCCTATCCCATGGACGGCGGCCGCATCCTGCGCGCTCTGCTCGCCGAGCGCATGGACTACGTGCACGCCACTCGCCGCGCCGTCACCATCGGTCAGGTCTTCGCCATGCTGCTCATGATGATCGGTCTGGTGTGGAACGTGTGGCTGGTAGTGATTGGGTTCTTCCTCTTTCTCGGCGCGCAACTGGAGGACCGCTCCGTCCTCTTCCAGTCGGTGCTTGAATCGGTGCGCATGCAAGACGTCATGCTCACCCACTTCTCCATCCTTTCGCCCGCCGACACCCTCGAAGACGCCCTCAGCAAGGCGGTGCACACCTTGCAGGACGACTTTCCCGTGGTCCGCGGCGTGGAGATGGTGGGGGTCATCAACAAGTCGCGCATCGTCGAGGCTCTCCGCCGCGACGGCAACGGCTACGTGCAGCCCGCCATGGTTCGCAGCTTCGAAGTTGCCAGGCGCACTGACTCCCTGGCCGACGCCTTCCGCAGGCTGCATGGCCGCGGCCTCAGCATGATCCCCGTGGTCGAAGCCGGACGCCTGGTCGGCATTGTCACCCTGCAGAACCTCACCCACTCCATGGCCCTGCTGGCCGAATCCCGCCGCCTCAAGCGCGCCGAAGAAGCAAGCGACTAGCCGCCTGGAACTCCTGCAACCCGCGTCAGCCTCTGAGTCGAGGCGGGAGACTTGCACATTCGCCACCCGTTGTGGCCCAGCCTTGCAAATTCAAGCTGAGTCTCAGAGCCCGCTGAAAAACTCATTTGCGACCAGCGTCGAATCAAGGCACGACTTTAGTCGTGCCGCTGAGTCGTTTATTGTTAGTCCGCGAGGCGCGTGCGGCTCCTACTCTTTTAGCACCCTCTTCAACCCGGAGTCATCTCCTCCCCAAACCGCCTCATCACGGTTCGAACTATCTCATCCGTGGTTACTTTCGTTTCCTGCACTTGCCGATTTCTCTGGCGCTCCCGCATTTGACGCCTTACAACCAAACTGTGAGGTCGGAGTTGTAGTGTCTCTGGCCAGGCCGCGCCCAGTACGCGCCGTCAACCACTCTTTGACAATTCCCGAAGTGACACAAGAATGCCGCAAGTTCGCATCAAAGAAAGCAAGCTAAGTGCTTTTAGAATGAAATGGATACATGTAACTAATAATATTATTAATGACTTGCGAGGGTTCTTCTCTAACCCATTGATTCTAAAGCGTGGCAAACAGTGAACTTGCGTATTGCCAAAGCTCGAAGTGAGCTCAATTGCCCTTCAATTTGGCGAGAATAACATGGTCACCCGGTTTGGGAGGGTTGAGCGGCGTACTTACGATTCGCCGAAGCGCCCGGGGCCTCAGGTTGCCGATGACCCACATCAGGCCGGCACGGACTCCTATCGCCGAAAGGTTCCCATGTGTTCGGCGCTCCCGAGAATGTGGCTCTTCATGGCAGCTTCGAGTTCTTGTCGCGTGGCTCCCGCCGCCAGGGCCAACTTCATGTCGAGAGCATACAGCCGGAAGAAATACCGATGGGTCTTGCCCGGCGGGGGACACGGGCCGTTGTAGCCAAGCTTGCCGAAGTCGTTGCGTCCCTGCACGGCTCCGCTGGCTAGGTTCGCGGTTTTGGGGGCGTCTTCCGGCAACAGGTGCGCGCTCGCGGGAATGTTCCAGATGACCCAGTGAACCCACGTGCCGAACGGTGCATCCGGGTCGTCCATGATGATCGCAAAGCTGACGGCTTGCGGATGATGCCCCGTCCAGCCGAGTACGGGAGAAATGTCGGGTCCCTCACACGTGTACTGCTGAGGTATACCCGCGCCGGCAGCGAACGCCGAACTGAACAGGGTGAAGTCCATAACAGACGGACCTCCTTTCGCTGGCTTGGGCTGTTGCCCGAACATGGATGTTGCGAGTAGGAGAAGTGCGACGCTTGCTATGCGCATACCGTAATTGTAGGCCGATGCTTTCGTATTGCGGTGGCTTTCGCCCGTTTTCTCTTACGAGCCACGTCGCTTGACGATGAACGATTCGAGATCGTCGGGAGTCCTGGGCCAGTCATCCCGGAGCAGGCGCGAGAGCGCGCGGTCGGCGAGAAGTTTGCCGCCAGTCTGGCAATGCGGACAGTAGTTCGCCTCATTGGCAGCATAGCGAATGCGCTGAATGAGATTGCCGCATCGCGGGCACTTCTGTTTGTACTTGCCGTGCACCGCCATTTCGTCGCGGAATGCCGTCACTTTCTCAGGGAAGTCGTCGCCGGTTTCCGCGCGCAATCGGTCAACCCATAGCTGCAGGGTCGTGCGGGTTGCGGCATACAGTCGCTCGACTTGCTGCGCGGTCAACTTTTGCGTCAGTTGCAGCGGCGAAAGTTGAGCCGCAAAGAGAATTTCGTCGGAGTAGGCGTTGCCGATACCGCTGAAAATATGCGGATCGGTGAGGACACGCTTCAGGGTGTGATTCTCGGCTTGCAGCGCAGAGATGAACTGGTCGAAGGTTGCGTCGAGGACTTCCAGGCCGCCGGGATCGAGTGAGCGAAGTGCGTCCTGTCCTGCGACCACGTGCAGCGAGGCGCGTTTCTGCGACCCAGCCTCGGTCCACAGCAATGTGGCTCCCGGAAAATCGAATGCCGCCAACCCTCGGGGTTTGCCCAGCTTGGCGCCACGCGGCCGCCAGTGAAGCCGCCCGGCGATCATCAAGTGCAGCACGAACCAGAGATCCTCTTCCAGGCCGATGCAGATGCGTTTGCCCATCCGGCGGAGCTCGACAACCCGCTTGCCTTCCGCCGAATGAATCGGCGGGACCGCCGTGCGCAGCAGAAACGGGCTGGCGATGCGGATGCTTTCAAGCGTTTGTCCGACGATGCGCCTCTGCAGCGCGTCAAGGTAAACGACAATGTCAGGCAGTTCAGGCACGGGTGATCGAGGTTAGTACGGGGGCCCACCAATTGCCGATATAGACGAGCGCTGTTGCGGTCCACTGCAGCATCAACGTCGCTGCTGGGACGCCCATTCTACTGTACCGTCACGTTAATTGTGGCGGTGTGCGAGAGGGAGCCACTGGTGCCGGTGATGGTGACGTTTCCGTTGAGGGGCGTTGGCGTACTGCCGGACGAGCTGCCGCTGCTCCCACCTCCGCCACACGAGAGCATGCCGAACATGAGTCCGGCCAGCATGAGTCCGAGCAGCTTCCAGTAGCGCAAGCGTTTCAGCCGGGCGGTAAACACCATCCCGAGGGCGAAAACGAAGCTTCCGTAGGCGCCGAGGCCGCGATGCTGGAAGGGCAGGGGCGCGCCACGCTCCATGCTCAGGACTGTGCCCTTGATGGTGACGAGCGCGGTGCCGCTGCCCCCGGTTACGGTTGAGGGGCTGATCGTGCAAGTCGTGCTTCCAAGCGACGCGGGCACGCTGCAGGTGAGGGCAACGTCGGAACTGAAACCACCGAAGGACGCGACGGTGAGGTTGTCGGTAATCATGCCCCCGCTCGAAATCGAGACGACCATGCTGGCGACAGTGAGCGTGAAGTCGGGAGTAGCGACCGTCACCGGAATCTGCAGGGTATGGGTGAGCGTGCCGCTGGTAGCGCTGATGGTGATCGAGCCGGTGACGGCGGACGAGGAAGCGGTGACGGTGAGGGTGCTGGTGACACCCGCGTTGGGATTGGCCGTGATTGGGTTGGGATTCAGGGAACAGGTCAGACCGGTGGTTCCCGTGCAGGAGTAATTCACGCTGCCGGCGAATAGTTGTAGCGCGGTCAAGGTAATCGTGTCGCTGGTGGAATTGCCGGCAGCGACGTTCTCCGCGGAATTGCCGGCGGAAATCTGGAAGTCGGGATAATTGATGGTGACGTTCAGCGTTACGCTGTGCGAGAGGCTGCCACTCACGCCCAGCAGCGTCAGGGTGCCGGTTTGCGTCCCAAGGACGTTCGGGTCGCTTGCGGGTGTGACGTTCACGCTGTCGGTGGCGGGTGCCGCAAGATTGGGGACAGCGAACGAGCAGGATGCACCTTGAAGACCGGAGGAAGCGCTGCAACTCAGACCCACGGTGCCCGTGAAACCCTGTTTGCTGTTCAACGTCACGGAGACAGGCGTGGCCGAGGTCGAATTCATCGTAACGGAGCGGACGGCAGGAAGCATCACGAAGTCGGGCTGGGCCGGTTGTCCAGCGAGAGCGTTGAGGAAGCCGGAAGCATCGACCGAGCCCCATCCGGTAACTTGATCGTAGCCGGCGCCTGCGAGGAAGCCGAAGGTGCCGTGAGGGCATTGGGGAAATGACAGCTGCTGGCAAAGAACCACATTGTCCCCGGTGGCGATGTCGTTGAACGCCCATGCCGCGCTGGCCGCCAGCGAGTAAATTTGCGGATTGAGGTTGCCCTGGCGTCCGCTCAGTTTCTGATTGGCCAGCGCAGCAATGCCCGCGAAGGCAGGCGCAGTGGCGGAGGTGCCACCGATGACGGTGAAGGTTTGGTCGGAATTGCGGCGGTATCCGGTCTGGCAACTCCCTTGCGAGCAAATGATGTAGCCGTCATGATTGGACGACGACGCCAAAGCGATGTCGGGCACATCACGATGGCCATCGGCAGGCACGCCATTGCCGGCCTGCCATGAGGGCTTTGGAAAGCCTGAAGAACACTGGTTATTCGCATTCTTTATGGCGCAGCTACTTACTCCGCCGCCAGTCGCGACGTTCTGGCCGACGGTGCTGGTGTCGTTCCACGCCGTCTCGGGAATATAGGCGAAAGCCGAGGCGCTGCTGTCGTTGGGATCGCTGGAGCTGTTCCAGTATGTCTGCGCCGCTGCGACGCCATTGCTGACGGTGGCGGTACTGTCGCCAGTGAACTCGGTGCCGCCCAGGCCAGTGACGTAGATCGAGCTGGCCGGGTAGTCAACAGCCGGGCCGTGAGTGGCAAGTGCTACGGGACTCTGCGGCGTGCCATCGCAGTCGGTCGCGCCCACATCTCCAGCGGCGGAGGTGACGGTCTGGCCCTGCAAGTTGGCTTGGGCCAGGTAGCCTTCGATGGTCGTGATCTCGGTGGACGAGAAATTGGCTTCGCAGTCGCCGTAGCTGAGGCTGATGATCGACGCAGCATTCTGGTTCACCAGGAATTGCAGCGAAGTCGTCAGCGCGTTGGGGGAGTATGCGAAGACGATGGCGGCGTTGGGCGCGACGGCTCCTGCCCACTGAATGTCGAGTGCTGCCTCGTCCGCTTCGCCGCTGGTGAACGTGGTGGGCGAGCCGACGGGATTGAGGGTGAGGTCGCCGGCAGGCAGTGCTGAGACGCTGCGAAATGTCGCGTTGTCGGATGCGAAAGCCGAGGTCGTGATGCCGTTCTGGCTCGTATTGCCAGTCTGTCCGACGATGCCAATCGTCTGGCCAGCGCCGTCATTGCCCGACTGGAACACGCCATTCGCGTAGTCGGGCAGGTTGTAGATGGTGCCAAAGTCCCCCGGAGCGATGAAGTGGTTGCCGGAGATGCTGGACGTGAGCCGCGGATTGATCTGCCGCACCCGCGACTGGGTGCGGGGACGGAAGTCGTGCAGGCCGGTGATGCCGGCGACCACTCCCGAGAGAGCTTCAGGAATCGCGGCTTCCGTGCTCGGCGCGTAGTGCAGCGTGCCGTCAACCAGGTAGTTGTGGATGGGTGTGTGGAAAGCGGCCTCCACCTGCGCGGCGATGCCGCTGAAGGCAATCCAGGTGCGGCTGCGGGCGATCTCGTCCACCGTGAAGCCCTGCGTAGCGAGCCACGCCGACATCAGGGCGACATCGGCTTCGGCCAGTCCGAACTGATCGCCAAATTCCTCGGGGGTGAGCCACTTGTGATAGTTGGGCGAGGCGGGATCCTGCTGTTCGGCGAGAAGTTGGTCGAGCGCGGCCTGCTGGGCCGGCGTGCGGCTGAAGACCAGAGTCATGTGCTGCATTGGCTTGTCGGCAGCAACCGCCCCACGGTCGAGTTCGGCACGGGCGCGAGGCGCCAGCGTGCCACGCAAGCGGACCGCGCTTGCGTTGTCGATGGGACGCACGATACGGCGTTGCTGGGCGACAGCCAACGATGACAACAGAACGATGACGGCGAAGAGCTTCAGTCTCATGCGATGCCTGGCTTCGGTGGGCTGCTAACAAGAGTATAGAGACCCTGCCTGCCGGGGTGGTGGCACCCAGCGGTTACGCACGATCTAGGGGATACCCGCTGTACAACACGGAGCTTAGACAAAAGTTGCCGGTAGCCACGCACCCGCAATGACGGCTGTGCGGGCGTGGCCGCACGCGAGCGCTCTGGCCGGGACCCCGAACAATGGATCTTAAGTTTCATGCGGGGCTCATCCCGGTCCCCCGCGTCCCACCATCCAGGACGCGCGGGAGTGGTCAGTTTCAGTGGAGCGGGACACTCTCAACCGCCACGTTCCAGCCGCTCACCTGGTAGTGCGCGGGAGCCTTGCCGAGGTCGGCCGCGCGGTAGCGTACTCCGATGGTGCGCGATTCACCGGGCAGCAGAGATACGAAGTTGTCGTCGAACAATGCAGGGACGACATCTTCGCCGTCACTTTTGACCAACCGCAGGTGGACCATGAACGCCACGGTCTTCGCTGGATTGCTCACCGTCAACTGCTGGTACAGGAATCCTCCGTCGCACTCCGCCGCTGCCACCGGAGGCGTGGTGGGCGCGGCCTGGGGCTTGACGGCGAACGGAATAGCACACGGTGAGGCGGCCGGTTTGGTCTGTACACGCAGCGTGACGGGCGCCAGGTCCTGCAGCGCAGTCATGTCCGCGTAGGCACTCTGCGGCGTGGTGGCGGTGCCGTGGGTCTTCTCCCAGTCCATTTCGTCAGCCTTGGTGGAGAGCCAGTAGAAGTTGTCGCTCTCGACCTTGCTGAATCGATCGGTGGCATAGAGCTTGAGGAAATACGTGGTCGACAGGTCGGGCAACTGGGGGACGGTAAAGGCTATGGATGCCTTATCGGGGAAGACATCGACCATGGCGTCCTGCGTCCACTTCTGCGTGCCGTCGAAGTTGTAGAGCGTGGCGGTGACTTTGACTACATACGATGTGCTGAGCGAACTGACCACGGCGATCGAGCGGTCGTTATACGAGTAAAGCACGTGCATAGGCTCGTTGGCTTTCCTGGTGCCGTAATAACCGCCGGCCGGCACCAGATAGTAGTCGTAAAGGTGCCAGATGAGCGAAGGCCAGGCGTTGTTCAGCATCCACTGAATGACCCCCGTGGAGTTGAACTTGTTGCGCGCGTAGGCTTCGAACATGGCACGCTCGCCCTCGTAGTCCATGGCGTAGGCCTTGCGCTCGAAGTCGTTTAAGTCTTTCGGCGCACCGTATCGGTGCTCCATCGAAGTGTTGTAGAAGTCGAATGTCTGGAAGCGCTCACCGCCCTCGTGGAATCCCCACGCTTCATTCTGGGGCCAAAGCTTGTCGGGCGGGAGAAAGCGGCGCAGGCTGGCCGGTGTGGGAATCGCCGGCCCGGGGCTGGTTTCAGTGTTGAATCCCCATGCGCCGCCGAGCTTGGTGTCAACCAGCCAGTAATTAGGTGGAACGTAGTCGTAAGGGCCGGTCATTTTCACCCCAGACGGCCCCGTCACCGTGGTGGGCGTGGCGGATGCGGACGAAAGCGTCGGATTCGGCCACAGTTCTTCTTTCTCGATGCGCAGGTACGTGGATTCGACGGCAGGAATCGGCGGGTTGTCGCTTCCGTTCAGCCACACCAGCATCGAGGGATGATTGCGCAGCAGGCGCGTCTGGTCGCGCTGCGAGGCCTGTGCGATTCTGTACTGCTCGTTGCCCCACTCGTTCCAGCGCTCCCACATATCGCAACAGCACCAGCCCGCCATGATGAGGACGCCGTACTTGTCGGCGAGATCGTAGAAAGCCTGCGTCTCCAGCTTGCCTTCGAGGCGGATGGTGTTCAGACCAAGATCGCGCACATAGCGGAACTCCGTCTCCATGCGCTCGGGCGTCGAGCGCAGGAGCAAGTCAGGCGCCCATCCTCCGCCGCGGATGAGCACCGGCTTGCCGTTGATCTTGAACAGAGTGTGCCCATTGTTCAATTCAGAGGTGACCTGCCGGATGCCGAACGTCACCTCCTGCGAGTCCGACGGCTTTCCGTCAGCCGTGACGCTAACGCGGGCGTGATACAGCACAGGCTTGCCCATTTCATGCGGCCACCAGAGCTTCGGATCTTTGAGGGTGAGCTCCCGAAACTGCGCCGGATCGAAGCTGACGGTCTTCTTCTGCTCGCCTTCCAGCGCTACTTGCTGATGGACCTTCTTGCCTTCGATCTCCCAACTGATGTCGGCTGTGACCTCGTGCCCGGTAGCGTTCCACGCCTCGACCACCGGCGTGAGTTGCGCGGAGGTGAAGTCCTCGTTCAGCTTCGTGGCCACGTAGGGGAAGCGTAACTGCACCGGACCGCTGGCGGTCAGATAGACGTCGCGGAACAGCCCGGTGTTCTTGTCCGGGGGCGAAGGCGCCCAGTCCACCCAGGTGATGGCCAGATCATCGGGAGTAGGCGGGAAGACCTCGATGGCGAGGATGTTTTCGCCAAGGTAGTGCAGGCCACTGGAGAGATTGAGTTCGAAGACGCGCCATGTCCCGGCGATTTCGTTCTTGCTGGCGATTTGCTTGCCGTTGAGCCATACATCCGCGCGGTAGTTGACACCATCGAGGTGCAGGGCGACCGAGTGGCCCGAGAAACTCGTCGGCAGACGGAACTGGGTGCGATACCACCACCCGCACTTGTAGGGGCTGTCGTCGAGCATCGCCAGGTTAGAAAACATGCTGCCGAGGGGGTAGTCCATGCCGGAGAGGTCCCTCAAGTTCATGCTGTAATAAGGGTCGTTGATCACACCTGCGGCCACCTGAGCGGCGACGACCGTCGCGGGCACAGTGGTCGGAATCCAGCCGATCGGACGGTAGAGCGGGGAGGACAGGGTGTCGCCGTCGAGTCCCGGATGATTACTATTCTTCAAGCCTGCCGGACCCGTCGTCGAGCCCTGCAGCACACAGGCCGATTGCACCTGCCAGCCTGTATGCAGCTCCAGGCGCGTGACCGGCGCAGATGGAGTGGCGGCCAGATGCGTGATGCATGCAAAAAGTGCAAAGAGGAGAATTAGTTTCGGCATCAGCGACGCTAAATGAGACATGAAAGTCCCTCGCCAAGCATGGTACATGAGGACACTTCAGGGTGACGTGATCTTGCGACCTTGGTGGTGGGGCACGGGAGTCGCATTGCCGCCCCAGTCACCCTGAGTAGAATTCTTGCGGAGCTACCATGAGATCCTTCTCCGACGAGTATTCGACCCGCAAAGCGCGGCGCGAGGCAGGACAGTCGTGTCGCGACCAGGTTAGCCGTGTGAGCCAGGGAAAGTTCGATGCTAAAGCGCGGAAGTTCGATGCGGTCGAGTTGATGAACGCGGCGCACAAGCACCGCCTGCCTCTACTGCTGCCGCTGAAGAACGCGCGCATGGCGGCCACTCCGTTCACGTTCTATCGCGGCGCGGCGCCGCTGATGGCGGCCGATCTTGCGCAATTGCCGCGCACCGGGATCCTGGCGCAAATCTGCGGCGACGCGCACGTGCAGAATTTGGGGGCGTTCGGTGGCGGCCCCGATGGCCACATGATTTTTGACATCAACGACTTCGACGAGACCATCAAGGCCCCTTGGGAGTGGGACGTGAAGCGCATGGCCACCAGCTTGGTGCTGGCGGGACGCGAAGCCAGGAACTCGGAGCGGCAGTGCAAGGACGCGGTGCTGGAGTTCGCTCGTAGCTATCGCGAGTCGATGCAGAAGTTCTCGGAGCTGCCTGTGCTGGAGCTGGCGCGCTACCTGGTGATGCGCGAGCTGAAGGTTTCTCCGGTAAAGTCGGTATTGCACAAGGCGGAACGCGCGACCCCCTTGGACAGTCTGAAGAAGCTGACCGAGCGCAAGGGCAAGAAGTATCAATTCAAGGAGACAAAGGACCCTACGTATGGAGTGAGGACACAGTATCCGGTTGACGCGGCGGTCCGCAAGCAGGTACTGGCTGCGTTGCCGGAGTACCTGAAGACGCTGCAACCGGAGCGTCGTCACTTCTTTGCCCAGTACAAACCGGTGGACGTGGGCTTCCGGATCGTGGGCACCGGCAGTGTAGGCACACGCGACTATGCGGTGCTGATGTTCGGCGGCGCTCTGGACGACCCGCTGTTTCTGCAACTGAAGCAGGAATTGCCGTCGGCCTACGCGCCATACGTTCCGAAGAACGTTCCGCCGAAGCACCACGGCCAACGGGTGGCGGAGGGCGCGCGCAGGATGCTGGTGCAACTCGACATCTTCCTGGGGTGGACAACCCTTGACGGCCTGCCCTATCTGGTGCGGCAGTTGCGCGACCACAAGGCGGGAATCGAGACTTCGGACCTGGAGGGCAACGGCCTGCTGCAGTATGCCGAGGTTTGCGGCGAAATCCTTGCCAAGGGGCATGCGCGCTCCGGCGATCCTTGCATGCTGTCGGGATACCTCGGGACGGCTGACCGCTTCGACAAAGCCCTGGTCAACTTCGCGGTGGACTACGCCGATCAGACGACGCGCGATTTTGACGCCTGGCTCAAGGCGATTCGGGATGGCAAGGTCGAGGCGCTGAAGCCGGCAAAAAAGAAGAGCAAGAAGAAGTGAGTTGCCGGTAGTCGCCTGTCGGCCGCCACTAATTGCGAATCCCCCGCCAAGCGGGTTCCCGCCGCTCCGATGACATAAGAATTGACCTGTCGGTCTCACCCTCGCCGTGTGACAATCGTCATTTGGCCATGCGCTGCTATTCGCAGGGAAGGAATTCCGCCACCCATGTCTGGTACAACGGTGCGAGAGACAGCCAGCACACCCAGCCTGAAGCGCGCGCTGGGGCTGTGGGACCTCGTCCTGTACGGCATCATCGTCATCCAGCCCACGGCTCCCATGCCCGCCTACGGAGCGTTCTCCAATGCAGGCAAGGGTCACGTCGTCACCGCCGTGCTGATCGCGATGGTGGCGATGATCTTCACGGCGATCAGTTATGGGCGCATGGCGCGCGTCTATCCCAGCGCCGGCTCGGCGTATACATACGTGGGCCGCGAGCTACATCCCTCGCTGGGCTTCGTGACGGGATGGAGCATGACCATGGATTACATGCTCAATCCGCTCATCTGCACCATCTGGTGCGGCAAGGCGATGGCCGATCTGGTATCCGAAGTCCCGCTGCCCATCTGGTTCGTGGCCTTTGCCGCGCTGTTCACGCTGCTCAACCTGCGTGGCGTCGAAACCTCAGCCCGCATCAACCAGGCGCTGTGTGCAGCGATGGGGCTGGTCATCATCGTGTTTTTCGTGGCGACCCTCCGCTACATTTTTCACTTGCCGCCGCAGGGGGCGCAGTTCTTCACCCTG
>Ga0335071_10004678_pt1 | contig 14290 bp, 6 predicted proteins | sample Lox_Sample_15_FD_206724 | JGI IMG/M metagenome (GOLD analysis project Ga0335071, IMG submission 206724) | Soil microbial communities from Loxahatchee National Wildlife Refuge, Florida, United States - Lox_Sample_1.5 | ecosystem: Environmental > Terrestrial > Soil > Wetlands | place: USA: Florida... | reverse complement strand
GAGACCTTTGGAAAGCTGTTGCTCATGCCGTTGTTGGATGCGCCTTCAATTGGTACGGCGACTCCGCCCTTTCCATCGTTAAAGGGGATTCGATAAAGGTCGTACTTTATTTGAGTCTCCTCGGGATCGTTGGCATGCCTCGGTAACGTCTGGCCCGGTGTCTCAGGGGCCCGCGCTTCAGCCCTGGCAAACACCACGAACTTGCCGTCGGGGCTCCAAACTGCATTGGTCTGCACAAAGCGGTCATCGTCAGCCCCCGGCAAAGGCTGCTTTTTCCCCGTAACTCGGTCATACCAGGCTAAGATTCCGCGCGTTGGATAAAAGACTTGGAGGAAGCGGTAGTCCTGGAAGTTGACGAGAAAGTAGCTCCTGCTAAGTTGCGCTCTCAGATCCCGCAACATGGTCACGATGTATCTTCCATCTGGGGACACCTGAGACATGAAGCCGATTCTGGACGGCGAAGCCGAATTGTCCCTGATAGAACTCCACGAGATGACGTCCTCGTTTTGCAGAGACATTTTCGGCTTGATCGAAGCCAGCGCGTAGAGGCCCTTGTCGTTTGCAGGGCCATCGATATCCATTCCAAATGTCTTTCCGTCGAGCGAGAACGAATGGCAATTCGCGCAAGTGTGCATGCCGGTAAGTAACAACCGGCTGTTGGGCTGGCCGATATCGCGCAACCGCCAGGCAAGGAGCGGCAGATCCCGTTTGGCCAACGGCTGAATTACTCCCTTTTCTCCCTTGGACGGAATCAATGGCACATCGCGATAGAAGATCGGCGCTTTCACCGGATCCTGGGACGTCTCAATGGTCACAGCGCCGTGAGAGACGGCTTCGCCCGGGTGTCCACTCTGAACTCCCGTGATCGTGATGTTGGCTTCATGCTCTATTGAATGCAGCTTGATCGCCCTCCAGGCCTCCTCGGTCGGAGTCCAGGTATGCGCGTCAGCCTGCCGGGTAGTGAGCGCAGGCAGTTCATTGCTTGGGGAGATGCAACGAGGGTCGACCGCACCGATACGCGGGGGCTCTCCTGTGGACTGGAAGCTCATTCCCGGTGAACCGTCGCTGAATGACACTTCGATGGCCCACGACGCGGCGTGATTCGATTCGTCGTGCCAGATGAACGTCGGCGGCGTAATCTCAGGCGGAAAAATCGACCCATTCTCCGGGTAGTCCACCGCAATCGCGGCAGGTTCGCCATGCGTTTGGTCGAACTTCCCTTGTCCCAGCAAGCAGAGGCTTACCCACGCCGTCACGAAGCAAATCAAGCGCGTCGCCGGAAAGACTCTCCGGTTCGTCCCATGCCGCAACGGAATCAGTACGGGGCTCTTCATGCGCGTCTGCCGGCCTCATGCCGGGATCGAGGGAAGCTCCCGATCTACAGCATCCTTTCAGAGACCAGCAACGCTGTATGTGTCGACGGGTACGTGAGAGCGATCGACCATGTGTTTAGCCCCATCCGCAGATCAAATCTGCGAAAAGCAGCCTACGTTATCAGTTCGAAGAAGAGGGGAGGATAGCAACTCACGGACAGTGGGTCGACATTCCGTATACGCTACGCAAGGTCGTAGAATTTGTCCCAGACCTTCCGATCCGATTCGACCCGACAGACGTCATCGCTCCACGTTTTTCACTGAGCAGATGAGCGCCTGATTGATTCCGCGGAGGAATCAGGCATCTGCGCTTGTGAGCACTATCCGGAGCGTCGACAGCAATCCGCGCAAGCTGACCGGCCGTCGGCGGTGCTCATTGCTATTCATTTCCAGGCATGCCGCACTTGATTTGGCTCTCTGGCGAGCATCGCACTCCGAATCTCCGACAGCAGAAACCGCCAGTGAGTTCTTTGTCCTGACACACGAAGCGGATGGCCTGGGATGATTCCGACTTTCGCGAATCGAACTACGGTAGCCGCGTCAATCCCGAGGTATTCACCGACCAGCGCGGGCTTTACAAAAGGCTCGACCGCGCTTGGATCAAATCCGCTCGACCGCCGCTTCGGATGTTGAGAAACTTCAAGGGCTTCTTCATCCATGTAAATTCTCCTTTCCATTTGAGTTCTTCTGACCGAATCCCTGAGGGAGTTGGTTTGACACGTGTTCGAAGGGACAGCAGTTCCCGCACACCGCATTTGCATTCTCTGGGGAAAAAAGACCGGGTGGGTGTAAGGTAGGGTTGCACGGTCAGGAGCCACTGGCAGGTGCCTGCGATTGCAAACTTGGTTTCAGGCCCCGCAGGTCAAAAGGGATTCCCGGGACCAGTTCGGGACCACAAGAAGCTCCGTTGCAGCCTTTATAGTGCGTTCTAGCCCTTCCAGGCCCCGTAAAACCCTGCAGTTGCGACCTGCCCGCGTTCTTTCACGGCGATAACACGGGTTCAAATCCCGTCGGGGACGCCAAATAGAATCAAATACTTACATTGAGATTCACTCTTAGGCGATAACGTCATCTAGCAATTTTCGGGCAATCTGTCCGTCCAGCCGATTGCCCTCGATCATGTCAGGTTGAGCATCGCCAGTCGGTTAGTCATCTCTGAATGCAAGCCTACCCTTCATCACCGATCCTTAGGTGAAGCGAAGCAGGCCGCCACTTTTTATCTGGCCGTGCTGCACTGCACCACCCGTCACAAGCTTGCCGTTCAGCGAGGTGCGGATTACCCTGCCGCCTTTGTAGGCATTTTCTACGACGAGAGCCTTGCCGTTCGGCAGATGGACAGTGGCTCGCGGAAACAGAGGCGCGCCAAGAATATACTCCGGTTTGCTCGGGCAAAGCGGGTAGATGCCGAGTGAACTGAGGATGTACCAGGCAGACATTGATCCGGTGTCCTCATCACCGGCGAAAAGGTCTGGGGTGTACAGATCTTCCAACACACGCCTGGTCCAGTGGGCGGTAAGATCCTGCCGGCCAGCAAGAGTGAAGACGTACAGGATGTGATGGGATGGTTGATTGTTGTGCCCGTACTGGCCGAAGTCGACAGCCGCCATCTCGGACATTTCATGAATCTCTCCGCCATAAGCCCCTGTGTCGAAGTCAGGGAGCATCTTGATCATTTTCTCGAGCTCGGCAACAACCTTCTCTTTGCCGCCCATAGCCTCGATCAGTTCGGGCATAGCATGTGGTGCGTCAAACCGATGCTGATAGGCTGAGCCTTCGACATAGGGGTCACCCCACCGGATGGGATTGAAGGGCTCGAGGTAACTGCCATCCGACTTCTTGCCGCGAAAGAAACCCACGGTCGGATCAAAGATGTTGCGCCAGTTCTCAGAGCGCTTCATGAACATTGCGTAGTCGTTGGTCTTGCCTAATGCTTTGGCAACCTGTGCGATGCAAAAGTCGCCATAAGCGGCGTCCACAGTCTCCGCGGCTGCCTGCTCGACTTTGTCCGCGGGAGCGTAGCCTAACCTCAGATACTCCTCGATGCCGCGCCGTCCATAGCCGGCATCTGGATTGCCGGGCCGGGTCGCGTGCTTCCTGAGGCCTTCATATGCCGCAGCCAAATCGAAACCCTGAATGCCCTTTGCGGCGGCTTCTCCAAAGAGAGAATCGATGAGGCTGCCGGTCATGCAGGCACGATATCCTGGGCATGGAAACTGGGGCAGCCATCCGCCCTCCTGGTAGGCATTCACCCAGGCCTGCAGGATCTCCCCAAGTCGATCGGGAAAGAGGATCGTCATCAACGGATACCAGGCGCGATAGAGATCCCAGTAACCGTGGTCGGCATACATCACACCTGGAACAACCTTGCCGTTGTATGGACTGCGGTGCTGCATGGCGCCGTTGGCATCCGGTTCATGCCATATGCGCGGAAACAACAGTGTGCGATACATGCAGGAGTAGAAGGTACGCCGCTGTGTTTCGGTAGCTCCCTCGATCTCGATGCGCTTCAGGTTCTCATTCCAGACCTGTTCGGCCTCGGCCCTGAGTTCGGCGCCGGATTTGGCACCGATTTCGAGCTGCAGGTTGCGCTCTGCCTGCTCGAATGAGATGAACGAGGTTGCTATGCGCATGTCTACGGAGCGAACGCTATCGGCAAAGCTCAAACGAGTTGAGCGATGAGTCTTTTGATCTTTGTGTTCGAGAGTTGTCCAGGGCTGAGAGACCTGCATAACGTAAAAGCAGGCGAAGTTGTCCGGTACGCCACCGGAGTTCGCCGTCGACTGGAAGCGGATGGTGCGCCTGGTCGTATTGGCTTCTGGGATGGGCGGATTCTCCCCCGGCACGTCAAAGACAAAGCCGGGCGTGTCTGGTTTGGTATAGCTGGCGCGAATCAGCGCACCGCGTTCAGTCGGTACCAGTTCAGCGTCGACTCCATAACGCAGCAGCCTCATTGCAATCACATGTGGCGACAGGGTTGAACCCTCCGGTCGATACGAAGTGGAGCGCGCACCGAAGTCCAGGTCTGGAGCGCCACATATCGGCAGAAATGTTGCGTGGCCGTAGTCGCTCAGCCAAGGGCTTAACTGATGTGTCGATCGAAATCCCTGGATCCGCCGCTGGCCAGGCTGAAACATCCACGGTGTGTTCGGCGTCGACTGCAATGTCCAGTGCGCCATGCCAAATGGACGTGCGGCAATAGGAAGTGTATTTCCACGCGAAAAGGCTGGTGTCGAGTCCGTGCCCTGCAAAATGTTAACCAACGTGACTGGGCTCGCAACCCGTTCATCCTTCGCAGATGCATGCTGAACGACTGTGGGCGCCTCGGCTTCAAGCTGCGAGCCTGCAGACGTCATCGCCGCCGCAGCGGCGAATCCTGCGGATTTGAGAAAGGAGCGGCGACTGGCACTTTTCTCTGACTTAGAAACCATGCTGCTTCTCCTATACCTTGGGTAGTAACGTTAACACGCAGTTGCTCGGACCCGAAATGACGTCGGCTGCAACAAGACGGCCAAGTCTCTCGACTTGTACTGACGGCAAACACTACCTCGAAGTCATTCCGGCGGTTTTTGGCGGTGACCTCCTGAACACGCTTCATCCCACTACCGGTCTTCGTCGAAGTTCCATACTTCCAGCCGCACGGGGCCGGCAAGACCAGCCGGAAGCAATCCGCCTCCCGGAGTATCCTCTACGGAAGCAAGAACAGCACTGGGACCTTGGGCGATAAGCGCGTTGAACAGACAGTTCACCACTGTGATCTGGAGGTTGTTCTCTCCGCCGTGCAGCATCGAAGCCACGTCTGCCCGATAGGGTTGCGGAAGAAGATGGGGCCAGGTTTTCCATTGATGTTGATCTCAGCCACATCGTTGACAGCGCCGAGGTCAACCCTGATCCGATGGTGGCTTCCAAGAAGAGAAGGAGGCACGGCGAAGGCGGTTGTGTACTGACCGCGCCCCGAAGCCTCGGACTGGCGTCATTTTTCGCTGCAGTGATCCCCGCGCGCAGGGCAGCGAGCATCGACCCAATCAAGGCGCTACGCAGTGAATGATGCTTGCTGAAACGGGCCGCAACCGGCGAATGAAAGAAGCGAAGCTGTCCTAGGGAGAACTTGGCCGCATCTGCGAGCGGTCCTCACAAGCCGGCGAGTATTGAGGAATCCGCACTCCACGCCTGAAATCAAGCAGTAACGAGTCATCTTGAACGTTCCGATCGTAAGGTAGCCGTTTTGGAAGCTGGCACGATTTGACGCACGTTGATTTCGCAAGAGGATCGTTCGATCAGAACCTGCAGTTTTGCGCGAGGGCCGTTCCTCCTGCGCTTCGGTCAGGTGAAAGACACTGTCGCGTGCGGCTCACTTGATCTTGTTACACAGACCCTTCGGCGTCCAATCGTGGGTAACGGTAGTGGGTGGCTGCGAGGACTGATGGAGGATAATCACGATCGAACGACGCTCTTCCGTTCCGATTGCGGTGAGTTGCATCGTTAACCCCATGGGGACGATGACGGGAGAGCCCCCTACCAAGCTGAGTTGCATGCGGCCATCGGAGGTCTCCAGGCATGTTTTGCCGCCCACCGCATACCAAGCCTCCGGGCCAGAGTGAATGTGTGTGGGCGCCGTCATGCCGGGTGTGAAGTCGGCTTCCATAAACTGCGCCGAGTATTTTTCTCCAGCGACGACAGGGATCGGCCCAATTTCGGCGATGCGATCTCCGTGCTTCGATCTCCAGTTCTCGTCCTCGATAGTCATCAACCACACTCGGCCAAACGACTCAACCACCGTGCCGCGCGGCCCCTTGTCTGCCTGCGCCGCGGAGCGGGTTGGATACCCATCGAGATGCCAGAACACTTGGGCCCTTGTGAGTTGGCCGACAGGGTTGTCGGCTAGAATCCAGCATCCGATCTGTTGAGTGCGCGCACTCGCCGGCTTGCAGGGGTCGCCCGGAGCAGCGACACCTTGCCCCCACAGGTGTGCGCTGAGAAGCAGACAAGGAAAGAACACGGCGTTCAACCGCACCAGTCGAATCATCGATCGGCACCTCAATGTTTGTTGGGTTGTTGTTACGGGCCACCGTATTCAGGTGGATCAGCCGGTCGAGGTTTTGTGCGCCGCCCATTGGTCGACCGACCTGAGAGCAGCTTTGCCAACTCGGATTGGCCAGCCATCGGACGCCGTCACTTCGCTGCCCATCCAATGCGCAGGCGGGCACGGAGTGTACCCGCCCGTCTAGGTTAGCCCTTCCACCTGTACAGCTTCTCACCCGCAGCGATTAGGCGTGTCTCGCGGGTCGTTCCCTTGAATGCATGGAACGGTGCTGAGATATTCGTAGATTGCTCGCAGATCATGGTCTGAGAGGTTCTTTAGGCCGGGCCAGGGCATCACCTGCAGCAGATTTCCGTCAAATGGCGCCGGGATGCAATTTGCGTTCGGAGCGCCGGAGCATGGCGGGTGGAGATTGTCTGGATCGAGCCCGGTCCGAATCGTGTGAACAAACTGATCGAATGTATCGCCGCCGATCGGAAGCCCGCTCGCATCCGGAGTCAGATTACGCGAGATGATGGGTGCGGAATTCGGGACCAGTGGGCCAAAGTTCCGGCCACCACCCAAATAGGTCGCCGGATTCACCACCTTCGGTTGGTTGAAGTAAGGGTTGCCACCCTTGGCGAATTGGGTCGGCGGACCCGCCGAGTGGCACCCGTTGCAATCGCCCACCACATTGACGTAGTAACTGCCCAAACCGACGAGGGCCAGGTTCTTTCTCTTCGTATTCAGCGGAAACGGCGCCGCCTCAAGGCCGATCTCAACGCGCGAGTCCCATCCGGACTCTGCGTGAGCTGGACGAGGGGCAGGGACCGATAGGGCGATTAGACCTGCGACGCACAACGTACTTGCGCCAACAACGGGAAGCCAGTGCTTTCTGCTCATACATATTTCCTTTCTCACGTGGATCGGGTTCGGGCACCAATCTGCACGGCTGCGCGCGATAACTCAATGCACCCCAGGTAATTCCGATCTGAATCGAATATGTTTTGTAAGCACATGGAGAATAAAGGTTAACGTGCACTGATGATCTCGGGATGCGAATGCACGGAGAGAGGGCCATCTGCTAGACTCGCGGCAAGGTTTCAATCAACTCGAGGGTTCGCTTCTTGGAAACCCAGCAGAACACCACGCAGAAGTGGCGCTTTGGCGTATTTGAGGTGGATGGGCGCAATCTCGAGCTGCGTCGAGACGGCATTCGGATCAAAATTCGCGAACAGTCTCTCCGGGTTCTCATTCATCTGTTGGCGCGTGCTGGCGATGTTGTCAGCCGTGAAGAGCTTTATCGCGCTCTCTGGCCCTCCGACACCTTCGTGGACTTCGATCACAGCCTGAACACTGCAGTGAAGAAGCTCCGTGATGCTCTTGGAGATCTCGCGGGCGCACCCATCTATATAGAGACGATTCCCAAACGAGGCTATCGCTTCGTTGCCCCCGTCCTTTCGACGGAAGGAATCTCAACGGCATCCCGCTCAGCGTCATCGAACGGCGCTTCTCCCACTCAAGAGCCCGACCCATCGACACCGCCCGGCGGCAGGCATGTGGCACACGGCGATTCTTCCGTCGGGCCCCAAACAGTGAGCGGCGAATATCAGCCATCCTCAAACGCGCACCGGCTCTGGTATAGCGCGATCGCAATTTCGTTTGCGGTCGTTGTGGTGGTCATCGCGCTGCAGGAATACTGGCATTCTCAGCACATGGCGCGCGTGGTTCAGGAGAAGCGAATCACGGCCAATCCCGCCGAGGCTCCTATTCGGGCGGCCGTCGTTTCTCCGGATGGCAGGTACCTGGCCTACGCAGACACGACCGGCATGTACCTGCGCCAGATTGAAACCGGCGAAGTCCATACCCTACCCCTTCCCGAGGGCTTCGCTGCTACGCCGACGAGTTGGTTTCCCGACGGGACGCATCTGCTGCTCACACGGCGGAACTGGGCGGGGGAGAAGTCCTCGATCTGGAAGTACTCGGTCCTTGGCGGGGTTCCGGAGATTCTGATCGACGATGGCGAAGACGGCGTAGTGTCGCCCGATGGCTCGCAGATCGCATTCTTCCATCGATCGGCCGCGGCACTCTTCGGCTTGCGAGCGAATCCCATTCTGCATGTTGTTGGCGAACTCTGGATTGCCTCGGCCGATGGACAGAATCCACATCGCTTCGTTGTTCCAACCGCACCCGACCCATCTCAAATCGTAGGCGCGGAGGTCACCGCCGTGAGCTGGGCGCCCGATAACCGCCGCCTTGCTTATATCGAGCGGCACAAAGCCATTGCTCATTCACGCATAGGCGATCAGTCATGGATCCTCACGCGCGAACTCGGCGGCGGCCAGCCGCAGGTGATCTTGAAAGATCATCAGCTCGCTCCCGAAGACCTGTGCTGGGACCGCGACGGGCGTCTCTTGTATGCGATGCGCGTCGAAAAGGGGAACCCCGGCGGCAACTACGATCTCGAGTCGATTCGCATCGATCCGGATAGCAGCGCTGCGAGCAGCCCTCCTCAACGGGTAAGCAGCGGCCTGGGGTGGATCGGCGGCATCACGATCAGCGCCGATGGGAAACGCGTCCTCTTGTGGCGCGGCAATGCTCTGCCGCAGGTTTTCATCAGTGAATTTGACCAGAACCAAAATTCATTGACCACGCCGCGCCGGCTCACGCTGGATGAGAGCGCGAACCAACCGGTCGCGTGGATGCCTGACAGCCGGACCGTTCTGTTTGCTTCTCACCGGAGCGGCCGAGCCAAGCTCTATAAGCAGCGTGTCGACCAGGCGATCGGCGAGGTTGCATTGGAGCGCAGTGCAAGCGCACGCATAACCTCCGATGGGTCCGAGTACCTGTTTGCTGAACAGCCCAATAGCGAAGACCCCTCCGCTCCCGTACGCCTGCTTCGCACTCCCGTCAACGGCGGCGCGGCGACACCCGTACTGCAGGATGCCGGAATCGATAACTTCTCGTGCTCAAGGACATCAGTGTGCGTCTACAGCAAGGTGATTTGGAGAACGACGGTCCTGATCGCCTTCGATTGCCAAAGAGGCAAGGGCAGGGAGATTGCGCGCTTCGATGGCTGGCCAAGCTGGGCTCTCGCGCCAGACGGCTCCCAACTGGCGGTCGTTACGGATCGGAATCGAGGTCTGATTCAACTGATTTCAATAAAGACGGGCACCAAAAGAGATCTCCTCCTTCAGGAGTGGCCTGTCATTATGAGTGTTCACTGGACGGCGGACAATCGCGGTCTTCTGTTGACGAGTTTCTCCTCTCGCGGCGTGTCGGTAGTGCTACATGCCGACTTGCAGGGGAAAACACGGGTGTTGCTCCAGAGTACTCCCAATGCGCAGGTCTATTGGACCGTTCCCTCCCCCGACGGCCACTATGTCGCCCTCAACATCATCACCGGCGAAGAAAACGTCTGGATGGTTGAGAACTTCTAACTGAAAAGCTGGCCTGTGGAGCATGTGGCACTATGCGAGCGCTGACTTCAGAGATGACGCTGCGTCATGCGATTCATGATCGCATCGAGAACTGCAACGCTTGGGTGTGAGCGTAAGGTCGCCATTAGGTTTCTCGCTGGCGGCAAACCACCAGTGAAATCAAAGCTCGACTGTCACATTGGATGGCACCCACGGAAGCGAGGGTTGTCGGGTCCGAGTGACCAGTAGGCTTTCGTTCGTGACGTGCCTGAGCGCAGGAGGGAACGGTCTGATGAATGCACTTGATCAGGCTTCTGCCGATGCTCGGCTTCGTTCGAGTCGGTTTGCGTGCCTGATCCCTGTGGACCCATCGTCAATTGTTCACAACAGAGAATAATCACTCATCTGGAAGCAATTTGCGCGGTTTTCTGGATAGGTCCGATAGCCGGCCCTTGTTCACGAATTCACGGCTGAGGATCTACTCCCGGAAAGCTTGCGCGCTGCAGGCCTTTCGGGAGTGATTCTGGATTCGGAGTGCTTCTCCACCGGCGCCTCACTCGAACCTGAAGTAGCAGGGAGTTTTTTGCGCAAACACACATCGCCAGGCCAGGGTGAGACTCCATCGAAGGGTTGAATAAACTACCCACCGACCGATGCAGGACAGTGCATAGACTGAGCTACTACTGTTCTTGGGTGCAGCCCGCCGAGCAATTCCTCTCTTGAACGTCGGCGAACCCCTGCTACTGGTGTTCCCCGCCAGACTTCTCGAAATTCACGGAACTCTTGACGGGTGCGGCTCGTTCTCGCGCACATGTCAAAGCAATCCACCAAAACAGGGTGTCATGCGACTCGCCGGCCGTCACCCGTTTGCATTATCAAGTCCTTTTGGAGACCAGGAAACAATATGAAGATCCTTCGCAACGCATTGGCCTTTGTGGCGCTTCCCTGCCTCAGTCTGTCTGCTCAGCAGATCACGGGAAACATTCGCGGAACAGTTGCAGACCCGAGCGGCGCCGTCATTCGAGACGCCCAAGTTACCGCACGGCAGGCGGAGACAGGTCTGGCGCGCACGACCACAACCGATCGGAACGGTAACTACGTTCTTCTCGAACTGCCGGTCGGGCACTATCGCCTGCAGGTCGAAGCGAAGGCTTTCCAGGAATATGTCCAGGATGGCATCACGCTCAACGTGAACGAGACGGCCTCGGTTTCACCGCATCTAGCGGTCGGATCGGAAAATGAACAGGTGCTGGTGAGTGCCGACGCCGAGTTGATTGAGCCTACTGTCACCAGCATGGGCAAGGTAGTGCAACAGCGCGAACTGGAAGATCTGCCGCTGAACGGGCGCAACTTCTCGCAACTTGGCCTGCTGCAGCCCGGAGTCGTCCCCTTAACGCCTGGGATCGCCGAAGCGGGCGGATCGCTGCGCAACGGACAGGCATATGCGGTCAACGGCCAGCGGCCTGAATCCAACAACTTCCTCATCGACGGCGCGAACAACTTCAACGGCATCGACGGTGGATTCGTCCTGAAACCGCCGGTCGACGCGATCAGCGAGTTCCGCATCATCACGCACAGCGCGAATGCCGAGTTCGGTGGCGCGCTGGGATCGACGACCAACCTCGTCACGCGGTCGGGCACGAACCAGCTTCACGGGACTTTGTGGGAGTTCCTGCGCAATGATGCACTTGATGCCAACAACTATTTCGCCCAGACCAAGGAACCTCTGAAGCAAAATCAGTTTGGCGCTACGGGCGGCGGGCCGATCAGGAAGGACAAGACGTTCATCTTCGGCTTCTATGAAGGCTTCCGCAATCGCCAGGGTGAGACCGCGTTGACCACAGTGCCTTCGGTGAAGGAGCGTACCGGCGACTTCTCCGAGCTGTGCCCGGAGGGCTTCACCGCAGGCTTTTGCAACAACCCGGCGAACCAGCTCTTCAACGTGTTCGCCAATGCACCGTATCCGAATAACCAGGTACCGCAGGCCCAGATCAACTCGGTTTCAGAAAACCTGCTGAGCTTCTTTCCGCTTCCCAATGCCGGGACAAATTTGTTCTCCACAACGCAAACTCTGAGCAACAATACCGACCAATTCGGAATCAAGGTCGACCACTACCTCACTCCGCGCGATACGCTCAGCTTTCGTTACATGTTCAACCAGCTTTCGCAAGTCGATCCGCTCTCGCCGGGCGGGGCCAGCGTTCCAGGCTTCCCGGTGGGCGAAGATCAGCGCGCGCAGAACTTTGTCGCGCAAGAGACGCACACCTTCACGCCGGCCGTCATCGCCGTGGCACGGCTCTCATTTTTGCGCAACAAGTTCCTCTTTGGCGAACATGAGGACCATGAACTGCCTTCGACCCTTGGATTCCAATACTCGCCGAGTCTCGATCTAGCGGCTGGGCCGCCCTTCATCCAGGTGAATGGCTATTCCACGGTCGGCGATCCCATCACAGGCCCGCGCAATACCTACGAAGACGTCTTCGACTACTCCGCATCGCTGAGCTGGGTGCACGGCAAGCACGAGCTGAAATTCGGTGGCGGATACCAGCGCCAGGTGATCAACGTCCTGCAAGGGATCGCGACCAACGGCTTCTTCGTCTTCGCCCCATTCCCAGTCACCGACGCGTTCGCCAGCTTCCTCACCGGACAGCCGGTCGTCTTCCTGCAGGGTATCGGCAATTTCTCGCGCGGCATTCGCGGCAGCAAGGCGAACGCATATGTGCAGGATACGTACAAGGTGACGTCGCGATTCACGATCAACGCCGGGCTGCGTTACGAATTGCCCGAACCCTACACCGAGATTCATAACCGGCAATCGCTGTTTGAGCCGGGAAAACAATCGAAGGTACTTCCAAACGCTCCCGCGGGACTGGTGTATCCCGGTGACCCAGGTGTACCGGCCGGCCTGATCCCCACCGACAAGAAGGCATTTGCTCCACGCCTCGGCATCGCGTGGGACCCCAATGGCCATGGCAATCTGCTGCTGACGGCGGCCTACGGCATCTTCTATGAGCCGTATTACACCGGACAGGGCGGGCCATTACAGTCGCCGATCAGCGCGCCACCTTACCTGGGAACGCCGCAGGTGAGCCTGCCGGACTTCGCCAATCCGTTCAACGGCAATCCTCCTGCCGCAGGAACGTTTTCGACCCCACTGACGAATCTGACGCTTTCGCCGACGTTGACGCTGCCGTATACGCAGGACTGGGACTTCAACCTGCAGCGCTCGTTCGGAACCGATTGGCTGTTGGAGATTGGATACGTCGGAACCAAAGGCACGCGCCTGCCACGCTTCATCGAAGCCAACCCCGCGGTCTTCGTTCCCGGAACCATGAATGGTCAGCCGATTTCGAATTCGAGCAATGCCGATCAACGGCGGCTCTACTCGGGCTGCACGCTCGCCGATTCGCCCGGCAGTTGCCAGTTCTCGTCGACCGGCGAAATTGCGGGCATTGCTAACTCGTCCTACAACGCGCTGGAAGCCTCGATGCGCAAGCGATTCAACCACGGGCTGTCGTTCCTGGCGTCGTACACGTGGTCGAAGGCGATCGACGATGTTTCCTCATTCAACATCACCGGATCGGCGGCGAAGCCCGTCGCAGGCGAAAACGATCTCGCCCAGGATCCGTTCAATCTTGGAGCTGAGCGCGGCCTCTCGCTGTTCGACGCGCGCAACCGATTCGTCGGCAGCTATGAATGGGCGCTTCCCTTCTGGAACCATGCGCGGACCTGGTACCAATGGGGGCTCGGAGGATGGCAGTTGAATGGCATTGCCACACTGATGAGCGGCACCCCGTTCACGGTCTTCGACTCGAACGACGTCGCCGCGCAAGGCACCGCGCCGGAGATCACTGGATTCTCTGCGCAGAGACCCGATCTCGCCGGCAACCCCAATAATGGACCGCGCAAGGTAGGTGCATGGCTCAATACCAACGCCTTCCAGCGGCTCGATCCCGTAGCCAACGCCGGGCAGTTTGGCAATGAAGGCCGCAATGTGAACTTCGGCCCGGCCGATGCCGACTGGGATTTTGCGGCACTCAAGAATTTCAGGGTGACTGAATCGAAACAGCTCCAGTTCCGCGCGGAGTTGTTTAACATCCTGAATCGCGCGAACTTCCGGTTGCCCGACTGCGATATCAGCTCGCCGACGTTCAACCACATCCTCGAGGCGGAGGCTCCGCGTCAGGTACAGTTTGCGTTGAAGTTCATGTACTAGTGGGCTCGAACGAATCGTGGGAATCCCTGTGGCGAAATGAGCTTTGGAGAAATGAGTTCAGATATTTCACCCGATGCTGCGCAGTTGGAGGGGTTTGGACGGCGCAGACAAGCGCCGTCTTCCACGAATCTGCCGCTGGTCGATGAACGCGCCGCAGACAAAGAGGTCCGTGCATTATTCGCGCAATACCGCGAGCGCTTTGCCCGAAACGATCTTCCGGGGATTGTACTGTGCTTTGCTACGAATTCTGTGCTCTTGAAGGGTA
>Ga0335071_10004677_pt1 | contig 14292 bp, 8 predicted proteins | sample Lox_Sample_15_FD_206724 | JGI IMG/M metagenome (GOLD analysis project Ga0335071, IMG submission 206724) | Soil microbial communities from Loxahatchee National Wildlife Refuge, Florida, United States - Lox_Sample_1.5 | ecosystem: Environmental > Terrestrial > Soil > Wetlands | place: USA: Florida... | reverse complement strand
GCGGCCGGCTACGGAGGGGCGCCGGTCGTTTCCGGCGAGTGGGGCGGCGATCCCTCGCGCGCCGCCGATCCGTCCGACGACTACTTCGAGCTGCACCAGGCGCTGCAGGAGCAGTTCCGCTTCGGCGCCACGCTCTGGACCTGGCGCGAGGCCTGCGGCGATCCGCACAAGGCGGCGGACTGGGTGGCGGGGCGCATCCCGAGCGTGTGGGGCTTCTTCGACGTCGACTGCGCCACCAACACCATCGCGGGCATGCGCGAGCCGCTCGCCGCCGCGATGACCCGCGGCCTCCTGCGCGCGGCTCCCGGACCGCTCGCGACGGTGTCGTTCGATCCGGCGACGGGGGTGCTCGCCGCGAGCGGGGAGGCGCCGGCCCAGACTTCGTTCGTCGCATTCCTGCCTGCGGGCGGCGACACGCCCTGGCTCGAGGGCGACGGCGTCGCGCTCTACACCTGGAAGCCGGCGCCCGGCGGCGGCCTCTACGTGTACGGCTTCGCGCAGCCGGGAGCGTGGTCCTTCACCCTTCGCCACCGCTAGCTCCCCAGCTTCGCGATCGTGCGTACCAGCAGCTTCACGACCTTCTCGACGTTTTCCGCGAAGATGGTGGAGATCTGCTCCCAGCTGACGGGCTCCTCGTCCTCCTTCCAGCAGTCGTAGTCGGTCGACATCGCCACCGCGGCGTACGGAATGCCCGCCTCGTTCGCGAGCGCGCACTCGGGCGCCGTCGACATGTTGATCACGTCCGCGCCCCAGGCGCGGAACATGCGCGACTCAGCGCGCGTGGAGAAGCGCGGCCCCTCGATCGTGACCACGGTGCCCCGCTCGTGATGGGCGAGCCGGAGCTCGCGGGCGGAGTCGATCAGCCGCGCGCGCAGCTCGCGGGAGAACGGATCCGCCATCGGCGTGTGGACCGGCTTCCCGGCCTCGAAGCGCTCGCAGAAGGTCGTCGGGCGGAAGCGCGTGAAATCGATGAACTGGTCGAGGATCACGAGCTCGCCGCGCCCGATCTCCGCGCGCAGGCTGCCGACCGCCGTGGTCGCCAGCACGTGCGTGCAGCCGGCGGCGACCAGCGCCCGCAGGTTGGCGCGGCTGTTGACCTGCGTCGGCGGGACGGTGTGCTGGCGGCCGTGGCGCGCCAGCAGCACGCACTCGATTCCTTCGATGACGCCGCGACGCAGCGGCGAGCTCGGGGCGCCCCACGGCGTCGCGACCTGCTCGTCGGCAGCAGCCCGCAGGATCTGCGGGTCGTCGAGCCCGGAGCCGCCGATGATGCCGACCCGCGCCATCACTCGAAGTCGCGCTCGAGCACGGTCTTGCGGCCGTCGGCGCGCGCCTTCTCGATGGCGCGCTCGCAGAGGGCGCGCACGGCATCGGAGAGGGGCTCGGCGACGCGGTCCGAGGTGTTGAAGCCGGAGCGCGCGCGCACGTAGCTCTTGAGCTTCGAGATGACGATGAGGACGTCGCGGGGGAGCTGCTGAGCTGGGGCGCGTCCTGATGAGCTTCGCTCGGCTTCGCCTCGCTGCGCGGATGGTTGCTGAGCTGTGGCACGTCCTTGTGAACTTCGCTCGGCTTCGCCTCGCTGCGCGCTGCCTTCGGCAGCTTGCGGGGATGCTCTGGGCGAGCGGTTTGCCTCGGGGGCGACGCGGGTGGAGGTTTCCTGCTGCTCGCGCTCCCACTCTTCGCGGGTCGGGGCGCGGCGCTCGAGGGCCCAGGACTCGCGGTGGTTGACTACCGAGAGATGGGCGTCCCAGCACGAGACCGAGCAGAAGAAGAGCCCCGTGCGCGGGCGGTTGCAGGTCGACACATTGCACACCCAGTATGGGGCGCGGAAAGCCAGCGGCGTCTTGCAGCTGCTGCAGCGTCGCCACGCGGTGGTCTCGGCAGGCATCGGGCTCCTTCTCAGTCGAGCAGGGCGAGCAGATCTTCGCGCGACGGCCCCGCCGCCGCCGCTCCGCCGAGCGCCGCGTCGGCGAGTCCGCGCTTGCTCTGCTGGAGATCGAGCACCCGCTCCTCGACCGTGTCGGCCGCCACGAGACGGTAGACCATCACGGGCCGCGTCTGGCCGATGCGGTGGGCGCGGTCTGCCGCCTGCGCCTCGACGGCAGGGTTCCACCACGGGTCGAGCAGGAAGACGTGGTCCGCCGCGGTGAGGTTGAGCCCGCTTCCGCCCGCCCCGAGCGACAGCAGGAAGACCTGTGGCCCGCCCTCGTCCTGGAAGCGGGCGACCACCTCTCCGCGATCTCGCGTCGCGCCGTCGAGGCGCAGCCAGTCGATCCCGGCCCTGCGCAGCGCCGGCTCGACCCGGTCGAGCAGACTCGTCCACTGCGAGAACACGAGCGCCTTGTGGCCCTCGGCGCACACCGTCTCGAGCTCCTCGAGGAGGAGCGCGAGCTTCGACGAGCCCTCGGCCCGCTGTCCGGGCACGAGCCCGCTGTGACACGCGGCCTGGCGCAGGCGCAGCAGCGCCTCGAGCACCTCGAGCGGGCTCGCACCCGCCGCCAGCCGCGCCGCGACGTCGCGGCGCGCCGCCGCGCGCACACCGTCATAGACGGCGCGCTCCGCGGCGTCGAGCTCGCAGCGCAGCACCACCTCGGTGCGGGGCGGGAGCTCGGGCGCGACCTCGCGCTTCAGGCGCCGCAGCACGAAGGGCCGGATGCGGCGGCGCAGCGCCTCCGCGGCGCCGGGCTCGCCGGCCGCGATCGGGCCCGCCCAGCGCGACGCGAAGCGAGCGCGCGTCCCGAGCAGGCCCGGATTCGCGAAGTGGAGCAGGCTCCAGAGCTCGTCGAGCCGATTCTCGACGGGCGTGCCCGTGAGCGCGACCCGCCACGCACCGCGGAGCGTGTGCGCCGCGCGACCCACCTGGCTGTCGGGGTTCTTGATTGCCTGCGCCTCGTCGAGCACGACCGCGTCCCAGTCGACGGCTCCGAGCCGATCGGCGTCGAGGCGTAGGATCGCGTAGCTGGTGAGGGTGACGTCCGCGGTGGCGTCGAGGCGGCGCGCGGGTCCGTGATAGAGCGCGGCGCGGAGCCCCGGCCGGAAGCGCTCGATCTCGTCGGCCCAGTTGCGCAGCACGCTGGTCGGGCACACGACGAGGGTGCCGGCCGCGCCGCGGCCGGCCGGATCGTCCGAAGCGCTCCGCACGCTGCAGAGCACCTGGAGCGTCTTGCCGAGGCCCATGTCGTCCGCGAGCAGCGCGCCGAGACCGAGCTCGCGGAGGCAGACCAGCCAGTCGACGCCGGTGCGCTGATAGGGCCGCAGCGCGGCGCGGAGATCCGCGGGCAGCCGCGCGGGGGCGACGCCGCCGAAGCCCTCGACCAGCGCGCGCAGCGGCGCCATCTCGACCGGCGGCGGCGCACCGAGCGACTCGCAGAGCCGCGCGAGGTCCGGCATCGCCCAGCGCGGGAGGGCGCCGCGCGCGTCGCGCGCCTCGAGCAGCGCCGCGGCCTCGCGCCCGCAGCGGGCGAGCCAGTCCGCCGGAAGCGGCGCGAGCCCACCGCCCTCGACCGACACGAGCGTGCGTCCCTCGGCGAAGGCGCGCAGCACGGCGTCGGCGCCCGCACGCACGCGCCCGTCCTGCGACTCGAACCAGAGATCGACGCGGTCCGGCGACGCGGAGAGCCGCGGCTCGAGGGGCTCCACCCGATGGAGGCGGCGATGGGCGTCGCCGCGGATCTCGACGTCCGCCACCGCCGAGATCCGCGCTGCGAGCGCGAGCGCCTCCTCGTCGCGCACCCTCAGCTCCGCGCCGACGGGAAGCGCGAGCTCCGCCTGGATGCGGCGCGCCAGCGCCCGCTCCGCCGCCTCGTCGCGGATCGGCACCGGACCGCCGAGGGCGATCAGGTGTCCCGACTCGACGCGGGCGGCGGGCGGGTCGCCGTAGACCACGTCGGCGCGCACGGCGAGCGCGTCGCCCTCGCGCCGGGTCTCGACGCGGATGCGCGGCGGCTCCGGGCGCAGCGCGCGCGGCAGGCGCTGCGTGTGCACCTCGAGCGGGATCCGCTTGGCGAGATCGGGGAGCACCTCGCCCACCAGCTCTGCGACCTGGTCCGCGTGGAAGACGCGGCCGCGCGCACCCGGACCGAGCTCCGCGAGCTCGCGCCCGGTGAGCCGGCTCTCGCGCAGCGGGCGCAGCACGTCGCCGCAGAGCGCCACGCCGTCGCCGATCGTCTCCGTCACGCTCGGGTCGAGCGCCGCGTAGAGCCGGAAGCCGCCGTCTTGATCGACCAGGTGCGCCGACGCGCCTACCGGCTCGGTCGAGACCGTGATCGGAGCGCCGTCGAGGTGGACGTCGTCGCAGCCGGCGAGCCGCGGCAGCAGGCGATGCAGCGCGGCGCGCGAGAGCGGGCCCGGGAGCGGAGAGTCGAGATCGGCGTCGATCGCGAGGTCGCGCTCGGACGCGAGCACGCGCACGGGCGCGCCGGCCGGGTCCCGCGGCGGTGGCACCCGCCCGGCGACCAGCGCGCGCAGGCCGACCTCGAGACGTGTCACGGCCGCGCCGCTCACGACCTGGCGCTCGAGCGCGAGGCCGGAGGCGGTGCGCGCCAGCGCGTAGCGCAGGCGGCCGTCCGCCGCGGCGTCGGCCGCCGGCAGCGCCCGACGCTCCTGCTCTGCGCGAGTCCATGCGATCACCGCAGCCGCCACGTGCTCGCACGGGTCGTCGGGCCCGGGGCAGTCGCACTCCCACGTCGTGGCCTCGGGATGGAGCACGACGTGGCGCGCGACCGGCCCTCCCGTCACCAGGAGCGCCCGCTCGCCGCCCTCGCCGCGCAGCGCGCTCACCGCCCCCGCGCGCGCCAGCTCGACTCCGCGCGACCACACGCGCCGCTCGCACGCCTCGCGCACCGCCTCGAAGAGCGCCCGCATCGAGGCGCGGAAGGTACCCGCGCCGGAGCGGAGTGCTCGCCGCGCAGCGCGGTGTCCTACGCTCGCTCGGATGAAGCTTCGCGCCCGGCTTCCCGGGGCGGGCGGCTGCTCGCCGGAGGAGAGCCTCGACCGCTTCCTCTCGTGGATCGCGGACTCGGGGCTCACCCCCTATCGCGCGCAGGAGGAGGCGCTGCTCGAGCTCTGGGCGGGCCGCCACGTGGTGCTCTCGACGCCCACCGGCTCGGGCAAGTCGCTGGTGGCGCTGGGGCTGCACTGGAAGGCGCTCTGCGAGGGGAGCCGCTCGTTCTACACCGCGCCGATCAAGGCGCTCGCCAGCGAGAAGTTCTTCGCGCTGTGCGACGAGCTGGGGCCCGCGAACGTCGGCATGCTGACGGGTGATGCCAGCATCAACGGGGCGGCGCCAGTGATCTGCTGCACGGCCGAGGTGCTGTCCAACATGGCGCTGCGCCGCGGTGAGGCGGCCGACGCGCCGTACGTGGTGATGGACGAGTTCCACTACTACGCCGATCCCGAGCGCGGCGTCGCCTGGCAGATCCCGCTGCTGGCGCTGCCGCGGACCGCGTTCCTCCTGATGTCGGCCACGCTCGGCAACACGGCGCCGATCGAGGAGAAGCTCGAGCGGCAGACCGGGCGTCCGGTCGCGCACGTGCACTCCGACGAGCGGCCAGTGCCCCTCGACTTCGAGTGGCGCGAGACGCCGCTGCACGAGACGGTGGAGGATCTGCTGGCGCAGGGCCGCGCGCCGATCTACGTGGTCCACTTCACCCAGCGCGAGGCCGCGGAGCAGGCGCAGGCGCTGACCAGCGCGCAGGTCGCGACCCGCGAGCAGCGCCAGGCGATCGCCGAGGCGATCGCGGGTGTGCGCTTCGACTCGCCCTACGGCAAGGACGTGCAGCGCATCGTGCGCCACGGCATCGGCCTCCATCACGCGGGCCTCCTGCCGCGCTACCGGCTGCTGGTCGAGCAGCTCGCGCAGCGCGGCCTCCTGCGCGTCGTCTGCGGCACCGACACCCTCGGCGTCGGCGTCAACATCCCGATCCGCAGCGTGCTGTTCTCCGGCCTCGCCAAGTTCGACGGCGAGAAGGTCGGCATCCTCGCGGTGCGCGACTTCAAGCAGATCGCGGGCCGCGCGGGGCGCAAGGGCTTCGACGCGCGCGGCTCGGTGGTGTGTCAGGCGCCCGAGCACGTGATCGAGAACAAACGCCTCGAGGCGAAGAGCGCCGCCGGGCGCAAGCGCCTGGTGAAGAAGAAGCCCCCGCCCGGCTTCGTACCCTGGAGCCGCGACACGTTCGAGCGGCTGGTCGCGAGCCCGCCCGAGATGCTCGTGTCGCGCTTCCGCGTGACGCACGGGATGTCGATCAGCCTGCTGCAGCGGGGCCAGGAGGAGGGCGTGCGGGGCAGCGGCCATCGGCTGCTGGTCGATCTCGTCGATCGCTGCCACGAGGACCCGAGGCGCAAGCGCTCGCTCCGCCGCGACGCCGCGCGGATCTTCCGCTCGCTGCGCCGCGCCGGCCTGGTGCAGCGCGTGTTCGACGTCGACGCGGGCCGGGCCGGCTCGATGATTCGGGCGGGCTCCGCGATCCGGGTCGCGCCCGACCTGCAGCGCGAGTTCTCGCTCCACCAGACCCTCGCGCTGTATCTGGTCGACGCGGTCGCGGTGCTCGACCGCGACGCGCCCGAGTACGCGCTCGACGTGATCTCGATGGTCGAGGCGATCCTCGAGGATCCGCGCCAGATCCTGCAGCGGCAGGTGGATCGGGCGAAGGAGGAGCTGCTGGCGAAGCTCAAGGCGGAGGGCGTCGAGTACGAGGAGCGGGTGGCGCGACTGCGGGAGGTGACGCACCCGCAGCCGAACGCGGAGTTCCTCTTCGCCACGTTCCGCATCTTCGCCGAGAAGCACCCCTGGCTGGCCGACGAGTCGATCCGGCCCAAGTCGGTGACGCGCGAGATGTGGGAGGGGTACGAGGACTTCGACCACTACGTGCGCCGCTACGGGATCCAGCGCAGCGAGGGGCTGCTGCTCCGCTACCTCTCCCAATTCCACAACACGCTCGCGCAGTCGGTGCCCGAGGCGGCGCGCAGCGACGAGCTCGAGGACGCCATCGCCTTCTTCCGCGCCATGCTGGCGCGCGTCGACTCGAGCCTGGTCGAGGAGTGGGAGGAGCGGCGCGCGCCGACGGCTGCGGCGGCGCCCGCTCCGCCGCAGCCCTACGACCTCGCGCGCCACCCGCGCGCGCTCGCCGCGCGCGTGCGCGCCGAGCTGCACCAGCTCGTTCGCGCGCTGGCGGCGGGGGACTGGGAGGGCGCGGCCGGCTGCGTCCGCCGGGATGCCGACGACGACTGGGACGCCGCCCGCTTCGAGGCCGCACTCGCGCCGTTCCTGGCCGAGCAGGGACGGGTGGTGTTCGAGCCGCGCGCGCGCGCCGCGGACAAGACGCTGATCAAGCCCGTCGGCCCGCGTCGCTTCGACGTGCACCAGGTGCTCTGCGATCCGGCGGGCGACGACGTGTGGCAGATCGAGGGCACGGTGGACCTCGCCGCCGAGCGCTCGCCGGCGGGGCCGCTGGTTCGGATGCGGCGGATCGGTACGTGACGCACGGCCGCGCGCCGACCGCTGCACACCACGGCGCCATCGCTCGACAAACCGGGAGCGGCGTGCGAGGCTGCCGGCCGTGAGCGAGGCGGCCGTCGCTGCGACCGCGAGCCCCTTCTGGAAGCGCGCCACGGCCGTCGCCCTGGTCATGGTGGTGCTCGCGCTCGTGGGCGTGGCTCTCGCCACGGCGAAGCCGCTCCTCGCGCGAAACTACTGGGTGTCGCTCGTTCCCGTCTACGGTCTGCTCTGCGCCTTCACCGCGTGGCGGCGCTCCCAGCAGGGCGGGGAGCGGCTCGCGGTGGTGCGCCAGATCCTGCACTGGCTGGGGATCGCGGGCGCGGTCGCGCTCGACTTCTACGTCCGGGGCACCGGCATCGAGTCCCAGGTCTCGACGGGGCTCGATGCGCTGATGCTCCTCGCGCTCGGCTGCTTCCTGGCCGGCGTCCATCTCGAGTGGAGCTTCGTCGGCGTCGGCCTGCTCCTGACGCTCACGCTCCTGGTCGTCGCCAAGGCGCAGCAGTACCTGTGGCTGCTCCTCCTGCTCGGCGTGCTCGCGCTCGCAGGCTTCGCGGCCTCGCGCTGGATGCGCGCCCGCGGCCCCGCGCCGGGAAGCGGCGCGGCGTAGCGCCGCGCTACTTCGTCGGGGCGGGTCGCTTCGGCGGCCGATCGAAGCTCGCGTCGAGCAGCGCCTGGTTGCGGCCGTAGAGCTGCTGGCCGCCGGCGACGTAGAGCACCTCGCCGGTGATGTAGCTGGCCGCCGGCGAGGCGAGGAAGACCACGGCGTTCGCCGCCTCGTGCGGCTCGCCGAAGCGGCCGAGCGGGATGCCGTCCATTCCGGTGAGCTGCTCGAGATCGTACGTCGCGTCGAAGCCCGCGGTCCGGAAGGGACCCGGCGCGACGCAGTTGAGGCGCACCTTCGCGCCCCACTCGTAGGCGAGCGTGCGCGTCAGCTCGAGCACGCCCGCGCGCGCCGCCGCGGTGTGTGCCAGCCCCGGGAAGCCGCGGCCCACTACCGCGATCACGTTCACGATGCTGCCGCCGCGGCCCTCGAGCATCCGGTTGCCGAAGATCTGGGTCATGTTCCAGGTGCCGGTCAGATTGAGGTCGATCACGGCGTGCCAGCCCTTGGGGCGGATCGCGCGCGCCGGCGACGGGAACTGGCCGCCCGCGTTGTTCACCAGCACGTCCACCTGCCCGTAGAGCGCGGCGGCGCGCTCGGCCAGCGCCTCGACCGCCTCGCGCTCGCGGATGTTGCACGCCGCCACCTCGACGCGTCTTCCGGTCGACGCGCGGATCTCGGCCGCCGCAGCCTCGAGGCGCTCGAGCTGGCGCGCGGCGAGCAGCAGGTCGGCGCCGGACTCGGCGAGCGCCCGCGCGATCACGCGTCCGAGCCCGGTGCCACCGCCCGTCACCAGCGCGACCTGCCCGGCCATCAGGTCCGGGGCGAACACGCGGCGCGGAGCGGAGTCATCCACCGGGAAGCGATACGTAGATTGGCGACGACCAGGCGCGCTCCTCGGCGGGTGCGAGGCAGTCGTCGGTCGCTGGGGTGCGATAGTCGCCGTAGCACGGGTTCGCCTTGATGCAGCGACCCTCCGCGTCGAAGGTGCAGCGCAGCCCGCCCGCGTTGATCACCGGCGTCGGCTCCTGGATCGCGCGCACGTAGTAGAGCGCGTCGCGGTGCCCGGCGACGAAGTCCGGATCCTCGAACTCGACCACGCAGCCGTTGCGGTCGTAGGGGCAGGGGATGCTGCGCCACGGATCCTCGATCAGTGGGCGCATCGGCTCGTCGGGCTGGATGCGCGGGCGGATGCGCACCACCTCGATGCGGGTGATCACGTGGCGCTCGTCGCTCGGGTTGTAGCACTCGCCGCGGCACAGTCGCGCCAGCCGCTCGGGCGAGAGCCCCTGCGTCGAGACCTCCGGGCAGCCGGGCTTCTGGGCGAAGGAGCCCGCGGCCCGCACCCGGAAGCGAGGGTTGTCGCCGATGCGGGCCTCGCTGCCCATCGGCAGCGAGCCCTGCGGGCCGTTCAGCAGGTCGAACCACAAGAGGATGCGCTCGCCACTCGTGGCATACACCTCGCGGTGCTGGAGGGCGTCCCAGATCGCGTCGCGCGAGCGGCCGGCCGCGTGCGCCGCGACGAGCCCGCCGGTCAGGAAGAAGGACGCCTGGCGCTCGAAGTCGAGGGCCTGGAAGGCGGCGATCTTTCGCGTCTTCGGGTCGAAGGGCATCGACTCCGGCGTCGGCGCCTCGTCGCTCTGCGGCTGGAGGCGCTTGCGCCACTCTGCGTCGATCGCGCCGCGCGTCTCGGTGTTCGGGATCCGCCCGAACTCCTTGTATCCCGTTCCGGGGCGCGCGCTGTGGTTGTCGCTGGAGCCGATGAACCCGAAGTGGAAGCGCATCGGGTCGCCCTGGACGTCGAAGTTGCTGAGCGCCAGCGTGTACTGCACGGAGCTGCGCGGCCGGTAGTTGAACGCGGGCAGGAAGCAGTCGGGGCAGATCCCGCAGTTGCCCCAGTCCGCGACCTCCGTGCCGGTCACCGTGAAGCGACCCTGCACGCCGGCATCGAGGTAGTTGGTGCGCGCCTCCGTCACGCGCTTCTCGCACTCCGGGGAGCTCGGATCGTCGCAGCGCTTGCGGATGATCTCGCCCGCCCGCCAGCAGCAGGGCTCGTAGCCGTCCTGCGGCGCCGGACAGATCGCGTTGCCGGCCGTGTCGTGGTCGATGTCGCGCCACTCTCGGTACTCCTCCGAGTTCCCGTGGCCCGAGTAGACCTCGATCAGCTTCTGCCTCGAGGGATCGTGCTGCGCCGGCGTGAGCTGCTTGTCCCAAGACGAGCCGGGCGGCGTGTAGAGACCCCACGTGGTGCCGTGCGGGATCACGAGCGCCGGGAAGCCCCACTGGTCGAGCTTCTGGAACAGCACCTCGGGCGTCGCCGCGCTCTCCATGCAGCCCTCGGGCAGCTCGCGGGTGTTGATGCCGTCGGGACACCGGGGCGTGTCGAGGAGCTCGGCCTGGAACTCCATCAGGTTCCAGTAGATCTGCCGGTTGGGCCAGTCGAGCAGCGGCAGGAACAGCCGCTGCCGCAGAGGCACTCCCTGCCGCATCGCGGCCGCGGCGAAGGCGGCGGCGTTGATCGGGCGCCGCGGCACACGATCCTCTTCGGTGTCGCGAAGAATCACGTTCTTGTGGCCGAAGTGGTCCTTCGGGGTCTGGCCGATCTGCGTCCACTCCCAGCCGAGGAAGGTCACCAGGTCGGGGTTGGCCGGATCGCCGGCGAGCGCGTTGCACTGTCGCACCGTGTCCTTGGTCTCGCGCCAGCGCGCCGGAGTGATCGCCTCGGCGTGGTCCGTGATGCTCCAGAAGTCGAGGGCCGAGCAGTAGCGCGCGTAGTCGCAGGCGTCCGCGATCGGGTGCACGCCCTCGCCCTGCAGGATCGGGAGGCCCATCATGAAGGCGTCGGCCGAGTAGGTGGTGTGGACGTGCAGGTCGCCGAACAGGATCTGCTCGGCCGGGGCCGGCGCCGCGCCCTTCTCGGCGAGCGCCTGCGCCGCAGTCGCCTCCGCGCGCTCGCGCGACTCGATCACCGCCTTCGGGACCGCCTTGCCTTCGATGGTGCCCGGCCCTTCGTGCTTGCCGCAGGCGGCGAGTGTCGCCACCGCGAGCGCGGCAAGGGTCGCGGCGGTGAGAGACCTCTCCATGCGCACCCCTCCTCGCGGCCATGCTAGCCGCGATGGGGGAGGGGTGGGGTAGAAATCGGCGACGCGCTGCGTCGCCGGGCGAAGATCGTCTCGCCGCGGCGGGTCTCGCGGCGCGCCGGCGGGCGCCCGTCGGCGGGGCTGGCCGTACCGCCTCCGCCCCCTAGCCTAGTCGTCGCGGGCCGTCGTGAGTTTCGTCGGGCAGCGGGAGGCCGTGAGTCGCATGGAGGCGTCCGATCGGGAGCCGTGGCGCGCGCGTCGCACGGGGCCTCCCTGGCCGATGCTCGTCGCCTTGGCGGCGACGCTGGCGCTCCTCCTCCTCCACGCGTGCGTCTACGCCTTCCTCTGCGACGACGCATTCATCTCGTTCCGCTACGCGCGGAACCTCGCCGCGGGACACGGGCTCGTGTTCAACCCCGGCTTCGAGCGCGTCGAGGGCTACACGAACTTCCTCTGGGTCCTGGTGCTGGCCGCCGTGGCGCGGCTCACCGGGATCGCCCCCGACCTGGCCGCCACCCCGCTCCTGCTCGCCGCGACGGTCGGGCTCTGGGCGCTCGTCGCGACCCGCGCCTGGCGCTCGCGCCGCCCGGACGACGTGGCATGGCCCGCGCTCGTGCCGCCGCTCCTGCTCGCCGCCACTCGCAGCGTCGCGGTGTGGTCGTCGAGCGGCCTCGAGACGCGCCTGTTCGAGCTCCTGGTGGTCGGTGCCACGCTGCGCCTCCTCACCGAGATCGAGGCGGCCGAGGCGAAGCGCCGGGCCACGCCGATCGCGGCCGCGCTCTTCGCTCTCGCGTCGCTGACCCGGCCCGACGGCCTGCTCGTCGCGGCGAGCGCGCTCGGCGTCGCGGCCGTGGTGCTCGCGCGGCGGCGGGCGCTCGCGCCCGCGTGGCTCGCCGCCCAGGCCGCCGGCTTCCTGCCCCTCGTCCTCGGGCACCTGCTCTGGCGCCACGCCTACTACGGAGCCTGGCTCCCGAACACGTACTTCGCGAAGGTCGGCGGTGAGGCCTGGTGGAGCATGGGCGGCGACTACCTGGCGAGCGCGGCGCTCGAGTACTCCGCTTGGCTCTGGGTCCCGCTGCTGGTGCTCGGTGTGCACCGCCACGCGCGCCTCGGGAGCCTCCGCGTCCCGCTGCTCTTCGCGGCGGTCGTCGCACCGCACGCGATCTACGTCGCCTCGGTGGGCGGCGACCACTTCGAGTATCGCCCGCTCGATCTCTACTTCCCGTTCGCGTTCCTGCTGATCGGCGACGGCGTCTTCGAGCTCGCGCGCGCCCGGCGCGGCCGCTGGCTGGCGCCCGCCGCGGTGGCGGCCCTGCTGGCGGGCCTCGTGGCCATCCCGTGGCGCTCGCACGTGGAGGCGCCCGACCGCTACATGACCGGCTTCCCCGGCCTCGCGACCGGCGATCCCGCGCGCTCCGCGTTCCTCGATCCCGCGCGCAATCCGCTCTACCGCTGGCCGGGCCTGCGCACGCTGGCGGAGCTGCACCGCACGCTCCTCCGGCGCACCACCTTCCACTTCGTGGGCATCCGTCAGGAGGAGCACCGACACTTCCTGGAGACGGTGGCACCCGAGGGCCGGCGCCTCGGAGCGCTCCGCGCCGAGGGCGTGCTGCCGGAGGACGCCTTCTTCGCGATCAGCTGCGTGGGTGCGATCCCGTACTTCTCGGACCTGCGCACGCTCGATCGCTTCGGCCTGACCGATGCGGCGGTGGCGCGCGGCCCGACGGCCGGCCACCGCTTCCTGGCGCACGACAAGCACGCGACTCCCGAGTACGCGAGGGAGGCGGGGGCGGACTTCTGGGCGTTCGACGAGGTGCACTCGCTCTGGGCGCTCTCCGACGAGCTCCTGCCGCGCTACCTCGCGCTCGCGCGCGCCGGCGCCGCCGACTTCTGGGTCGCCGACGTCGGCGGCGGCGAGATCCTGTTCGGCTCGCTGCTCCAGGGTCCCGACGAGGCGGCGCGGCGCTTCCCGCGCCTCCACTTCGTGAATCTGCGCGACCCGGCTGCGTACGACGACCTGATGCAGCGGATCAGCGCGGTGCGCTCCGAGCCGGCTCGCGGCTCCCAGACGTCGGCGGTGGATCCGCAGGGCAGGTGACGCGCCGCAAGAGGAACTCGTCCGGATGCGCACACAGGTGCGCCGTGAGTGCTTGCGTCTCGACCAGGTAGCGGCTCCTCACGCAGAGCCCGCCGGGCAGCCGCACGAACACGAGGGGTGCGTTGTCCGGGTCCTCGTCGCAGGGCGAGTCGCACGGGCAGACCTCCGGGTGGTCGAACTGGAGATTCACGCCGCGCTCGCGCAGGTAGTCGATCGGCGCGCGCTTGGCGTGGCCGCGGTAGGTGATCCGCTCGGCCGGGAGATGCGCGACGAAGTGGTCGCCGAGCCCCCACTGGTCGATCGTCACGAGGTGCGAGTAGTAGGGGATCGTGCCGGCGAGCGTCGTCGCGATGATCGTGTCGGGCGGGAGCGCGTCCCTCAGCCGCGCCCCGAGGATGCCGCCGAGGACTGCGTAGCCGTTCATCTCGTCCATCGACTGCATTCCGCGCGCCTTGTCGAGCACGGGGCGGGTGGTGGAGAGGGCCGCCGCCACACCTGCGAGCGCGAGCGCCGCGAGCCAGCCGCGTGGCTCACGGCGCGCGAGCTGCTGGAGCCCGACTGCCGCAGCGCAGACCGCGAGCGGATAGACCTCGAAGGCGAAGCGGTAGTACATGAAGTCGCCGCCGATCTTGGCGACGTAGGTCGCGAAGAGGAGCAGCGAGAGCAGGCAGAAGAGGACGAGCTCCCGCTGCGCGCTGCGCCACCCGAGCACGAGCCCGAGCCCGGCGAGGGCTTCGAGGATCCACACCTGTGGCGAGTTGGCGGCGAAGGCGCGCAGATAGGCGAAGCCCACCGCCCAGCTCCACAGGTCGGCCGCCTTCGCGTAGTAGGTATTGGGAAGCAGGTCGCCGTAGTAGCTCACGGCCCAGAGCCGGTGCGCGAGGACGCCGAGCGCCGCCGGTCCCATCCGCAAGGCGAGCGTCCCCGCGCAGCGGGTGAGCCTCTCGCCTCGGAGCCACGTCTCGAGCAGCGTCGCGCCAGCCGACGCTGCGACCACGAGCGCGGCGTCGGGACGGAT
>Ga0335071_10004676_pt1 | contig 14292 bp, 10 predicted proteins | sample Lox_Sample_15_FD_206724 | JGI IMG/M metagenome (GOLD analysis project Ga0335071, IMG submission 206724) | Soil microbial communities from Loxahatchee National Wildlife Refuge, Florida, United States - Lox_Sample_1.5 | ecosystem: Environmental > Terrestrial > Soil > Wetlands | place: USA... | reverse complement strand
GGTGCTGGCCCGGGCGGCCGCCAATAAGGAATCCTGTAGCGCCTGCAGGTGCCGTTCTTCGGTCAGGTAGCTGATCACCATTACCCGGATGACGCTGTCGCCGTTCACGATGGTCTCCGAAATCCAGCGCTGCCCGTCGCGCGTGACTTCCTCGACGATGGCGGCATGCATGGCTGCTCGCTGTTGAGGATTGGCAACACCTTTTACGCGCAGGTTCAGGATCGGCACGACCATCGGCGCCGCCAGTTCGAAATGCTCGGAACTTTGGGCCCAGTCGGCGAAAGCCGCTGCCAGCTTCATCTGCCGGTCGATGTGCTCCTCGTATGCCTTTCTGCCGTGGACCTTCAACGTGAGCCAGAGCTTCATGGCATTCATGCGGCGCGTCCACTGGGTGCTGATTTTGGAGTTATCGGGCAGGACCGCACCTGCCGCTTTCGGCATATAAGGCGCGTAGACAGCGAATGCGCGTTCCAAAATTTCAGGCTTCGACGTGAGAATGACTCCCGCCGCAAACGGCACCGCCAGCCATTTGTGTGGATCGATGGTGATGGAATCTGCCAGCTCGATGCCGCGAATGAGATGTCGGTGCTTGTCGGAGAAGATCAGCGAGGCGCCATAGGCTCCATCGACATGGAGCCACAGTGCATGCTGGCGACAGACCTCGGCAATCGCTGTCAGGTCGTCGATGATCCCGGAACTGGTTGTGCCGGCAGTCGCGACCACGCAGAAAGGCTTCTTTCCGGCATGAATGTCTTCGTGAATCGCAGACTCCAATGCGGCAGGGTCGAGTTGCAGTCCGGCATTGACCGCGATTCTGCGCAACGCTTTCCGTCCGATGCCAAGCAGGCCGGCAGACTTGTCGAGCGAGTGGTGCGACTCTGCCGAAGCATACACAACTGGCTGCGCGCCAAGCGCTGCCACACCGTCTTCGACAGTCTGTGGAAACTTCCAGGCTAAGGCGAGCGCCAGACCGCTGAAGTTGGCTTCGTTGCCGCCGCTGGTGAAGGTGCCATTGAATGCGCCCGGCCACCCGACACGCTCGCCGATCCAACGCAACGTCTCGACCTCAATCTTCGATGCCAGTTGTGAACGCGCCAGCGTGGCGAGTTGCGGATTCAATCCGGCCACGAGCGCCTCGCCTAGGAAGCCCATGTAGGTCGGCGTCGGATTCATCAGCCCGAAGTAGTTCGCTGCGGGTACGTGAAAACCCTTGTCGATCATCTCGCGGCAGATTTCGTCGAGCACCTGGGCGGGGTCGGAACCGTTTTCGGGCATCGCATCGTGCAAAGTCCCATAAGTGCGCTGATCAGCCGGCAACTGCACCGGACGATCGGGCAGGGAAGAATAGAAGTTGTCGATGTGGTCGATGAGTTTGTAGCCGAGAGCGCGACGGGTGGACGAATCGAGATCGAATCCCATAAGCTGCCATTCTAGATTCGCGGAGGCAAGGGACGACGTGCAAATGACCGGAAAGAAACTCACATTTCTGATGTTCACCTGTCTATGTGTGGCGATCTTTGCAGAAGGACAGTCCAGTGCCCCGCCCGGAGTAAAAGAAGTTCAACGGAACATCTCAATGCTTCCCAGGGTAGCCGTCATCAATCTTGGCGGTGATCCCGACTGGATGGCGATCGGGGAAGACGCCGTCTGGATCTCCAATGAAAAGCACAAGTCGGTGTTTCGCATCGATCCCAGGACGAACCGAATCGTGGCGCGAGTTCGCTTCGCCGATCCGCCCTGCTCCGGCCTCGCCCTAGGCTTCGGCAGCCTGTGGGTTCCGATCTGCGGAAAGCGGCCGTCGCTCGCGCGGGTCGATGTGAAAACGAACAGGATGGCGGCCACATTACCCGCCGGGCCCGGCGACGATGAAGGTGGCATTACCGCTGGCGGCGGCAGCGTGTGGATCGTAGACGGCGAGAGCGAACTGCTTCGAATCGATCCGGAACGCAACGCGATAGCACAGAAAATCGCGCTTCCACCTGGATCGCACAATCCACTGTTCGCCGAACGAATCGTCTGGGTGACCGGGAACCGGTCCAATCAGCTTACTCCCGTGGATGCCGCCACAGGCGCGGTGTTGCCTGCGATCCCGGTCGGTCCCAAACCACGTTTTCTGGCCGTCGGCGCCGGTTCCATCTGGACGCTGAATCAGGGCGACGGCAGCATTACCCGGGTGAATGCCAAGACGAAAACGGCGGAGGCAACGATTCCAGCTGGTATTCCCGGCAATGGCGGTGAGATCGCCTTCGGCGCCAACTCTGTGTGGGCAACTGTATTTCGAGTCCCGCTTACGCGCGTCGACCCTAAATCGAACCAGATTGTTCGGCAATGGCTCGGCGCGGGCGGAGATTCTGTGCGCTTCGGTTTCGATTCCATCTGGCTAACGGATTTGAAAGCCGGGCAACTGTGGCGCATCGCACTTCGTGACGCAACTGGCCCCTGAGAGCTGGGAGCTACTACTCGCCCTCGCTCTCTGCGGTTAGCTGCTTTTCAGGCCGCAGTTGCGGGAACAGAATCACGTCGCGGATGGTATGTGAGTCGGTGATCAACATCGCCAGACGATCAATTCCGATGCCCACACCTCCGGCCGGAGGCATTCCGTACGAAAGCGCTCGGATGTAGTCTTCGTCCATCTGGTGGGCTTCTTCGTCACCGCGCTCGCGTTCTTTCAGCTGCATCTCAAATCGGCGGCGCTGATCTTCCGGATCATTGAGTTCGCTGAACCCGTTGGCGATTTCCATCTTGCCGGCAAAAATCTCCCAGCGCTCGGTCCAGTCGGGTTCATCGGGCTTTTGCTTTGAGAGCGGGGAGACTGCGGTCGGGAATTCGTAAATGATGGTCGGCTGCACGAGGTGCTCTTCGGCAATCGCCTCGAAAATCGCTGCGACCGTCTTGCCCGCGGGTTCGTTCGGATCGTAGGCCAGATCCATGCCTGCCCCGCGCACGCGGCTCACCAACGCTTGTACCGATTCCTGAGTGGCAAAGTCGTTCCGCGCCGGCTTGGCGCCAGCCTTCTCCGGCCAGAAATGAACGATGGCCTCGCGCATGGTCATACGCCGCCAGTTGGCCCAGTCAATTTCGTCCTCATCCCACTTTGTCTTTGTGCCGCCGGTCACGTCTCTTACGGCCTGCTCGATCGAGCCTTGCGTCGTGTTCATGATGCCGAGGTAATCGGTGTAGGCCTGGTAGGCCTCGAGCATGGTGAACTCGGGATTCCAGCGCCAGCCGATGCCCTCGTTGCGGAAGTTGCGGTTGATCTCGTAGACGCGATCGAATCCGCCGACTGTCAAGCGTTTCAGATAAAGTTCGGGCGCGATACGCAGGAATAGGTCCATGTCGAGCGTATTGTGGTGCGTCTTGAATGGACGCGCCACGGCCCCGCCGGCAATCGGATGCATCATCGGTGTTTCGACTTCGATAAATCCGTGCGAGTCAAAATACCGCCGGAACGCCTGCACCAGCTTGCTGCGCTTGAGAAAGACTTCGCGCACCTCCGGATTCATCACCAGATCGACGTAGCGTTGCCGATAGCGCAACTCGACATCCTGCAATCCGTGCCACTTTTCGGGCAGCGGCAGCAGGTCTTTTGAGAGAAACGTCAGCTCCTCAACATGAATCGACAGCTCACCCGTGCGCGTGCGAAAGAGATATCCGCGGACCCCGATGTGGTCGCCGAGATCGAGCAGTTTCCAGAGCTCGAAGCCCTGCTCGCCGACCGCATCTTTCTTGACGTAAATCTGTAGCCGTTGTCCGTCCTGCTGCAGGTGCGCAAAGCCGGCCTTCCCCATGAGGCGAATGGCCATGATGCGTCCGGCCACGCGCACGTTGACGCGTGTGGCCTCGAGTTCTTCCGCTGTCTCGCCGCCGTGCTTCGCCAGAATTTCCGGCACGGTGTGGCTGAAGTTGTATTTGGTCGGATACGCCGGTTGCCCGAGAGCCTCGATCTTTTTCAGCTTCTCGCGCCGGATTTCATAGATGTTTTCGTCGAGTGCCAATGAGGGTCCTTTGTGGATTGGGAAAGTTGATTATAAACAAGCGGTTCAGGTAGAGATGGGGTTATCCCGCCCCAACGGGAAGCCAGTTCGACTCGATTCCTGTTATTGACAAAGAAGGCGCCGCCAAGTCTGTCCGTGTGAGTAATGGAAACGCGACACTCGCGAAGGCAGCTGTTGAGGGCGTGCGGCAATGGCGCTGGGAGCCGTACCGGCTCAATGGAGAACCTGTGGAAGTCGAGTCCACAGTGGTCGTGAGTTTCGAGCCCCGCTGAGAGCGAAACACTCCGCCCTCACCGAGCCATCTCACTCTGTGACGTCGTCACATCTTCCTGTGATCTTTGCTCCTTGAAGCTTTTGCCTTCGGGCGTTAGCATGGCCAGTTCCGTTTTTCGTCGGCTGCACGAGGACTGATGCCGCAGAACTACGTCCCTATTTTTTTGTTTATTGCCGTCGTCGGGATTCTGATCCCGGTGACGCTGGTTGTGGCGTGGATCGTGCGCACGCAAAGTCCCAACAAAACCAAGCTCATGCCCTACGAGTGCGGCATCGACCCGGTCGACAGCGCCCGCGGCCGCTACACCGTCCGCTACTACATCATCGCCATCCTGTTCGTGGTCTTCGACGTGGAGACAATATTCTTGTTCCCCTGGGCGGTGAAGTTCAAGGCGCTGGGCGTGTTTGGACTGGTCGAGATGCTGGTCTTCCTCGGCATTCTGATCGTGGGCTACATATGGATCTGGAAGAAAGGCGCGCTGGAGTGGGTGTAAGACAGCTACTAGCTTCTAGCTCTTAGCTACTAGCTTGAACTGGTTTGAGTGACTGAACGCATGGCCGAAGAGACGAAAACCCCAAGTCCAGTGCCAGAAGGCGAAGCGAAACCGGCGGCGGAATCCGCTGTCCCTGCGGCACAGGCTGCCCCTCCAGCTGCGGCTGCAGCACCTCCGAAACCTGCTGCCCCGGCCGCTGGCGCGCCTCCCAAGCCCGCAGCTCCCGCGAAGCCGACCGGCCCTGTCCCCACACCGTGGTCATCGCCGATGGTTGAGAAATACAAGCGGCACTACGGCTCCGGGCTCGACGCGCAAACGTATCTTGGACAGAACTACTTCACCGTCGATCGCTCGCTGATCCCCGATTTTCTGAAGCTCTTGCGAGATGAGGAGCAGTTCGATTATTGCGTCGACATCACCGCTGTCCACTACCCCAAGCGCGAGAAGCAGTTCGATGTCGTTTGGATTCTCTATTCGTTTCCCCGCAACGAGCGCATCCGCGTGAAGACGCAGATAACCGACGGTGAATCGCTCGCGTCGGCAGTACTGATCTGGGCCACTGCCAACTGGCTGGAGCGCGAAGTGTATGACATGTTCGGGATTAAGTTCGAGGGACATCCCGATCTGAAGCGCATCCTGCTTCCCGACGGCTGGAAAGGCTTCCCGCTGCGCAAGGACTACGGCATCCTGCAACAGGACAAAGAGTGGGTGCAGATCAACCTAGGGATCGAGAGCGGGCAATGAAAGGGCTTCGAGCCATGAGCTGCGAGCTAAGAGCGAACAACGGAGACTAGCGACCAAAGACTCACGATCGACGGAATGACCGACCCCAACACCATCTCGCCGCTGGATCTCGAAACGCCCGAGCGCCCCTATCTCGATTCGAACGAGCTCATCATCAACATGGGCCCGCAGCACCCGGCGACGCACGGTGTGCTGCGCGTCATCTTGAAGCTCGACGGCGAAAAAGTCCTCGGCACGGAGTGCGTGATCGGGTACCTGCACCGCGGCGTCGAGAAGATTGCCGAGAACCGCACCTACACGATGTTCAATCCGTACGTGGACCGCATGGATTATGTCGCGGCGGTCTCGAACGGGCTCGGCTATTGCCAGGCGGTGGAGAAGTTGCTTGCCGTGGAAGCACCGCCGCGCGCGAATTACATGCGCGTCATTCTTACCGAACTGAATCGCATTGCCAGCCATCAGCTCTGGCTGGGCACGCATGCGCTCGACATCGGCGCCATGACGCCGCTTTTCTACACCTTCCGCGACCGGGAAGAGATTCTCAAGATTTTCGAAAAGTATTGCGGCGCGCGCCTGACCACGCACGCCTTCCGCATCGGCGGGCTGCAGTACGAGACTTATGCGGGCTTCGAGAAAGACGTGAAGAACTTCGTCGACTTTGTGAAGCCGAAGATCGACGAGTACGAAGAACTGCTCACCGGCAACCGCATCTGGATCGAGCGCACCAAGAACGTCGGGGTGATCTCCGCCAGAGACGCTATTGCGCTCGGTGTGACCGGCCCTGTTCTGCGTGCCAGTGGCGTGAAATGGGACATCCGCCGCGCCCAACCCTATGCCAATTATGCCGACTTCGATTTTGAAATCCCGATCGGCGAGAACGGCGACACCTACGACCGGTATATCGTGCGCATGATCGAGATGCGGCAGTCGCTGCGGATCATCGAGCAGGCGGTCGCCGGCATTCCTGAAGGCCCGATCATGGCCAAGGTGCCGAAGGTGATCAAGCCGGCGGTGGGCGAGATTTATCACTCGATCGAAGCGCCCAAGGGCGAACTCGGATACTTCATCGTCAGCGACGGCTCCACGCAGCCCTATCGCGTGCGCGTGCGTCCACCGTCGTTCGTGAACCTGCAGGCGCTCGACATCATGGTGCGCGGCATGTTGGTTGCTGATGTGGTTGCGGTCATCGGCACGCTCGACATCGTTCTCGGCGAGGTGGACCGCTGATGCTCGACTCGCTCAAGTCCTTCCTCGACGGTTCGGTCTCCGGCACGCCCGGCCAGCTCAACAATCAAGTCTGGGCGCTGATTTACGTGCTCATCATTTTTGCCGGCGTGTCGGTGGCCGTGATCGCGATGAACTGGCTGGAGCGCAAGGCGCTCGCGCACTTCCAGGTGCGGCTTGGACCGATGCGCGTCGGCCCACACGGCCTGCTGCAGCCGATCGCTGACGCGGTAAAGCTGCTGATCAAGGAAGACATCATCCCCGCCGAGTCTGACAAGTTCGTTTTCTGGATCGCGCCGCTGATCGGTCTGCTGGCGGCGTTCACGGTTTATACCGTCGTTCCTTTTGGCCCGTCGCAAGCCGTCAGCGACATGAACATCGGCATACTTTTTATGCTCGGCGTGTCGTCGCTCGCGGTCCTTGGCATCGTCATGGCCGGATGGGCCTCCAATTCGCACTATCCGCTGATTGGCGCGCTGCGCTCGAGCGCGCAGATGGTCTCGTATGAAGTCGCGATGGGGCTGGCAGTGATCTCCGCGATTCTGATGACCAGCCTGCACGGAACGGGACTCTACGGGGTCTCCAGCCTGGGCGATGGCACCGGAACGCTAAGCATGATCGGGATCGTGCAGGCGCAGCAGGAACAGCATGTCTGGTTCCTGTTCAAGTTCTTTCCGCTTGGCCTGATCGCATTCGTAATCTTCGCGATTGCGATGGTGGCCGAAACGAATCGTGCGCCTTTTGATCTGCCGGAGGCCGAGTCGGAACTGACTGCCGGGTTCCACACTGAATACAGCGGTCTGCGCTGGTCGTTGTTCATGCTGGCCGAATACGCGGCGATGATTGCGGTGTCGTCGATCGCGGTCACGCTGTGGCTAGGAGGATGGCTGCGGCCGTTCCCAAACTTGCTGAGTGGAGCGACGTGGGACTTCATCTTTGCATTGTTCCCCGGGCTGACGTTCCTCGCGCTGGGGGCGATTGCGCTACTGGGCACGGTGCGCATGCCGAAGCACCCGTACTTCAAGATTCAGACGATCGGTCTTGCGGCGTTCGGCGTGGTGCTGGCGGGAATCGGCGTGCTGTTGCTGGCGGTGCCGATTGCGGCGAAGGTCAGCAACCAGAGCATTCTGAGTCGTTCCACCGAAGCGTTGATGAACGTGTACTGGTTCGTCGCCAAGGTCGCGGTGTTTATGTACCTGTACATCTGGTATCGCGCGACCTGGCCTCGCTATCGCTTTGACCAGCTCATGAAAGTGGGATGGAAAGTGATGCTGCCGATTTCGCTCGGCGCGCTGATATTGACCGCCATCGTGGGGGTGCTGCTCGGATGACACCGGTTGCGACTCCATTTTTCTTTTACATGCTGTCGGGGCTGGCGATTATCGGCGGCCTGCTGGTGATCACGCGCAGGAACGCGGTGCATTCGGCGCTGGCACTGATCCTGACGCTGCTCGCCGTGGCAGGCTTGTACTTGATGCTCTACGCACCGTTCGTCGCTGGCGTGCAGATCATCGTCTACGCCGGCGGCATCATGGTGCTGTTCCTGTTTGTGATCATGTTGGTGAGCCTCGAGCGCACCGTCAAAGAGCGGCAGTTCAACCGTATCTGGCCGGTGGGATTACTGGCGTCGTGTGCGCTGCTGGCGTTGCTGCTGGGCGTGTACGCGAAAGGGAAGACCCTGTTTGAAGGCCGGCCCGCGCCTCCGCTGACGGAGAGCAGCAACACGCAGCAGATCGGCCTGATGCTGTACGGAAATTACATGTTCGCCTTCGAAGTCGCATCGCTGCTGTTGCTGGTCGCGATTCTGGGGGCGGTGATTATGGCGAAGAAAAGAATTTAGCGGTTCGCTGTTCGTCGTTCGCTGATCGCAAATCTGCAATACACAAGATGCGAACAGCGAATAGCGAACGACGAACGACAAAAACTATGGCTGACATCGGCACTCTCCACTACCTCGTCGTCGCAGCGGCACTGTTCGTGCTCGGCGTCATCGGTGTGCTCACGCGCCGCAATGTGGTGATCGTGCTGATGTCGATCGAGCTGATTCTGAACGCGGTGAACCTGAATCTGGTTGCCTTCTCGCGCATGTGGGGCAACCTGCATGGGCAGGTGTTCTCGATCTTTATCGTGGTTGACGCCGCCGCTGAAGCCGCCGTCGGCCTGGGAATCTTGATCGCCTTCTTCCGTAATAAGGAGACGATCAATGTGGATGAGATTGATTTGTTGAAGTGGTAAGGGCGCTGCGAGCTACGAGCCGCGAGCTTCGAGCAGGCGGCTACTAGCTTCTGGCTCCTAGCTGCTAGCGAAATGCGAACAGCGAATGACGAACAGCGAACGACGAACGACCAACGACTGACGACATGTTTCTAAACTACATCTGGCTGATCCCCCTGCTCCCCGCAGCAGGCGCGACGATCATGTTCTTCTTTGGCCGTCGGCTGTCGAAATCGGCAGTGAGCGCCGTCTGCGTCGGCTCAGTCGTGCTGGCGTTCGTCCTGGCGGTTGGTTGCGTATGGCAATACTCAGGATGGTCGCACGCGAACCCTGACAAGCCCGGGTTCGAAAAGGTTCTCTACACGTGGCTCGGGAGCGACACTGGCCATCTGACGTTTCTTACAAAGGGCGGCACGCCCGCCGAATTCAAAGCCGACGCCGGTTTTTACCTCGATCCGCTTTCCGCCATCTGGCTGCTGTTCGTGACCGGCGTGGGCATGCTGATCCACATCTACTCGATCGGCTACATGGGGCACGAGGGCGGCTATTACCGCTTCTTCGGATACCTCAACCTGTTCATGTTCTCCATGCTTACGCTCATCCTGGCGAACAACTATGTGCTGATGTTCGTCGGATGGGAAGGCGTGGGCTTGTGCTCGTACCTGCTGATCGGGTTCTACTTCCATCGCAAGTCGGCGAGCACGGCGGCGAACAAGGCATTCATCGTGAACCGCATCGGCGACGCCGGTTTCATCCTCGGCATGTTCACGTTGGTGTGGTACTTCGGATCGTTGAGATTTATCGACGTGAATGCCGCCGCGCGCAGCGGGCATTACTTGATCGGCGATCCGATTCTGACCGCAGCAGCGCTGCTATTGTTTGTCGGCGCGACAGGGAAGTCGGCGCAGATTCCTCTCTATGTCTGGCTGCCCGACGCCATGGAAGGCCCGACGCCGGTTTCCGCGCTGATCCACGCCGCGACGATGGTCACGGCGGGCGTGTACATGGTGGCGCGGTCGAATGCGGTTTTCGTGCTCGCGCCCACGGCGATGAAGACGGTGGCGATCGTTGGCGCGCTTACCGCGATCTTTGCGGCGTCGATAGGACTGGTGCAGAACGACATCAAGCGCGTGCTCGCCTACTCGACTGTTTCGCAGCTCGGCTATATGTTTCTCGCGCTCGGCGTTGGAGCATTCGCCGCGGGAGTGTTCCACGTCTTCACGCACGCCTTCTTCAAGGCGCTGTTGTTCCTCGGGTCCGGTTCGGTGATTCACGCCATGAGCGGCGAGCAGGACATGAAGTTCATGGGCGACCTGCGACGGCGTATCCCGACGACTTTCTGGACGATGTTTGTCGGCATGCTCGCGATCGCTGGCATTCCAGGCTTCGCGGGATTTTTCTCGAAAGACGAAATCCTTTGGCAGGCATATGCCAAGGAAACGAGCGCTTATCACTTCCTGTGGTTCATCGGATTCGCCACTGCGCTCATGACTGCCTTCTACATGGGCCGCCTGATCTTCCTCACGTTCTATGGGCAGCCGCGCATGAGCCACGAGGTTGAGCATCACGTTCACGAATCGCCAAAGTCGATGACCGGACCCCTGGTCGTGCTGGCGATCTGCTCGATTCTGGCCGGATGGCTGGGACTCCCGCACAGCCTGGGCGGTTCGAATCGTTTTGAAAAGTATCTGGAGCCGGTCTTCGCCAAAGAAGCTCACGTGATGGAAGCGGAGAAACCGGCGCAGCGGGCGGCGGGTGACAAGGAAGAAGAGAAGACTGATCCGATGGAGTATGTACTGATGGCTCTCTCAGTCGGTGCGGCGATTGCGGGCCTGGGCTTGGCCTATCGTTCGTATGGACGCGCTGGCAAAGACTACACCGAGCCGATCAACGCCGCTGCTCCGCCGCTCTACAACACGCTCTACAACAAATGGTTTGTCGACGAGGCTTACGACTACGCCTTCACCGGACGGCGCAAAGTGGGCAACTTGCGCTTAGGCGCAATGGGCGCGGGCGACGCTTCGTCATGGTTCGACGCCAAGGTCATCGACGGTACGGTGAACGGCGCTGGATGGTCCACGCGCGCGGTCGCGACGCTTTCGACTTGGTGGGACAAGTGGATCATCGACGGGTTGCTGGTAAACGGCCCCGCAATCCTGTCGCGCATGTTGTCGTACCCTGCGCGCCTGTTCGAATGGGGCCTGGTGCAGTGGTACGCGCTGGTCATGGTTGCCGGGCTGATTGGACTTGGGTTTTATTACGTGTGGCGGTGAGGCAGCTACTAGCTACTGGCTACCAGCCTCTAGCGAGCAAGAACGGATTCGACCTCGAGGCAAAGAGCTTGCTAGAAGCTAGTAGCTAGAAGCTAGAAGCTGAAAATATGCAGAGCCATATACTTTCCATCATCCTCTTCACGCCGCTTGTGGGCGCGCTGATCCTCTTGTTTGTCCCCAAGGACAACAAGGCGGCAATCCGCTGGATTGCGAACCTGTTCGCGCTGGGCGGATTCCTGATCTCGCTGCCATTGGTCCCGATGTTTTGGCATCAGCGCTTCGACCCGCAGCAGTTCAAGTTCATCGAGGGCGCGGCCAACAACTGGATTCCTTCGATCGGCGCGGGCTACGTCCTCGGCATCGACGGCATTTCTTTCCTGCTGATCATGCTGACCACGCTGCTCGGCTGGATCTCGATCCTCTCCTCGTGGACTGCGATCGAGAACCGCGTGAAGGAATACTACGTCTGGTTCCTGGTGCTGCAGACGGGCATGCTCGGCGTCTTCATGGCGCTCGACTTCTTCCTCTTCTTCGTATTCTGGGAAGCGATGCTGGTGCCGATGTACCTGCTAATCGGCATCTGGGGCGGCCCGCGCAAACTCTACGCCGCGATCAAATTCTTCCTGTACACGTTGCTCGGCTCGGTGCTGATGCTGCTCGGCATCCTGTTTCTGTACTTCAATCACCACAGCGTAACGGGTGTCTACACATTCAATATCCCGGCGCTTTATCAAACGGCCCCGCAGATTCCGTTCCACTACGCCATCTGGCTGTTCCTCGCCTTCTTCATCGGCTTCGCGATCAAAGTCCCGATGTTCCCGTTCCACACCTGGCTGCCCGACGCGCACGTGGAAGCGCCGACGGCGGGTTCAGTGATCCTGGCCGGTGTTCTGCTGAAGATGGGAACGTACGGATTCGTCCGCTTCTCGCTGCCGTTCTTTCCGGGCGTTGTCCAGGATTCGCGCGTGCGCGGCTGGATGATCGGCCTCTCGATTGTCGGAATCATCTACGGTGCGCTCGTTTCCCTCATGCAGAAAGACATGAAGAAGCTGGTGGCCTATTCGTCGGTGAGCCACCTTGGCTTCTGCACTCTCGGCATCTTCGCCTTGAATCAGGCCGGCCTGAGCGGATCGGTTCTCCAGCAAATCAACCACGGCATTTCAACAGGCGCGCTCTTCTTGATCGTAGGCATTCTGTACGAGCGGCGGCACACACGCGAGATCGCTGAGTACGGCGGAATATCGAACGTCATGCCGGTCTACGCCACAATCACCATGATCATGTTCCTGTCGTCGATGGGACTGCCGCTGCTGAACGGGTTCGTCGGCGAGTTCACCATCCTGCAGGGTGCGTTTACCGCGAACTGGAAGTGGGCAGCGTGGGCGGTGCCGGGCGTCGTGCTCGCGGCAGCGTATTTGTTGTGGCTCTACCAGCGGGTGTTTTTCGGAACGGTCACGAATCCGAAAAACGAAAAGCTGCATGACCTGACGCCGCGCGAGGTGCTGACCTTCGCGCCCCTGATCGTCATGGCGTTCTGGATCGGCCTCTATCCGAAACCGTTTTTCCAGATTCTCGAGCAGCCGGTGAATCAGATCGTGCAGACCGTTCAGCAGAAGAATGCGCCTGTGAACGCGGAGGCGACGCCCGCAGAACTAGCACCGCAGGCGCCCCCGGCTGCGACCGTTCCAAAAGTCCCGGCGGCCAAAGCAGCGCCGAAGGCGGTAACTGCGAAACCGAAAGGAACCGTCCAGTGATCGGCCTGTCGGCAGCCGAATACAAGCTCATGCTCCCGATGGCGGAGCTCACCATCTTCGCCCTCGGCCTTTTGCTGATCGATTTGTGGGTGCCGAAGGAGTGGAAATGGATTAACGCTGTCGGAGCGTTTGTAGGCGTGCTTTTTGCCGCAGGCTGCGTGGCGCAGATTCAATGGATGTTTCCACACGGTCGCCTTGGTTTCTTCAACTCGCTGCTCGTGGACCGGCTCGCGATTTATTTCTGGTATCTCTTCCTTGCCGGAGCGGCGATTGCCATTCTGATGTCGGTGCGCTACCTCGAGATCGAGGATGAACATCACGGCGAATACTACGCGCTGCTGTTGCTCTCCGTGGTTGGCATGATGTGCATGGCCGCCGGTATCGACATCGTGCTGATCTTCATTGGCCTGGAACTGATGGCGATTTCGACGTATGTGCTGGTCGGATTTCTGCGCCGCGACCGCCGATCGAACGAAGCCGCGCTGAAGTATCTGCTGCTCGGCGCCTTTTCTTCCGGAATCTTCGCGTATGGTCTGTCACTGTTGTATGGGCTGTCGGGCGGGACGAACCTGCTAATCATCCAGCGAGCCGTCGCGCGTCTCGATCCACATAATGCCGTTGTCGTCATTGCCGTGCTGACGACCATGGTCGGGCTGTTATTCAAGATTGCGGCTGTCCCATTTCATCAATGGGCACCGGACGCGTATGAAGGCGCGCCTACGGCCATCACAGGATTCATGTCGGTGGCAGTGAAGGCCGCCGCCTGGGTGATGCTGATCCGCATCTTGATCCTTGGCCTGTTTCCGCTGCGCTCCGTGTACACGCCGATCATTATTTTCGTCGCGATCGCCACCATGACCGGCGCGAATTTTGCCGCGCTTACGCAGAACAACACCAAGCGCCTGCTGGCGTACTCGTCGATCGCGCATGTCGGATACATGCTGCTGGCGTTCGTCGCCATGGGCACGTCTGTTCCTGGAACCCCCGGCTTCATCGATGGACTGAGAGGAATCCTCGTCTACCTGCTGGTGTACACGTTCATGAACCTGGGCGCTTTCGCCGTGATTACGTCGCTGCGCGAGCGCAATGTGATCGGCGATGAACTCGACGACATTGCTGGCCTCTACCAGCGCCAACCCGTCGAAGCAATCCTGATGCTGCTGTTCCTGCTTTCGCTCGCCGGCATCCCCCCCCTGGCCGGCTTTTTAGGGAAGTACTACATCTTCCTCAGCCTGGTCGAGAGCGGACATTATGCGCTGGCGGCCCTCGGCGTGTTGTATTCGGTTTTTGGACTCTACTACTATCTGAGAATCGCGAACGC